>OBZU01000166.1_pt1 | contig 31681 bp, 31 predicted proteins | sample 1495561 | NCBI WGS metagenome assembly OBZU01 (sample SAMEA2580250, study PRJEB22360) | human gut metagenome | biome: human gut; feature: human-associated habitat; material: faeces | place: Denmark | collected 2008/2010 | reverse complement strand
GCCCGGAAAAGCTGAAATCAAACGGAGCGCCATCCACCGACGGATGCGGCAGGGAAAACGCGTCCGGATTCCCCAGCTCTGCCTCTTTGTCCAGAAATACGCCGCCCGGGTAAGGCAGGCCCATGGCACGGGCCGCCTTGTCGAATGCTTCGCCCGCGGCGTCGTCGCGCGTGCAGCCCAATACGCGGAACTCGGTATAATCCGTCACATGTACAATATGCGTGTGCCCGCCGGAAACCACCAGGCACAAAAAGGGCGGCTCGAGCGAGGCGCTCGTCAGATAATTCGCCGCTACGTGCGAGCGCAGGTGGTGCACCGGCACCAGCGGCACACCGGACGCAAAGCTCAGCCCTTTCGCAAAATTTACACCGACCAAAAGCGCGCCGATCAATCCCGGTGCGGCAGTGACCGCAATCGCATCCAGTTCCTTTATGTTTGTTCCGGCGTCGTCCAGCGCCTGCTGCACCACGCCGACAATGGCCTCCGCATGGCGGCGCGAGGCTATTTCCGGTACCACACCGCCGAATTTGCGGTGCTCCAGCACCTGCGACGCAATCACAGACGACAGCACACGGCGGCCATCCTCTACTACAGACGCAGCCGTTTCATCGCACGAGCTTTCAATTCCTAACAATCTCATTCCTGTTTCCCCTTTGTCTGATTCCACGGTTTTTCGCCCTGCGCCCAGCCCTGCTCCGTCCAGTAAGTCCGGTCTGCAGGGTTATCCGCAAACTTGAATACCGCCTGCTTCATGATAAAAAACATCCCCTTTGTCCGGATGGACGTCGAAGGGCCCTTTTTCAGGCTCTCGTACAGCCGTTCCGCCGACCGCACCAGAGAATGCTCCGCTTTACTGCGGCGGCTTTCTTTCATATCGTCAAAGCCCTCGGACCATAAGGTAACCCCGCAGCGAAAAATTCGGCTGATTCCCCAATACGACAGCGAACGGGCAATATTATTGATTGCGTACTTGGTCCCCGCGCCCGCCGTGGTGGAAACGATCAGCGCGCTTTTATGGAACATCTCCCTGCGCGGGCGGTGCGCCATAAACAGATACCCGAAATGATCGAGCATGTTTTTCATCGGCGCCGCCATTTCCATCACGTACACCGGCGAAGCAAAGATCAGGCCGTCGGCCTCCAGCATTGCGCTTTCGATCGGCCCTGCATATTCCCGGTGGGGACACTTCTCTTCACCCTTCATAAAACAGGTGTAGCACCCCGTGCAGAACTTCGGGAAATCCTGCGGCAGATAAAATTCGGTAAACTCCGCAGGCCCCAAAGCGGCCAGCCGCTTTTTGACGATCTGCACCGCGTGGTATGTATTCTTTTTGCGGGGGCCGCCGTACACAATACAGTATTTCATCGAAATCCTTCTTTCAGCAAAAGGCTTTTGTCATGATCAGGCCATCCTCTTTCGGCTGCTCGTACATCCCGCGGCGCAGGCCGATTTCTGCAAACCCACAGCTCCGGTATAAATGGATCGCGCTTTGATTCGAGACGCGCACCTCCAGCGACAGGGCCGCCGCGCCGCGCCCGATCGCCGCCCGCTCCAATGCCTGCATCAGCAGCCGCCCGGCCCCATGCCGCCGGAACCCTGGGTCTACCGCAACATTGGTGACATACGCTTCATCCAGAATACAGTGCATTCCCGCGTAGCCGACGGTTTCCCCGCCGCACTCCGCCGCCAGAAAGCAGGCCGTCGGCTCCAGAAGCTCTGTTGCAAGGCCCTCACGCGACCAGGGCAGAGAAAAGCAGAGCCGCTCCAGCGCGGCGAGCGCATCCAGATGATGTTCCCGCATCGGGACAATGCGGATTTCTTCAGTGCCCCAGCTCATGCAAAAGCTCCTCAAGCGCCTTTTGAATCTGGTCGCGGCTGGCGCGGTAAATGGTCATGCTGCCGCCGAACGGGTCGCCGACTCCACCGCCGAGTACCTTGATTTTCTCCTGCGGTACTCCCGACGATTTGAGTACCCCGGCATGGCTCTGCATCATGACAACGAACAGATCGGCGGATTGCAGCATTTCCTGCGAAAGGGGTTTGGCGCGGTGAGCGGAAAGATCGACGCCCAGCTCACGGCAGGCGGTCACCGCGTTGTCTGCCGCAGGCTCGCCGGGATTCGCGAATAACCCGGCGCTGTCACAGGTAATGTCCATGATGCCGCGCTCGGCCAGCAGCCTGCGGAACAGGCCTTCGGCCATCGGACTGCGGCAGGTGTTGCCCGTACAGATAAAGATGATTTTCATATGCATTCCTCTTTCTTCCCGGCAGATCACCGGGGAGCTGAATGATGGGTTTATTCTTTTGCGTCGTACCACGTTTTGCCGATCTTGGCCTCCGCCAGCATCGGCACGGAAAGCGAAACCGCGTTCTGCATTTCTTCCGTGAGCAGCTTCGCCGCAGCCTCGGCTTCTTCCTGCGGCGCTTCGACGATCAGCTCATCGTGCACCTGCAGAATCAGCTGCGCCTGCATTTTCTCACGGGTCAGGCGCTCCGCCACACGGATCATCGCGATCTTGATGATATCCGCCGCGGTGCCTTGAATCGGCATGTTCATCGCGACGCGCTCGCCGAACGAGCGCAGATTGAAGTTGCTGCTGGTCAGCTCCGGCAGGTAGCGCCTGCGGCCGAACAGCGTTTCGGCATAGCCGCGCTCCTTTGCCAGCTCCACCACATGGTTCATGTAGCTTCGCACGCCATCGTAGTGGGCCAGATACGCCTTGATATAGTCATCCGCTTCCTTGCGGGTAACGCCAATGTTCTTCGACAGCGAAAACGCGCCGATGCCGTATACAATGCCGAAGTTGACCGCCTTGGCGCGGCTGCGCATGATGGGCGTGACCATCTCCTCCGGCATGCGGAACACCTGGGCGGCGGTGCTGCGGTGAATATCCGCATTTTCGCGGAATGCCTCGATCATATTTTTATCGTCGGCCACATGAGCCAGAACCCGCAGCTCGATCTGCGAGTAGTCGGCGTCTACCAGCACCCACCCGGGCCGGGCGATGAAAAAGCGGCGCAGCTCGCGGCCCTGCTCGGTGCGCACGGGAATGTTCTGCAGGTTCGGCTCTGTGGAGCTGATGCGCCCTGTGCGCGTTTCGGTCTGATTGAAGCTCGAGTGGATTCGCCCATCTGGCCCGATTACCTTGAGCAGGCCGTCGCAATAGGTGGATTTCAGCTTCGTCAGCCCGCGGTATTCCAGAATCATCTCTACCGCGGGATGGTCATAACGCAGGCTTTCCAAAACCTCCGCATTGGTGGAGTAACCGCTTTTTGTCTTTTTTCCCGTATGCAGGCCCAGCTTTTCAAACAGTGCCTGACCGAGCTGCTTCGGCGAGTTCACGTTAAATTCGTAGCCGACCTGCTCGTAAATACGGCTCTGGATTTCATCGATGCGGGTCTGCAGGCCCTTACCGTATTCCTCAATGCCCGCCGCGTCTACGGCAAAGCCGACCGTTTCCATGCCGGCCAGCACTTTTGCCAGCGGCAGCTCAATCTTTTTCAGCAGGTCGAGCTGGCCGTTCTGTTCGATTTCGGTCGTCAGGCGATCGACCAGTGCGGGCAGAAGCGCCGCGCGGGCCGCATCCGCATACTCCCCGTTTGCACTCGGAACCGGCACCTCATATTCCGCTGCGAGCCGCTCCACCCCATAATCGGACGACGTGGGGTTCAGCAGATAGGCCGCGAGCAGGGTATCCATGCCGAAATTTTTGACCTCCACGCCCAGCCGCTCCAGCGCAGCGTAAAACGGCTTGCTGTTGTGAATATTCTTGACGATCTTGGTATTGCCGCACAGCGCGCGCAAAAACGCTTTTTCAGGCTTTAAGACAAATACGGTCCCATCCATCGGCAAAAGCAGAGAGGAAATTTCGTTTCCGTCGTACACGGCTGTCAAATCCGCACGGCCCTGCTCCTGCAGGGGGATCAGCAGCCCCGCGCCGTCGGCCAGCACCTTTATCGGCAGGGAATCCGCCGTTTTGCTCTGCTCGGGGGTCTCCTGCGCCGCAGCGTCGAGCCCCAACTTCGGGATCAGCGAAAACAGCTCCAACCGGGCCATCAAACGGGCTGCGGCTGCCTTGTCGCCCGACTGCAGGCGATACGTTTCCAGCTTCGTATCAATCGGCACATCCGTACAGATCGTGCCCAGCTTACGGCTGAGGTAGGCGCTCTCCTTCCCCTCGCGCAGCTTCTTTCGCATCCCTTCTTTGATGTCGATGGTATCCAGATTTTCGTAGATATGGTCGATGTCGTGAAAGCTGCGAATCAGTTCACCCGCACCCTTGGGGCCGATGCCCGCCACGCCGGGGATATTGTCGGAGCTGTCGCCCTGCAGCGCCTTGATCTCGATCATCTGGGGCGGTTCCACGCCGTATTCCTCGCGGATTTTCTCGGCGTCGTACACCGTTACCTGCGGCTGCCCAAACTTGGTTGCGGCAAGGCGCACCGTGACGCCGTCACCCACCAGCTGCAGGCTGTCGCGGTCCCCGGTGGCAATCACGCATTCCGCGCCCTGCTCGCGGCTGGCCTTGGCCAGCGTGCCCAAAATGTCGTCCGCCTCAAACCCTGCCTGCTCCACCAGAGGGTAGCCGAGCAGCTCCAGCAGTTCCTTTAAAACGGGCAGCTGCTCCGCCAGCTCTTCGGGCATTCCCTTGCGCTGGGCTTTATAGCCGTCGTATTCCAGGTGGCGGAACGTGGGCTCCTTGCGGTCAAACGCAATGGCGACTGCATCCGGCTGCGTCTCATCCCACATCTTTTTGAGCATCGTCAGAAAACCGTAAATCGCATTGGTAAAATGGCCATCCTTGGTAGTCAGCAGTTTAATCCCGTAAAACGCGCGATTCAGGATACTGTTTCCGTCCAGCACCAGTAATTTCATCATTCTTCTCCATTCCTCCGCTGAATATAGCGGACCAGATATATTTAAAAAGGAGTCTCCCCTGTTTACTCTATTGTGTTATTATAACATGATAGCAAGTACAAAACCCCACTTGATTATGAAAAGACGTTTTTTAAGCGATATTATCATGTTTCAACGTTCTCCCAGGCATTGAAAGCTTTGCTTTCGCTTATGCCGTGAGGTTATTATAACAGAATGCCTTTCAAACGACTTTCGTTAGAGCAACAAGTTCTTTCTTTATTCCAGTTATTCTGTTTCAATGTTCTCTCAGGCACCCGAAGCTCTGCTTCGGCTTGCGCCGTGAGGTTATTATAACAGAATGCCTTTCAAACAGCTTTCATTATAACAACCAGTTCTTTGGTTTATTCTGTTTTAATGGTCTCTCAGGAGCCCGAAGCTCCGCTTTGGCTTGCGCCGTGAGATTATTATAACAGAATGCCTTTCAAACAGCTTTCATTATAACAACCAGTTCTTCCTTGATCCCGGTTTATTCTGTTTCAATGTTCTCTCAGGCGCCCGAAGCTTCGCTTCGGCTTGCGCCGTGAGGTTATTATAACATCTTCCAGCAAAAAAATTAAGTGCTTTTCGCCCCGGATTGTGGTATATTATATCGAGACTTTTCACTTTTAACCGAAAGGATTTTTTTACTTGAAACTGGGTTCTTTTCAAATTGAGGGCCGCGCGGCTCTCGCGCCGATGGCCGGGATTACCGACGCGTCATTCCGCCAGCTGTGTGTGGATTTCGGTGCCGGGTATGTCGTGACCGAAATGGTGAGCGCGCAGGGCCTGACATATAAAAACTATAAGACAAACCAGCTGATGAAGCTGTCTGATACAGAGCGGCCGGCGGCGATTCAGCTGTTCGGGGATGAGCCGGATTATCTGGCGCGCGGAGCGGAAATCGCGATGAATTTTTCTCCCAACGCCATCGACATCAATATGGGATGCCCTGCGCCGAAGGTATGCGGAACCAGTGGCCGGGGTCACGGCAGCGGCAGCGCGCTGATGAAGGATCCGGAACTCTGCGGCAAAATCGTGGCGGCAGTCAAAGCTGCGGTAGATGTGCCGGTAACGATAAAAATCCGCAAGGGATGGGATAAAAACAGCGTCAACGCCGTAGAAGTGGCGCAGATTTGCGAAGCGGCGGGAGCAGACGCGATCGCCGTTCACGGGAGAACCCGCGAGCAGATGTACCAGCCCAGCGCGGATTGGGAGATCATCACAGCGGTCAAGCAGGCAGTAAAAATCCCCGTGATCGGCAACGGGGATGTAACCGATGCGAAAAGCGCCGCCAAAATGCTGGAGCAGACCGGCTGCGACATGGTGATGATCGGCCGTGCCGCTTTGGGGAATCCCTGGATTTTCCGCGAGATTCACGCATACCTCACGACAGGAGTGCTCCTGCCGCCGCCCACCTTAAACGAGAGGCTGCTCGTGATGCTGCGCCATGTGCGTGCCATGTGCGAGGATAAGGGAGAAAACCGCGCGATGCGCGAAGCCCGCAAGCATGCCGGGTGGTATCTTAAGGGCCTGCCGAACGCGGCATCCTTCCGCCGTGAGGCCGGGCAGCTGACAGTTTTTCACGATATTGAGCTGCTGGCACAGCGGATACTTTCCTCCGCGGCAGGCGGAGCCTCACACGAAACTGTAATATGACAAAAGCCCCCAGCCACAGATTTTCCTGTGGTTGAGGGCTTTCTTTTGTGATCCGTTCTTCTCAGCATCATTCATACATTGAGTATGCGGCTTTCCCATCTATTCCGTTTTGTCTTCTCCCGCTGCCTGCCCGTCCACATATCCTTCACCGGCAATATAGGCAACGACTGCGCCCAGTGACAGAAATACACCGCTGACCTGCTGCCCAACGTTCGCGTCTGCTCCGAACAGAGCCAGCACGCCAACCACGAAGGCCGCAACCGCCATCCAAAATTTACGGGATGTCAGCTTCTGTGCCCAATTGATTTTGCTCATTTGATACCCCTCTTTCCGTCAGATGGAACCTGATGTTTCAGCGCACATTAAAATTGCACTGTACGGTCTGTCCACCCGACGTGACCATAATATGTCCATGCCTTACCACAGGTTCCGGCGGCAGACCCTGAACGTCGATCAGCCAGCCGCGGCCTTTCGGATCAAGGCGCGGTTCCGATACGGCGATCACGTCGCGTCCGGTGGTGGTAACGGCGGGTTTTTCCTGACAACGAGCCAACACCGTGTATTTTTCACCGCTGTTCATGTCTTTGCTTGTGGTATCCAAACTCAAGCCGTAGATATTCGGGACAGCAGCCAAAGAAAAATCCTTGCAGCAGTAATTGAGATCTACCCGCCCGCTCACGCCCGGCATACTGCCGTCGCTGGTGTACTGCCACATGTCGTATTGACCGGGGTAGGTTACCCTGTCGTTATACTGTGCCAGCCAAAACGTGTACTTAGAGAGCTGCGCCATATCGAGCCGGTTCGTCGCCCAATCTTTGTTTGCGTAAACCCCGACGGTATATCCGGCGGCGGTTAATCGCTCACAAAAAAGCAAACAGATGGCTGTTGCCATCTGTTTGCTGATGCCGCCATGCTTGGCTTTATAGCCATCAGCGTCTTCCATATCGATATAGACCGGGTAGACAGGTTTCAGACCTTCGAGCAACCGCAGAGCATGCGCCGCCTCGCTTTCAGCTTCGGCCATGTTTATTGCGTAACTGTACAGATACGCGCCCCACGGAATGTTCAGCCGACTGCACTCGGCTACATTGCGCGCCCATTGCTTGTCGTCCTGGCTGACCATATCGCTGCCATAGCCGCAGCGCAGAATGGCAAAATCGATGTTGCCCTTTAGTTTGTCCCAGTCGACGCGACCGTTGGCGTTGCTGACGTCGATGCCATTAAGCATTGTAATCCTCACTTGTGATGGTCTTGAACTCATCGGCAGTAATTTGCCCATATGGGTTGCTCTCTGTTTTAACCGCCAGTCTCAACTGATCAATTGTCACCCATTTGCGGCTGTAAGCAAGCTGCCAAAATACCATTATACTGCGCCTCCTTTGAGCGTCATAATATCAAGCTGTGCCTGCGCGAGCGTCTCTCTCAACGTGTCCAATGTTGCGTTGAGCTGCATGTTTTGCAGCGATAGGCCCGCGATGGTTTGGCCGAATACATCGTTTTCGGCCTGTTGCTCTTTAATTTGCCTTGCTAACTCTTCAGCAGGTCGAGCTTTGATCTGAGGATACGTGAGATTTTTATTCTCATCAACCATTCCAACAATCAGACGATAAAGTACGAGATCAATATCCTGATCAAATTTACAATAAAGACCTTCTGTTGGCTCAGTTTCAGATTTTTGATAGACCTCTGATGTTTCTTCGCTATAAAGATAATACACGAATATCCTCCTTTCTTACCAGCAAGCTAAACTACCAGAAGCTGTAAAAGTAATTAAAGCCGGTGTTATTTGAGTTACAGTATAATCTGAATTAATGGAATACACGAGTAGTCCGTCAGTAGAAAGCACAAATAAATACTTATAGTCTGGTGATACTGTTAATGCTCTAAAATTATTACAGTATGTCAATGTTGTTGATTGATTTGGTTGGGCTATATTATGCATTTTTATAACGACTTGAGAAGTTGATTGCCCCAGAGCGTATATAACTCGACCGTTTCCAATAGAGACTAGTGCCTGAGCTTCATAGGAATCGTTTGTCTGGGTTGATGACGAGAGAAAATATGCTCGTGTTTTGTCACTGGATTTGATAACTGAAAAAACTGAATTATCGTTAGAAGCACTCATAGCATTAGTGTTGATGTAAATATAGTCTCCAACCGTAATCATTTTTCCTATAGAAAAGTAGTCTTTAATAAGCGCAGAATCTTTAATTACAGTTGAGGATAGTAGCGATATGGTGTCTCCACTTTTTGAATAAACTTCTAAATGACGACTCACATCTCCGTCGTCTGGATCATATACCCAACTTGATAATGTAATTATTTGACTACCAGTTTCATTAAAGCATGCTTTTACACACTGTGTGTGCTTGGCATACCTTGTTAATAAACTCCACGTTCCGTTCGCTTGAAGTTTTATTAAATAAAATAAAGCCCCTTTTGACCCGCCAGGAATAAGTATAGATTGACTATCGGGAGAAAACTGTATGCACCTTTTTCCATAATTTCCAGTATTATCAGCTGGGGCAGGGTCTATTCCTGTAATCGTACTATTTAAAGAAAAAGCATCGCCCTCCCTTTTATAAATAGTTAAAGTATCTGTAGAAGATGGGCCAGCGCCGGATATTCTTGCAACCCACAAGCCATTTGAAGATACGGCTACTTGTCCAACACTTGTTGTGGAATCAAAGCCCCTGTAATTACTTATAGAGCCATCGACCCTATTTGCAGCGCCATTTTTTGAAATCAAATAATGCCCTTTCTGGCTCAACCATTGCCAAGCAGAGCCGTCCCATCGTTTGGCATTTTCTACGTCAATTACAGAGTCTACACGAGACATAATACGTGGCCATTTGGAGTCAATGTCTGAATAATAGTCCACACCATTCTTCTTGGCAAAGACATGTCCATTTCCATTAGTACCCCCTCTCTCACTCAATCGCCATGTTATGGTGTCTCTGTTGCCCTTACGTAAAATGCTATTTAATGTGATATTATCCGTTGTCTTTATTGGTGATTGCAAATAAACAAGTGAATTATCCATGTTGTCCTGAATAAACCAGTAGCTATCTCCAGGCGGTGATGATCTTATTGCGTCGTCAAATACGATACGCCTTTTAGTAGCATTTTGAATCCAAATATGATTGGTGTCTAACGGAGTAGGCTCTGCCGTCTGGATACTGAGTGGGAAAGTAAACATTTCTTTTATAGACCCAGAGCCACCTTTAAAAAAAGCTGTAGGCCAATTTTGGGGATGATTAAAACTTTTAGAGGATAATGTTACTGTTACATTCGCCCCCACTTCCCATGCATCATCATCCAAAACTTCCCCAACTGGATTTCTTAAAGCATACCAGTCTCCAGTATTATTAATTTTTATGCAATTATACTGAGTACTACTTTTGGGCTTCGCAGTAGCTTTGTAGGTAATTTGGCACCCCTCTGTGAAAATAAAATTAGGTATTGTAAGTACACATGAGTTATTATTATCTGGCGCATCAACTTCTGTTGCTACCCAAACGGCGTTATTACCGTTTGCCTTCCCGTTCCACGCCGCGCGCTCTGCCGCTGTAACATGCATAGTGGCGTCATTCCCGTGCGCGTTAACATCGCTCAGCTTCTGGTTAAAGAGAGTACGCGATACCCCGTCGGTTCCTTCAAATAATGTAGTAATATCAGGCAATCCACTCGCCCCTTTCTAATTGTTTTAAGGTTAAGTTCTTCGCGTCCAACTGTTCAAAGGTGATCGATTGGGCGTCCAGCTCATCCCAGGTTACATAGAGATAAGCAATATCCAACAGAAGATTCGCCGGGATCGTCTCATAGGCCGTCGCGTACAGCGGATTCAGGTCGGCCACGCGGCCCTCTCCGCGGTAGCGGATTTTGATGACAAAATCCTGCACACTGACGTCAACACCAAGTCCCATGTACGCCTCTACCATTCCCCGCAATACATTGACATTGATCGGCGGCTTCGTCATCAGCTTGGCTTTGAGCGCATCGCGCCGCGCCTGCAAGGTAGAATTCAGCGGAGAGGACACGCCAAGCAAGCGCTCCCAGCGCTGTGCTCCCGCCTCGTCGCAGGTGGAAACAGATTTGTTTTTCACCATCCGCCGCACCTGCTCTGATAAAGCGTCCATCTGAATATTTACTACCCCGGCGATCGCGTCGATCTCCACAACATCCTGCAGTTTTTCAATCAGATAGCCTTTCAAATCGTTTTTATGGTCATAAAACATCAGCCGGCCACCTCGCTCACCGTGATCGTCCCGATTGTCGGCACCTGGTATGCGGCAAAGCTTTTTTGCAGGGACAGATTGGCGCTGGCACCGTTTATGGTCACGGTACCAACATCGACAATACTCTCATGTGCGTTCAGAATATTCGCGACCAGCTTTGCGTAAAACAGCGTTTCCGCGGCAAAATCGATGCTGCCGATGTAATCGGCAATTGCCTGTTCCACCGACGGTCTTACAAGCTCTAAACTGGCTCCGGCTCTCAATCGAATCTGCGCCGTTACATTAACAGGCAGATTAACAGAGGTCCCCACTGTTACCGTGTGGCCGATCGGCGCGATTCCGTCACCGTCTGTGCCCATTACAGTCTGCACCTTGTCCACCAGCGTTTGCGTGGCGGTATTACCCTGTTCATCGCCAATGATCAGCCCAACCCGGCCGGCGCCCATCGAAGGGGCGCCGAATACCTGAACGGTTCCCACGCCGTCAATGGCCAACGTTTTTTCCTTGTAGTCCGCGATGTTTCCCCCGTAGGGCTGCTGCCGCACTGCTGTGTGAAACCGTGCACGAAGATCATCATCGCTTTCCTGATCCCGCGCGGGGATGAGCGCAAGGGCAACCAGTTCTGCCGACGCAAGGCCGTTGATGTTGTCCACCGGCAAAATGGTGCCTCCATAGGCGTTGCCCTGAATTCCGGATTGGTCGCAGATGGCTTTGTACTGGCCTGCCGCAAGCCTTTCCGTGACGGTAAAGGAGATATCCTGCACTGCAAAACGGCTGCCAATCGGAATATCTTTCGGCGCGCCGGTGCCATCGAAGGTGTTGATCTGTCGCACTGCCTGTGTTGCCAGCTCGCGGTCGATGCCAAAATCCGATGTAACCCGATCCAACCATTCCTCCTGAGCCGTATCTGCAAACAGCAGATCTGTTAAATACGCGATCATATAGGCCTGCTGGGCCAACACAAAAGCGGTCGGCGCCAGCGTGTGGTAAATGATGCTTCCCTCGCGCTTGTCGATATCGTCCGGCACCTGATCCAGCATCTGTTTCAGGATTGCTTCGTACTCATAAGCTTCAGCCAAGCGTTACACTCCTCTCCGTGTTAAAATCCCCAAAGATGGTATTTACTGTAAAGCGTACATTTGCGGCTTCCCGATCAAAATCAATGGTAAAATCCGAGATTCCCGTAATCCGGTCATCCTCGCCGAGCGCCTCTTCGATACGCCGCTGTAAATCCGCCTTTCCATATTCATGGTCCTGTCCGATTAGGTCGGCGAGCTCTACGCCGTAATCGTACGAAAAAATGTCGTAGAAAAATCGCTCTGTGGAAAGCGCCAGGTCAGCCGCCTGCGCGGCGGCCTCTTTTCCATCGATCATCCCCTGTAGACGGTTCCCGGACAGCCTCCATGTTTTAGAGGGATGAAAACTGTCTGTATCGTCGCCATAGGTTTTCAGTACGCTCATCCAATCACCCCTATCACTGCAAATCGCTGGCCGCCGTGCTTTTGAATCAGACTGACCCGCGCTCCGATCGTTACCGTAAGTCCCTTCGGTACATCCACCATTTCGAGAGGAACCACCAAGGGTCGGTTATCTATCTTAATACTGGAACCACCCCATGTTCCATAGATCAGGTCGCACAGGGCTTCATTTTGCAGATATTCTTTTACGATGCTTTTAATTGCAGTATTTAAATCCATATCATCACCACACAAATTTTAATTCCAGATTCATGGTGTGCTTGTTGTGGCCGAAATTGTGTGTTACCTGGTCTACAACCGACCACAAATCCAGACCGGCCTCGGCGATTTTTATCCGAATGCCGCTGCCGCCAAATACCCGGGTATCCCCCATGCAGTCGATCTTCAGGGTTTGAGTTTCCCGGTTTTTCAGCTGTAACAGCTGATTCGCACGCACCGCCAGCTGGGATTCATTCAGATCGGCGCTTACCTTATCAAAGAGCATCAGTTTGCCCCAGTTTTTGATATTGCCTGGATCCATTGAAACATAGCTATTACAGATGCCTGTTTTGTTATCGTCCCTAGCTACTTTAATGTAGTTGTAGGTATCCTCGTCGATGGAGCGCTCATAATCAAAGCCGGTCCCCATCGAGCCGTCCCCAATCAGGATTGGCAGCCGCAGGTCTACCAGATCGCGCAGCTCAATCGCTCCGAAGTGATCGCGCAGAACATACCAGTATCCGTTTGTATACAGATTTTCCTCGATCGATTTGTAAATCATATCCAGGTGAGTCTGATTATCAAACCGATACTGTGTCAGCTTTGCAACAGTGCTGTCAACCTGGCCAAGCCTCACCCGGTCGCCGATCGCCGCCGCTACTGTGTTCAAAAACTCTGACAGCGTACAGACCGGCCGAATAATGGAGTTTTTCGCTTTGAAATATCTTAGCTGATCGTAACAGATGCAGCTGAATTTTTTGGTATCCTGCTTTGTCGTAAACAGAAACCCGTAAAAAATATTTGCACTGCCGTAAGTGAAAACAACCGTGCTGCCATTCGGGAACATTCCAGCTTTCAAGGAAGGGTAATCAAAAGTCAACTGCCCGGCTCCGTTGTTCCAGGAAGATTGATAGGTCACGTTCAGCGCGATATCAGAAATATCGGTATTGTTGATCAAAAGCATTGCATCACCTACCTAATGCTTTCTGACGTTCGGCGAGATCGGCTCTGGCCGCTTTTTTAAATGCATCGAATGCCCCGCCGATCGCATTAAATACTTTTTGCATGTCCGCCGCTCCACGTTCTGCAGCCACTTTACTGGCTTCCGATGAATAAATATAGGATCTATCTTTTATCATCGCTGGATTCGTAACGGGTTTTCCTGTATCTTTATCAGAAAGCCCGCCCCAAACCGTTCTTTTCACAACATATTCTCCCGTTTTAGTGTCGAGCACTTTAAGCACGCCACCAATTACCGCTGATTGAGGGCCTTGAACCACCTTACTATCAGAACCGCTGCCTCCGCTACCCTTTTTTTCATCCTTCTTCATTTTGTACGGCGTGGTTTTACTGTTAAAAGCGACTGTCTTCAGAATAGCAGGCACTTTCCCAGGGCGCTGAATGTACGGAATTGCCGTCGTTCTCACACCGGCTGCTTTATATTCCGTCACCTTTACCGTCACACTGTAAACGCCGGGGTATTCCTCCTTTTTGCTGTACCCAGTTAAATAACCGGACATGGATTCACTCCGGTTATCCGAAACAAAAATAAAACGGCTGGGGTCTTTGGTAGCGAGCAGCACCTCAAACGCTGTGAAAACCTTGCTGGCGGCAGACCAATTCGGCAGCCCGTTCAGATTTTTCTCCGTCATTTCACATTCGATCGTCCACGTGCGCAGCTTCCGGGATTCCGGCACTGGGAAAAAGCCCTGCCCGATGCCGTCATAAGAGGTAATCTCGCGTTCGCCGTCGTCGTTGACGCTCTTTATTCCATACACCAAAATACCGCCCAAATTGATATAATAGGTCATGCATATACCCCCGCTGGCTGCAGCTGCTGATTCTGGTAGACCATGTCCCCCAAACTGAGGTTGATTTCGTTGAGGTCTGCCGTCTGGCTTGCATTTTGGTTTTGGATGATAACCTGCGGCACAAACTGCTGCATCCGGAACACCGCCATCGCCTTCTGCGCAGCCAGATCAAACTGGTATCGCAGCACTTCCTTTTGGATTTCCACCTCACCGGTCACCGCAATCGGAGCCGTGTTGGTAATCTCTGCTTGAACCTTCTGATTCATTGCACTCAGAGTTGGCGTTTTAGAACCAGCCATCTCTTTTTTGGCGTTGGCGTGCGCCTGATCCAGATCATCAAACATTCCATTTTGCGTGGTATCCGGCAACAAATTATCCAGAAAGCTAAATGCAGCGACTCCCGCTATTCCTCCGGCAATCGAAGCAATGATTTTATAGATGTTTCCGGAGGCAATCCCCGTCGCTAAATTCATCACCTCAGTCATAATAGCAGCCATTTTCATCGCAGTCTGATAAATAGCCAGAGCAATAACGACTGTTTTTAAAACAGAAATCAATGTGCTGCTGTTGTCTGCCACCCACTGCATCGCGTAGCCGAGCATCTGCATTCCGTTGCCGACCGCGTTAAAGAACCAGTCAAAGCCGCCGGATAGTAACTGATCGTTGAGCTGCTGGAGCAAAATGGACAATCCCTGAACCACCGAGCTGGACTGATCCTCCATGGCATATTGCATGTTCTCACCAAACCTGGCCGCCTGTGTCTGCAAAGAGAGGAAATTTTTGTCCACCATTTCCTGTGTAGCGCCAAAGTTGTTGAACACACCGTCAAGGTAGTCGATGGCCCCGCCCATGTCTCCGCTGCCAGTGAAGCCCTTTACCGTTTCCTCGTCCACTCCGGCAATGTGGTAGTTATCCTAGATTCCCGAGGCATCGCCCGCTAGCAGCGCCTGCACGGAAGAAACTGCATTATCGGCTCCCTGAGACGGATCCCGCGCATAAAGGCGTTCCGCCAGCCCGTACATCCCGGTTAATTCATCCGGGTCGTGCGTATATGGCAAAAAAGCTTTCGTTGCATTTTGAACTCCAGCAATCCCCAATACAGATTTCTGCGCACCGTAGGCTTCGGTGTAATTGTATAGAGCGGAACCGGCTGTCTCGCTGCCAAGCATCGATTGAAGCGAAATTTCCTGTACCTGCTGATTCGCTCCGTTCTTTACGCCGCTGATCATCAGATCAAGTGCTTTTTTTCCCAGCTTAGCCTTTGAAATCGTGTCAGAAATTTTTTGATTGATTTTGCCAATCCCATTCGAAGCATCGTTCGAAACGTTCTTGATGTTTGCAAGCCCGCTTTTAAACTCCTGTGTCGCGGTCAAGGCCATTTTCTGGTAGCTTCGATATTTTTTAGAGGTTTGCAGAATCTTTTCCATATTGGCAGAGTATTGGTCTGCCAGTTTCAGAAGATCATCTAAAGTATTTGCGATAGGGATCACCCCTTTTCCGTTATGGTGCATATTGAGAAATTTACCGAACTAGATGGAGCCGAAAGCGGCGGATGAAATCCGCCGCATCATTTTTTTCTCATCTCATTGTTTACGATCAGGTCGCTTGCTATGATCAGGGCGCGCTCCTGTACCGACAGCTCCATAAAATCGTGGGGAAGAATGTTGTGATTCTGCAGGGCTAGATGGACGTAAAAATAAAATCCGTCTTCACCCTGCTCAATCAGTTTTTTGCCTCTTCCACCTTTTTCCCAAAGTCAACCGTCACATCGGCGTGCTCGTTATAAATGCTGAGCAGCGCTCCGATTTCGCCGGCGGTGAACATAGATTTGAGCGCATCCGTGGGGCTCAGGATTTTTCTGCCTTCCCTTTCGGAAAGAGCATCCAGCAGCTCCGCGCTGCGCAGATTCGGGCGTACCAGGCTCGCGGCAATGGTGGGATAAAGCGCCTCCAGCCCTTTGAATCCTTTGGTCTGTACCTCAGCCGACATCTGCGCCATTTCATCCGCAGTCAGCACACGCATTTCAAATTCTGCGTCGCCAAAGCTGTTCAGCTTGAATGTCGCGTTGGGCTTTCGGTCAGGATGCAAAAACTGCATCAGTGACTTGTCCATTCTCCCGCCTCCTTATGCCAGATCGAAATCGTTGAAGGTAAATGTAGTTTCAATGGTCTGGGCGTTGTCGCTGCTGTCATCCAGCGCAATCAAGCCGATATTGGCAAGGATTACATCCGACAGCGTCACCCCGATTCGGTCATATTGAGAGCCCGCAGCGTCTGCGTAAAACTGCAGACTGATATTGGGAGCCGAACCGCCATTTTTGTAATCGCGCATCGCCTGAATAAAGGCGGGCGTGGTGTGATAATATGTCATGTCGCCGCTTCCCTTGAGCCCGCGCTGCGCGGCCTGTTCCATCGGGTCGTTCAAAAAGCGTCTGTTTTCCACAACGGCCTCTAATTTCGCGGTGATTTTAGAAACCTTGAACGCCGGAACAATAGAGCCGTTCAGTCGAATAAATGCCTCTCCGTCATGTCCGGAGAACACATCCTGCAATCTTATTTTTGCCATTCCTTATCCCTCCTTACAGTGCGGTTACGGTGACATAGATCTTATCCACCGTATCCACTGCTTTGATGCCAACGATTACGTTTACCGCGTCGTGCTCCGTACCGGCTGTCACGGTAATGTCGTCCGCAGAAAAATCTTCAATGTATCCCGGCGCAAGGTAGTTCTGCGAAGTCATCTCAAACACCATCGCTTTGATCTGCGCGCGCCCTTCCACACTGTTTCGGATTTTGCCAACACATTTGGTGTCAAGCAGCTTTTGCAGGTCGCCCTGATACTTCTGCAGCGTGCGCATGACCAGACCCTTTCCAAAATCTTTCGGATGATCGTCGTCAAACGTGGTCAGGCTGGTAATGTCATACAATACGGCCGGGGAGCCATACAGCGGCACAAACAGCACTTCACCGTTCTGCGTCCTGCTGATCTGCTGGTCACGGGTCAAATGAGGCCTCACATCCGTCCAGCCGGTGATTCCCCGGCAGTAGGTCAGGCTGTTCTCTACTCCGGCCTGCGCAATCAAACCGGCCAGTGTGGCACAGGATTCCGCCGGTGTCAGCTCATAATCGGCCGTTACGCCGCCGGTGGAATTGCATGCATAAATATTTTCGCTGTCCGGATGAACGCCGGTCACAACGCCCTGCACATAGGCTTTGTTAGCGTTTTGTTCCTTTACAAAGGATACCACATCAGCCGCACGATCCGAATCCGTGCTGCAAATCACGTTATACTCCCACTTTTCCAATTCTGCGAAAAATCCGATGTAATCGCTTTCTACCGCGCCGTCGGTACCGCCGGTCAGCTTTACGGTCGCTGCCGCCAATGTCTCGGTACCGGAGAGCGCCACATAATACGGCGAAAAGTCCGCTGCGGTCGAAATGATCTGCGAATCCACCTCCTGTGTGCCAAGATAGGTCTTAACAAGCCATTTTTCGCCGCTGGCAGAGACCACAACGGAAAGGTCGTTTCCGCGTGTACCGGGGAAAACCGCTTCTGCGGTGACGCCGGAGGAAACCTCTGCGGAGGCCTTCGCACCTGCGGTGTTGAGGCGATACAGAATCAGCTGTTTTGCCCCGTTCATGACTTCTCGCACCAGCTTCAGCGCGGGATCGGAGGTTTTATACCCCAGCGAATAAAGCGTATTGTCGCCTGCATTGATAACCGTCACCTGGTCACCCCAATGGAGAGGCAGGGCCATCGCCACAACGCCGGTAACGCTCAGATCGGCATCGCGGGCTCCGGATTTCAGCTCGATGTGAGTGCCTGGCAAGATTTTTGTAATCAATCTTTCTCAGCTCCTTACAGTGTGATATTTTGGTCTGCATACCCGATGATCGGATCATCAGGCACGTCAGTTTCCCATACTTTTACGATACCGGTCACTTGGGCCAGCCCATCTGCAATACTCGAATTTCTGGAAAAGCACCGGAATATCCCGATTTCGCTTTGGAGCCGATCAAGGCTCTGTTCCAGCAGGAAGATGGTATTCTGCAGTTCCCGGCGGTCAGAACCGTCGACTGGAACATAGGTGATTTTCAGCACGAATTCGTATTCCGACGTCAGCTTCAGCCGCTTTTTGTTCGCAACGGAATCATAATCAATGAAAAACGCCGGAGCAACCGCAGTCTGCGGCAAACCAATATAGGTCTCGGCGTCCGGGAACAGGGTGGCGGTAAGCTGTGCCGCAGCCAGCATCAAGTGATCGGAAATCGTCAGGGTGCCATTCTCAATCCCGTTCTGCAGAGACTGCGGAATTATGATTTTTTCAGATAGTTGCATGATCAACCTCCATTTTATAGAATAAATTGTATATACAAATTCATCCAACCACAACATGTTGATAACTCGGTTGAAACTGTGGAATCACTTCTGCATGAAACCGCATATCTTGAATCAAACAAAAAGAAATGTGGTGGCAACAATGAGTGGAAGTTACAGAATCTCTATGCGCACTCCAATGGGCCCGCAAAATGGAATGCTCTCCTTTACAGACGAAGGCGGAACCATCAGCGGCTCGATTCACACAATGGGCAATACCAGCTACTTTAAAAACGGAAAATCAAAAGGAAGCTCATTTGAGTTTTCGGGAATCTTAAATACCGGTCTTTTCCGTTTGAAATATACCGCAAAAGGCGTCGTGAACGGGAACAAACTGGAAGCAACCGCAACAACGGATTACGGTGTATTCCGAATTTTCGGAACACAAGTTTCGGCTCCGATTCATTGAGGGGAAATCTGCTCACAATACTACCGACAATCAGCGGAAATCTTTCCCCGTAGAGGAAAAGTAAATTTTATTTTTTAAATTAATTAAAAAACAGAAACCCTTTGGGTCTTTTCTTTCTTCTGAAGAAAAGGCTCAAAGGGTTTTCAAGAATGGATTTGGATAGAAAAAATAAAAACGCAAAAGCTAAGAATACGAATCAAATGATAAAAAGGAGTCATCGATCAATGGATTATACAATAGAAGAAACGGCTCGTCTATACTCGGCTTTACAAGTCGACAAAAATCAATGGATAGAGCATCTGCAGCGCCCCTATAATATAGAAGACATCAACCAGGCCGAAGAAGAAATCCGAACCATCGAACCGCTCATGGAAAAAGTAAAAAAGGATTATCTCTCTCGCGGCGGAGATGTGTCCGCACTCCAGTAATGCTTTTCCCCGAAACACTTTGCCGCCTTTGAATTTCTGATTCAAGGGCGGATTTTTCTGTTCAGAGCATACTATTTCTCATTTTTTCGGCTACGGCCAACCCCAAAAGAAAACCGGAATTCTTTCATGCAGCAAGGCGACCTTCTATTGCAAAATTAAAAGGTGCATGTTAGGATGTGGAACAGAGAAAACATAAATAAGCCCCATACGCTGTAACAGCATATGGGGCCCAAACTGATAAATCAAAATCAATTTATTAAGCCGATTGCTACCAATTAATAAAGCACAATGGTGTCGTCCTGAACGGCGCAACCGCATTCAAAGCTCTGTTGCTGGTGTGTTTCCAGATCAAAAATGGAGTAAAAAACAAATGAATCCGTTTCATCACTGATCACGTATTCCGCCACCAGAAAACGATCCTCCACGCAGGCGACAAACTGCCCAAGCTCCTTGCTGTACTGACTGCTCACCGAGGAATTGAACACGCCCTGAATCTCATAAGTATCCTCATGCTCCGTCACACGGTAAATCCGGGTGGGGCAGGGCTCAATGAAAAAGGTAGCCGGCTCTTCCCCTTCTTTCAGATTCAATTCGGCCGCAACCGTTTTTTTGCCGCCGGCCTTCTCTACCGCACAGATACGCTGGTCGCTGTTAGGGTAGTATTTTGCGCGAAAATACAAGCTGTCCTGATCCTGCCCCACATAGCGCACCAAACCCTGTGTGCCGGCGCTGAGCAGCAGCTCCAGCGGCAGGTGAGTTTCGTCCGCCTTAACGGCAACAACAAAATCCAGCAGCGGGCACAGCCACACATTATCGCTGATGTCATCCCCCAGCCATCGCCGGTTGCGGTAGCATTTTTCTTTTTCCTCTTCGCTGCCGTAGGGCTCCAAAATCAGGAGCATCCGCTCGCCGGCCACTTCAAATGGAACCAGCTTCTCGGCAGAAAGGTTGCAGAGCCGTTTATCCCTTACATAATAATAGCGTCCTTCCTCCAGATCATACAGGTAAGCGATCCGCTCAAAACCGGACGCCTTCTTATATTCCTCAAACAGATGTCGATGGCGCTCATTCTCTTCCGTATAAAAAATCACACGACTTTCGTCAAGCGCCTGGCAGTCGGCAAAGCTGCCCACAAAGCGCAGTTCTTCCGAATTTTTCTCCTGCCCGGTCTGTTTGTCGAACCGCAAAAGACGGGCGGAGCTTTCTCCGCTTTCCATCACGACAATAATGTCGCCGGGAAAAGAGTAAAAGTGCAGCACCACGGCCGGGTCGCCCAAAAAGCAATTGGCGATCACCCGCTCCGTCTTGGTGTTTCTGTCATATTCCAGCAGAAACAGGCTGTAATGCCCTTCTTCCGCTTTTTCTTCTGCGTAGTATACCGTAGACCCGCTGATTTCGATCAGCTTTACACGGCTGTCGGTGACCTTGTTGCGAATATCCACAACCGTCATATGATTCCCCCGCTTTCCCGCCGGGTACAGCTTGTCCGCCCGGCTTGATAGACTGATGATTAATTATATCATAAATTCCGATATGGGCTTACAAAAAGCCGCCTGAGATATCAGATAATAAAACTGATGATTCAATGCTCTCTCAGCCGCCCGAAGCTCTGCTTCGGTTCGCGGCGTGAGGTTATTATATCATCCCGTTTCTTGCTTTGTTCTAAGGAAACAGCTAGACATCTGTTTTTCTTTGGATTGGATGATTCAATGCTCTCTCAGCCGCCAAAAGCTTCGCTTTTGCTTGCAGCGTGAGGTTATTATATCATAAACCCCCATATTTTGCATTCCCCGCACGGGAATTTTCTGCAGGAGAAAGGAGTATCCGCGCATGCTGACAAACCAAAAAGGGAGCGTCCTGACCATAGACGTCCACGGAATGCGTTCAGACGACGCCAAGCGTCAGCTGGAGCGGCTGCTCTCCCGTGCCGGAAAAGATGTGCGCGAAATCGTGGTGATCCACGGATACAGCCACGGGCAGGTACTCAAAAACATGGTGCGCCTAGAACTGAAACACGCGCGGATTCAAAGCAAGCTGATCTCTCTGAACGAGGGACAGACACGGCTTCTGCTGAAAGAACGATAAAAAAGCCTTGAGCTGGTAAAAACAGCTCAAGGCTTTTTGAATCAATCTCAGCGGCTTTCAAAAGAAGATTCCTGAGAGGAATCGGACGACCCGAGGTTTTCCTCGTAAATGAATTCCACCAGATTTTTATGGTTTTTCTCAAAATTGACAACCAGGGAAGAACCAACACCCGGGATATTCTGATCGTCAAAGGTCCCATCCACAGGGATTCGGTTCTGACTGGTGGGATAATTGAGATACGTCAGCGAGTTGGCCGCAAGCGACAAAATCTCGTTCTTCGTCATATTCGTGGTCACAAGAGGAAGCACATCGTACAGAATCCCGTTGATCGTTCCCAGATCGGACGTTTTGAATTCGTCGATGATCGCCTGGAGCACCTTGCGCTGACGCAGCGTACGCTCATAATCGTTGCCGATATCGCGGATACGGGAATAATAATGCGCCTGCTTCCCGGTCATATGCTGTATACCGCCGGTCAGGCGTTTGGAGTAGGATTCGCCGGAATACGTATTGATCAGCTTTGCTTCCGCGCTGCTAATCTCCACTGTAACGCCGCCCAGGCGGTCGATAATTTTATTAAAGGAATCGTTGCTGATCAGCACATAGCGGTCAATATCCACGCCAAATCCGTTTTCAATGGTCTGCACCGTCAGCGTCGGGCCGCCGATAGAATACGCAACCGTCAGCTTGTTGGCCTGATGGCCGGGGATGGAAACGTACATGTCGCGCATGAAGGACGTCATTTTCAGCTTTTCGTGTCTGCGGTCCAGAGAGACCATCAGCATGCTGTCGCTGCGGCCCTTGTCGTTTTCCTGATAATCGTCCACGCCCATCAGCAGCACATTCAGGATTTTGTCATCATGATACAGCCCATTAACAACATATTTGGAATTCCCCATGTTATCAAAAGAGGTGACTCCCGAATTGTTCGGCGTCGAGGACTGCACCGGGTCCGGTTCAAACTGTATGCGTCCCAGCAGATGATCCGCATAAACCAGCGTCCCGCCTACCGTAATTAAAACAAGGCTGACGACCAAAATCGCCACATTGAGAATCACAGCCTTTTTTCCTTTTCCTGAAACGGGCCGGCGACCCTTCATCGGCTCTTTCTTTTTCACAACATCATCCCTTCTTCAGCGTCTCGGTCAGGCAAGCTCTTGCTTGTACCGCAGGCACTCCCTTATGTGTTATCTTGTTCTGTTTTATCCTTTTTTATGTCTCGTATTCCGGCAGCAAACAAGCTTATTTTTTCTGCGGATTCGCCGGATCGGGCTCTTCTCCCGGCAGGTCCTGCTCATCCAGCGTCAGCTCGTAGGACGGCAGGAATTCTGTCAGAAAGCATTCCGCTTCCGGCAGACCCATCGCCAGAATCGTCTCCCGCTGCGCCTGTTCGGCCCGGCGGAATTCGGCGTTGCCCATTCCGCGCTCCTCCACGCATTTGATCAAAGCAGAAATTTTATCCGCTGCTTTCACCAATGGATAAAGCTCCTCGTCGCCCGACTCGCTTTCACAAATCAGCGGCTCGTATGCTCCCCGAAGGTCCTTCGGCAGCAAAGCCAGAAGGCGCTGCTGTGCCATTTCTTCCACCCGGCGGTACGCCTGCCGGATTTCAGGATTATCGTATTTCACCGGTGTCGGCAAATCCCCTGTTAAGATCTCGGTTACATCGTGGAACATGGCCAATACCGCGGCCCGTTCGGGATTCACGCTGCCGCCGAAGCGGGTATTGCGCAAAAGCGCCAGCGCGTGGGCAATCACCGCAACGTCGAGACTGTGCTCACAGATATTCTCGCTTCTGGTATTGCGCATCAGACCCCATCGGTTAATGTATTTCATTCGCGAAAGCATCGCATAAAAATGATACATTTCCATTCCTCCCAGCCGCTTATGTGACAAATTTCGGCTCAAAGCAACTACGACAGTTATTATAACAGAGAAAAACGCAGGATACAACAAATCGAAATTATTTTACAATTGACATGATTTCCTCTTCATTCAGGGGAATTCCTATGTTATAATAACCTCACGCTGCAAACAGAAGCCAGCTTCGGGCAGCTGAGAGAGCATTGAAACAGAATAAACCATATAAAAAGGCGGCTCTGCGCTGTGAATAGAGCCCTTTATAATGTATTCTGTTATAATCACCTCGCGCTGTAATCCAGCCCGTATGGCCGCTTTATTTTCTCACCGCAAATTCACTTTTATCAGGTACATTCTACAGATGAATTCTGTTATAATAACCTCACGCCACAAACCGAAGCAGAGCTTCGGGTGGCTGGGAGAACATTGAAACAGAATAAGCCAGCATGAAATCATCATTTCCTGCTATAAATCGGTTTGTTTAAAATACATTCTGTTATAATAACTTCACACCACAAACCGAAGCAGAGCTTCGGGTGGCTGGGAGAACATTGAAACAGAATAAGCCAGCATGAAATCATCATTTCCTGCTATAAATCGGTTTGTTTAAAATACATTCTGTTATAATAACTTCACACCACAAACCGAAGCAGAGCTTCGGGTGGCTGGGAGAACATTGAAACAGAATAAGCCAACATGAAATCATTATTTCCTGTTATAAATCAGTTTGTTTAAAATGCATTCTGTTATAAAATATTATTTATTGTTTTCTTGACCCTAAACGCTGCAGCCTATCGACCGCGGCATTTAGGCTCCCAGCCGGTATGAATCAAAAAAGGCAAAGGCGCCGCTTTCACTGAATATCCTGCGCGCCGCCCGCCGCGTTTTGCTGCCGGTTTGCGCACTGTCCCCATATGGCGACTCTCCGGCGGACAGGCAGACGCTTATTTTTCTGCGCAAAGGAGTGGACGATTTTGAACCTGCTTTCCAGAACGGTGTCGAGCAAGAACGTACTCTTGAAAGCATTTTTGTATAGTCTGGGTCTTGCCACGCTGATTTTTCTTCCCTTTCAGCTGGTAGACAGCGGCTATTTTTTATTTTACGGCGATTTTAATGTTCAGCAGGTTCCTTTCTACCGCATGTGCCACGACGCAATCCGCAGCGGCGACTGGCGGTGGAGCTGGACAACGGATTTGGGCGCCAATTTTATCGGCTCCTACTCCTTTTATCTGCTGGGCAGCCCGTTTTTCTGGCTGACCATCCCGTTCCCCAGCAATGCGGTCCCATACCTGATGGGCCCTCTGCTGGTGCTGAAATTTGCCTTCTCCGGCTGCACCGGCTGTCTGTATCTCAAGCGTTATGTCCGCGACCCCGAATTTGCCGTGGCCGGCGGGATGCTGTACGCGTTTTCCGGCTTTTCTGTCTATAACATCTTTTTCAATCATTTTCACGAAGCGATCATCGTATTCCCCCTGCTGCTGTGGGCGATGGATGAATATATGTATCATCGCCGGCGCGGCATCTTCGCGGTGACGGTGTTCGCAAGCTGCTTTGTGAATTACTACTTTTTTGTGGGACAAGTCGTATTCTGCATTTTGTACTGGCTGGTGCGGGCATTCTGCGGCAGCTGGAAGATCACGGTGAAGGATTTTCTGCTCCTGCTTGTGGAGTCCGTGCTGGGTGTGGCGCTCTCCGGCGCGCTGCTGGTGCCGACCATCCTGACGGTAATCCAGAATCCCCGCGTCGACAATCCGCCGGACGGCTGGGGCGCGCTGCTGTACGGCTGGAACCAGCGCTATATGCACATTTTGCAGTCGTTCTTCTTCCCGCCGGATATCCCGGCCCGGCCGAACTTCACCCCGAATTCCGAGGCAAAATGGGCGTCTCTCGGGGCGTGGCTGCCGCTGTTCAGCATGACGGGCGTATTCGCTTTTCTGCAGAACCGCCGCCGTCACTGGCTGAAAAAGCTGCTCGGCATTCTGTTCTTGATGGCCATGGTGCCAATTCTGAATTCTGCATTCCAGCTGTTTAACGCCTCGTATTACGCGCGGTGGTTCTACATGCTGGTGCTCATGATGTGCCTTGCCACCCTGATTTCCCTCGAGCGCGAAAGCAGCGACTGGCGCAGGGCCGTGCACTGGGTGCTGGGCATCACACTCGGCATCGCTTTGCCGATCGGCCTGATGCCGCAGTCGAAGACCAACAACGGTACCACCACCCGCACCATCGGACTGGAGGAATACCCCACCCGTTTCTGGGCCTACGTGGCCTTGGCGCTGCTCGGCCTGCTCGCGCTGTGCATCGTGATGAAATACTGGAAGCGCGACAAGAAAATCTTTCAGCGCCGGATGTTTGCCGGGATTGCCGCGATCTCCTTTTTATACTCCATCTACTTTATCTCCCTCGGAAAAACCCAGTCGGAGGATGTTCGCAGACAGCTGATCCCCTATGCGCTCAACGGCGGCGCGGACGTCTCCCTGCCCGATCTGCAGAATGTGCGCTCCGATTTTTACCACGCGATGGACAATCAGGCCATGTACTGGCAGATTCCCAGCATTCAGGCGTTTCACAGCATTGTGCCCGGCTCGATTATGGAGTTTTATCCCACCATCGGCGTCACGCGTGACGTCGGCTCGCGGCCGGACACCAAAACGTATGGACTGCGCGCGCTGACCTCCTGCCGCTGGCTGTTTGACTATACGGGTGACGACAATTATTTTGGCGGCGAAAACCGGCAAAATCCCGAAATGCCGGGCTGGCACTATTACGACACCCAGAACGGCTTCGATGTTTGGGAAAACGAATATTATATTCCCATGGGCTTTTCCTATGATTCTTACGTTACCCAGGAGCAGTACGACGAAGCCTCCGAAGGGGACCGCGATCTGCTTTTGCTGCATGCTCTGGTGCTTTCAGACGAACAGATCCAAACGTACGGCTCCCTGCTGACACAGCTCGATCCCGCAGATCTGGACTTTACCCACGATGAGTATTACGAGACGTGTCAGGAACGGCGTGCCAGTGCGGGAACGGAGTTCTCACACGACGGCACCGGGTTTTCCCTGCATTATTCGGCGGAAAAAGAGCGGCTGGTCTTTTTCAGCGTTCCGTATGAATCCGGCTGGAGCGCAACCGTAAACGGGCAGGCGGTTCCTGTGGAAAAGGTGAGCGTCGGCTTTATGGCCGTAAAGGTTTCCGCCGGGGAATCGGACATCCGCTTTGAATACCGTACTCCGGGCCTCGGCGAAGGGTTCGCCATGTCCGGCGCAGCGCTGGTTCTTCTGGTGCTGTATCACCGCCTGACCCTACGCATGGACAACCGCCTGCAGAAAGACCGCAAGCGCCGCATCTTCCGAATCAAATCTTCGGAAAACGGAGCTGCGGAGGAGGAATTGTAATGTCTATTGTCTATTTTGTGATTCCCTGCTACAACGAGGAGCAGGTGCTCCCTGAAACCATCAAGCGCCTGACCGTAAAGCTCGGCAGCATGATCGAAAGCGGAATCGCATCACCCGAAAGCCGTATGCTGTTTGTGGATGACGGCAGCCGCGACAAAACCTGGGAGCTGATTGAGGGCTATCACCGCGAAAACCCGCTGGTTGGCGGAGTCAAGCTGGCGCATAACCGTGGCCACCAGAATGCGCTTCTGGCCGGACTGATGACCGCGCGTAAATACGCGGACTGTGCCATCAGCCTGGATGCCGACCTGCAGGATGACATTGAGGTGCTCGACCAGTTCGTACGTCAGTTCCAAGACGGCTGCGATGTGGTGTATGGCGTGCGCAGCAAGCGCGAAACCGATACCTTTTTTAAGCGCAACACCGCTCTGGCCTTTTACAGGGTCATGAAGACGCTGGGCGTCGATCTTGTCTACAACCACGCGGATTACCGCCTGATGAGCCGCCGGGCGCTGGACGCGCTGGCGGACTACCGCGAAACGAATCTGTTTTTGCGCGGCATTGTGCCGCTCATCGGCTTCCGTAGCGGTACCGTAACGTATGAACGGCACGAACGCTTTGCGGGCGAATCGAAATACCCGCTCAAAAAGATGATCTCCTTTGCGCTCGACGGCATCACCTCGTTCAGCGTCAAGCCCCTGAAGATCATCGCGAACCTGGGCGTGCTGGTTTCCGTTCTGAGTATTCTCGGCCTGTTGTACGCCCTCATCTCTTACTTTACCGGCAACGCCGTAGCGGGCTGGACGGCCATTGTCTGCTCCATCTGGCTGCTCGGCGGCATCCAGCTGCTCTGCATCGGCGTTTTGGGCGGCTACATCGGGAAAATTTACAATGAGGTGAAAGACAGACCCCGCTACTTAATTGAAGAAGAGCTTCGCTGAGCTTACCGAACCATGTACAGCTTTCCTGACGCTCTGAGCCCGGCCCGTGTCATTACGGGCCGGGCTTTTTTGTGCCGAAACAGTCGCTGCTTTTCCGAATGGAACGGAAATTTCTGCGCAAATTATTGGCAGATGCGTTCACACTGCAAAGCAGCCCGGCTTTTTCACCGGGCGGAACGCACAGTTTGCCGCCCTGCGCGGCGGAAGGAAGGAACTGCATGCTCAAACAGCTGTACACCCTGCTCGGCGAATACCGGCGGGACGCTCTTTTGGCCCCGTTTCTGATTTTTGGGGAAGTGCTGATGGAGCTATTCATCCCTTATGTGATGGCCGGCCTGATTGACCAAGGCGTGCTGGGCGGCGGCGGAATCTCTTATACCGTAAAAATGGGCGGACTGATGATTTTGATGGCGCTCGCAGCTCTGATCTTCGGTGCTCTGGCCGGGCGTCTTGCCTCCCGGGCCTGCACCGGTCTGGCCGCAAACCTGCGTATCTCTCTGTTCGACAGGGTAATGGATTTCTCCTTTTCCAACGTCGATCACTTTTCCTCCGCGTCGCTGATCACCCGCCTGACTTCTGACGTAACCAACGTGCAGAACGCGTTTTTAATGATCCTGCGTATGGGCCTGCGGGCGCCGATTCTGCTGGCTGGGGCCGCTTCCATGGCAGTGCTCATCAGCCGCAGGCTTTCTCTGATCTTTCTCGCCGCCTTACCCATACTGGCTGCTGCGATCATTACCATGATGAAAAATGGGTATCCGCGCTTCCAGCAGATGCTGCGCCGCGTGGATGCCATGAATGCTTCCGTTCAGGAAAACCTGACCGGCATCCGGGTCGTCAAGGCTTATGTACGTGAGGAGCACGAGACCGAAAAATTCACCGAAAACGCAGAAGCTCTGCGGAAGGCACAGTTTTTTGCTGAGCGCCTGATCCTGCTGACCCTGCCTATCCTGCAGCTGACGATTTCGGGCTGCATTGTAGCGGTAGTGTGGTTTGGCGGCAATCTGGTGATTGCAGGCGGTCTGGAGCTCGGGCAGCTTTCGGCCTTTTTGAGCTATGTCTCCCAAATTTTGATGTCGCTGATGTTTCTGTCGATGATCTTCCTGCTGTGCGTGTTGTCTCGCGCGTCCGTCACGCGGATTCAGGAAGTGTTGGCGGAGACTCCCTCCATTCAGGATATCCTCGGGCCGTCCTCCGAGCTGACCGACGGCTCCATCGAATTTATCGACGCGTCCTTTTCGTATGGCGGGCCGGGCGATAACCTGACGCTGGAGCACATCAGCCTTTCCATCCGCTCGGGCGAGATGATCGGCATCATCGGCGGTACCGGCTCGGCAAAATCCACTCTGGTGCAGCTGATCCCCCGCCTGTACGATCTGTCAGACGGTCAGCTGCTGGTAGGGGGCCGCCCGGTACAGGAGTATTCTCTCGACGCGCTGCGCAAAGGCATTTCGATGGTATTACAGAAAAACACTCTCTTTTCCGGCACCATCCGGGAAAATCTGCTGTGGGGGAATCCCAGCGCCACGCAGCAGGAGCTGGAGAACGCCTGCCGGGCCGCGCAGGCCAAGGAATTCATCGATGCCCTCCCGGACGGTCTTGAGACCCACGTGGAGCAGGGCGGCGCCAATTTTTCCGGCGGACAGAAGCAGCGGCTGTGCATCGCCCGCGCCCTGCTTAACCGCCCGAAGATCATGATCCTCGACGACTCCACCAGCGCGGTGGACACCGCCACCGACGCCCGGATCCGCGAGGGCCTGCGCAGGGAACTTCATGGCACAACCGTACTGCTCATCGCCCAGCGCATCGGTTCTCTGCGCGGCGCGGACCGCATCATCGTCATGGAAAACGGAATGATCAGCGGAATCGGCACCCATGAAGAGCTGCTCGCCAGCAATCCAATTTACCGCGAGATTGCCGAATCCCAGCAGAAAGGGGGGATGGCGACATGAGCGCGGCAGAAAAAAGCCCCGAAGAAAAAAACGATTCCCCCGCGGAAAAGAAAAATACCGGCAAAACCATCCGGCGCATTTTGGGCTACCTGCACCCCTACCGCTCCCATCTGGCGGCTGTTACAACCGCCATCCTCGTCAGCTCAGGCGCACAAATTGCCGGCAGCGCCCTGCTGAAGACGATCTTCGACGACTGCCTGACTCCGCTGATCCGGCAGTACGACAGCACACTGATGCAGAAATTTCTTCATTTGACGTTCGCCATGCTCGCACTGTTTGTGGCAAGCGCGCTTGGGTCGTATCTGTACAGCTATCTGATGCTCAAAATTTCCACCACGACGCTCTACAAAATCCGCACAGAGCTGTTTGCAAAAATGGAGCGCCTCCCCTTGCGCTATTTCGATTCCAAATCAAACGGCGAGCTGATGAGCCGTTTTACAAACGACACCGACGCCCTGCGCGATATGCTGAACAGCAGCGTGACCAGTTTTATTTCGTCCTTTCTCACCGTTGCCGGAATTTTTGTGCTGATGCTCTGGTACAGCTGGCAGCTGACACTTCTTACCGTCCTCCTGCTGGTGGTGATGGTGAACGTCATCCGCGTGATCGGCGGCAGAAGCGGAGATGCCTTTCAAAAGCAGCAGGCCGCACTCGGCTCGCTGAACGGTTATATCGAAGAAATGATTGAGGGGCAGCGGGTCATCAAGGTATTCCGACACGAGCAGGCCGCGCGCGAGGAATTCCGGCGCATCAACGAAACCCTGCGCGAATCCGCCGACAGGGCCAACACGTTTGCAAACATCCTCCTGCCCATCATGACCAATCTGGCCAGTCTGCAATACGCTCTCACCGCTGTTCTGGGCTGCATACTGGCAATCGGCAACATTCTCACGCTCGGCACCGTGGTGCTGTTTTTGCAGTTCACCCGCAGCTTTTCCTCCCCGCTGACGCAGATGTCGCAGCAGCTCAGCTCGGTGCTGAACGCACTGGCCGGGGCCGAACGCATCTTTGCATTGATCGATGAGCCGCCGGAAATCGACGACGGCTGTGTTACACTGACACATGCGGAGCAGAACGCCGACAGTACCCTGTACGAAAGCGAAGGGCACGGCAGTCTGTGGGCCTGGAAAATCCCCTCCCCCTCCGCGGGCATTTCTCTGCGCAGGCTGGAGGGCCGGGTAGAGTTTGATCACGTGGTGTTCGGCTACGACGTGGAAAAGCCCGTGCTCAATGATCTTTCGCTGTGCGCCGATCCCGGAGAAAAATTCGCGTTCGTCGGTTCTACCGGAGCGGGAAAAACGACGATCACCAACCTGATCAATCGCTTTTATGAGGTGCAGCGGGGCAGCATCCGTTTTGACGGCATTGAAATCCAGAGCATCAAAAAAGATGATCTGCGCCGCTCCCTTGCTCTGGTGCTGCAGGACACCCACCTGTTCACCGGTACGGTGATGAAAAACATCCGTTACGGCAGGCTGAACGCGACTGACGACGAAGTTATCACTGCTGCAAAGCTTTCGAATGCCGATTCGTTCATCCGGCATCTTCCGCAGGGGTATGACACTGTACTGACCGCCGACGGGGCCAACCTGTCGCGGGGGCAGCGGCAGCTGCTGGCGATTGCCCGGGCCGCCGTGGCAGACCCGCCCGTGCTGATTCTGGATGAAGCGACCTCATCCATCGACACGCGCACCGAGGCGCTGATCGAACAGGGAATGGACAGCCTGATGCGGGGCCGCACCGTGTTTGTGATCGCCCACCGCCTTTCCACCGTGCGGGGCGCGGATCGAATTCTCGTTCTGGAGCATGGCCGCATGATAGAACAGGGTACCCACGAGGAGCTTTTAGCCCAGCAGGGCAGGTATAACCAGCTGTACCGCGGCATATCTGAACTTTCGTAAATAAAAATCCACCGGCGTAGCCGGTGGTATTTCAAAAGCGGGTATAACCCGC
>OBZU01000164.1_pt1 | contig 32442 bp, 50 predicted proteins | sample 1495561 | NCBI WGS metagenome assembly OBZU01 (sample SAMEA2580250, study PRJEB22360) | human gut metagenome | biome: human gut; feature: human-associated habitat; material: faeces | place: Denmark | collected 2008/2010 | reverse complement strand
TCCTGTATTTGGGTAAATCTGACATTTCGGGTATGGCTTCGCCCCGTGTAGGATAGTGGGCGAAGCGTCCTCCTTTCTTGAACTAGCTGGATTCTTCAACCGCCCTGTTGGCGCTGCAACGCCGGCAGGGCAATATTTTTATCTAAGCGATTAACGCATACGTCTCCCCGGCTCGTAGAATCAAGGTATGGGTAAACATGGGACGAAGAAGACCACAGCGCAATCTGTCATAATGACAGTTCTGTCCGTTCTGTGCTATACGGCGGGCGCGTTCTGCGCGCTGTTCGTTTTTGTCGGCGCTTGGCCTATGCTCATCTTCACAGCGTTCTTCATCTTTATCGGCATGTTCGCATATAAACATCGCTTCGACAAGAGAGGAGGTGATCCAGCCGTCTCTCGCACTCCAGTTGACGGGTCCACGGTGCAAAGAAAATCGCCGGACACGATTCCCGCTCCAGCTGAGTCCCATGTTGCCGGAACAGTCGAATACCTCGTCTACAACTACAACGAGCCGGTTGTGGCGAATATTCCGCGAGACAGGATATTCACCGCTGAAATCATTCGACGCAGGATGAACGTGCCTTTCCATGGAAACAGGGATCTCGGCTATGTCCTCGGAGGCGGTAACGGCAACGGCTATGTGCTTTCCTACAACGGCGCACCGTTCGGCGTGATTCCGAATGACAGGCTCTGCGCCTATCTTGATGACGTCCACGCACGCACCATCAGCTGCGTCTGGCATGAATGGTACGAACCGACCATCAAATCGATCAAGGCTCTCGCACCCTCCACACGAAGAAGCCGTAGCGAACGGATCATAGCGTCCATGATTGGTGCCGGAAAATGGGACAGCGTGGACGATGTTGATTCCATTAAAGCCAGCGATTATAAACCGAACGCGATGGCGGACAGTCTGTTGTCCGGCAGGGGCTTCATTGACATCGAGGTGTCCCTGGACATGATTCCAACGCCTAAGGGCTCCTACGCCAAACCGCATGTCGGCATCTTCCACGACGGAGCGGCTCTGTTTGAGTTCGACGCGCGGAAGATGGTCTATGGAGAGCTGGTGCGCCACGCCGGTCAGAACGCGCTGGCCCGAGTCGAAAAGAAACTGTCCAACGACGGGAACGGCAGCCCTTATTACTCCATCATGCTTGTGTTCCAATCAGACACCTCCTCTCAGGCGTGATTACTGCAAAGTCATGTAGGCATTGCTGATAATCGGTGATGGTTTGTATGGTCAGGTCGAGCTCCGAGGCTATGAGCCAAGGCGCTCCTCCGTATGTTTGTTCTGCTTGACGGTATTTTTGCGAATCTACTAGGAGCCGCGCTGCCTCCAATCTGGTACGTTGCTCGTGCATTCCGCATTGGTAGTCGGCGTGCAGCCAATGGACGAGTTCGTGTATGAGCACGCATTTTTTTGCGGTGTATGTAAGTCTTCTGTCTATGAGAATGACGCGGTTTGCTTCTGAGTAGCAACCCCACATATTGTCTAAGATGTCGCTTTCTACGGTGACATCTATTCCGCTCGAATAAATCGCCATGCGCATGGGGCCATAGTTCATGTGCGTGTCGAACGGAATAAGGCGTTTCATGCCGATGCTTCTCCATCGTGGTTCATGTAATAGTCCTTTCCCTCTGCTCCGTAAGCCGCAAGGCTGACATCGCTCTTGTGTGCCAGACGTTTTGTCTCCGCTATCCGCGATGCCGTTTGCGCTTTCTCGTAGGCGATGCGGGTTATGTCGGCGGCGTTTGCTCCGAGCGCTTTGCATAGATCTCCAAACACATCGATGGGAATTTGTCTTTGTCCTTTTAGATAGCGAAGAACGGTGACGGGACTCAGTCCGACTTCTTCTGCGATGTCATCGTTGGTTTTTCCCATGCGGGCTTTTTGGGCTCGAAGCTCTTCTGCGATGGCTTCGGCAAATTGATCTCCATATTCGGTCATGGATAAAGAATAACACATATCGGGAAGGAAATTAACCATATAGATTAAAAACTAACTTGACTAACTATCCAAATGGTGCTTACATTAACCATATGGTTAATCAAGAAAGCACCACAAAACAGGTGGCAAATAAAATCGCAGCCGCGCTGGAAGCCGCGAAGCGCTCCGTTAAGTGGCTTTCCGACCAATCAGGGACACCCTATGTGACCCTTCGTCGACAGCTCAGCGGGAAAGCCTCCATTTCCATTGGTCAGATTGCCGTTTATGCGGATTGTCTGCGTGTTGAACCGATGACAATGCTCCCTGACTCATTCATAGCGCTCGCTGGCAAGGAGGTGGCGTGATGGTGTGGTGGAAGCACAATCGTCAGGCATGCCAGTCCGGACAGGCCGAGGGGCCGATGCCGACACCGTTGCCCTGTCCGTTATGCAACGGCCATGCCGAGGCGGTGATGGATTCGTGGACGTCAGGCGGATACGGATACGACTTCGAACGCTGGGGCTGCCGTTGCGGGGAATGCGGATACGGGTACTACGGCGGCAACCCGCTCTCGCCGTCCGACGAACGGCAGGCCATCGAACGGTGGGACCAGCAGGTCGAGGAAGCGTTGAAGATCATCGCGGAACCGTTGGAGGAATGCCCGTCATGCCATTGCGTCCCGAAGGTCGGGAAAAGCGACGGCGAGGCATTCCTCCAATGCCCGGAATGCCTCAAAATCGCACGCGGCGGCAACCCCATAGAGACCAAGGACAAGTGGAACCGCTTGTGCCTTCAGCGGAAGGCGATGAGGCTCAAAGCCAAACGACAGGCCGCGCAGTTGGAACGAATCATCGGAAAGGACGCGGAGTGATGGATGCGAATTCAATCATTTGGGTCTGCGCGATCATCTGCGTGGTCTGCGCCTTCATCAACGCCAGCATTCGGTGAATAGTCATCGGCCGGCAGCATATCGTCCAATTTCTTGAGGAAGGAGGGAACGTCCATCATGGCATCGTGTCTTATCCAATGCGCGAACTGCAGCAACCGTCGGAATGGTCTCGGCATATGCGAGAACAGGGAAGACCAGCGCAGCAAAGGCCGCGTGGTGGTATGGATATGCCTTGATCCCTTCAACGGGTCACGCATTACTGGATACTCCTTGTACACCACGCGTCCCAATCGCGTGGGCTGCGGGGTCCACAGCACCTTCACTCCGAAATCACATGACGAAACAATGCTCATCATGTCCAGGACGACGAAGAAACGCTCTCCCGGCATCACCCTGTTGATCTTCTGCTGCACCACCAGCTGCTTGAACTGCTGTCCGGGAAAATCGTATTCGTTTACGACGATGCCCTTCATGTTGATTCCCTCAGCCGTCACGGAGAACGCTGGACCATCACCACTGTTCGTCACAATCACCACCATCGTAGTGTTCGATTTCAGAATCCTGCTCCCCGCTGCCTGTACCTGCGCGACCGGTATCGGGTCGATCATGACGTCCGCTGTTGACGTGACGCTTACGGTCCACTCCGCTTCAACTCTGTTTCTCATCGACCACCAGAGGTTGAAGATCGTCAGACAGATCGTTATCGCGGTGAACACCAATCCGATCAGCACTGACGGGGTCTTGCTCACCTCCATCATGAACGTTCCCCAATTAATCATTCTTCCCTCCGTTGGCCGTGTTTTGAATGTCGCAGTTCCAAGCCTACCGGCGGAGGGACCTTATACGGAAAGAGAAAAACATGAACGCCAAAGAGTATGGCCACCACGCGGGTGGCTACCGGAAGGCCGATGGTGGCCCGTCACGCAGATTCATGCGCGGGCTAGTGGTTTGCGCCGTCGTGCTCGCCTTCTGCGTCGGCTGGATTCTAAGCCATGCGGGTTGCGCGCATCCCATCGGCAACGGTTTGGCCGCGCTCATGGGCTTCGGGTTCGTTCCACTCAGACTGATCGCACTGGTGTTGAGCGAGGCGGGCGTCGAATAAGTCTTGCCGGATGGCGTGGAAAACCGTCTGGCATAGCGGAAGGAAAACCGAATAACCCTCGTGATAACTGAAAAAACAACTGACAGATACGGTGTCGGTTTTCTTGGGCCGGTGGACGACGTTTTTCCTGTTCTTCCGTCGTCCGCCATAAGGGCGGCTGCAAGTTGCCCCCGGCACGGCCGGTAGATGGTGCGATTCCATCGCCGTCCACGACCGCAAGGTTACGCAAAAAAGAAAAGCCCCAGCGGCTACTGGGGCGGAAAGAAACTCCACTAGAAAGGATACCCCAATGAGTGCGCCGATACCAAACCTGATGACGGTGGAACAACTCGCCGAACATTACGGGAAGGCGAAGAAGACCATCCAGAACAAGCTCACGCGAGGCTGGGGGCCGACGCCGGTCACCGACCCCGACACCATGCAGGTGCTGGGCTTCGAGGTCGAGGAGGTGGCCCGTTTTGACCGCATCAACAAGCAGACGCGCAAGCAGCGCCTCTACGCCTGACGTGCCGAACGACATGTGGCTTGCGGTCGCGACCGGCTGCTCACCAACCTTGACAATATCCCACCCGGCAGTCGCTGGCGAGCCTCATCGGACTGAGCATCCACGAGGCCGGGCTCACGTTAACGCCGGAGACGCCGTTATGGGCACGGCAACGTTGACCGCGCCCATAACGGACGAGGGGATGCGCATGACGCCCGGCGGGCTCATAGAGGAATTCTATGAGCGTCTGGCTGATTTGAACACGGACATGCGTAACCCCCGCATCTATCTGGTGCCGAAGCCGGGTGTCATCACGGTCGACCGGCCGTCGCGCAGGGTCTCGGCGGTCGTGGAATACGCAGACAAGAAACATTTCAGAAGGAGTAGGTGATGGCCGGAGAGACGACGCTCACCATTGTGGGCAACCTGACGGCGGACCCGGAAATCCGCACGATCGGCACCGGGGCGACGGTCGCGAATTTCACGGTTGCTTCCACGCCGCGCGTGTGGAACCGTCAGACGAACCAGTACGAGGACGGTCAGGCCCTGTTCATGCGCTGCAGCGCATGGCGCGACCTCGCCGCCCACATCGCCCAATCGTTGAAGAAGGGCGTGCGCGTGATCGTCACGGGAAGATTGCAGCAACGCTCCTACCAGGCGCAGGACGGGGTGAACCGCACGATCGTGGAACTGCAGGTGGACGAGATAGGCCCGAGCCTGCGTTACGCGGTCGCGGCAGTGGCCAAGCAGTCCAAGCCCAACGGCCTCCAAAACAACCAACAGGGTCAGCAGTCGTATTCGGGCGGCTCCACGTACGGCAATCCGCAACAGTCGGGCTGGCAGCAGGACGCGCCGCAACCAGCCGCCAACGACCCGTTCGGCCAACCGCAACAACCGCAATCGCCGGAGCAGGATCCGTGGGCCTCCAGCCAGCCCGCTCCTCCGGCCGATGGGCCGGACGACCCGGAATTCTAAAGGAGGATTTTCATGTCGATATCCATAGTGGACATTCCCGTCTCCCAACTGGAGCCGAACCCGCATAATCCGCGCAGGGACGTGGGCGACGTAAGGGAGCTGGCGGACAGCATCAAGGCGCAGGGCATCAAACAGGAACTGCTGGTCACCCCGTCCGGCGACCGGGACGGCAGGCCCATGTACCGCGTGGTCATCGGGCATCGAAGGCTCGCGGCCGCCAGGCTCGCCGGCCTGGACATGGTACCGTGCCGCGTGGAGGAGCTGTCGGCGCGCGAGGAACGCGAGCTGATGCTCGTGGAGAACACGCAGCGCGTGGACCTGACCCCGTTGGAGGAGGCCGACGGCTATCAGGGGCTCCTGGACTTGGGCGTGAAGGTCAAGGAGATGGCCGAACGCACCGGGCGCAGCATGAGACTGGTGCGCGGCCGGCTGAGAATAGCGTCCATCCCCCGATCGGTGCGCGAGGCGTCGCCCGCGTTCGCCCAACTGTCGCTCTCCGAGTTGGAGGACATCGCGGAATTCGACGGCGACGAGAAGGCGCAGGCCAGGCTCGCCGCCAAGGCCGGTTCCAATGATTTCGAATGGCAGCGCAACCGGCTGCGCCGCGAACGCGACCGACGCGAATGGGTGCAGGCCGCGCGCCTGTGGGCCGAATCCAACGATCTGCCCATGCTGCCCGACAACCTCAAACCGGAGGACATGTGGGCGAACCCGACAGGCTACGAGAGGCAGCGGCGTCTCGCCCAGGATTATCCCGGCCCGTTCTCCAAGCAGTGGAGGGACTGGCAGGCCGAGGGCGCGCATCCCGGAGTGGTCATCCGCATCTTCGACGACGAGGGAAGCGTCGTGGCCTACACGCCGGCGAAGAAGACAGCCGAGGAGAGGGAAGACGGGAAGGCCGAAGCGAAACGCCGGATGGAACGGGAGCGCCGCCACAAGGTCAGGGAGCTCGCCCAGGCGTCGGCCGAACTGCGCTGCGAATGGATCCGAACAACCGTTCCCGTGTTGAAGGCGGACGCGCTGCGCGACATGACGGAACGCCTGACCCTGTTGGAGCTGATGGGTGCCGGCGATTCGATGAGAGGCACGAGCCTGGACCCGAACGGGTGGATGCGCATGGTCAAGGCGTACTCCCTGTTCGCCAGACCGTTGCCGGTAGTGGACGAGGACCCGGAGCATGGCGTGTACACGCTCAACATCGCCGAAAACGCAGCGGAACTGCGCCGCCGCCAGTCGGTTCCCTCCCGTCGGGGCGTGGAGCTTCTGCTCCTGCTGCTGGCCCGCAGGGAGGGCGCGATAGACGCGGACACGTGGGACCGTGAGGCCTACCAGTGCGACCTCAAGGGTTTGAACGCCTACTACGAGGTGCTGGAATCGGCCGGCTACGCGGTGTCGGACGCGGAAATGAAGGGGCTGGAGCAGTGAACACGAAAGTGGTTATCAGGGTGCGCAACGGCGATGACGCGCCGGTGAGCGTGGAGCGTCTCGTGGTGGATTCACGCGCCGAGGTGGGTGCGGGCGTCACGCCGATGCTGCTCTCGGACATGCTGGCCCTGCTGGATGATTTGTGCCATGTGACCGATGTGGAGATCAGGAGGGCGGAGCCGTGAGCATCGAACTGGTGGCGAAGGCCAAGAAGACCCGATTGCATGGGGACAGCACGGCGAAACTGCTGCTGATCGTGCTCGCGGATTACGCGAACGACGAGGGCATGGCATGGCCGAGCGTGAAGACCATGGCGGAGGAGACGGAGAAAAGCGAACGCAGCATCCAACTGCTGTTGAGGAAGCTCGAACAGATGCGTCTGATCCGCAAGGGCGACCAGAAACTCGTGGCCAAATACGCGAAGGGACGCCGACCGGTCGTCTACAAGCTGTTCCCAACGGCCAAAAAGAGCGAAGCCCCAATGGACGCAACGGTTGAGAGGGGTGAAACCCACTTCACCCCTGAAACCGGCTGCACCGGTGAAACCCACTTCACCCCACGGGTGAAACCCACTTCACCCGTGGGGTGCAACCCGCTTCACCCCACGGGTGAAACCCACTTCGTTTCAGGGGTGAAACCCACTTCACCCAAACCGTCACAGGAACCGTCAATAGAACCGTCAAGAGAGAGTACGCGCGCCAGCAAAACCGAAAAACCCGACACCACACGACTCCAGGCGCTCGCCAACCTCACCCCCGACCAGTCGCACCGGCAGCTCGCCGACGAAATCGGACTCGACCTGGACGCCGAACTCGCCAAGTTCCGCGACCATGCGATAGCCGGAGGCCATCTGCCGGCCGACCCGGCGGCGGCGTTCCGCAACTGGCTGAGACGCGGCAGGGAACTCGGCCTCGGCAACACCAGCCAGACCACGCCGGCGCTCGCAGGCGGCTTCGGCCACCCCGCACCAGCCAGGAAACCCCACCGTCACAGCTTCGGCTGCACGCACGTGCTCAACCTGCTGGGCCGTGACGCACCAGACAACGATCCGCTCGCGATGCGCGCGGCGGAACTGCTCAACCAAGGAAAAACCGAAACCGAAGCGCTCGCCGCGCTCGGATTGATGAAGGACGATTTGGAGGAAATCGCATGACCAGGAAAACCGAAGCCCTCTTGTGGGTGGACATCGAGACCACCGGCACGGATCCGCGCCACGACCTGATGCTGGAGGTCGGACTGCGGTGCACGAGCATGGACGCGAACACCGAGTACGGGCGCTACGAGTCGATAATCAAACCCGGCGTATTGCCCACGGACCAGAGCTTCGCCTACGCGCATCGGATGCATGAGGCGAACGGGCTCATCAACGAGGTCATCGACGCAAGCCCCGAACTATGCTCCACGGAGCGGGTGGCGCTCGCCGTCATCGATTTCACTCAATCGATGGCGAAGACCCGTGTGCTGCATCCGGCGGGCACGAACATGATGGGCTTCGACCTGCCGTTTCTGGAGCATTACTTGTTCACCGAGGACCAGTGGAGGCGTTTCCACAAGCTGCTCTCCTACCGCGCGTTGGACATGACCGCCATCCGGTTGACCCAAACCGCGTTGGGAGCAGACCCGTACGAGCATTACACGCAGACGAAATCGCATCGTGTGACGGACTGCCTGGACATGGACATCAGCGAATACATCGAATGGCTGGACCTCGTCAAATGAGCCGCACCAACCCCACAAGGGAAACACACAGGCTGACCGCCAGACGAGACCACTACCGGTGCCTGCGATGCGGCAACGAATTGGACCACATCTGGAGCGGCCACAGCCTCCACCACCGGCACATGAGAAGCCACCCGTTCCCCGGACTGCATTCGCCAGCCAACCTCATCCATTTATGCGGCTCCGGCACCACAGGCTGCCACGGATGGGTACACAACCATCCCAAAACGGCGATGGAATACGGGTGGATAGTCAGCATGGGCGAAGACCACCCCGAAAACATCCCCGTATGGGACGCGCACCAAGGCTGGCTGCTCCTCGACAACCAAGGCGGATACACGCTCTGCGACCGGGACGGCAACCCCAGATAACACACGCAAGCAAACCGATACGGAAACAAGCCGGCGCTCGCCGGCTAAGGGAAGGGAAACATGACGTTCGAACAGACGAACGAGAAGCAACGCCAACGCATGAAGGCGGACGCCAGGTCGCACATGGAAGCGGCCCGGATGATACTGGCCAGCCCACTCTACGCGAGGCTCAAGGGCGGCGAGGACCTGTACACGGCCGTCTGGGCGTTGTGGGAATCACTCGCCGGCACGGGATTGTCGAACATGAAGGCGGGCGCGGTATGCCACGCATGCAAGACCCATGACCTCGACCAATTGGATTGGGCGCTCACATCGATAGCCAAAACCGGGTCGATACGACCATCCTCCACACCCACCAAACACCCATTGCACTGCACCAACTGCGGCAAGGAATGCAGGCCGCACGCCGGCACCCCGATCCTCTGCAAACAATGCAAGGAAAACCTCCGAAGAAGAAAAACAAAACCATGAACAACCTGGACAAGTACATCCACCGATGCCGGTTGAACCTCGAACCACACCACCTCCAACCCGCAGACGAAACCGACGACAAACATTGCATCATCTGCGACATCAGCGGCGCTCGCCGGCATATCCGCATGGACGGTTTATGCATCAACTGCCACCTCAAATGGAGACGCAAACACGATCCCGCATACCGCAAGCGGATCAACGCCTACCAGCATCGATGGCAGCAGGAGCATCCCAACGAATTCCGCGAAATGAAACGCCGCTACGAGCAGAGGAAACGAGCAAAGGAACACCAATGAGCGTCAAAACCTACACAGACTCCACCACACGAATCATCACCAAAACCATCGAAGAACACGTCTGGGAAATCCGCTGCGACGCCATCGGATGCAACAACAGCCTCGAATTCCGGGAAAACCAGGACACCGGAGACATCACAGCAGACGGCGACTACACCGGCGACATGGACAACGAATGGCTCAACATCCACGACACCAACACCGCCATCCAAACCGCACTCCAACACGGCTGGCAAGAAGGCAACAAAGGCATCCAACGAAGCCACCTCTACTGCCCCACACACAACGAAAACCAATAAAACACCAACAACCAAAAAAGAAACAACGCCGGCGCTCGCCGGCATAGGGAAAGGAGAGCCGATGACCGCACTGCTTGCGTCACCCCTCGGCAGCATCGAAACCGGAGGACAGTCAGTCCTGTACAGATGCCATCCCCGCATGATGTACGACGAATCCGTACGGAAACCCTTATTGGACATTCTGGGCAGATGGGCCCTGCATCTCATGTGCGACGCGGAGGAAGCATGAGCCAACGATGTGACCCGCACGGGCCAGGATGCTACTACCGTTGCCCGATCTGCGGTCAATGGTGGTGCTACGACCCGCGAGACGGATTCTGGGAATCAATCAGCACGATCAAAATGTTCTTCCTCCTGCACAATGTGTGGAGGCAGGAACGCAAACACAGGAAGGCGACTCATGGGCGAACCGATTGACCTCACCCAACAGGCCCTCGACGCATTGGCCTCATCGGGTCTGGGAAACGACAGTCCGGCCGAGGCGTTCGTCATCGGCTATCGGAATGGATGGCAGCAAGCCGTCGACCTGTGCATACGAATCGAAACGGCACTCAACGACGAAACGGAGGAAACCGATGACCGCACTGCTTGACGAACGATTGCGCGTCTTAGCGGCGCAGACCCACACGCTCGAGGAGAAAGTGAGCTCTCTCGGCTGGATGGCCGGCAGCGACTCGCAGACGCTGAAATCAATGACCCGTGCCCAGGCGCATCTCATGCTCGCCGAATACGACCTGTTGGATGCGCTCGAAGCAGGCAAAAAGGAGGAAAACCAATGAGCAGTGAGAAACCATTCTGGGAGGGCAAGACCTGCAAGGAGATGGCCGGACTGCACGTCAAGGCCACATGGAAGAACGGCACCATTGTTACTGGAGTGTTAGATGACACAGGAGATATTGATTTAGGCGATAACCGTTCTTTGTACACGTCACGCGGCTATGACTCTTCCTGTGATTTTGAGCCAACAGACAATATCCAATCCATCGAACTGTTGGATGACCCCGAGTATGAGCGCATCGACAACATCGAAAACGTGCAGGTGGGCGATATTGCCTGCACGACGGAGGGAAACCATTTCCGCGTCATCGATCTCAAGCCTGACCCTCTAGGCGACATGCTCCTGCGTATCCGCATCAGCGAGATAGACGGTGAGTACTGCATCGACTCCGATGATTTCGCCTACGCTTTGCGTCGGAAGCCGAAGCTGCCCGACCATGACGGGTTGTGGTGGGATAAGGACAATGCCTTGTGGAGCGTCGCCATCTCCGGCCTGGACAATTCGAAGTTGGTCGCTTTGCTTATCGGTGACCCGGAATCCCCCGTCACCGGGTCTGTTTGGTCGGGCCTCAACAGCAAGCACGTGACCTCTCAAGCTCCGTTCCGTCCGGCCAAGGCGGTGGAAGCATGAACATCCACCCGATCATTGATGAACCTCCATCGTTTCCGCAAACTGTCTTACGCCTGCTCACAGGAAGCACTCATTGCTGTGACTGGTGCGAGAAACGCTGGATCAAGGTTCACCGCACTGGCCAATTGGAATGCCGAAACCGTCGATGTCCCTACTGCGGGCAATACGGATGCCCCCGAGCCGAAAAACACTGGAAGAAATGCCCCGTGTGGAATCACATGACCCCGCCTGCATGGCTATACCCCGTGTTGAATCGGCTCTGCGAAAGAGATCTGCAACGAATGGCGAAGAAATCGAGGAATGATGCGTGACACGATTCTGTGCCTATGCGACCTGACCGGTGTCATGGCCCGCCCTTGGGTGGAACACGGGTATCAAGCCGTGTTGGTGGACCCGCAGCATGGTTGCGACCATGAAGACGGTGCCTACCTGAAACTGGCTTGCACCATCGAGGAAGCGTTCGACCAGATCAGCGTACTGGTCCGTTCCGGCCGGCTCGCGTTCGTGGCCGGGTTCCCGCCATGTACGGATATGGCGGTGAGTGGAGCGCAATGGTTCGCCCGTAAGTACGAGGCCGACCACATGTTTCAGGCGAAGGCCGTGAGCGTTGCCGAACAATGCCGGGTGATCGGTGAAATGAGCGGCGTCCCGTACATGGTTGAGAACCCGGTGAGCGTACTCAGCCGTGTTTTTGGCAAACCCTCCCACACGTTCGACCCGTGCGACTACACGGCCTACGAGCCCTTGGACAATTACACGAAAAAAACGTGCCTTTGGACGGGGGGGGATTCCAGATGCCGGCTCCTGACCGGAATCGTATCTGGTACATGAGCGGCAAGGACAGAGCCAACAACCGAAGCAAGACGCCGCTCGGCTTCGCCCGCGCGGTTTACGAAGTCAACCAAGGAAAGGCAACGGAAGAATGAATCTTTTAGATGAAACCAAGAGTGCGATCTCACGAAGCAAGCATTCGACCGATGACGTTCGATTCGTCGGCTCCCGCGACGGGAAGCTGGGAATTCCGTGGAGTCAGGCCGAAAAGGTGCTCGACATCGATTACGACGACGGATACGGCAGTCAGGAGATAGCCGCCGATCTGGTCGTGGCGTTCACTGATGGCGGGTTCCTGCGCCGCGAGGAATACGACGGCAGCGAATGGTGGGAGTACGAGCCTCCGTTCAGAGTCCCGACATCGCAGAAGCCGTTCAAACTCGTGAAGCTGACCAGCTATTCCACACAGTTGCTTGTGGACATCAATTACCCGATGGAGGCAACGGAAGAATGAGCAACTTTTACACGGCGGGTGCGGCCGCCATGACCTCGAACAAGGACGATTGGGAGACCGCAGAAACTGTCATGCAGGCACTGCAACAGGCAATCAAGGAAGCGGACGATGAGTGACAAGGCGATGCCGTTGGGCAAGAAGTTCAAGGTCCGGTTGACCATCACGCCGGAGGAAACCGGAACGCCCGTGGACATGCTGGGATTCACGTTCACCAGCGGCAAGAACGGGCATACGACACTGAACGCACAGTACAGCAACATTCCCAAACTGGTTGACGACGGGCTCGACTCACTGTCGATTCTCGTGATCCTCAAAACACTGGAGATGTGGGCCCAGAAGGGATATGAGCTGTGCCAGCCCATCGTTCAACGATTTTACGGAGGCAGACGATGAGCTATAAGGCGAAGATATTCACCCGCGAGGAGTTTCGAGAGGTCGTCGCAGCCGCCATCTACGACTACGAACAAGCGCCCGCGAAATGCCTCTACACGACCAAGGATGCGGCAGACCAACTCTACGGCCATTACGGCGAGGAAACCGAGGTGGAGGAATGAACGGAGTACAGCTTACCAACCATCTGACCGCGCAATTCAGGGCATCAGACATAAGCCGGTACGAGGCCAGAATCACCGAGGACGGCGGCTTCAGAGACTACCTGTACGCCATGAGCCTCAAACGCCTCAAACGCAAGTGCGAGAGGTACGCGAAACGTGAACGCAAGGCCATCGAATATGTCACCACACTCAAGGAGGAATCATGAGCGCGACGAACAACCAGCGTGAGATGATACTCAAATGGCATAAAGGCAAGGCCGCGACACCCGAGTACACGGCGAAACTCCTCGGTTTGCCGTTGAGCGAGGTGCTGTACGTGATCGAGCATCCCGAACCGCCGAAACCACGCGCGGACGTGCGGACACCGGAATTCATCGAACCGAAGTTCGACGTATAGACGGGTATACGCATGTATACACGCGCATAAAGATACATAAAACGAAACCCTCCACCAATAGGCGGAGGGCACGCTCACCAAAGCACAATCATAGCTGAACGTGGAGGGTTTCAAACAATGTTCACCCAAACCGAACCATGCCAATACTGCGGCAACCAGCAGGTCGAGAAACCATGGACGCTCTGCCAGGACTGCCGACGCACCTACGCGAAAACACTCCACCAGCTGTGCCGCAACATGCAACTGTTGCAGCGGGTCGCACGGCATGAGTACAAGCTCGGCGAACCGGGCAGCGGCGGGAAACCGCAGGGCGGCGAAGCGCCCAGCCCCGTCAACATGCACGCCATCGACCTGCTGGACAAAGCCGAAAGCCTGTTGCAGGACGCATGGTACGACGCGGGAGCCGTGTGGAGCGACAGATGGCAACGGCTCATCCCCCGAATGCAGACCAGGCTCGCATGGCTGTGCAAGGCGACGAACGCCGGTCGGTTCCTGCGCCAGCTCGTCAAAATGAACCGGCGCATCGAACCATTGGTGGACCGCAGGCCTCGCACACGCCGCATCATCGGCGTATGCCCAGAATGCAAACGCGAGATACAGGCCGCGAAGGGCGAATCGCTGCTACTGTGCAAATGCGGCAACCCCATCAACGTGGCGGAGCTGCGCGAGCGGAGCCGAGACAAGGCCGAGGCAATCCACCTGACCAAGACCCCTGCGGGCATGAGCCAGTGGCTCAAGGACAACTACGGATACGAGGTCAGCCGCAAGCAGATCAGCAACTGGCTCAACCGCGGCAAGCTGCCCAGCAGCAAGCCGGTCGATGACGGCTACTGGGAGTTCAACATACGGGAGATTCTGGCGTTGGCGATGGGTTCCAGCGGCCGCCCGGCTTGACATAGTGTAGCCTGTGAGATACAATAAGGGTATGGAAATCAAGCAAACCGCCGAATACCGCAAGTGGTTCAAGAAACTCAGGAACCGCGAGGCGAAAGCCGCCATCCAAGCCCGGCTCGACGCCTGCAAGCTCGCCGGCAGGCCGTTCGGCGACATCAAACCCGTGGGAGGCCCGGTCAGCGAGATGCGGTTCCACATCGGAGCCGGATACCGCGTCTACTTCACCACGCGCGGCAACATGCTCATGCTGCTGCTCGCAGGCGGCGACAAAAGCACCCAGCAGACCGACATCAAACAAGCCCACGCCATACTCGACGACTACAAGGAGCAGCAATGAGCACCGAAATCACCGACTACGACACCAGCGAATACCTCGAAAACGAACAGGACATCATCGCCTACCTCAACGCCATAGCCGAATACGACGACCCCGCACTCATGCAGGCCGCACTCGGCAACGTCGCCAAGGCTCGAGGCATGACCCAGATCGCCAAGGACGCGGGCGTGGGGCGCGAAAGCCTCTACAAAAGCCTCAGCAAGGACGGAAACCCCAGCTTCCAGACCATCGCCAAGGTAATCCACGCCCTCGGCGGACGCCTCACCATCCAAGCCGCCTGAAAAAACAAAACACAGACAGGAGTAGGGTGAATCCACCCCGTGGTATACTCCGTATCAGGATAAGTGCGAAAGCTTCTGGGACATACATCTCAGGGGCTTTACTTATACCCACCTATGCGCGTAGCTCAGCCGGTAGAGCGGCGGTCTCCAAAACCGCAGGTCGTCGGATCGAAGCCAACCGCGCATGCCACGGCTTGCGTACGGTAGAGGACTAACCGGCCATCGCAGTGATTGCGACGGCGTGGTCAAAACAGACTAACCATGTCGGGCCACCGCGAATTCGAATCTCGCCCAAGCCACCAAACACACAGGATGGGAACATGAGCAACAAGGCAGGCTCAGGCCGATACCAAAATGGAGCAGCCCGCCGCAAATGCAAGGCCAGACACATCGCGGCCGAAGGACCAATACCGATCTGCCCGCTGTGCGGCAAACCCATAGACCTCACGCTCAAAACACCACACCCACTCAGCTGCGAACTCGATGAGATCATCCCATACAGCCGAGGCGGATCACCAACCAGCTATGACAACACACAACTCACACACAGAATCTGCAACCAAAGAAAAAGCAACAAAATAATCGCCAACACCACAGGCCACCAAAACACAAAAAAACAACCACAAAACACCATCCCAATCAGCCGCCAATGGTAACCGGGGGCCATACCCTCCCCCTCCCATGCAAGGCTCCCCACAGGTCATAGCGCCCGCATCCCCCCGCAACCCGTGTGGAGTATCGTACGTTTGGCCGCTGGGGTGTCTGCGACCGCCCGTGGAAGCCGTTCCGGCATGGTTCTGATGTTTTTGCCCCGTTGTTTTCCGAGGCTGTTACGTTTGATTCTCCGCAGTTTTGATATGTCACGAAATTAGTGTTGCGAATCATTGGAATATATGCTATAGTTATGGCTATGGTCAACCAATGTAGGAATTGCGGCCACTTCTTCCAATCCACACCAAACCCTAGGCGTCCGAGACTGTTTTGCTCGGACAGATGCCGCAAGGCGTGGAGCCGCAAACATCAGATACCCCAAGAGCTCAAGTCGCTGCTCCGTTGGGTGCGCGCCGATGGCAAGCGCCCGATCCGGTGCGATGGTTCGCCGGCCAGTTCGACCGACCCCGATACCTGGGCGTCATACCCGGAGGTCATGCGCTCGAAGGCCGGTGACGGTTACGGCATCATGCTCGGCGACGGGCTTGCGTGCTGGGATTTCGACTATGTTGATTTGACCAGTCCGCCCGCGAAGGCGTTGGAGCTGCTGCCGGAAGCGATCTATGCGGAGGTTTCGACCAGCGGTCACGGGCTGCATGTGTTCGTCCTGTCGTCGGAGCCGAGTTTCCGGCGTGCCGGCGTTGAGTTTTATTCGCGTTCGCGGTTTATTCGCATGACGGGAAGGAGGTGGCCGAAGTGACCACGGTTATCCGCAATCAGGGTACGAGTCTGGCGGTGCGCGAGAAGCTGGCCGCCGATGGCAAGCCCGTGTTGTTGGCGTTTTCGTGCGGCAAGGATTCCATCGCCGCGTGGCTTGCGATGCGGGATATGGGCATCGAGGTCGTTCCCGCGTACTTGTACTATGTGCCCGGTTTGAGGTTCGTGGACGAGGAGCTTGATTATTTCGAGCAGAAGTTCCAGACCCGAATCAAAAGGTATCCGCACCCGTCGCTGTACCGTTGGCTGAACAATGCGGTGTTCCAGGCTCCCGAACGGTTGCGCTATATCGAGGCGGCGCGGTTGCCGGAGCCGTCGTATGAGCAGATGTGGGATTTCATCCGCGCCGACATCGGTTTGGATAAGAGCACGTGGTGCGCGGATGGCGTGCGTGCCGCCGATTCGATTCAGCGTCGTGGCGCGTTCGTCCAGTACGGGTACTGGCGGCGCAATCTCAAGAAGGTCAGTCCTATCGGGGATTGGCTCAAGGGCGAGGTGCTGGACTGCATCAGATCGCATGATATCGAGCTGCCGTGTGATTATGCGTGGTTCGGGCGTTCGTTCGATGGCATCGACAAGCGTTTCACCAAGGTGCTCAAGGACAAGGCTCCGGACGATTACGCGACGCTGCTTGAATGGTTCCCTTTGTTGGAGGTGGATCATGTCAGGTGATTTCAAGTTCAATTTTTCCAAGAAGTCCAAGGGCAAGAAGGCTGTGAAGCCGGTGCCGGAGAATCTGGACGAGAACGCGAAGGAGTACCGGGAGCGCGCCCGTGCGGAGCGCAAGCGTTTCGTGGATGCGACCGACACCGAGTTCTGGCTGTGCCTGTGTTTCCCCTCCCCCGTTGAGATGGCGCGGTGGTGTGAACGGTATGGTTTCGGCGATGAACACCGGATCTATGCGTACCGTGATGTCGAGAAGCTGCTCGCCCCGTACAAGCCGGCCAAGTCGTCCGCCGTGGCGTTCGGTGCCGGCGTCGGCTTCGGTGGTGGTCTCGGGTTCGCGGAGAAGACGCCCGACCCGCTCGCCGATGTCAAGTACTCCGATGATCTGGAAAAGGATTGTCTCGCCGAGTTCGCCGCCCTGCACAGGGCGCTGGTCGAGGCTCGCAGTCCCAGGAAGCTCGTGGAGCCGACCGATTCCGAATACTGGTTCGCCATCGCGTTCCCGTTGCGAGACGACAAGGACTCTTTCCTTGCCGCGTACGGTCTTCGAAAGCTCGGCGACAAGTACATGGACGGCATGGCCGTCATGAAGAAACTTGGCGGGTGATGTTCCGCCTCCTAGAGTTTGGCCGCTGTGATTCGCAGCGGCTTTTCTTATGCCACGAAAGGAGGTGGATTATGCGAAACCTGTTCCAGCGTGCCGGCAATGCGGTGCGTAACGTTGCCGGTCGTATCCGCAGCGCTTTTTCTCGCGGAGGCTCGCGTTCCTCAGGCTCCTGACATTTAGATTCGAGGTGATCCAGTTGGCCAAGACCACGATAACGCAGCCGACGCTGCCTGACGGCATCGAATGGCCGGAGGCTACCGTGCGCTGGTGGGAGCATTTGGCTTCCACCCCCGGCGCGGACTCGTGGACCGAGGCCGACTGGGACAACCTCATGAACGCCGCCCTGATCCACGCGGACATCTGGGGTTCCGGCAATTTCGCCAGCGTGCCCATACTGAACAAGCTGTTGCAGGATTACGGGATCACGCCAGCCGCACGCAGCCAGATCACGCAGGCGAAAGTGAAACAGCAGGAGCGGCATACGCCGCTCGATGAGATAGCCGAACGACGGAAGCTGAGGGTGATCGAGGGTGGCAAGGCGAAGAGGCGTACAGGAACCTAGCTTCGCTCTGGTTCCCAAGCACGCGCAGTCCGAGGGAGGCGAGGCGTGCGCGCTCGCAGCCGGCTACGACATGAAGCCGGATAAGTGGCAGCGTATCGTGCTTGATGGGTGGCTCGCCACGGATTCGAAGCTGCAATGGGCGGCGTCGGATTGCGGGTGCGCGGTGCCGCGCCAGAACGGCAAGAACGCGATTCTTGAGTTCACGGAGCTGTACCTTGCCGCGATCCTCGGTATGAAGATCCTGCACACGGCGCATGAGGTGAAGACCTGCCGCAAGCATTTCCTGCGCATGAAATACTACTTCGAGAACGCGAGCAAGTTCCCCGAACTGTCGGAACTGGTCACCTACATTCGGGCCACGAACGGCCAGGAGGCCATCGTGTTGAAGAACGGTGGCAGCATTGAGTTCATCGCCCGTTCGAAGAGTTCGGGCCGTGGCTTCACGGTGGACGTGCTGGTGTGCGACGAGGCGCAGGAGCTGACCGACGAGCAGATGGAGGCCATACAGCCCGCCATCTCGTCGGCACCCTCCGGCAACCCGCTGACCATCTACACGGGCACCCCCACACCGCCGACCTCGCCGGGCACGGTGTTCGCGCGCATGCGCCGCAACGCGCACAGGGACAAGCCGCCGAAGAACCTGTGCTGGTTCGAATGGGCGGCGACCGAGATAGGCGACGTGCACGACCAGCAACGCTGGTACCAATACAATCCAAGTCTCGGCACCCGACTGCTGAAAAGCGTGGTCGTTTCCGAGTCGGAGAAGATGACCCCTGACGGTTTCGCCCGCGAACGTCTCGGCTGGTGGAACGATCAGGCCGGCGCGCTGTCCGACATCGACTTGGATGCTTGGGCCGAATGCAAGACCGACAAGCCCTGCATGGACGGCTACAACTCGTATGCGGTCAAGTTCAGCGCGGACGGCGCGAACGTCACCCTCGTGGCGTGCGTGCGCCCGCCCCGCAAGTCTGGTGAATTGCCGCACGTGGAGGTCATCGCCTCGCGCAGCATGCGTGGCGGCACCGGCTGGCTGGCCGACTGGCTGACCGCCGAGAAAGACGGTGCGGAACGGTGGCGCAACGCCGTCGGCATCATCATCGACGGGCGCGTGGGAGCGCCCACCCTGGTCAACAGCCTCATCGACAAGGGCGTGTCCAAAAGAGTGATCGTGGTTCCGCGCCCTTCCGACGTGGCGGACGCTTGTTCGATGCTCGAACAGGCCGTGAACGACCATGGGCTTACCCATTTCGGCCAGCCTCTGCTTGACGAGGCGGTGGGTCATGCGAAGCACAGGAAAATCGGAGACGGGTTCGGCTACGAGACGTCCATGGAGAACATCGACGTGAGTCCCGTGGAAGCGGTGGCTCTCGCGTATTGGAACGTCAAGACTTCCAAACGTCATCCGGGCAGAAGAGCGAAGGCGGTGGCATTCTGATGCAGATTCCCAGTCTTGAAGGCGTGCAGGTCGATAATCTGCCCGACGAGTGCCGAGAACCGTGGGATTTGATGATACGTCAATGGTCCCAGAAGCTCGAACGTAACCTTTTGCGCACCAAATACTACGACGGACGAAACGAGCTTAAGAATCTGTCCATCGCCGTGCCGGACAGCATGGCGGGGATAAGCGAGGTCGTGGGCTGGCCGCAGAAATCGGTGGACGCTTTGGCCGACCGCATCGTGTTCGATGGTTTCGTCGGAGTCGGCGACGACGGCCGCGACCCGTTGGGTTTGGATTCGATTCTTTCCGACAACGACTTCGACGTGGAACTGCCGCAGGCCATCCGCAGCGCTCTCACCCACTCATGCTCGTTCCTGAACGTCCGCAGCGCGGAACCGGAAGATGGTCTGCGTTCCAAGGTGTCGGTATCGTTCCGCAGCGCGCTCTATGAGACCGGCCTGTGGGATTACGCCCGTCGCGGCCTGTCGGCGGCGTTGTCGATAACCGATATCGACCGTTCCCAGTACGCGCAGGCGAACACCATCGTGCCTTCCGAGCTCATGCTCTACATGCCCGGCTACACGATTCGTATACGCCGCGCGCAATCAGGCCGCTATCATGCGGACGCTCCCCGGAACACGTACATGGATCATGTGCCCGTTTACCTGATCCCCTACCATCAGGACCTGAACCGCCCCTTCGGCCGCTCGCGCATCAGCCGCGAGGTCATGAGCATCACCGACACGGCGGTTCGCACCATGCTGCGCATGGAGGTAAGCGCCGAATTCTATTCGAGCCCGCAACGCTACCTCATCGGCGCTGACGAGCCGCCCGAGGACAAGAACGGCAAGAAGCTGACCGGCTGGGAAGCCACCATCTCGAAGATGCTCAACATCAGCCTCAACGAGGACGGCCAGGCACCCGCCATCGGCCAGTTCACGCAGATGACCATGCAGCCGCACACCGACATGCTTCGCGCACTCGCGGCACGCATGAGCGGCGCGACCGGCGTACCGCTCAGCCAGTTCGGCGTGATGACGGACTCCGGCCCTTCCTCGTCCGACGCGATCATGGCGGCGGAAAGCGAGCTTGTCATCGAGGCGAAGAACGCCTGCCGCGCCATCGGCGTGCAGCTACGCAAGGCCGCGAGGGACATCGCCATACTCAACGGCACCAGCGAGGACAGCGACGAGCTCGACCGCCTGCAGGTCAACTGGCGTGACCCCGAACGCCCATCGCAGGCCGCGCTCTCCGATGCCATCGTGAAGCAGGTGACGGCCATTCCATGGCTCGCCAACTCCGACGTGGTGTTGGAGAAGCTCGGCTACACGGATTCCGACATCACACGCCTGTTGGCCGACAAGCGCAAGGCCGAAACCCGCAGCGTGCTTGACTCCCTCGTGAACGGAGGCAACAAGGATGACGGACAACCGGCAACTGAACCAGTTGCAAGCCAGCCAAGCCAGGGCGGTGGAACTGGCACGCCGCGATCTGGCGAAACTGTGGGAGACGCTGCAACAGCTCAGCCCTGAATGGCAGCGTGACATGCTGCTCGACTACGTGCCGCAACTGGTCGTCAAATACGGCGACCTCGCGGCGCAGGCCGCCTATGAATGGTATATGCGCGTCCGTGGCGAATCGGTGCCCGACCCGTGGGAGTACGACCTATCCGACTCTTTCCCCGGCGACGGCATCGACAAGACCATACGCTGGCAGGCCGGCCACCTGTGGACGGACCCGCAGACCATGCAGGCGTATCTGGTCGGCGCGATGCAACGCTGGGTCATGTATTCGGGGCGTGAAACCGTTGCACGCCTGTGCGAGCACGACCCGTCCGAACCCCGGTACGCGCGTGTGCCGAGAGGCGCGAAGACGTGCGCGTTCTGCACGATGCTCTGCTCGCGCGGCTGGGTGTACCACAGCGAGAAGACCGCGAAATACGCCAAAGGCTCGTTCAGCCTGTTCCACGACGACTGCGACTGCCAGATCGTGCCCGAATGGGACAGGGACCAAGCGCACATCGAGGGCTACGACCCCGACCGCATGTACTCGGAATACATGCACGCCCGCAGCCTCATCGAGAACGGCGGCCTGGACGACGACACCTATCGGATGATAAAGGCCACCACAAAAGGCAATCCCGACAATCCCAACGACCCGAACACGCTTGTCTACCTGATGCGCCGGCTTTACCCCGACCGATACAAGGACGGGTATGGAGTACCCAGACCGTCCCGTTCGCACTGAATTTTCCCCAACCACCCGCACGGGTGGTTTTTTTATGCCCGAAACGGGCCCAACCCACTAGGAGGAACCATGACCGAAGAGGCCAACGGCAACCAGCAGGCGGCATCGACCGAGAACGGAGCGAAGCCGCCCGAAATCGACTACGAGGCCAAATACCGGGAGGCCGTCGCCCATTCCCGCGAATGGGAGAAACGCGCCAAGGACAACAAGGCAGCCGCCGACGAACTGCAACAGCTCAAGGAGGCCCAACTGTCCGAAGCCGAAAAGACAGCCAAGCACATCAAAGAGCTTGAAGCCAAAAACGCCGCCTACGAGGCGGAAAAACAGCAGAACGAATGGAAGACGCAGGTCTCCAAGGAAACCGGCGTGCCCATCGCACTGCTCCACGGCTCCACCCTCGAAGAAATGCAAGCCAACGGCAAGGCGCTCGCCGACTACATCACCGACAAAACCAAGCCCACGGTGCATGCCGCATCCGAATCCAACCAGCCGCCCGCACCATCCGACACATCCGGCGACTGGATCCGTGACCAGTTCCTCAAACAAAAGCAGAAATAACCCCCTCCATAGAAAGAAGGTATGACGATGGCTTCCAACGTGAACTCCATCATCACCAGCAGCGACCTCGGCGGCGGACTCATCCCCACCGAATACGCCACCCAGATTATCCAGGACGCTCCCAAGTCGAGCGTATCCCTGACACGCATGCGTCAGATTCGCATGAGCACCCGCACGCGCACGCAGCCGGTGCTTGACTCCAAGCCGATCGCCTACTGGGTTGGCGGCGATACCGGCCTGAAGCAGACCACGAAGATGAAATGGTCGGGCCTAAGCATCACGGCCGAGGAGCTTGCGGCCATCGTGCCCATCCCGGAGGCCGTCATCGCGGATTCCGGCATCCCCATCTGGCCGGAGGTCATGCCGCGTCTGATTTCCGCGCTTGGCTACAAGCTGGACCAGGCGACACTGTTCGGCGTGGACAAGCCGTCCAGCTTCCCTGACGGCATCATCCCGCAGGCCATCGCGGCGCACAACACGCTCACCCAGGGCAAGGACCTCGCCAAGGACGTTGCCAGCATGGGTCAGAAGCTCGCCGAACAGGGCTTCGCCATGAACGGCTTCGCCAGCAAGCCGGGCCTGAACTGGGAACTTATCGGCCTGTGCAACGCCAACGGCAGCCCGATCTACGTGCCCTCGCTCGCCTCCGGCGCGCCGTCCACCCTGTACGGCTTCGGCCTCAACGAGGTAGACAACGGCGCGTGGGATACCACCAAGGCCGTGCTGCTCGGAGCCGACTGGTCGAACTTCGTGGTCGGCATCCGTCAGGACATCACCTACAAGATGCTTGACCAGTCGGTTATCTCTGACGATAACGGCAAGGTGATTCTGAACCTCGCGCAGCAGGATTGCGTCGCCATGCGCGTCGTGTTCCGCGTCGGCTTCCAGATCGCCAACCCCATCAACGACGTGCAGCCGGACAAGACCAAGCGCTTCCCCGCGTACGTCATCGCGCCGGCCACCGGAGCGTGATGGCCATGGGACTGAACAAGCAGATACAGTTCGTGCGTCAACCGAAGCCGACTGACGGCGAGATTATCGCTCAGGTGGCCGTTTTTGACGGGGAAGGCAATCCGGTCGATGTCGGCGGCGCTCCCACCGCCGACACGCTTGCCGGTGCCACCAACACCGGCAAGGCGGTGCTCAAAGCCACGGATGCAGCCGGCGCGCGCAAGGCCATTGGCGCGGGAACGTCCAGCTTCAGTGGAAGCTACAACGACCTGTCGAACAAGCCGACGATTCCGCCCGCCTACACGCTGCCCGCCGCCACGGCTGAGGCGTTGGGTGGCGTCAAGAAGGGTGCCGCGATCCCGGATCTCGCGAGCGGCGCGGATGCGGCGGTCATCGCCACGAAGGTCAACAGCATCCTCGCCCAGTTGCGCGCGATCGGTGTCATCGCCGTCTGACGTGGGGAGGTGCGTTATGGCCGACGAAACGGAAGAAAACCCATTCGCCACCCACACGGAATTGTCCAAACGCTGGAAGCAGATGCCGGACGACCCGGATTATGTTGACCAGCGGCTGGCTGATGCATCGCAGTTCATTCGCGAGCAGTGTCCCGGATGGCGCGATATCGCATCCGCCACGTTGGAACGCATCGCCTGCGAGCTCGCCAAGGATGTGATCTCGTCCGACATGCAGACCGAGGGTGCCGGTTTCGATACGACCGGTGCCAGCAATCTCAGTCTCACGGCGGGCAGTTTCACTCAGTCGATGACCTTCTCGAATCCTCGCGGCGAATTCTATCTGTCCAAGGGACAGAAGAAGGCGCTTGGGCTCACCGGCCAACGCTTTTACAGCGTCGACCTGTCGAGCGGGGAGGCGTCATGAGGGGCGAGACCGTGAAGGTGCTGCGCTACACGTCCACCGGTGGGACAGACCCCGGCGGCTCGCCAGTCACCAAGGTTGATATCGAGTCGGTTGGCAACGTGCTTGTCTCGCCCGGCGCGATGAGCAACGCCACCGACTCGATTCGACCTGACGGCGTGACCGTTGCATTCACCTGCTTCTTCCCCCGCAGCTACGCATACCGGAGTCTGCGCGGGGCGATGGTGCGCATCGATTCCCATGACTACAAGGTGGTCGGAGACCCGAGGCCTTTGGACGGCGGCATGAAGCCGACCGCATGGAACCTCAAGGTCGAAGTCACCGACACGGAGGGATAACCATGGTCAAGATGGTGAAACTGAATTATTCGGCGTTTCAGGCATACCGGCGCAACGAGGGTTCCAAGGCCGCCATAGGCGAGGCTCGGAAGCTCGCGGCGAGGGCGAACGCCATGGGCTCGCCCACACATGCGGGCCAGCCCCTGTACACGGCGTTGGGCCCTCAGGCCAACCCCAAGGGAGCCACCGCGCTCGTGCACACGGAGAACATCGCCGCGCGCTTCGACAACGCGGCCCACAACACGTTGGCCAAGGCTTTGGGAGGTGGCGGCTGATGGCCGTGAACGCTGAAAAACTCGTCATGGACTGGCTCAACGCGGACCCGACGATCAAAGCCGAATATCCGGCCAGTTTCGACGTGCCCGCCGAATCATCGGCCACGCACCCGATGCCGTTCGTCACCGTCGAACAGGTCGGCGGCACGGACGAACAATTCCGCAGCCTGCCGCTTATCGCGGTGCAGGTGTGGGGTGAGTCGCGCTGGCTGGTCTCCGAGGCTGCGGCGAAACTCATACTCCCCCGGCTCAAACGTATCGTCGAGCTGCCCGAGGTCGTCGATATCGACATCACCGGCCGCACGCATTTCCCCATGCCCGACGGCCGGCCCCGCTACCAGATACTCATACAACTCACCGTCAAATCGGACGACTAACGAAAGGTCTAAATCATGGCTGATTCCACAACCAACGATTCCACCATGGTGTCGTTGGGCAAGTTCAAGGTCGGCGGCTACGCCTACTGGGCACCAGCCGGCACCACACTGCCCACCGGCTCCGCCACCGCATTGCCCTCCGCGTACAAGCTGCTCGGCTACCTGTCCGAGGACGGCCTGACCAACACGACCGACACCGACACCACCGAGATCAAGGACGCCAACGGCACGACCGTGATGAAGGTCATCACCAGCTACGCCGAGTCCTACCAGTTCGCGCTGCTGGAGGTGCTGCGCGCCGAGGCCGCCAAGATGCGCTACAACTCGGACGCGGTCACCGGCACGGATAAGAGCATGACCATCAAGCACCAGATGCCCTCCGACGAGGACTTCGTGCTCGTGTTCGAAATCGCGATGAGCGGCAATGTGAAGGACCGCCTCGTGATCGGCAACGGCACGCGCGCCGAGTTCGGCGACCGACAGGTGCATGCCGGCGACGCTCAGGTGTACGACATCACCGTGTCCGCAAACGACATGGGCAACGGCGTCACCGCCATCGAATACATCGGCAGGGCCACGGCTGTCAGCGAGAGCGCCGCCGTCACCGAGGCCCTGCTCGGCAAGGTCGTCGACCCGGCCAACGGCGACGAGAACGCCGAAACCGCCGAAGAGGTTCCGGCCGCCGAATGACGGTTCTTCCCGCGTCGCGCTTCGAACGACTTCCCACGACGCGGGAACCTTTTCTTCGTTCAACCGTGGAAGTCGTTTTCACTAGTCTTTTGGAGAAGTCATCATGTCACGAAACCGCCACCGTTCCGGCAACCCCGCCAACAATGTTCCCGGCAGCCGTCCGCAGGATCACAGGCCCGCGCAGGGCAAGCCGCGCACCGTCACCGTCAAAGGGCTCGTCCTGACACTGGACCCGGCCAAGCTCAACGACTGGGAGCTCATGGAATCCCTCTACGACCTCCAGTCCGACCCACAGAACAATGCGCTGAGCGTGGTACCGTTCCTGCGCGGCATGTTCTCAGCCAAGGACTACGGGCGCATCAAGAACCGTCTGCGCGACCCCGAAACCGGACGCATCACCGGAGACGCCATGGGCGAGTTCCTGCAGGAACTGTTCGCGCGTCTGAACGAGGAATCCCCAAACTCCTGACGCTCGTATACCTGCTGCATGCCTGCCCCGACCAGTTGGCGGCGGACATGCGGCGCGTATACGGGCTTAGCGTCTATGAGCTGGATCCATTGGAAGCGGCAGCGCTGGCGGTGAACCTGCCTGCGGGCTCACTGGTGTGGCAGAGGCTGGACGTTCCGGCCGCCTGGACGCTCGACCAGTATCTGATGGCCGCGCGGATCGACCAGATGAACATGTGGATGTGGGGCAACGCCGACCCGAAGAAACGCGGCCCACAACCCGAACCGCTGCCACGACCCGGCAACGGAAGCGGCCATGCCGTCGCGAACCCCTCCAATCCGGAGGACTCCGGGGAAGCAACGCGCAGGACGCGCACCATCAAGCCCATGGCCCTGACCATCGAACAGCTCGACGAGTTCATGAGCCGCGACTTCACGGACGTGGAGACGAAACCCTTCACCCACAACGAATAACCGAATAGAGAGGCACGGTCATGGCATACCAGCTGGCTCAGGCGTACGTGCAGATCGTGCCCAGCATGAAGGGCGTGGGCAAGGCCATCGAAAGCGCGTTCGACGGGCCATCCAAATCGGTCGGCCAGAAAGCCGGCGACACCGCCGGCGGCGGCTTCTCCAGGGGATTCTCCGCGAAGCTCGGCGTGATCAGCGGCGTCGCATCCAGCATCGCCACGAAGGTCATCGGCGTGTTCTCCGGCCTGTCCGGGCAGATCCTCGACGCATCGGATTCGACCCAGAAGTTCGCACAGACACTGGACTTCGCCGGCGTCGGGGCCGACCAGATCAAGAAACTGACCACGTCCACGCAGGAGTACGCGAACAAGACCGTCTACGGCATCGACGACATCCGCAACACCACCGCCCAGCTGGCCGCCAACGGCGTGCCGAACTACGACAAGCTCGCCGAAGCGGCCGGCAACCTGAACGCGGTCGCGGGCGGCAACAGCGAAACGTTCAAAAGCGTCGCGATGATGCTCACCCAGACCGCCGGCGCAGGCAAGCTGACCACGGAGAACTGGAACCAGCTGGCCGACGCGATCCCAGGCGCTTCGGGCAAGCTCCAGGAGGCGATGCTCAAGAACGGCGCGTACACGGGCAACTTCCGCGACGCGATGGCAAAAGGCGAGATCACCTCGCAGGAGTTCAACGACGCGCTCATGCAACTGGGCATGAACGACGGTGCCATCAAGGCGGCGGAAAGCACGCAGACGTTCGAGGGCGCGTTCGGCAATCTCGAGGCCACCATCGTGGACGGTGCGGCGAACATCGTCAACACCGTCAAACCGTACATCACCGGAGCGGTCACTGCGTTGGGCGACGGCATCGGCAAGGCGATGCAGTGGGTGAACGACCTCACGGGCGCGCTCATGAAATCCCAGGGCGTGCAGACGTTCGCCAACGGGGTGAAAAGCATCGCCGGCGCGGTCGGTTCGGTCGTCGGCCCGTTCGCCGGCGTCATCGGCAGCCTGCTCGGCTTCACCGGCGGCGCGTACAGTGCCGGCGGGGCCGCCCAGCAGCTCTCCAATATTCTGGGCAGCATCGGCGGCATGCTCCAGTCGGTCGGCACGTTCGTCCAGCAGAACGCCGACTGGATGCAGGCGCTCGCGGTCGCGGTCATGGCGGGATATGGCGCGTTCAAGCTGTTCTCGATCATCACGACCGTGGTCGGCTTCATCAAGGCGTTCAGCCTCGCTGACACCGTCGCCGCCGCAAAGCAGTGGCTGTTGAACGCGGCTATGAACGCGAACCCAATCATGCTGGTCGTCACCGCGATATCGGCGCTGGTCGCCGCACTGGTCTGGTTCTTCACGCAGACTGAGACGGGTCGCAAGGCGTGGGCGGCGTTCACGTCGTTCGTCTCCTCTGCATGGCAGAAGACGGTCGATGCCGTCACCAGTCTCGGCCAGAACATCGCGAACTTCTTCACGCAGACGCTTCCCAATGCGTTCCAGTCCGTCGTCCAATGGTTTCAGCGGCTGCCGGAACGTATCGGCAGCGCATTGTCGAACCTGCTCACGGCTGTGGGCGAATGGGCCACCTGTCTCGCGCAATCCGCGTGGACCGCCGGGAACCAGTTCGTGCAGAACGTCGTGTACTTCATCACGCACTTGCCTGAGACGATTGCCTACTGGCTGTCCTATTCGATCACGTTCGTGGTCGCATGGGTCGCGCTTATGGGTCAGAAGGCCATCGACGCTGGCACACAGTTCGTGCAGAACGCGGGCACGTTTATATCCCAGCTGCCAGGCAATATCTGGAACTGGCTGGTCGCCACCGTCACGAACACGGCCAATTGGGTGGCGCAGATGGCCGGCAAGGCCAGCGAGGCCGGAAGCCAGTTCCTCAACAACATGGCCACGTTCATTTCCCAATTGCCCGGCAGGATATGGGCGTTCCTCGTGAACGTGCTGACCGGCGCGGCCAACTGGGCAGGACAGATGGCGTCGAACGCGGCGCAGGCCGGCAGCAGTTTCATACGGAATGTGATCCAGTTCGTATCTCAGCTGCCCGGATGCATCGCCGCCTACCTGCGCGGCGTGATATCGAACGTCGGGGCCTTCGCCGGTCAGATGGGGCAGGGCGCGCTCAACGCCGGACGACAGTTTTTGAGCAACATCGTCAACACGCTCGCCTCGATACCGGGCCGTGTGGTGTCCATCGGACGCAACATCGTCGAGGGCATCGTCAGCGGCATCATGGGCAGCATGGGCCGGGTCGGCTCGGCGATTCTCGGCGGCATGAATGCCGCCATCGCCAACGTGAAGCGCATGCTCGGCATCCACTCCCCCTCACGCCTGTTCCGCGACCAGATCGGCATGATGATGGGCCTTGGCCTCGCCAACGGCATCGACGCTTCCGCACGCTATGTGAACGCCTCCATGGGCAGCATGATCGGCGGGCTCATGCCCGACATCAACGACCTGCTGCCCGCCAACCGCACGTACGACGCGGCCACGATGAACCGGCGCATGGTGTACACGCCGTCCACGGACGCCATGCAACCGCAAGCGGGCGCGTCGAACGTGAACATCACCAACTACTATCCGCAGGCCGACCCGTGGCCACTCGCCACGAACGACAGTCTCGACAAGCTGACGGTCGGAATCTAAAGGGGGTTGCTTATGGCCGGTGTCGATTACGCGCTCAACGGCGTGGCCCTCGACTCCCAGTATTGCCGGGTCACGTTGGGCAGCACCCTGTTCGCTGGGGTCTCCGTGTCCCGCAGCAAGGTCAGCGCCCCGTTCCGGCATGGCACGATACCATCCGGTTTCGCCCCATCGTTCGAGGAACGCAGCGTGACGCTCAAGGTCACCGCGTTCCGTGCGGGAGCATTGGGCCGCGCTGATGCCGCGGGTTTGGATTCGAGCCGCCTGGCGCGCCTGTGCACGGCACCAAGCCTGACATTGGGCCGTCGGGTCAACGGGCGGAGACAGCAGGCCGTCGTGGAGCTCGCCAGTCTGGAGGCCGACGACGGAGGCACCGTGCTGGACAGGCTCACCCCGTTCACGGCGGTGCTCGCCATGCCCCAGGTGTGGTGGCGCGATCCGGTCGCGTATGACCGTCAGGTGGCGGCGAACACAACGGACTGGCTGTGGCCGTCAGCCGTGCAATGGCGGCAGGAATACTGGACGCGCTGGAGTGGCGCGGCGAACGATTCGACCAGTCTCATGGCGGATTTCGTGACCATGTGGATTGGTGAGCCGAACAATTCGCCGTCGCTGCTGATCCCGTTGTCGTCGGGCATACCGGATGGCATGTTCGGTGACGCGCCCGTCACCGATCCGATAATACGGCTGCCCAAGGGCGTGAGCAGCGCCTCGGTCACCGACCCCACGTCGAACACGGGCGTCATCTGGCAGGGTGCGGCCAACGCGAACGCCTACACGTATGTGGACGTGGGCAACTGCCTCGCATGGCAGTCCACGGCGGATCATCAGTGGACGCAATCTGGCACGGACGTGACCGGCGGCTTGGATTATCCGGCAGGCGGCCTGCTGCAATGCTGGCCGAACCCGGTGGACAACGGCTACCGGCTCACGTCGAAGATCACCGGCAGCGGCGAGCCATTGCTCGTGCACGTGCGCCGCGCATGGTGGTAGACCCCGTATTCCCCTTCTATGCAATTTCCGCGCCGGTTTTCAACGTCTGGAGTCCCCTTATGGTCAAGACACTGCACGCCCGCCTCGTCGCCTACCTGCCCAACGGCGGCAGGCTCGGCAACCTGCCCGCACCGCTCTCATGGGACGCGAGCATCGTCAACAACGACCTCGGAGCACTCAAGGTCGTCTACAGCCGTCGTACCGTCGGCGGCGGAATCCTGAAACGCGGCCTCGAACAGGGGCTCGAGATCGGGCTCGAGGTCAGTGACGGCGGAACATGGAGCGAACCCTACAACTGCCGCTACCTGCTCATAGGCCGCTCCCGCAACGCCGAAGACGTGTCGGACACGGTGACGCTCACCTGCCAGAGCATGGGCTGGCTGGCCAACAAGATTCTGAACAACGACACCGCGCATCTGATAGCGGACGGCGACAACAAGGGCAAGCGCGCGTTCCTGTCGAAGAACCCCGGCACCATCATCAGAACGATTCTCGATGAGAACAAGGCGCGCAAGGGAGCCGGCCTCGTGCTCGTCCCCGGTTTCGACACCGGCAAGGACGCGGCTGGCGCGAACTGGAAGAACGTGTACACGCTCTACTACAGTCTCGGCACATCGTTGAACAGCATGCTTTCGAGCATGGTGGGCGGCGGCGCCATCGACTGGCGCACCGAAGGCCGCACACTCAGAATATGGAACGCCGACAGCACCAGTCTCAGCCGTGACCTGTCGGGCCGCGTGCACATCAGCATGGCACACGACATACTCGAGGCCCCCGAAGAGGAATCCATCGAAGACCTCAGCTCCGATATCCTCGTGGAGGGCGACAACGGGCTCATATTCCGCGAGTCGAATCCGGCGGCACCCACGCCGTGGGGCGGCTGGGAATCCTACGTCAGCCAAGGCGGCGTGAGCGACGAGGCCACCGCCAAGGCGTTCATGCAGACCACCCTCGCCAGCAGTGCGAGGGTGCGTGGCCAGTACACCCGCAGTCTGCTCGTCACCAACGCGGAAAGCCTGCCATTGGTCGATTACCGGCCCGGTGACTGGATCACCGCGCCCACAGTCCAGCATGGCGAGAAGGTGCGAATCCAACAGGTCACCGTCTCGCTTGACTCCAACGGGCTCAAGGCCAGCATCACGCTCAACGACAAGGTGTACGACTCGCAGGTGCGAGCTGCCAAGAAGATCGCCGGCATCACCGGCGGTGCGACTCTTGCGGGCAGTGAGGGTGGCCGCCCGGCTCCGGAGAAGGATCATCGTACGCCGAAGGCCGTGACCGGCTTGGTCGTGGCCACGGACGCCTATATCTCCTCCAGTGGTACGGCGTTGGGTTTGGCTACCTTGCAGTGGGCTGCGGTCTCGCAGGCCACGGATGACACGGCCATCGACATTTCGGGCTATCGCGTGGAGTATCGGAAGAACCTTGCCGGTGCGCCGTGGGTTTCCGGTGGCGTGACTGACGCGCAGCGGCTGACGTTGGGCATCGGCGGTTTGGAATGCGGGCAGCGCTATGAGTTCCGGGTCAGGGCCGTGCCAACGTATTCAGACAAATTAGGCGACTGGTCGAACGTGGTCGTGGCTTTGGTGGCCAGTGACGTGACGCCGCCGAGCATACCGTCCAAGCCGATACTCACCTCGAAATTGGGTGTGGTGGACGTGCAGTGGGACGGCAGGAACACTGCCGGCGGCGGCATGGAGCTCGACTTCGACCACGTGGAGGTCGGCATTTCCGATTCGAACGGCAA
>OBZU01000162.1_pt1 | contig 32668 bp, 26 predicted proteins | sample 1495561 | NCBI WGS metagenome assembly OBZU01 (sample SAMEA2580250, study PRJEB22360) | human gut metagenome | biome: human gut; feature: human-associated habitat; material: faeces | place: Denmark | collected 2008/2010 | reverse complement strand
GGCCACAGCCTTCGCTGTGGCCGATGCTCTTTATGATTGGAGGAATCAAAGAGAAATCCCTGCAAGCTGTTTCATAGCGGCAAGGTCAATCTCGCCGCTTTCGGGGTGAATGTGTTCCCGCAGCACGGCGATCTGCGGCTTGTTTCGCCGCAGCCATCGGAATACGCACTTCAGGTCAATGCTGCCCTGGCCGATATTGCGCCAGACCTTTTCGCCGTGTTCAAATACAATGTCCTTGATGTGGGCAACCGCGATTTCCTCGCCCAAAAGCCGGAAAAAGTCGTCATAGACTTCCGTTTGCCGTTTAGCGGTGTGCTCCAGAATCAAATTGACAGGGTCGAGAATCACTTTCAGGTAATCGGAGCCGACTTCGTCGAGCAGCAGGCGGGTCAGCCCGGCGGTATTCAGCGTATGGTCGGCCACGGGCTCGATCGCCACCCGAACGCCCAGACGTTCCGCGTGCTCTACCATCCTCAGCACGCTGTCCTTCAGGTTCCGGTAGCGCTCCGGGCGCAGAGCCTCTTCGGTAAAGGGATCAAGGCGTGTGGTTTCTGTCCCCACGAAGGGGACGCCGAGCTCTTTCGCATACGAAAGAGCCAGCAGAAAGTTCTGTACCTGCTGCATTCTTGCCTTCCTGTCAGGAAGAGAGGGTTCGATATAGCACCCCAGAATGCTGATCTCTACCTGCTTGCGCGCAAAGCTGGTTTGAATGGCTGTCAGATCTGCTGGAGTGATGTCCCCCCAGCTATGGATACCAAGAATGGCTTTGGTGGGAGTGAGCTGTACCGCCTCAAACCCGGCTTTATGAATGCAGGATGATAGGTCTTCGGGGGTCATCCGCCCAAAGTCATGCGCTCTGACACCGATTTTCATAGAGTTTCCCGTTCCTTTCTCAGCAGCTCCGCAAAAGCGAACAGAAACGGAGCTACCCCTTTGGCGTCATTGCTCACTTTTGGTTCGGAGATGTAATAGGCAAAGCTGCCGTCGCGCACTTTATAATCCCCTTTGCCGGGGTATCCTCCAAGGCCCGCCACAAGACAAATGTCCTTTAGCTCGTAACCGTCCTCGCTCTTTATAAACTTATGCCTGAGAACCCCATCAAAAATTCGTTTGCCGTCGTCAAAATAATAATCCGGCAGATATTCCAAGCGAACTGCTTTTAGGATAGCATAGGCAATAGCACAGGTGCCGCTGGTTTCCAGATAATTGCCCGAGCGGTTTCCGGCATCCGTCACCTGATAAAACAGACCGGTTTCTGGGTCTAAAAAGCACAGCAGGGAATCGATCAAAAGGCGGAGCTGTTCCTGAAGCGTCTGGTATTCATAAAAAAACATTTCATCCATCTGCTCGGCGGTGTCGACCAGCGCCATGACATACCAGCCAAGCGAACGGGTCCAGAAGTTCGGGCTGCATCCGGTTTCGGGGTTCGCCCAGAAGCTTTTCTTGGATTCATCATAGCCGTGATATAAAAGGCCGCTCGAAGCGTCGCGCATCCGGCGAGCCACGGTTTCAAACTGGATGAAAACGTCGCGGTAATTTCGGTTTTCATGGAACCGGCGTTCATAGGCCATGTAAAACGGCTGTACCATGTACAGGCCATCAAGCCAGACCTGATTCGGGTACATTTTTTTGTGCCAGAAGTTCCCTTCCGCCGTTCTAGGCTGGCGTTGCAGCTGGGAATAGAGCTGATCGATGGCCCTGCGGTATTTTGCCTTGCCCGTCAGATCAAACAGATCGAACAGCACTTTGCCCTCGTTGATATTGTCGCAGTTGTAATCCTCCGGATGATAGCCTAAAATCGTGCCTTGCTCATCGATCAGGGTATCAACATACTGTTCCGCAAATTCCGCGCAGCGGCTTTCGCCGATGGCGCGGTACAGGTCCAGAACGGCCTTGAGCATACAGCCGTCGACGTAATTCCAGCCGGGCTCGCGGTCTTCTAACAAGGCCTCCTGGTTCCACGCCGGGCGGGCAGGGGAGGAGCGCCGGAGAAGATCTTTGAAAAAGTCCATTACATCAGGATATTCCATCATGCTTTCTCCTCCTGCTCCATTTTATCCACGTGGGTGCCTTCTATTTGATTGTTTTTAAAAGTCAGCCCCTGTACGTTTTTGGCATAAACCCCCAGGTTGAGGATCAGAACGGGATCGTCCATTAGATCGGGGCATTCCAGCAGCCGCTGTTCCGCAAACCGGAACCGGCTGTTTTTCACTGTTACATTGCGGATGGGGCTTTCCGGCAGACCGTACAGAAAAACGGCACTCCCTGTGATTTCGTCGGCGCAGATGTCAGAGAAGGTGATATTCTGCACGGCGGGCGTCTCCGGCCCCACCGGCAGGGCTTCTTTGCACTGAACCAAATCGCTATGGCCGTCCGGGTCGCAGTGGTAGAACATATTGATCACAAAGCAGTGAGAAACCTGCTCCATTTTCACATGGGAAAAGCGAATGCCGTCCACCACGGAGGTACTCCCGCGCCCGCGCCGCGTTTTAATGCGAAAGCCTCGGTCGGTGCGGCGAAACAGGCAGTTTTGTACCAGAACATCCTGAACTCCGCACGAAATTTCAGACCCGATCACCACGCCGCCGTGCCCCTCTTCCATCAGGCAGCGCCGCACGGTAATTTTTCTGCTGGGGCGCAGATGGCGGCGGCTCAGAAACAGCTTGCCGGATTTGATGGCAATGCAGTCGTCTCCCACCTGAAAGCGGCAGCCGACGATCTGCACATTCTCGCAGCTTTCCGGGTTCAGGCCGTCCGTATTCGGGGAATCGGGGTCGCTTTGAATCGTCAGGCCGTAAAAGGCCAGATTACTGGAATACAGGGGATGGATGTTCCAAGCGGCGCTGTTTTGGCTGGTGAGGCCGCAGACGGTAATGTCGCTGCAATTCACCAGAGATACATTCCGCGGGCGGTATGCCCGGTTCTTTTTCTTGGGCTCGTTCCACCAGCCGCCCTCCATTCCGCTGCCGTTTAAGGTGCCGTCTCCGTAAATACGCACCTGCTGAACATCCTTGCCGTAAATCAGACTGCAAAAGCAGTCGAGCGGGTTCCCCTCCCACGAGGCGTTGATCACAGCGTCGGTGTAATCGTAGCTTTTCTGGTAGCCTTTTACAATGGCCAGAGTATCTCGATCTGGATTCTGGCGCAGAACGGCGCCCTCTTCCAGATACAGGTCTACTCCGCTCTTGAGAAAAAGATGCTCCACCAGATATTCTCCGCGCGGGAAGATCACCACGGAGTGCGGCGGAGCGGAATAAATCGCCGCATGGATGGCCGCCGTATCATTGCGGATGCCATCGCCTGCGGCGTTATAGTCTTTGATATGAATGGCAAACCCGCAGCGCTCGGTGCGGATCACCGCGGCGGCGGGCTCCCCCAGGCCGCGGACTTCCACCCGGTATTCCGTGTCGGGCCTCAGGCCGAACAGGCTGATCACCGGGTCGCTCCCGGTCAGAAGGGGTGTGCCGTTTACAAACAGGGTATAAGGCTGTGGAGTATAGAAGCAGCCGTCCTGCTCCAGCTCCAGCACAAAGCCGAAAGGGGTAATGGTGAGTATATTCAGCATTCAAAATACCTCTATTTTTTGTAACAGGCGGAAGATTTTCTTCTGCGTACCACCTGTGTTTCCGTGGCTGTCTCATGCCCGCCCGGGCTTCCCCACAGCATGGGGAGACAGATCAGGTAACAGCTCATCAGCTTACAGAAAATTTCCCGCTGTATTAAAATCGAAAGAGTGAGGGGGCGGTCCGCGTTGCTGGACTGAATCTCCAGCCCGAAGAACGCTTTTCCGGCTGTCTGATTCACGCTCCAGAATGGGACTTGTACCGCGATCGCGAGAAGAACCGCCGTCAGCAGAGTCAATAAAGCCGAGAGCGCGGTGTTATGCAGCAATTGTTTTAGAACAGGGAGAATGGCAAGGAATGAAAACATCAGAGCGGCCAGACTGACGAGCCAGTCGATCACCTGTGCCAAAAACCGGATCAATCGCATTGCTGTTCCTCCTGTTCTGAATTTGCTTGTAAGAGTTTTTGCGAGCTTCCCTGACAAAAGGGAAGGGGTAGGCTTTGGCAGATAAAAAGCGGAAAACCGGGTATTTCTCCCTCGCCAAAGGCGGGGGAGAAAATCACCGTTTTAGACAGAGCTTTTTGATTATTCTTTTCCGCCGGAGTTGGCCACGCCGTCTACAAAGTAGCGGGAGCCGGCGAAGAAGATGGCAATCATGGGCAAAAGCGCCATAAAAGAAGCCGCGAACAGCTTGCCGTAAACGACCATGGTGTCGCCGTCGAGCTGCTGCTTGAGTATCATCGACATCACCATTTTATCCGGGGTGCGCAGGTAAATCAGCGGACCCTGGAAGTCGTTCATGCCCCACATAAAGCAGAGCAGGCCGACGGTAATGATGATAGGCTTTAAAATCGGTACGATCACGTAAATCAGCGTTTGCAGGTCGTTGCAGCCGTCGATCACAGCCGCTTCGTCCAGTTCCCTTGGAATGGAGCGCATAAACTGAATCTCCATAAAAATGAAGAAGGAGCAGGTGCCTGCCGCAAAAATGTCCTGCACATACAGGGCCGCGTAGGTGTTCAGCAGCCCGACATCCCGGAACAAAAGATACAGCGGGATGCGAAACGCAAGCTCGGGCATCAGCAGGGTTACGATGATCGCCGTGAATACAAACTTCTTCCCCGCGAATTTCTTTCTGGCCACCACATAAGCGGTAAGTGTAGAAGAAACAATGGTGAAGATCGTTTTGGGAATCAGGAACTTCATCGTGTTCCCAAAATAATACGGCAGAATGTGGTCGCTTTTGATCTGCCAGGCCGATTTGAAATTTTCCAGCGTTCCGCGCCCCTGGGGCGGCAGAATCGCCAGCGTGCCGAAAATATCGATGTTTTCTTTAAAGCTGGAGCCGATCATCCAGAGCAGGGGATAGATCAGAAAAACGCCGATCACGATCAGCAGGCCGTACCGGATGGCCGCGTTGAGGGAAAGATTGCCGACTCGATTCATGTTCCGTCCCCCTTAATCATTATAGTAGACCCAATATTTTGAGGACGAGAATACCAGAGCCGTCAATGTGCCGATGATCAGAAGCAAAATCCACGTCAGGGCGCTGGCATAGCCATAATTTCCGTTCATAAAGGCCTGGTCGTAAATGTAGACGTTCAAAAAGTAGGTCGTGTAGTTCGGGCCGCCTTTCGTAATCAGATAGGCGGAATTGAACTCCTGAAACGCCTTGACCAGAACGTTTACCATGTTAAACAGCAGCATGGGGGTAATAATCGGAAGCGTGATGCGGAACAGCTGCTGCAGCTTCGTGGCTCCGTCCAGATTCGCCGCCTCGTACAAAGAGGCGGAAACATTCTGGAGCGCCGCCAGAAAGATCAGCATGGTGGAGCCGAACTGCCAGGTTTTCAGCAGGATCAGCGTAATGACCGCAAAGCTTTCCTCTTTCAGCCAGAAGACAGGCTCCGCGCCAAAGATTCCCAAAAGCATGTTGACCGGCCCGTTGACGTCGAAAAGCTGAATCCACAAAATCGAGACCGCTACATTCCCCCCTAAAATGGAGGGAATGTAATACGCGGTGCGAAACAGGTTTACGCCTTTGAGTTTGAAATTCAGAATATATGCCACAAAGAAAGAAGTGACGAGGACACAGGGAGTACCGATCAAAACATATTTCATTGTTGCTGCAATGGAAGACCGGAACACATCGTCGTTTGTAAAGATGTGTACGTAGTTGTCAAACCCAATGAATTCCGGGTCGCCAAGAATGGGGTATTCCATCAGCGAGTAAACAAACGAAATGAGGATGGGGTATATCTTGAATACAATAAACCCGATCACCCATGGAATCAGCATCAGATAGGGCGCGAAGTTCCTTTTGCTGCCGGCCCTCATTTGAAGAGTTTATCCAGCTCTTCCTGCTGCTTGGTGATATACTGCTTGGCAGCCTCGGCAGAGCTGAGCTTACCGGAACGATATGCTTCCAGAGCGGCATAGCGGGCGCCGCGCACGTTGGAATCTTCAAAGTAGGGGTCCAGAACGGTCTGGGGGTATTTGGCGAGCATATCGTAGCCTTCCTTCATGATGCCCTTGAGCAGACCGGCTTTTTCCTGCAGGTCGCGGGTAACGGTGTTGGAAGAAATGCCGATGCTGGTGCCAAGTGTACTGACGGCCTCTTCATCGGTGAAGAAGAAGTTGAGGAAATCCGCCGCTACTTCAGGGTTTTTGCTGTTCTTGGAAATTGCATAGCCAAGGTTCGGCTTTACATAGATGTTCGGAGTCTGGCCTGCGGTTTCTACCAGATAGGGAGCAATGCCGATTTCATCCTTCGCATCGCCGCCCTTGTAAGAGCCCAGATATTTATCCATCGAGTTGACCCACTCGTAGATGCTGCCGCCTCGGCCGCTGGTCCAGGTCGGGTCAGATTCGTTGGCGATTGCGTTCTGCTGCTGGAAGGTGGGCATGGCCCCGGATTTTGCGAATTCGTTGTATTGTTCCAGAACCGCGGCAACCTCTTCCTCTGTATACTGCACCTTGCCGTCTACCTGCATGACCTTGCCGGTCTTGTTGTAAAGCATCTGGGCAATAAACAGGTCGGGGCATTCCTTGCCGATGTTCAGCATAACATATTTGTTTTCCGCACCGGTTGCCGTATTGCTTTTACCAATCGTCTTGCCGGCGTCCATCAGTTCTTGATATGTAGTGGGGTATGTAAGCTTTGCCTGTTCAAACATCGGCTTGCTGTACAGCAGGGCGCGCCCTGTCATACCGTGCGGCACGGCCGCCAGCTCGCCGCCGACCGTCATGGCTTTCAGGTATTCGGCATCCCAGTTGTCCAAGTCCAGGTAATCCTTTACGCTGTTCAGGTCCAGAAATACATTTTTGCCCTTGCCGAAGGAATGCACCCAGTTGTAGTTGACCTGCATAATATCCGCTTCGGTTTTGCCGCCAAGCTGGGTCAGAATATTCTGCTGCCAGCCGTCCCACGCGCCATATTCCGCTTTGATCGTCACGTTGGGATGCTTTTTCTGATACAGTGCAATGACCTTCTGAATTGCCTCGTGCCGGTTGTCGGAGCCCCACCACGAGAAACGCAGCTCCACGGGATCGCTCGTGATTTGTCCGGCAGCGGCGCTGCTGGTTTCGCCGGCGCTTTCCGGCGCTTTGGATTGTGTGGAAGCACCCTGACATCCGCCAAGGAGAATAGAACTAGCCAGTGCACAGGACAGTACGCCCGATAAAATTTTCTGATTCAATGACAAACCCTCCTTATTTTATGAATGGCAGTTTCGTATCTTGAACAAGCCCCGGCCCCAAAGCTCCAGAGCCTGTCAAATCCGGGGAATTAAGGTTTTGACTGGTCGCTCGGAATAAAATACTCTTTGAATTCGCCGTTGATTTTCTGGGAAAGCACCTTCAGGTTCCCGTGAAGATGTTCGTGCATGTGCTTTCGCAGTGCCTCCAGGTCTTTTTCTTCCAGAAGCTTATAGATTTCAATATGCTCCTGGTACAGCTGCAGATATCGCGAGGTGGTCAGCGTATCCAGAATGCGGAAGCGGGTGTAATACACCTGGCAGTCCTGAATAATATCCCACATTTTCGTGCGGCCCGCTTTCTGAAAAAGAAGATAGTGAAACTGGCTGTCAATATCGTAGAAATTCTGGGGGTTGGGATTATCGTGCTCAATCATCATCAGCTGCTTCTGCAGGTTGGATTTCAGCTCGTGCATCAAATCATCGTAAGGCCCTTGTTCCAGAATGGTTTTCATGACGTCCACTTCAAGAACATAGCGCATGTAAATGATGTCTTTGATGTACTGCATATCCAGCAGCGTGACAAAGCTGCCCTTCTGGGGGAGGATTTCAATGTATTTCTCTCCCTTCAGACGTAAAAAGGCAGTCTTTACCGGGGTACGTGAAACATGGTAGCTGTTCGCAATCTCGTTTTCACTGATCATCTGGCCCGGTTTGAGCCTTAGGTTCAAAATGTCGTCTTTGAGCGCGTGATAAATGTCGTCACTGCTCATCGATTTCAAATAAGTGTTCAAGATTTCCCTCGTTTCTTGGTATTGACGGTCAATACTTGTATACTTGAATGCAAGATGACAACACCAGAAGTGATTTTTCGTTTGATTTCTGATATGACTATATACCCATGCGAATTGATTTGTCAATACTTTTTTATTTTTTTAAAAAATTTTATCTAATTTGTTGACAGGCTGATAACAAATCTCTACCGGAAACAATATTTCATGAAAACGGCATCTCTTTATTTCAGCAGAGAACATTATTAAATGTAAGGATTTTAATGGACAAATTGGATTGTTTTATTTGCATTAGCTTCACGTTTTTATAAAAATACACAAATAAAAGAGCTGGATTTATCCTTTTGCGCTCTTGACAGAAATCTTTGGGGTGGTATATGATGGTCGAAAGAGAGTGTTTCTGATTAACTTGTATTCAAGTATACAAGATTTTTCGACCGATTTCTGAAAAGAGTCCTGTCACTTCGTGCACTTTAAACCGACCTGATTTTAAGAAAGGGTTTTTCGGGGGGTTCTGCCCGCGTTTTTCCCCGCCGCAGACGGGGGAAAAACCGGTAACTTTAAAATGGCAGGACGATACCATTGGAATCTGCAAAATTACCCGGAGGAAGGGAGCTTTTTATGGATATTCGTTACTCGGCCAATCAAAGAGACGTCAGGAGGTATACAACGGATGAGCTGCGGTCGGAGTTCCTGATCGAGAACCTGTATGTGCCGGACGAAGTCGTTGCGGTATACAGTCATGTGGACCGTATGGTGACCTTGGGATGCATGCCCGTGCGGGAAACGCTGCCCATCGACAAGGGGATCGACGTTTGGGCCAGCTTTGGCACCGAATTCTTTCTGGAGAGAAGAGAAATCGGCATTTTCAATATTGGAGGAACGGGCGTGATCGAGGCCGACGGCCGGCGTTTTTCCATGGGCTGCAAGGACTGCCTGTATATTACCATGGGCACCCGCAGCGTTGCCTTTTCCAGCGAGGACGAAACGAACCCGGCAAAATTCTTTATGGTGAGCGCTCCGGCTCACTGTGCGTATGAAACAACGTTTATCGGGATCGCCGACGCCGCAAAGAAGCCGCTCGGCAGCCTGGAGACCGCCAACAAGAGAGTGATCAATCAGTTTATCCACCCGGATGTGCTGAAAACCTGCCAGCTTTCCATGGGCCTGACGATTCTGGAGCCGGGCAGCGTGTGGAATACCATGCCCGTACATACCCACGAGCGCCGCATGGAGATTTACACCTATATCGATATTCCGAAGGATAACGTGGTATTCCATTTTATGGGCTCTCCCACGGAAACCCAGCATCTGGTGATGCAGAACGAGCAGGCAGTCATCAGCCCCAGCTGGAGTATCCATTCCGGCTGCGGAACCTCCCACTATTCCTTCATCTGGGCGATGGGCGGCGAGAATCAGGCCTTTGACGACATGGATACGGTGGACATCACCGCGCTGAGATAAAAGGAGGAACATGCAATGGAAATAGAAACGATGTTTTCTCTGAAAGGGAAGGTCGCGCTTGTCACCGGCGGCTGCTATGGAATCGGCTTTGCGATTGCCAGCGGGCTGGCCGCGGCCGGCGCCAGAATCGCGTTTAACGGAGTCCATGCGGATTCGGTGGAGAGGGCGAAGGAGCACTACGCCAAAGCCGGAATCGACGCGGTGGGCTATGTATCGGATGTGACCGACGAGGCGCAGGTGAAAGAGATGGTTGCCGATATTGAGAAAAAGATGGGCCCCATCCATATTCTGGTCAATAACGCGGGCATTATCAAACGGATTCCGATGTGTGAAATGGATGTCGCCGAATTCCGCGAGGTGATCGATGTGGACTTGACCGCGCCGTTTATCGTTGCCAAGACGGTGATTCCGGGTATGATTCAAAACGGCGGCGGAAAAATCATCAACATCTGCTCCATGATGAGCGAGCTGGGCAGAGAAACCGTTTCGGCGTATGCGTCCGCAAAGGGCGGCCTGAAAATGCTGACCAAAAATATCGCGTCGGAATACGGGGAATACAATATTCAGTGCAACGGGATCGGCCCCGGCTATATTGCCACGCCGCAGACGGCGCCGCTGCGCGAGAACGGGCACCCGTTCAATTCCTTCATCATTTCCAAAACACCGGCGGCCCGCTGGGGGGAGCCGTCCGATCTGATCGGGCCGGCTGTGTTTCTGGCTTCCTCCGCTTCCGATTTTGTAAACGGCCACATTTTATATGTGGACGGGGGAATTCTTGCTTATATTGGAAAGCAGCCGAAATAAATCCATTCCATATTCGGGCAGAGAGTTTGGCGATGCCTGTGTGTCAACTCTTTTTCATACCCTCCATAACAAAAGAGAGGCTTTCAAAAACTGAAAGCCTCTCTTTTGATGCAGGGTAAAATACAATTAGTAATAATTATATTTAAATATTCATTTTGTATTATGTAGCTGTTCCAAATCTCGTATGTACTCCGAGAAATCAAACCGGATCAGGGGATTTTTTCGTTCGTCTGGTTTTTTTGCGCCATTCCAAATACCACTCTTCAAAGGAGCCCTCAATATGTTCTTCCGCAGCTTTGCGGGCTTTTACAGCGGCGTCAAAATTACGGTATGACCCTAAGTAATATTGCTTGCGATTCAGGCTGATCACCGCAGTCCACCGGGCGGATCTCCCTTTGTTCCTTTTGAGATGTACGCCTCTGACACCGCTTGTATTGTTCCACTGCGGTTTGGAAAAAATACTTTTGCGTACACTCCGTACGCATCCGCAGCTTTTCACAAGTCCCTTGGTGAGAGATGTGGTAGGCACCGCTATAGTAACTCCGCAGTCGCAACGGCACGTCCATAAAACGCAGGTACCCTTGCGTTCCCCACTGTCGCCGACGACAGTCAATAATCCGAATTTCTGGCCGGCCAGATCTGATTTGCGTGGCATACATTTCCCCTCCTGTCATTTGAGTTCCAACAGAATGCTTCGCTGATTTTTGCCGGGAAACATTGCTAACTTTGATTTAAAGTAAAAAAAATCCAAAAGCATGATTCTGTTTACAAGAAAAAGAATCTCACTTTTGGATTACAATGGCGGAGAGGATGCGACTCGAACGCACAATGCCTTGCGGCACACCACATTTCCAATGTGGCTCCTTACCATTAGAATACCTCTCCATATGGCATTAAACCCGCTGCCGGGCTGGCGACTATGTTATTATAGCGAAACTTATTACAAAAATCAAGTCCATTTTTTAATATCGGGCAAAATTTTTTTATTTGTTTCTGTTTTATGGGAACAAATGGTATAATAACCTCACGCCGCAATCCAAGGCAAAGCCTTGGGCGGCTGAGAGAGCATTGAAACATGATGGCGTGGATCAGGCAACATCTTTTATAGATGAAGTGTAAAATGTTCTGGTTATCATGTTATAATAACCCCACGGCACAGACCAAAGCAAAGCTTTCGACGCCTGGGAGAGCATTGAAACATGATAACGCGGCTCAGAAAACGGCTTGATACGGTCGGGAGGACTTTGCGTTTGCCATCATGTTATAATAACCGCAGCGGCTTATCATATCCCAATTGATAAATATACCACAACGGCGCGCTGTGCCTGTGGTATAATCATCCTAATGGCCGTCCCGCCGCGAGCCAAAGCGGAGCTTCGGGAAAGTTTATTTGCCGCGGAGCGGACTGTGACAGAAAAAGATCAGGAGGTATGGATGGTATGGAACGAATCGAAATTGCGAAAATTCTCACCAGCCCTCAGGAATATGCAGAAAAAACAATTACCGTTTGCGGCTGGGTCAAAAGCATCCGGGATTCCAAAGCGCTTGGGTTTATTGATTTGAACGACGGCAGCAGCTTTGCGGGGCTTCAGGTTGTGTTTGAAGCGCAGAACGTTGAAAATTTTGCGGAGATCGCAAAGCAGAATGTAGGGGCGGCGCTTTGTGTGACTGGTATGCTGGTGCCAACGCCGGAGGCAAAACAGCCCTGCGAGCTGCACGCTGCACAGATTGCGGTGGAAGCATCCTCTGCGCCCGAATATCCTCTGCAGAAGAAACGTCATTCTGTGGAATTCCTGCGCACCATCGCGCATCTGCGGCCGCGCACCAATCTGTTCAGCGCCGTGTTTCGTGTGCGCTCTGCGGCGGCCTTTGCCATTCACCGCTTCTTTCAGGAGCGCGGCTTCGTCTACGCCAATACGCCGCTGATCACCGCCAGCGACTGCGAAGGAGCAGGGGAGATGTTCCATGTCACCACGCTCGACCCGGTCAATCCGCCCCTGTGTGAGGACGGCTCCGTGGATTACAGCAAGGATTTCTTCCAGCGCCACACCTCGCTGACCGTATCCGGCCAGCTGGAGGGGGAGTGCATGGCGCTGGCGTTCGGCAAAATATATACCTTTGGGCCCACCTTCCGCGCAGAAAAATCATACACGGCGCGCCACGCGGCGGAGTTCTGGATGGTCGAGCCGGAAATCGCGTTTGCCGATCTTTCGGACGACATGCGTCTGGCGGAGGACATGCTCCGCTACGTGATCCGTTCCGTGATGGATTCCTGCCCGCAGGAGCTGGACTTTTTCAATCGCTTTATCGATACCGGCCTTTTGGAACGCCTGCGCCATGTGGCGGAATCGGACTTTGCCCGTGTAACGTACACGCAGGCGGTGGAACTGCTCGAGCGCGAGAACAGCCGGTTTGAATACCCCGTTTCGTGGGGCTGCGATCTGCAGACCGAGCATGAGCGGTATCTGACTGAGCAGGTGTTCGGCAAGCCGCTCTTTGTGACGGATTACCCGAAGGAGATCAAAGCGTTCTACATGCGTCTGAACGACGACGACAAAACCGTGGCCGCCATGGATCTGCTCGTGCCCGGCATCGGCGAGATCATCGGCGGCAGCCAGAGAGAGGAACGGCTGGAGCTCTTGCAGCGCCGCATGCGCGAAACAGGCCTTTCCGAAGAGGAGTACTGGTGGTATCTCGATCTGCGCCGCTACGGCGGAGCCAAACACGCGGGCTTTGGCCTGGGCTTTGAGCGACTGGTGATGTATCTGACCGGCGTTTCCAATATCAGGGATGTCCTTCCCTTCCCGCGCACAACCGGTTCCGCGGAGTTTTAATACGAATCCGTCTTGCTGAAAAACGAAAAACAGCTGTGTCTCCCGCCAAATTCGGGAGACACAGCTGTTTTTTTTGAAGACCAATCAAATGACTATTGAAATAAAAATCCCCGAAAAAAGCAATTTGCTCTACTTTTTTGTGAAAAACTTGCCAAATATAACAAAAATGCAGGAACGATAAATTTAACTTGCGTTTTTGATCTGAATATATTAGAATGGTAATGCTTTCAATATCATTTATGCAGGTTTGGAAAAGGAGATGCTCAAATGGAATATGGTTTATTGTCCAGACAGGAACTGGAACAGGAAAAGCAAAAGGTTCAGCAACAGTATGATGCTTTCAAGGCACAGGGTCTGAAGCTGAATATGGCCAGAGGGAAGCCCTCTCCCGAACAGCTGAATCTTTCTATGGATATGCTCAATATGCTGACGTCGGACTCCAATATGATCGCTTCCACCGGGGACGATCTGCGCAATTACGGTATGCCTGAGGGCGTGCCCGAGCTGCGCGCGATTCTGGCGCAGATGATGCAGGTGCGCCCCGAGAATGTCATCATCGGCGGCAACTCCAGCCTCAATATGATGTTCGACTTCATTTCCTGCGGTATGACGCATGGTTTTTCCGGCTGCAAGCCCTGGGGCAAGCAGGAAAAAATCAAGTTTTTGTGCCCTTCCCCCGGGTATGACCGCCACTTTGCCATCACGGAATATTTTGGCTTTGAGCTGATTCTGGTTCCGATGATCGACGGCAGCCCCGATATGGATATGATCGAGCGCCTGGTTGCCGAGGACGATACCATTAAAGGCATGTGGTGTGTGCCGAAGTATTCGAACCCGCTTGGAACCACCTATTCCGATGATGTGGTTCGCCGCATTGCGGCGCTCAAACCCGCCGCGCCGGACTTCCGCGTGATGTGGGATAACGCGTACTGTGTCCATGACCTGACCGATACCCCCGACGTGCTGCTTGACTTGTATGCGGAATGCGAAAAGACCGGGAACACCGAGCTGCCGGTATTTTTCTGCTCCACCTCTAAAATTACATTCCCGGGTGCGGGTATTGCTGCAATGGCAGCGGGAGAAAAAACATATCAGGATTTCAGAAAGCATCTTTCGTTCCAGACCATCGGCCCCGACAAGCTCAACCAGATGCGTCACCTGCTGTATCTGCGCGATCTGGACGGCATTTTGGCGCATATGAAGCTTCACAGAGAGAGTATCGCCCCCAAGTTCAAGGTGGTGCTCGACACTCTCAGCAGCGAGCTGGGTGATAAGAACATCGCTTCCTGGACGGATCCGAACGGCGGCTATTTTGTGAGCGTCGATGTGATGGAAGGCTGCGCAAAGCGCGTTGTTCAGCTGTGTAAGGAAGCCGGTGTGGTTCTTACCGGTGCGGGCGCGGCATTCCCCTACGGCAAAGACCCCAAAGATACCAACATCCGTGTCGCCCCCACGTATCCGTCTCTGGAAGAGATGAAAAAGGCCATCGCGGTGTTCTGTGTCAGCACTCGTCTGGCTGCTTTGGAAAAGCTGCTTGGCTAAGCTTCCCGGCAGGTTTTCATGTTTGAACCGAATAAAACGAGGTCATAGTCTATTTAAGACTATGACCTCGTTCTTTCGTTGCCGCTATTGGGTGACAATTGTGTTTCTATGCTGCCACAGGGGATCAATTCGCTGTGTTATGCGCGATCTTCCTGTTCCTGGTCAATCATAAAATTCCATAGGAAGGGCGATTTGCCGCAGAGTGTTCAGCCAGTTATCCAGAAATTTAAGCGTGGCAGGTTCACCGTTATGGTATCGCTTATGTTGGCCCCAAGGTTTATCAACTGAGAAATCAATTCCCGAAAGACATCCTTTCGATCAATACCATTTTAATCTTCCAATACATCAAAATATTCCAAATTAAATTCTATGGCAAACAGTCCGTTCTCTATTTTCCGTTTTATTTCACCTACAGATAAAGAACGGTCAAATTTTCGTATGAATGAAATGTAAGACAGGATGTGGTGATCCGGTGCTATTTTGCATTGAATCAAATCCATAAATGAATTCCCACCGTTCTGATTTCCGTCTTTTCGCTCAGAAAATGATCTTCAAATGATATTACAAAAGAGAGCGGGATATAAGTATAAGGATATTGCTGATTTTTTTCTGAATGATTTGTCGAAAGCGGGCAAACCAAGGCTTTTCCATTGACTTTTTGCGGGTATAATCTTATAATAAGCTTTGTTATGTACGCGGCTGCGGTTCCACCTGGAACGCAGCCGCGGAAACCTTAATGCTATTGGAGGATATTTGCATGAAGCGAGTAGGAAAACCGGTGTTTTTCGTCGTCGCCCTCCTGATCCTGCTTTTTACCTACACCGCCATTTTTGGGGTATATGCGCAAAACGGGGACAATCGCACTACATATGTAAAAGGTGCGGGCGACATTCGATGGGGCATCGACATCCGCGGAGGGGTAGAGGCGACCTTTACACCCGATACCGGAAAGGGAGCGACCGAGGATCAGCTCAATGCGGCAAAGTCGACGATTGAACTGCGTTTGGTCAACAATAATATCACGGATTATGAGATCTATACCGACGATCACAATGATCGTATTATTGTTCGTTTCCCCTGGAAAAGCGGCGAACAGAACTTTGACCCTGAAACAGCCATTCAAGAGCTGAGCGCGACCGCGCTGCTCACCTTCCGTGAAGGGGCTGATTACGCAACCACCGAGACCGGCTCCGACGGTCAGCCGGTGTACAAGACCCCTACAGGTACGACAAAGGATACGATTATCCTGCAGGGCGACGATGTTGTGTCGGCTCAGCCGCAGGTTTATCAGAATCCCGATTCCGGCAAGACCGAGTATCTGGTTGCGCTGGAATTCAGCAAAGAGGGATCTACTAAATTTGCTGAGGCAACAGAGCGTTTGGTCGGACAAACCATCTCGGTCTGGATGGACGATGTGATGATTTCCGCCCCGAACGTCAAAGAGGCGATTACAGACGGTAAATGCACCATTGAGGGCAACTTCACAGCCGCGGAGGCTTCGTCTCTGGCCGCAAAGATCAGTGCCGGTGCTCTGCCGTTCAAGCTGACGACCACCAACTTCCAGACGATCAGCCCGTCCCTCGGCAGCAGCTCGCTGGATGCCATGCGTTGGGCCGGTGTGATCGCATTTGCGCTGGTGTGTCTGTTCATGCTGTTCTTGTTCCGCCTGCCAGGCCTGATCGCCGTAATCGCGTTGATGGGACAAGTTGCCCTGTCGTTTGCGGCCGTTTCGGGATATTTCCCCTTCCTCAATAGCTTTACGATGACGCTGCCCGGCATCGCCGGTATCATCCTTTCCATCGGCATGGGCGTGGATGCGAATATCATCACTGCCACCAGAATCAAAGAAGAGCTGTGGGCCGGCAAAACGCTGGACGGAGCAATCCAGAAGGGTAACGCCAACAGCTTCTGGGCGATTTTCGATGGTAACATCACCGTTATTATCGTTGCCGTGATTCTGATGCTGGTATTCGGGCCCACCAATCTGTTCTCTGCTTTGTTCGGTTCCTCCACCACAGGGGCTATCTATTCCTTTGGATATACCCTGCTGATCGGAACGATCGGCAACTTTATCATGGGCGTTACCGCAACCCGTCTGATGACCAAATCCATTTCTGGGTTCCGATTCGCACGCAGCAAGTGGCTGTATGGAGGTGCCGATAAATGAAAACTTTTCACATTCGTTTTTACGAGAACCGCAAAATTTATTTTGCGATTTCACTGGGCCTGATGGCAATCGGCCTGATCTTCAACATTATTTTCGGCACTCAGCTCGATATTCAGTTCACCGGCGGTGCACTGATCAAGTATTCCTATACCGGCGCCATCGATCAGGAAAAGGTGCAGGATATCGTTCAGGCTACGACAAGCAAGCCTGTGACCGTTAACATCAACGAGGACGTCAAGTCCGCGGACGACGGGAAATCGCTCAATAATGTATCGATTTCCTTCTCCGGCACAGAATCCCTGACCGTTGAGCACCAGCAGGCGGTGGCCGCCGCGCTGGAAAAGGAATACCCAAGTGCAAACTTTGCTGTGGTGGAATCCAGCTCCGTCAACCCGGTGATGGGCCGCGATTTCTTCCTCAAGTGCCTGTTGTCCGTATTGGTTGCGGCCTTGCTGCTGATCGTCTACATTGCGTTCCGCTTTAAGAAGATCGGCGGTGCTTCGGCGGGTACCATGGCGATTATCGCCCTGCTGCACGACGTGGCGATGGTGTACTTTACGTTTGTCATTTTCCGCATGCCGATCAACGATAACTTTATCGCGGTTGTGCTGACGATTCTCGGTTATTCGCTGAACGATACGATCATCATTTACGATCGTATCCGTGAAAACCGCAAGCTGATGGGCCCGAAGGCCGACTATGGCACTTTGGTCGACACCAGCATCAACCAGACCCTGACCCGTTCTCTGTACACCGCGGGCTGCACCTTTGCCGCAATCGCGGTGGTGTATATCGTCAGCGTGATGTACAACCTGGATTCCGTGCAGACCTTTGCTCTGCCGATGATGGTAGGTATCATTACCGGCTGCTATTCCTCAGTTTGCGTTGCCGGTCCGCTGTATGTCATGTGGCAGAAGCACAAGCAGCAGAAGAAACAGCAGGCGGTTGCTTCTTCCCGCTGAGTTTAGGTTGTCTGGCAGAGAAAAACGAATAAGAATCATTGAGCCACCCCAAGTGTTACATTGCTTGGGGTGCTTTTTGTTGAAGAAAGAACTGAAAATATTTTGGCTTTTTTGGAAGAATCTGTAACAAAACATCGTTATTAATCGTTATATATATGAAGGCTTTTCGGAAAAGTGTGATTTATTGTAATTTTATTTGGAGAAAGGGGGCTACGCAATATTTTAGCGAATGATGGCCTTTTGTCTCTGCACAATTGGAGTGAAGATATTATGTTTTATAAGGAGAGATAGCAAAATGAACAGAATAAAGAAAATTAGTTTATTATCATGCGCAATTTTATTAATTTCGGCAAACACCTCTTTCCCGGCATATGCAGCTGAAAGTAAAGCAACTACTTCTCAAGCAATTTCATCAGTTAATTCTACTGGAGAAAATATTGGCTTAACGCCAATAGAGCCCGGAACTTCTTCTGGAGTTGTGCCCTTCGGAACAGAGGTTCCGACTAAACTTTGGGATGTTTCCAAAAGCTATTATTATTTAAGTGGAAAATCGAATGTTGGAAAGTTATATACAGAATATGCTTTTTATAATAAATATAGCTATTCTATTCAAATCCATAACCAATCCACCTCTACTCTTACTGTAAAAGTAAAAAGTTTAAGTTCTGATACAGTGTATAATACAGTTTCAATACCCGGAAATTCTGAGCGGTCTTTCACAGTTACCGGAACGTCATTAGAATCAAAAATCTATTTAGAGTTTAAGGCAAATATTTTAGGATACATTGATGTGATTGGTACAATCGAGTAATTTTAGAATTGTCTTTTAAAACTACACACTTATGATTTTGTAAGTGTGTAGTTTTATTTTTATAAAAGGAGAAAAAGAATGTCTACGACAGCGCTGAAAATCATTGCACTTGTCTTTATGGTTGTTGACCATATTGGGCAGTTTCTTCCCAACATGCCGATTTGGCTCCACTGGATCGGCAGACTCTCGTTTCCCATTTTCATTTTTTGCTCCACACAGGGCTTTTCTCATACGAGAAGCAAGAAAAAGTACATCATTCGGCTTTATCTTGCGGGTGTGTTCATGGAGCTTGCAAAGCGTGTGGTCTTTTATTCCTTCCATGCAATTCCTGGGTTTTCCAGTCCTGCGGGAGTCATTGGTAATAATATTTTCCGGCCTCTATTTTGCCTGAGCATTCTCTATTTTCTAATAGATCGTTTTCGCCAAAAGGATGGAAGCTTTCAAAAATATTTACTTCGGTATGGTGTCTGGCAGATTGGAGCTTATTTGCTCTTGATTTTGCTGCCAATGGTAGTTCCGATTACTACCGGCTTTACCATCTTGATAGAGTTTCTGCCCACTTTGCTCGGCAGCATTTTCTATTTAGAGGGCGGTTGGGTGTATTTGCTGTTGGGGGTGATACTCTACTGGGTAAAGGATGACAGAAAGCGTTTGGCCCGTGCCTATACTGCTTTTTGCGTTGTGCTCTTTTTGTTGCTTTTTACCCAGTTTGTACCGCATTGCCTTGCTCAGCTGATCGAAATATTCCGTCTTCCGGATTTATATTCCTTTTTCTATGAGCTCTGCCTGAAGGCTGTAGGAATTCCTCCGGCCTACACACCTGACCCGACCGCAATTCTTTTCAAGTATTATTCGTGGATGATGCTTGGGGCGCTTCCGTTTTTAGTAAGCTACAATGGACAAAGGGGAAAAGGATGGAAATACTTTTTCTATGTTTTCTATCCCTTGCACATTTTTGTGCTGTACTATATTGGCGGGATTCTTGGCGGCGCAGGATGATGGTAAAACTTTCAGCATAAAAAGAGCATCGCCGCAACATTTGCGGCGATGCTCTTTTGGGGAAAAGTCATTCCAGCTTTTCCGCTGTTTTATAGTGGTGCTTTTGCGTCAGCGCGTAAAAGCTCAAAAAGCTTTTGGCCTGTTCCTCAAGAGTCAGATTCCCCATTGTGCGGGCCACCAGCTTTTTCATAGCCGCTTCTTTTTCCGGGGAAAGAGATGCAAAATTGTGCAGGATTTTTTCAATATCGGTTTCCGGATCATATGCAAAGCCGTTGACTCCGTCCACCAGCAGTTCCGCACAGGCGCTGTTCTTCGGCAGAATGACCGGCAGCCCGCTGACAATAGCTTCGAGCGGAGCAGCCTTCATGGCGTCGGATTCAGATGCGCTGAAAAATGCGCTGCAAACCTGGTAGCAAAGCGGAATCTGTTCGCGCGGAACCTCTCCGGCGAACGTGACGCGGGTGGAAATTCCCAGCAGATTGGCTTTGTTCTTCAGCTCGTCAAGCTGCGGGCCTGTGCCGACGATTGCCAGATGCAGCTTGTTTTGACCCTTGCATAAGGCAGCCCAGTGATCAAGCAGGGCATCCACTCCGTTATCTTTTCCCAGCGTTCCAACAAACAGGACCCCTGTTTTTCCGGTGATCCCAAGACGACGGCGGATCGCTTCCGTTTTCTCGCCATCCGGTGCTTTTTCGCGCAGCTGCTCCGTGTCTACACAAAGGGGAGAAACGGTCAGCTGGCGGTGTTTGCACAGCGGACGGATTTTGCGCAGGATTTTTTGCGAGGGGCTTGTCACCAGATCCGAAAAGGCCAGCGCCTTGCGGTAGGTGCTCTGGCACAACCGTTTGCCCAGCAGGCGGCGTACTCCTCTGCCATAAAAGCCCTCGCTGATGTCGTGAGTGCTCTGCACGGTGGTGATCAGCGGCAAGTCGTGCGAAAGGGCGTATTTCAGCCCAAGCCCGCCCACGGAACAGAATGTAAACAGGTGGATCACATCCGGATCAAAATCATCGATGAACTCTTTTAACCGATTCAGCTTTGTCCGCTGGCCAGTTTGTCCATAGATCGTATCGGAGGGCTTAGCCGGACCGAACAGGGTATGCTGTTCCAGATAGCATTCTTCCGATTCCACGTCCGTACTGACCACCAGTACCTCATGCCCCAGGCGGATGAGAGATTGGGCAAGCAGCAGAATCTGTGTTTCTACCGCGGAGGTTTGGGGCAGATATGTTTCTGTAAAAATGGCGATTTTCATAATTCCTCCCGTTCCGGTCAGCCGGGCCGTCCGGCAAATCCGATGGCTCTGACCGATCCGCAAATCATCAAGAATGGATTCGTTTTATCGCAGATAAAGCGGCAGAATTGCAGTGGTTGCAACCATACCGCGGGGACATTCCTTAAAAAGGAAAAAAGCATACAATCGCTTCCCAAAAACAGATATGGGAGTTCCATTCGATTGTGCCTTTCAAAAGTATTATAGTATAGCAAAGTGGATTTGTCTTGCTGAAAAATTTTTTTCTTTCAATTTTTACGAAAATTTTCGGTGCGCGTGCAGGTTTAGCGTGTTGTCTCTCTTGAAGCAAGCTGTGCATGCAGATTCCCCATGCGGGATAAGTACAGGGAAGTTCGACTCTCTCAAAACTCCATCGAAAGCTTTGCTTTCACCTACGTCGTGAGGTTATTATATCATCCATAACCAAACAAGCCCATGAAAATTCTATCTCAAAACTCGAAATCATCAAGCAGATGATTCGATGGTCTCTCAGATGTCGAAAGCTTTGCTTTCAACTACGCCGTGAGGTTATTATATCATCCATAACCAAAACAAGCCCACGAAAACCTATTTCAACACTCGGAATCACTAAGCCGATGATTCAATGTTCTCCCAGACGTCGAAAGCTTTGCTTTCAACTACGTCGTGAGGTTATTATATTATCCATAACCAAAACAAGCCCACGAAAACCTATTTCAACACTCGGAATCACTAAGCCGATGATTCAATGTTCTCCCAGGCGTCGAAAGCTTTGCTTTCGTTTACGCCGTGAGGTTATTATAACATAAAATTTCCATGTTCAGTCATTTCTTTTGCCAGTTTGGGCAAATTGAGTTTCAGGTGTTCCATCATTGAATTCTACCCGTTTTTAAGCTATAATAACATTAATGATAATTGACGAAATAGGAGCGCAGCAAAAGCAATTTTGGTTTACGGCAGGATTCCCGACGTTTGAAACGGACAGAGGGCAGTATGGTCCTTCGTTCAGACGGCAAAAAATATAGGAGTGATAATGATGAGCGGCTACGAGAACCACGGCGCACAGACAACATATACGGTTCCGCTTTCCAAGGTAATTAAAGAGCTTTCCCTTCGTCCTGTTTATATGCCGGTTGACCCGGAAAAGCTGTTGATTTCTTCCCGTGAGGTGAATCGTCCGGGTTTGGAGCTTAACGGCTTTCTGGATTACTTTGATTCTCACCGTATTCTGATCATGGGCAATACGGAAACAGCCTTTTTAAGCAGCTTTTCGCCGGAGGAACGGCAGGTTTCTCTCAATAAGCTGCTGTCGAAAAAATCGCCGGCGGTGATTGTGGCGCGCGACATTGAGCCGATGCCCGAGCTGCTGGAAGCGGCTCAGATTTACGGCGTGTCGGTATTCAGTTCATCCGAACCCACCAGCGACTTGATGGCCGCGCTTGTATCGTATGTCAACGTCGAGCTGGCCCCGCGCATCACGCGTCACGGCGTTCTAGTAGAGGTATACGGCGAAGGCATCTTCTTGGTGGGCGACAGCGGCGTCGGCAAAAGCGAAACGGCTATTGAGCTGATTAAACGCGGTCACCGCCTGATTGCCGACGACGCGGTGGAAATCCGCCGGGTATCGGCAAAATCCCTGGTCGGTACCTCACCGGAAAATATCCGTCATTTTATTGAGCTGCGCGGCATAGGCATTATCAATGCCCGGCGCATTTTCGGTATGGGCGCCGTCAAGGTGACCGAGAAAATCGATATAGTCATCAGTCTGGAACAATGGGACAGCTCTAAGAATTACGACCGCATGGGTCTTGAGAATGATTATACAGAGATTCTGGGGATTCGGGTGCCGATTCTGACGATTCCGGTGAAGCCGGGGCGTAACCTCGCGGTGATTATCGAGGTGGCCGCCATGAATAACCGTCAGAAAAAGATGGGCTACAATGCCGCACAGGAGCTGCTGAGCAGCCTTGGTCTGGATTCTAAAATGCTGGAGCCGACCGAAAAAAAGCTGGATTTTGATTTGTGATGCCGGAGCGGATGGCTCCGGTATTTCCTGTGGGCAAAAATAACTAGGAGGCATCTATGGATCAGATCGAACAATTGGGTGCAATGGCACAGCAGCTTGGCTGCGCCTATTCTTTTCACGAGCCGATGAGCCGGCACACCACGTTTCGCATCGGCGGCCCGGCGGATCTGTTTGTTTCTGCCGGCAGCCGCGAGTGTCTCAGTCAAATGGCGCGGCGTGCCAATGAGCTGGAGGTACCGTATCTGGTGATTGGGAACGGCTCCAACATGCTGGTCAGCGATGCGGGAATCCGCGGAATGGTAATCGCTTTGACCGGGGAATTCAACGAGATCACGCTGCCGCAGCCGCAGCAGGTGCGGTGCGGCGCCGGCGCACCGCTTTCGGCGTTATGTACCTTTGCGCTGGAGCATTCGCTTTCGGGTGCGGAATTCCTGTGGGGAATTCCCGGCACGGCGGGCGGCGCCGCGTTTATGAATGCCGGAGCGTACGGCGGCGAAATGAAGGATGTTTTATTTTCCTGCGAGCATATGACGCACGAAGGCGAATTCGGAGTGCTGACCGGAGCGGAGCTGGAGCTTTCTTACCGGCACAGCGCGTACAGTTATAATCAGTCCGCGATTCTGTTTTTGAATCTGCAGCTTTGTGCCGGGGATCAGGAAGAGATCCGCACAAAGATGAACGACCTAATCGGTCGCAGGCGTTCCAAGCAGCCGCTGGAAATGCCCAGTGCGGGCAGCGTGTTCAAGCGCCCGCCGGATCATTTTGCGGGAACTTTGATCGAGCAGTGCGGCCTCAAGGGCCAGAGTGTTGGCGGTGCGGCCGTCAGCAGCAAGCACGCGGGTTTTATTGTGAATCAGGGTGACGCCACTTGTGAGGATGTACTGCGGCTGATTTCCGTGATTCAATCGACCGTTTTCAAACAAACAGGTGTAGAGCTGGAGTGTGAGATACGTAAAATCGGGCAGTGACTGGGGCGTAAAGCGAGGGGGAATTTCAAATGGAATTTATTATTGTAACCGGGCTTTCCGGCGCGGGAAAGTCCAGAGCCGTCAACGCGCTGGAGGATATCGGATTTTACTGCGTGGATAATATTCCACCGAAGCTGATTCCCACCTTTTATGACCTCTGCAGTCAGGCCAAGGAAGGGTTTCAGCGCGTCGCCGCCGTGACGGATATTCGCGGAGGCACGCTGTTCGACAGCCTTTCTGAAACACTGGCGCTGATGCGCGAAGAGGGGAAGAAATATAAGATTCTGTTTCTCGATGCCGGCGATTCCGTTCTGATCAACCGTTTTAAGGAAACGCGGCGCAAGCACCCGCTGGCAGAGGAATACCTGGGCTCGCTGGAACAGGCCGTACAGATGGAGCGTCAGATTTTGAAAACGGTGCGGGAGTGTTCCGATTACATTATCGATACGTCGTTTTTGTCCCCGGCCCAGCTCAAGGAGCGGATTTCAAGCCTGTTTCTGGGCGACGCCTCAGCGGCGCTGATGATACACTGCGTTTCCTTCGGCTTTAAATATGGTCTCCCGCCGGAAGCAGACCTCGTTTTTGATGTGCGGTGCCTGCCGAATCCGTTCTACGTGGAGGAATTAAAGCGCCAGACGGGCCTGGATGAGCCGGTGCGCGAGTACGTCATGAAATGGGACCAGACCAAGGGCTTTGTCACCCGGTTTCTCGATATGATCGATTACATGCTGCCGCTTTACTGCGACGAGGGCAAGAGCCAGCTGGTCATCGCGATCGGCTGTACCGGCGGCCGCCACCGTTCGGTGGCGCTCGCGCAGCTGCTGTATAACCACCTTCTCGAGAACGGGAAGCGGGCCAGTGTCAACCACAGGGACATTCATAAATAGGAGAAGCGCCATGTCATTTTCGTATGATGCAAAATCGGAAATGTGTAAAATCGAGCCGGAACAGGCCTGCTGTGAAAAAGCGGAATGCTACGGCCTTTTGCTGTGCGCAAAAAGCTTTTCTCCGATTTCGGTTTCTCTCGTGACGGAGCACCCCATGGTTGCGCGCCGGGCCGCACAGCTTGCGGCACAGATCACGGGTGCGATTGTGGAGGTGCGCACGGCGGTGTCGTACCGCCGCAGCAGCTATGCGCTGATCGTGCAGGAGGAAAGCCAGCGCGAGCAGGTGCTTTCCGCGTTCGGCCACAGCGGGAAGGAAATCAGCCTGCGGGTCAATCTGGCCAATCTGGAGAACGAATGCTGCAAAGCGGCGTTTCTGCGGGGCGTGTTTTTGTCCTGCGGCACTGTGACAGACCCGAATAAGGATTACCACCTGGAGCTGATCCTGCCTTATATGAACCTCGCAAAGGACGTTATAACGCTCCTGCGCGAGGGGATGGATTTTCATCCGGCGCTCGTCAACCGAAAGGGCGCATTTGTGGTGTATATCAAGGGCGGCGACCGAATCGCCGACCTGCTGGCCTATCTTGGCGCGGGCGGCGCGGCCATGGAGCTGATGCAGGTGCGTATGCTCAAAGAGGTGCGCAACAACGTCAACCGCAAGACTAATTTTGAAACCGCTAATATCGACAAGACTGTCGGCGCATCTGTGCGCCAGGTGGAAGCGATCGAAAAAATCCGCGATACGATCGGGTTTGAGGTTCTGCCGGAAGAGCTTCGGGAAACGGCGGAGCTTCGGTTGAAAAATCCCGAGCTTTCTCTGCGGGAGCTGGGGCAGCTGTTCCAAACGCCGGTCAGCCGCTCGGGGGTCAATCATCGGCTGCGCCGACTGATGGAGGAAGCCGAAAATCTGAAGTGATTCCCGACGGTCAAGGCTTTTTCGCTTTGACCGTCGGATTGATTGTATGCAGGCTGAGCCTGCACCCGCGCCGCGGTAGGTTGAGTCAGTGAATGCGCTGTGAGGCAGGCGCAGAGAAGGTTACCGCCCTTGAAAAGGTTTTTCTCATAAAGCAGTTTTAATATACTTCTATCACAGGGGAAATTCTGTTGGCACGGGGTCTGCTCCTTGTGCTTGGGCGGGCCAAATATTTTATAAGATTGCTTTCAAACGAGTCTGTTTCTGTGAGTTTTTCCGCGATGTGCGTGCAGACGCAGCCTGTCTGCTGGCGCAGAGCTTGCCCCTCGTGCCCGCCAAAGGGGAGAGTTTCGATTCTCTCCCCCTTGGAACCCCCTCTCAACGACCAAAGGCTCTGCCTTTGGAAACCGGGAGAAGCTCCCGCTCTAGTTCTTACTCACGCACAGGCATGGCCTGCGCGTGAAGCGGGTGCGTGGAGGAAGCCTTAGCACCCGCAAAAAGTACAAGGAATTACCGGGCGGCTATAGGATAGTCCAAAACTTTCGTCAGGCTGCTCTCTGCGAGCCAACGAGAGCGCGCTGAAAATGCCCCCCAACAGTCGGGACAGCCAGACTGATTTCCCGATGTAGTTCGGAGAGTGGGCATTTTCATTGGAGCGCCTTACAGATAGCTTTCGTTTACGCAATTAGGGACCGTTCCCCAAACGGATTCCAAAGGTGTCCTTTGGAAGGCCTTGGCTACCTTTCGTCCTTTCACGAAAGGTAGTGCCCGCCCCGGCACGAGGGGCAAGCTCGCGCAAGCGGAAACCCCATGCCGGGGGCACTCGCTGAAAATTACCTTTCCTTATCAAAATAAAAAAAGAAATGACTCACCCTGGCGTGAGGGATAAAATAAAAGAAATTCTTCTGCGGTAAAACCGCATGAAAAGGTTTTTGAGAAAGGAGGACAGGCACATGGGATTTGTGCATTTGCATCTGCATACGGAATACAGCCTGCTGGACGGTGCCTGCCGTATCGGGCCGTTGATGGAGGCAGTCAAGGGTCAGGGGCAAACGGCGGTGGCCGTTACCGACCACGGCGTGATGTACGGCGCGGTGGATTTTTACCGTGCCGCAAAACAGAACGGGCTTCACCCGATCATCGGGTGTGAGGTGTATGTCGCGCGCCGCACCCGTTTCGATAAGGTGCATGGGCTCGATAACGAGCCGTATCATCTGGTGCTGCTCTGCGAAAACAATACAGGGTACCAGAATTTGATTCAGATCGTCTCCCAGTCGTGGACGGAGGGCTTCTACAGCAAGCCCCGGGTCGATCTGGAGCTGCTGGAGGCGCACAGCGAGGGGCTGATCGCGCTTTCGGCGTGTCTGGCCGGGCAGATTCCCCGCCAGCTGACAAACGATGATTACGCTGCCGCGCGGGAAACCGCTCTGCGGTACCGTGACATTTTCGGTGAGGGGAATTTTTATCTTGAGATGCAGGATCACGGCATCCGCGAGCAGAAAATCGTCAACGACGGTCTGCTGCGTCTGTCCAAAGAGACTGGCATCCCGCTGGTCGCGACAAACGACTGTCATTATATCCGGCAGCAGGACAGCCGGATGCACCTGATCCTGCTTTGCATTCAGACGAACCACACGATTCAGGACCCCGATAAAATGGAGTTCGCCACCGACCAGTTTTACCTGAAAAGCGAAGAGGAAATGCGCGCGCTGTTCCCGCAGGAGGCGTGCGATAATACGGTTGTCATCGCCGGGCGCTGTCAGGTGGAATTTGAATTCGGTCACACAAAACTGCCCTCTTTCCAAACGCCGAATGGGGAAGATAATGTGGAATTCTTCCGCAGCCTGTGTTTTAAGGGGCTGCACCGTCTGTACGGCAATCAGCCGGATCCTGCCATTATCGAGCGGCTGGAATATGAGCTGTGCGTGATCGAGAGCATGGGGTATGTCAACTATTACCTGATCGTCTACGATTTTATCCGGTATGCGAAATCTGTCGGAATTCCCGTCGGCCCGGGCAGAGGCTCCGGCGCGGGGAGTCTTGCCGCGTACTGCGTCGGCATCACCGGAATCGACCCAATCCGCTACCAGCTTCTGTTTGAGCGGTTCCTCAATCCCGAGCGCGTCAGCATGCCCGATTTCGATATTGATTTCAGCGACGAGCGGCGCGGTGAAATGATCGATTATGTCGTACACAAATACGGCGCCGACCACGTGGCGCAGATCGTCACGTTCGGCACCATGGCGGCCAGAGGCTCCCTTCGCGATGTTGGCCGCGCGATGGCGATTCCCTATAATGTGGTGGATTCGGTGGCAAAGCTGGTGCCAATGGGGCTGAACGTCACGCTGGAAAAAGCGCTTTCCTCTTCCTCTGAGCTGCACACGCGCTACGATACCGATCCGCAGATTCACGAGCTGATCGATATGGCCCGCCAGGTGGAGGGAATGCCACGCAATGCGTCTACGCACGCGGCGGGTGTCGTGATCACAGATCACCCCGTCAGCGAATATGTTCCCCTCGCGAAAAACGGGGAGTCCATTGTCACGCAGTATACCATGACGACGCTGGAAGAGCTCGGCCTTTTAAAAATGGACTTTCTGGGGCTGCGCAACCTTTCGGTGCTCAACGACGCGCAGGAAGCGATCCGCCGGGGCGACCCGGAATTTTCGGTCTCAAAGATCCCGTTTGATGACCCCAAGGTATTTGAAATGCTCACCGCCGGCTCAACGGACGGCGTGTTCCAGTTTGAGTCGGGCGGCATGCGCAATGTGATCATGCAGCTGCGCCCGGAAAACATTGAAGATTTGATCGCGGTGATCTCGCTTTACCGTCCTGGGCCGATGGAATCCATCCCCCGGTATATCGAGAACCGGCATCATCCCGAGCGGGTCACCTACCGCCATCCGATGCTTGCCGATATTCTGAAGGTCACCTACGGCTGTATCGTGTATCAGGAGCAGGTGATGCAGATTTTCCGCACGCTGGCGGGGTACTCTTTCGGCCGCGCGGATATTGTGCGCCGCGCCATGTCGAAGAAAAAGGCCTCCGTGATGGAGAAGGAACGTTCCATTTTCCTGTACGGCCTTGTGGCGGAGGACGGTACGGTGGAGGTGGACGGCTGCGTCCGCCGCGGCGTGGATGAGGAGACCGCTAAGGCGATTTTCGGCGAGATGGAGAGCTTTGCCTCCTATGCGTTCAATAAATCCCACGCAGCGGCTTACGCCACCATTTCGTATCAGACCGCGTGGCTCAAGTGCCACTACCCGCGCGAATATATGGCGGCGCTGCTCACCAGCGTGCTGGATAACACGAACAAGATCGCTGCGTATATCGCCGAGTGCAGCCGGATGGGCATCCGCGTGCTGCCGCCGAACGTCAATCAGAGCCGCCGCGGTTTTACCGTCGCGGGCCGCGATATCCGCTTCGGTCTGCTGGCAGTCAAGAACCTAGGCGACGGCTTTTTGCGCAGCCTGATTCAGGAGCGGGATGCGAACGGCAATTTCGAGTCCTTTTACCAGTTCTGTAAGCGCATGCATGGCAAGGATTTGAACCGCCGTGCGCTCGAAAGTCTGGTCAAATGCGGGGCGCTGGATTCGCTTGACTATAACCGCAATCAGATGCTCTCCAGCATCCAGTCTGTGCTCGATACGCTCGATTCCGACAAACGCCGGAACGTGGACGGCCAGCTCGGCTTTTTTGATACGCCGCAGCTGCAGTCGGAAGAGCCGACCTTTTCCATCGATCCCATGCCGGATTTCTCCGACGCGGACAAGCTTGTGATGGAAAAGGAAGTGACCGGGATGTATCTTTCCGGTCATCCGATGGGAAAATACTTGCAGATGTATGAGCAGATCGGCGCAACACCCACCGGAGAGCTGCTGGAGGAAGCCAACGAGCAGACGGGCCGCCACCAGGACGGCGAGACCCTTACGCTGCTGGGCGTCATTTCTTCAGTGAAGCTGAAGGTGACCAAAAACGGCAGCCGGATGGCGTTCATCCTGCTGGAGGATATGTACGGTTCGATCGAGCTTCTGGTGTTCCCGAATGTGCTGGAGCGGTATGGGGAACTGGTGGCCGAGGGGAATGTCGTCGTGGTAAAGGGCCGCCTGAGCCTGACGGAGGAAAAGGATGCAAAGCTGGTGTGCGATACGCTTTCCCCGCCGCCGCAGGCGAATGGCGATGCCGCGCCGCGTGCGGGAGCGGATGAGCAGCCCGCCGCGAAACGCAGCTCCAGCCGCCCGGGCCTGTATTTAAAGCTGCCGTCGCAGGAGAGCTTCTGCCACCGGAAAGCGCTGCAGTATATCGCGGTATTCGACGGCGCGACGCCGCTGTACCTGTATTTTGAAGATACCAAAAAGCTGATGCAGGCGCCGATGCAGTATCGCGTCAGCGTCAACGAGGTTTTGCTCGGCGCGCTGCGCGAGCTGCTGGGAGAGGAAAACGTCGCTTTGGTGCGATGATGCAACTTTTATCCATATTATGGGTATTTTCCTCCATAGTGCCGCCCGCGTGAGAATGGTATAATAATGTTATCGTAAGAAAAAAACCACAGTATCATTTTGATTCGGGAGGGTCTGAAAGATGGGGAAGAAGCAGATCGCTGTACTCACAAGCGGCGGCGACGCACCCGGAATGAACGCGGCGGTGCGTTCCGTTGTTCGAACCGCGCTCACAAGCGGAATGGGTGTTTTGGGGGTACACAGGGGCTATAACGGCCTGCTCAATTGCGATGTGGAAGAAATGAACCTGCGCAGTGTTTCTGACATTATTCACAACGGCGGAACCGTGCTTTACACAGCCCGCAGCCCGGAGTTCAATTCGCCGGAGGGCGTGCAGAAGGCGGCGGAAAACTGCCGGAAGCTGGGCATTGAGGGCCTGATTGTCATCGGCGGCGACGGTTCGTTCCGCGGCGCGCGCGACCTGACACAGGCTGGGATTCCCTGCATCGGCGTGCCGGGAACCATCGATAATGATATTGCGTGCAGCGAGTACACCATCGGTTACGACACCGCGATGAACACCGCGATGCAGATGGTAGACCGCCTGCGCGACACAACCGAATCCCACGACCGCTGCAGTGTGGTTGAGGTGATGGGCCGGCGCTGCGGAGACATTGCGCTGAATACCGGAATCGCGGTCGGCGCCATGGCGATTTTGGTGCCGGAACAGCCGTATGATTTTGAGCGCGATATTTACCAGCGGATGCAGTACACCCAGCGCATCGGCAAGCGCCACTTTATTATTGTGGTGGCGGAGGGCGCCGGGTGCCATGTGGAAGAGCTGGCGAAAGAGATTGAGAAGAATACGGGCATTGAAACCCGTGCGACGATTCTCGGCCATGTGCAGCGCGGCGGTTCGCCTTCCCTGCGCGACCGTGTTGTGGCCACGCAGATGGGTTATCATGCGGTGAAGCTGCTGGAAGACGGCGAGAGCAATCGTGTGGTCGCCATGCAGCACGGCCAGATTGTGGACTTCGACATTACCGAGGCGCTGGAAATGCTCCGAAGATTTGATACGGAGCTGTACCGGATCGCGATGAAGGTTTCTATCTGATCATAAAAACAAAAATACTGCTGTTCCAAAGGAACAGCAGCATTTTTTATGCCGTAGAAGCGTTGGGCCATCGCAAAGTTTTCGATGGCCTGCGTTTTCAAAGATCGGATGCAGCAAAGCAGAAATCTCTGCCTCGTTCAATAGAACATTGCCAGCGAAGAGGGCAGCGCGCGAAAGGCCGCATATGTAGTAATCGCCGTGATAACGATCCCCGTGACCGTCAGCACGCGGGAATGCCGGTATTCCTCCCCCACGATGCTCTTGTCGCGAATGCTCCACAGCGTGATGGCGAGTGTCAGCGGCAGTACAAAGCCGTTGATGACCCCGGCGATCACAAGCAGTGCGGTGGCCTTGCCGATCGTTGCGATCAGCACGGTGGCCAGCACGATGAATCCGGTAATGAACCATTTTTCGTTGCGCCCGACCACAGGATAAAGCGTTTTTAAAAAGGATACCGAGGTGTACGACGACCCGATGATCGTCGTGATGCCCGCGCAGAAGAGTGCGACGCCGAACAGCCGTGAGCCCAGCTCGCCGGCTCCCAGCAGAAACGCCTGGGCCGCAGGATTTTCCGCCGCTTCGATCGCGGAGGATGCTGCCTGACCGCCGGCGGCGCAGACGCCGAATACCACTAAAAAGATCAGAATGCGCGAAAGACCGGTGATCCCACAGGTAAGAAGGGTGCTTTTCTGGATCCCGCGCAGATTCTCCCGGCCGGAAATCCCGGCATCCAGAAAGCGGTGCGCACCGGTATAGGCAATATAGCCGCCGGTGGAGCCGCCCAGCAGCGTAATCAGCGGAACGAGCAGCGAAAGCGGCTGCTCGGGGGAAAGCAGGCCGTCAGCCACGCGATTCATGGGCGGGTGCGTCTGAAATGCCATGATCAGCAGGATGACCAGAACCATCACGCTTAGCACCTGAGAGGCCCGGTTAATGCCGTTCGATGCGTTTTTGATGAGAAACAGGGAAACGGCAAGGCCGCACGAAATCAGGTAGCCCGCCTGCAGCGGCAGCCCGCACACAGCGTTCAGGCCAAGGGCGGCGCCTCCCACGTTGCCGATGGCGAAGGTAAAGCCGCCAAAGGTGACCAGAATGGCGATCACGTTTCCAGAGCCGGGCAGCACCCGGTTGGCAAGCTCCTGCCCACGCAGGCCCGAAATGCCCAGAATGCTCCAGATGTTGAGCTTTGCAATAGTATCCATTACGATCATCGCGGCGACCACCGCCGCAAGGCTCTGGCCGTACTGCGCGGTAAACAGCGAGGTCTGCACCATAAAGCCCGGCCCGATAGACGACGCGCCGGTTAGAAAGGCCGCCCCGATCAGGGCCGCCCGTATTTTCTTTTGTTCGGGTTCCAGCTGGATCATTTCTTACTCCCTTTCGGTTCAGGTACTCGGGAAAGGTCCCGCTCTAGTATCGTACCGTTTTGCGGCGGG
>OBZU01000159.1_pt1 | contig 32861 bp, 30 predicted proteins | sample 1495561 | NCBI WGS metagenome assembly OBZU01 (sample SAMEA2580250, study PRJEB22360) | human gut metagenome | biome: human gut; feature: human-associated habitat; material: faeces | place: Denmark | collected 2008/2010 | reverse complement strand
CACCCGGCGGGTTGGTTGGGCGTTCCAGGCCGACCGCCGCCAGCATTTTATCCAACAGCTGGCCCGCACGCCCCACAAAGGGCTCGCCCTGCAGATCCTCGTTTTCTCCCGGGCCCTCTCCGATGAACATCACATCCGCGCTGCGGTTACCCACGCCGAACACCACATTGGTGCGCTTTTCACAAAGGCCGCACTTACGGCATTGCAGGCAGGTCGATTCCAGCTCTTCCCAAGTCATTTTCATGCTATCCTCCATCAGCAGGCTGAGCCTGCATCCATGTTGCGGGCAGCCTGCAAAAATAAATTTTCTATTCTATCGCAAAGGCTGCCGTACCTAAAAACTGCACACACCGCAAGGCAAACAGCCAGCCGCCTAAAGCATGGGGAACGTTGCCTTTTCACCTGCCCAACGCGAAACCATACGGTAGCTCCTGTTGACTTTAGGCTTCCTGCGAAATGGGTTCACCTAAAGGTTTCGCCGAATGGCGAGAGTTTTGACCCCATGATTGTGGCAATCAACTTCCTGTTTTCACACGGAAACAACCTTGACAAAATCTCCGTACCCAAAATACGAGCCAACGCGAGCGCTCTGAAAATGCCCGCCGACAGACGCGATTACAAGACTGATTTTCGGATGTAGTTCGGAGAGTGGGCATCTTTATTGGAGCGCCTTTACAGTAGCTTTCGTCGGTGTGTTCAGGAACCGTTCCCCCGAACGGATTCCAAAGGCATCCTTTGGCGGGCCTTTGCTTACTTTTGCCTCGTTGCGAAAGTAAGTGCCTGCCCGGCATGAGGGGCAGACCCGCGCAAGCGGTCATTTTATGTAAAACAACCTGTGAAAAAACTTGCACTTTTAAAGCTAAAACAAAAAAGGAGTCTCCCTGCGAAACCAAAAAGCTATCAAAAAAACAAAAGTGACTCTTTGCGGTTATTATACCACAAAACAGACATTTCCGGTTGCATTTTTTTCGTCCAACTGATAAAATGGAAGCGAAAAATCGAACGCTCCCCGCGGCAAATCGCAGAAAAGTGTTGTTTTTTTTTCAAAAATCGTTTATACTATTTTAGTTAGCTTATGAAAAAGCAAGGCAGAATTGCGTGCAATAGGATATGCGGGCGGGCGGGCTCTGTACGGCTGGCCGCCGTGAACCATGTCAGGCGGGGAACCGAGCAGCATTAAGCGGATTGGCCGGTGCGATGCAGGTTGTGTCTGTTCGTCCGCATATCCTATTGCATGTGTCGTCATTTTGGCGAACTGTCTTGCTTTCGGTTTATTCGCGCAAAGGCAGGTGGACACATTCCGATGTATCAGGTTTTATACCGTAAATGGCGGCCCCGGCAGTTTTCAGATGTCGTAGGGCAGCCTCAGGTTACGTCCACTTTAAAGAATGAGCTGCTCTCCGGCAGGCTGGCCCACGCGTATCTGTTCACCGGCTCAAGGGGAACCGGCAAAACCACCTGCGCCAAAATTCTGGCCAAGGCGGTCAACTGCCTGAATCCTCAGAACGGCGACCCGTGCGGAGAATGCGAAATCTGCCGCGGTCTCGACAACGGCTCCGTGATGGATGTAGTGGAGATCGACGCCGCCAGCAACAACGGTGTAGAGAATATCCGCACCCTGCGTGAAGAAGCGAATTTTACGCCCGCCGCCGCAAAATACCGGGTATACATTATCGATGAAGTCCACATGCTTTCGATCGGCGCGTTCAACGCCCTGCTGAAAACGCTGGAGGAACCGCCGGAGCACGTGATCTTTATCCTGGCCACCACCGAAGTGCATAAGCTTCCCGCAACGATCTTATCCCGCTGCCAGCGGTTTGATTTCCGCAGGATCGCACCGGCAGATATTGCGGACCGCCTTACCTACATTGCCGGCGAGGAAAATGCCAGCATTGAGCCGCAGGCGGCGCTGCTGCTGGCCAGACTGGCCGACGGCGCCTTGCGCGACGCGCTTTCGCTGCTTGATCAGTGCCTGGGGCGCAGCCGCGACGTCACGGTGGACATCGTCACCCAGACCGCCGGACTGGCGGGACGGGAGCATTTGTTCCGACTGGCGGACGCCATTACCGGAAAAGACGCAGCCACGGCGCTGCTGGCGATCGACGAGCTGTATACTGCGTCAAAGGATATGGCGCGGCTGTGCGAAGAGCTTTCGGGTTATTTCCGCGGGCTGATGCTGCTGAAAACCATGAAGGACGCCAGAGATATTCTGGCGGTTCCGGAAGAAGAATATCAAGCCATGTCCGCACGGGCCCTCCCCACCTCCCTGCCGGTGATTCTGCATTGTCTGGATACGATGCAGGACGCATTGGAGCGGATGTACCGGGGCGGCAACCGGCGGATTGAAATGGAAATGGCGGTTCTGCGCCTTTGCTCGCCCGAGCTGGATTCCGGCACGGACGCGCTGGTACGGCGGATTGCCGCGCTCGAGAGAAAGGGCGTTGCCCCCGCGGTGCAGACGGCACCACCGGAACCGCAGGTCCACCGCATACCGGAACCTGCGCCCGTTGCCGTGGCGGCTCCTGCTCCTTCTGTTCCCCCCGCACCCACGGTGCAGCGGCAGGAACCGGACGACGTACCGCCATGGATGGAGGAACCGCCGCCTGATCCGTATGAACCCGCTGTTCCCACATCGTCCCCCGCTCCCGAAGAGTCGGTGTCTGAGGAGATCTCAAAACAGCCCGCCGTTTCGCAGGCTGCAAGAGAATCCGGCACATCCAATACGCTCGAGGAGCTGCAGGATTCGGCCCGGCCGCTGGATGTATGGCCGGAAATTCTGCAGACGATGAAGGATTATTCGCGGGTCGTCGCCGCTTCGTTCGCAGGCTCCACCGCCTATGTGAGCGGAGAATACGTTTTGATCGACGCACCCGGCCCCACCGCTCTTGAGCTGCTTCGCCGCCCCGCCCAGCGGGATAAAATGCGCGACGCCATCAAGCAGGTAACGGGACGTACCTATAAACTGGGGCCATACAAAAAGCCCCAGACAGAACAGACAAAAGAACAGGACCCGCTCAAAGCCCTGGCGGAAAGCGCTGTGGCGGCGGGAATCCCAGTGATTCAACAATAACGGGAGGTTTCGACATGAAAGCAAGATTACCGGAAGGCTACGGCAAAGGCGGCGCCGCCAATTTACAGCAGCTGGCGCGGCAGGCCCAGAAGCTGCAGGAGGAAATGGACAAGACCACCACCGAGCTGGAGACCAAAGAGTACACCGCTACCTCCGGCGGAAACGCCGTAGAGGTTGTCGCCACCGGCAAAATGGAGCTGAAATCCATCACCATTAAACCCGAGGTCGTGGACCCCGAGGATGTGGAGATGCTTTCCGACCTGATTCTGGCCGCAACAAACGAAGCGCTGCGCACCGCCGCCGCCGACAAAAGCGAGCGGATGGAGGCCCTTTCGGGCGGCCTGAACGTACCCGGGATCTTTTGATCTATGTCCGCCTATTATGTGGCGCCCTTGGCGCGGCTGATCGAGCAGTTTGAACGCCTGCCCGGCATCGGCCATAAAAGCGCCCAGCGCCTTGCTTATTATGTTCTTGGGCTCTCTAAAGAGGAAACGGAGCAATTCACCGGAGCCATCCGGGAGGCCCACGAGAAAATCCATTACTGCAAAGAGTGCTGCAACCTGACGGATCAGGAGCTTTGCCCGGTCTGCCGCAGCGCCGGCCGTGACCGCTCGATCATCTGCGTGGTGGAAGACCCGCGCGACGTGTTCGCGCTCGAGCGCACCAACGAGTACAAAGGCCTTTACCATGTACTTCACGGCGCGATCTCCCCCTTGAACGGCGTGGGCCCTGATCAGCTCTGCATCAAGGAGCTGCTGGCCCGCATGAACGACGAGGTCAAGGAGATCATCATGGCCACCAATCCCACGGTAGAGGGCGAGGCCACAGCGATGTATCTGTCGCGCCTGCTCAAGCCCATGGGCATCACGGTGACACGCCTGGCTTATGGCATTCCTGTCGGCGGCGATCTGGAATATGCCGATGAGGTAACCCTGACCCGCGCGATGGAGGGCCGGAGAGAAATTTAGAACGGAGGCTTTTTTGTATGGCCGAAAAGCTTGCAACCAAAACAATCGCTCAAAACAAAAAAGCCTTTCACGACTATTTTGTGGAAGAAAGCATGGAGGCCGGTATCGAGCTGGCCGGCACCGAGGTCAAATCCCTACGCCAAGGGCGCGCCAACCTGAAGGACGCGTGGTGCTCGGTGGTAAACGGCGAGCTTCTTCTCAACGGCATGCACATCAGCCCATATGAGCAGGGCAATATCTTCAACAAAGACCCCTTGCGCGTGCGCCGCCTGTTGATGCACAAGCGCGAAATCATGCGGCTGTTCGGTCTTGTCAAGCAGGACGGCTACTCTCTGATTCCGCTGTCGCTGTATTTTAAAGGTTCCATGGTCAAGGTGCAGGTCGGTCTTTGCAAAGGTAAAAAGCAATATGACAAACGGCAGGATCTTGCGGCAAAAGCCGCAAAGCGCGACATCGAGCGCGCAATGAAAGACAAAAACAGGGCATAATATCTGAAAGAAGCCTGTATCTATATTTTTAATATGGGGATGCAATGGTTTCGACGGGGGTTGTGAGCCTAAGTAAGCGAGTAGCGGTGCGGAACCGCTATAAAATCCGCAAACTTAAAATTAAACGACAACAATAAAGTTGCATTAGCAGCCTAATTTAGGCTGCTCGTTCTTACCGGGAGTACCGCGGCCCGGATAAGGGCGTCATTTAGCGGTGAACATGAACCGGGCTACGCCTTTAACCCGGTCATGGCTTAAAGGCTACTGATGCACAGAGCCTGCCGACGGGCGCTGTGCGGAGGGAACGTTAAAACACCGGCTACACTCGTAGAAAGCTTTGGTAGGCGGTCTTCGGACAGGAGTTCGATTCTCCTCATCTCCACCAACCTTATCACTATCCGCATTGGCTCTTGGGCTGATGCGGATTTGTGCTGTAATAGGGGAAGATCGAAAAAATCGAATAAAACAATGAAGCGGCGCACTGAAATGATTTTCCGGTGTGTCGCTTTTATTTTTTATGATATCTCGATAATTTTGAGAATAAGCAGAAAATATCATAATGTCCGTAAAGGGGTCTCTCTAGTTAATTAAAATAACTGGTGTTTCTTGTGGCAGTTCCCTGCGCTTTTACTCCTTTTTCTACCGTTACTTTGACAGAAGCGTGTGTAATCTCCTTTTCGTCTTGATATACGGTGATCATAATATAGCTCGTTCCCGGTTTTACTCCGGTTACCCTGTAGTTTCCACTGGGCATTTTTTTTACAGTGGCAATTCCGTCGCGAGAAGATACCACTTTAATGGTACGCATATGTCCATAGCCCGCCGGCCTTACCCCAATATCATAGATATTTTGAGGCTGCATTTGATATGTTTTGGTATCTACCATAACCGATCCCTGATAGTCTTTTCCGTTGTATTTTATTTTTCCCGGGGAAGTACCAAGGGAACGGAATGGGATGTTCTTTGCGGCGGAAAAGCTTTGAATCTTACTGTGTTCATACCCGCTAATTGTAAGCTTAGATAATCCCTTAAAACTATTTGACTCATCAATGCTCACAACACTGTCCGGAACAAACAGATTTTTTAAATTTTTGCAGTCCCCCAGAAAATTATACCCCAGAGAGAAAACACTATTGGGGGTTTCCAGATTGACCAAGCTGGAGCAGTTTGTAAAAGAATATTGTTTGATTGATGTGACGCTGCCGGGAATTGATAGGCGGGTCAGACTGGTGCAATCATAAAAGGCAAAGCTTTCAATGGTTGTAACGCCGTCGGGAATGCTGACATATTTCAAACGAGAGGATCCTGAAAAAGTGCTTTCCTGAATACTGGTAATCCCCTCCGGAATAATCACGCTCTCAAGATTATCACAGGAGTAGAAAGCTTTTTTGCCAAGATAAGATAATTTTTTTGGCAGTTTTACTGTCTTCAAACTGCTGCACTCAGAAAAAAACTCATCTCCAATTCTCGTTACACTGTCCGCGATAACGACAGTTTCCAGCTTGCTATTGTGTTGAAACAAATAGTCTCCCATGCTGGTGACGCTGTCGGGGATGGTAATGCTTTTTAACTCGGAGCAGTAAGCAAACGCACTGCCGCCGATGCTGGTAATATAATTTGGTACAGCAAACGAAGTAAAGGCTGTTGCGGTGAACATTCCTCCCTCAATTCGGGTAATGTTTTTCGAGAGAGTGATCTTAGACAAACTGTTGCAGTCGTTAAAAACAGACATTCCTAATACCGTAACGCTGTCGGGCATAATAACGTTGTTTAATTTTCTGCAGCCCATGAAGGAGTAGTCGCCCAATTCCACCAGGCCTTCGGGCAAATTGATTTGAGTCAGGCTTTCGCACCATTTAAACGCGCTAACACCGATCTTTTTGACGCTATTGGGAAGAGTCACATCTTTTAAGTTGATGCAATAGCTGAATGTGTCCTCTTCAATCTCTGTGATACCTTTGGGAATCACAATACCGGTCAAGACAGTGCAGTCGGAGAATGCCCCTTTTCCAATTTTTGTTATACCGTTTGGAAGGTTTATTTCTGAAAGATTTTTACAGTACTGAAAAGCGCCTTCTCCAATGGTAGTCAATCCTTCTGGAAGGATCACTTTTTTGATTTGGTGTTGAGACATAAATACATTCCTGCCTATGGAAGTAACTCCATCAGGAACCGTTACAATCTCTTCCTTTCCCGTATACTGAATTAAAACTCCATTTTCAATCCGAAAGGGATCCGTTTTTTCCGCAGATACTGGAAGTACGATGAAGGTACATAATAATACCAGGCTTAATAAAGATGAGATAAATCTTACCACACTTTTCATAATTTCTCCTCAATGTATGTAATTGCACAAAAACCACAAATTCAGGAAGGCTGAATTGAGTCCTAGCGTAAATAATTATATCGGATAAATGTTAGGAATTTCAAATCCATTATATCCCATATAAAGAGAGTGCATTGTGCGGCCTTATAGGACATATTCCCCTTTTGTTGATACTATTTTTGATTATGGAAATAATTTGTCTTGTCAGTACAACTGTAGTAAATGGATGAGTTTATGCGTTTGGGGCCAGATATTTGAATTATCCTGCCCCTGCTTATTTATACCTTGATATGACAATCCCCCGTAACTGGAGTAAATTCAGTTACGGGGGATTTTTTTGTTTTATATTCTGATTGTTCAGTTTTCTTTACTATCCTCTTTCTTTTCCTGAATTGCGTCAATCAGATCATTAGCCTTTTCAGCAATCTTTTCTTTTACCTTTTCCCCAACCTCGGCTGCTTCGCCTTTTAAGCCCTGCAGTTTTCCCTTTAGCTCCAACTCTTCGGAATTGACAACCTGCCCAGCAACCTCTTTTACCTTACCAACTATCTTGTCCACATTTTTTTCGATCTCGTTGCTCATTTTTTATTCCTCCTTTGATGGGGCTTAATTATACTTTATTTATATATAACATAAATTTCTATCATCGTCCAACTATTTCTTCAAAAATACAGTTTACTTGAAAAGCATTTGTGGTCTGCAATGTACCATTACACAACCGGACTTTTACCCATTCATATATGCTCACTTGCCATATATAAGCTATATTTAAAAGAATTACCACTTAAATATTTCCGAATGGAACTTGCTTCAATGTTGCTCATTTTTGCTAATTGCTCTGGGGTGATATCTCTTTTATTAAGAACATTAAGATAGTCGGGCTGAGAATTGATCCATGTCTGATTCTGGAAATCTCTCGCAGCTTCCTTGAACACTATATACACCAGACAACCAGTCCATATCTACATTCAGCGCCGTTGCGAGTTCGTACATCTTTTGACTTCTGGGGGTTACCGTACCGTATAAATAGGTAGCTAAGATATTTTTATTGCAATTGATTCAATTAGCAGGCTCACTTTACATCACACTGGCTGATTTCATGGCGAGTTTAAGATTATCTTTGAATTGATTCATCTACTAGCCCCACTATCTCTTAAACTTTACCTTATTATAATAAATATACCTAAATACCTGTGTTTGGTGTGAGAGATGTGGATCGAATCATATTGCATTCGGATTGCAACAGCTTTTATGCGTCTGCGGAGTACCTGCACCGGCCAGAAATCTTGATAAGCCGGTTTTTTTTAGGCGGCGGCCCAGAGCAGCGGCACGGGATAATATTGACCCAAAATGAGCAGGCAAAGAAATATGGCATCAAACCCGGTGAAGCTCTTTGGCAGACGTTGCAGGAATGTCCTGATCTGGGTGATTGCACCGGCGCGTTTTGTGTTGTACTAGCGCTTTTCAAAGCCTTGTCATAAAATCCACCTTGACTATACTGACGAAGTGTGACCATTTGGGCTGGACAAACGCTTGCTTGATCTCCCGGCCATCAATGAGGATCGTTTTACTACGCCGACAGCACTTCCTTTCTGCTGGCCGTAAACGGTAAGATTACACACAGGTCATCTCTACCATATTAAGACGCTGATTATTGATACAATGTTGACGCACGAAAAAAGCCCGGTAACACTGGGCCTTTTTGCATTTTGGGGCAGAAATCCGGGCGCCTTTCAGGGCAGTCTTTTGAAACCTCTATCGTGAAAAGACGCAATCGGTCTGTGCGATATTTCTGGCTTTCGTGAAAAGGTTCGAAGGAATCGTGAAGAAGTGCTACCCCCTAAGATGACGTTCATTTTCCTTGAAAAAATTCAATTAAGAAGAACGTCAAAAAGTCATTCATGGCAGATTGTCACTCCTGACTCTGTCAAAGAAGAAGTGACCTGCCCATAAGGTTCCGAGAATTGTTGAAAAACCGACTAACAACAATTGAATTGGTATTATAACACCTGTGATCTGGCCTTGTAACGTATGAGCATAGTAATCCGGCAGAAAGATCAAGAGAAATTGTAACGGCTTTATATGCCAAAAAATCTCGGTGAACATGCTTTCTAATAAGAGAAACAACAGGCAGCCGAATGTGCCTGCGGCTTTGATTTTGCTGAAAGACCGTATGAAAAAGAAAATGGACATATAGATTATCAGTACAATAACCTGCAGCAAGAAATTTACAAGGCTCCATGGATTGAAAGAGCCAAATCCTAAAGTATTGGTCAGGCCGACTGTACAAAACAGTACATAAAAAGTTATCAGCAGCAGCATGCAAATAACAGACTGTTTGAACCGGCGTATGTATTGCCTGAGTGACAGCCGTTCGGAGGCTGAGTCTCCCAAAAGAATACCAGACAGGAAAATCATAAAAACTGAAAGCAGATGCGGTGGAGTAGAAAGCGTGTAAATCGCGTTTGCGCCGCAAGGAGCAAAGCCAAGCATTTGCTCCGCATAAAACTTTGTACCGTCAATGATGGGATCGGTGCTTAGGTAAGTTATTCTTATAATAGTAAACATTGCGTATGCCACAGTCGCAAACCCAAGAATAACCAGATTTTTCCGCCGCTTCGGGGAACCAAAAGGCTTTGGGGAGCGTGTGAATACGCTTGCGGCAATAACCAATATCCCAATTAGCACAGCGGTAAGTGTCGTTAAAGTAAAATTTATGGAATGAAAAAATATCCGAACAGATTCATCGTCAAAAATCATTTGCAGGGCCATGAACACCAAGTATCCGGAACATAAATAAGTAATTATTTTGTATTTGTCCATCAACTTTGATACGGTTTTGCCGAACAATAAAAGGATAGGCAGACTGATTAAGAGCGCGATGACAATTTGCCCTACTTCTTTTCCTCCTAACAACGCTCCATTCTTGGTAACAATAGATAAAATAGATATACTGCTTTCCAAACTCAAGGTAATATTAGCGGCAAGGATAGACAGGAGTGCCACCGCTATCCCTTCATTTTTAACGGTTCTTCCTTCGTTATTATCAATGTGGCGTAACATATTATAATTAACATAGATCAGCAATACGCCTCCAAGGATACGGATATGCATCCATGACATATTTAACAAAAAACTTGTTAGCCATATAAATAATAGCACCAGCAGTGGTGCCAGACAAATACCTAAAAGGCGCAAAAGATTTGACCGTCTGGGTTGTAAGCTCTTTGTCGCACTCGCGATAATGACCACGTTATCGCAGGCAAGCAGCAGATACGTTAAAAATATTTGGATCAATACTGACATTTTTTCACCTACTCCTCCACTTATTAATTGATATGAAAATTGATCTCATACCATAACGAGTCAAGAGAAATATTCCAACTGCTAAAGCCAATTACAAAATGTTCAGATGGTTATATGGAATGAATTTAAATTCTGTTTACATTGTTGTCGTAGAATAATCTGTAAATTTGTTCTATTATGTAACAAAAGGGAGGTATGATTATGTATTTCAGACAACTGACTTTGATGGTCAAAAACCTTGAGGAATCTATTGAATTTTATGAGACAATCACGGAGCTGACAATTTCTCGCCGTTTTAAAGACGGGCCTGCAGAACTGGCCTTTTTGTCAAATGGAAATGGGGAAACGGAAATTGAATTAGTCTATGCACCGCAGATGCAGAAATTTGAAGGCAAAGGTTTTTTCATATGCTTTGTAACGGATAAGTTGGACGCGATGCATGAACTTGCACAGAGCAAAGGACTAAATCCTTCGGATATTCGAAATCCCGATGCCCAAAGTCGATATTTTTATGTCTATGATCCCGATGGAGTATCCGTACAGCTAAGACAAAAAATTTAAGATTACTCGGCCCGGAGCATATCGTTTGCATCCGGGCTTTTTTGTTCGTCCAGAAACCGACGCAAAGCACATATCGTTTCCTCACTTACCACATGTTCCAGTGCATGGGCATCCAGATATGCAGTATTGGAATCAACCTGAAGCTCGTTGATCAGAAAGTCATTGATGATCCAAAATTTGTCTAAAACGGACATTGCCTGCTTTTGGCCCTTATGGGTAAGGTAAACCAGCCGACCAGCATCCCGCCATACAAGCCCTTTCTCTTCCAGTGACTTTGCGGCTACACTGGCGCTGGCCTTTGATACTTCGAGGTTGGCAGCAATATCGGATATATGAACTGCGCCTTCATGCAAAGAAAGCTCATATATGATTTTTATGTAGTTTTCCTGCGATTTTGTAAGCTGGTTCATACTCCTTCACCTCCCTTTACGTTATGCTGGCGATCGCCTTCCAAGCGAGGGCGAATCCACCAGACGGTGTGAGTCACCTTTCTTTTCCAAGCTTGCAAAGAGGTAACAACCGATAATCAGGCAAACCACCCTCAGTGCGGCAATGGCGGCACAATTTATGACCGGGTTAAACAATGTAACCCTGTCTATTCTGGTACTCCGACATATACGACTGCGCATACTGCCGTTCCAAATTCACGCCGAACACGTCGATCTATTTCCACAGGTTTCTGCGGCTTATTGCATTCAAGCCTTGCGCCGGCTGGTCGAGAAAGAGAATTTTCGATGTGTGAATCAACGGATAATCTTCAGCTTGCTCTGTATGCCGCCGGATAGCTTCTTAATCGTCCCAGACAGAGCATCCTGTATTCCAATGATTTCAACCAGCTCATTCACTCGCCTACGACAATCGGCTGGCACTATCCAAAAGGCCGGACTATAGCTGTACATCCCATGCAGACATGGATTGAAAGCAAATGTTTTCTTCTGCGGTAAGCTGCATGTCAAGGCTGGGGTGCTGGAATAGAGCCCCTACTTTCTCACGCACATGTTTCGCTTCCCTTTATACATCATAGCCCGCGATGTTAACCTCACCGCTGATTTTGCAGAAAATAGTGGTCTGGATTGGATATAACCGTAGTTTTCCCGCTCCGTTCGGGCCAAGAAAGGTGAAAAATTTCTTCTTGTTCACCGTGGAATCGATCCCATTATCCGCCGCTTCCTTTGTCTTATTATGTTTTTTTACAAGGCCTTACATTTACAATTGACTGCACAAAAAAGCCTGCGTTTCATTTGATGATTGCATTTTACAGCCGCAAATTAAACAGAGGTTAAATTGTAGTTAAACACAATGTAAACGCACTGATCATTTTTTGATCGGTAAAGGCACGCTGAAAACAAGCCTGTCCCCAATTTACTATCTGCTGTGATGTACCCCATACAGCTCTATAATTTTTTACCAGTGGCAATCCAAGTACATTTCCACCGAAGCATGGTCACGGGCTTTGTCCGTCTTATAAAATCGCTCGAAAATGTGCATCTGATTATCGAGAGTGATCCTTACACTGCTATCAGATACGGTGACGATAGCTGTCTCCACAGGCAGAGTGATTTTTAGACTGCTGTCTATGGCTTGTGCAGAAGATTCACCCACACCTGTAACAGAAGATCCTTATTCACCGCAGAAGGTTAATTTTTGATTCGATTTGAGCCGGATAGGGTGTCTTGAATTCGAGCTGCCTATATGGACCGATCACTGTAGAAAAAGAAATCTATATTTTGTACCTTCTTCATTCATTCCGCCTTTGTTGTTTAGGAATGTTTTTGAATTCTTCCTTCTTGATCGGGAGGAATGATCCCACAAATACGTTATTGTGGGTAAGCCTGGGATGAGTTTGGAAAGGAGCAGAGCGACAGAATGCCTGCTCTTTCAGAAGCTGTCATCTTCAATTTGTAGCCGCTTAGCTTCCTTTTTTAGAAAGTAGACGTCACGGTAGTAATCGCGCTTTGTCATAAAAGTATTCCTTTCCCAAAGTATGTGACCATAATAATGTTCTAATCTGAACGCTCACTAAGATGCTATACACGAATCCAGCTTGGCAACATAAAATGATTCATAGGAGGGTACCTTTATGAGTATATCATTGCAGGTTGAACGCTTAACAGCGGGAACCGTTGAATCTAATACAAACGTCATCTTTGACTCAACACTGATTTCTATTGGGAATATCAGTTACAACAATGCCACTGGCGTTATTACAATACAAGAAGCGGGCACATATGAATTTGACTGGTGGGTAGCCACACAATCCTCTGTATCGACCATTGGCGCCGGATTTTCGCTGGTTTCATCGCAGGGAGACGTCATAATCGGTAATTCTCCCATCAAAACAGGTGAAGTAGTCGGAGTTGGCGTCATAGAGGTGGTAACAACCCCTGTAACCGTAGAACTGAGGAATAGCAGCAGCGCTACGATTTATTATTCAACCGTTGTCCCGGTCAAAGCCTCTTTGGCTGTAATGGGAACAGATGATACGGGCATGACAGGTCCCACCGGCCCAACCGGTCCAACTGGTGCAGCAGGTCTGGAAGGTCCGACTGGCCCCACTGGTCCTACTGGCGCGGCAGGTCTGGAAGGCCCGACTGGCCCTACCGGTCCAACTGGCGCAGATGGTCTGGAAGGTCCCACTGGCCCCACCGGTCCAACTGGTGCGGCAGGCGCGGAAGGTCCCACTGGTCCAACCGGTCCAACTGGTGCGGCAGGCCTGGAAGGTCCCACTGGCCCAACCGGAGAAGTCGTCTTGGCCTTTGGGTCTTTACGGGGAAGTAGTGTTGAGACACCTGGGGCAACACTCACACCCGTACCATTCAGCGTAGTCGGCCCCTTATCGGGTACTGTCACAGTCAGTGTATCGGGCAATGAATTAGTGGCAGGAGAAAGCGGAATTTATCAAATAACGATATCGATCAACGCTGAAGCCACTACTGATCCAGATCCGGATGAACCATATCTGAATGCTATTATCACTGTCAATGGTACACCGATTTTTGGTGACACTACTACTTTCTTTAAGATATCTAATCGAAGCAGTTCAACGTTTGTCGTTCAAGCTTCCCTAACAGCAGGAGATGAAGTAGGAGTAAGTATTAGTACAGATTTTCCTATTTTAGGTTATATAAACCGCTCTTTAACTCTTGTTCAGTTAAGTGATTAAATCATCTTCAATATGAATGAGGCAAAATTCCGAATTTGTGGGTAAGGTAATACTTCTGAAAACAGATAAAGCAAAATCCGAATCCTTTTATTGGATTCGGATTTTGCTTTATTCCTCATATAGAATCAAACATTATCACTTGATTATCCTTGATAGGTTGTTGCCAGACGATCGGAAGCAATCGAATTCCGAGCTTTTTATTACGTTGACCGCTTATTGACTGCCCCATTTCGAATCGCATATTCGTCAATAAAACTCCTTATATGTTTTACTATTTCATCTGCTGAATAATTAGGCGTGACAAGCTCCTGTACTTCTCCCTTGTTGAAAGCAAGCTCGTATTTATCTAAAAGCTCATCATCAATAAACAACAATACATTTTCCTTGATGATCATTTCGGCGGCTCGATTGAGCATAAAAACCTTTTCTACCTTCTCGTTTTTGTAGTTATAGTAGACGACAGTTACCTGATAAATTATTCTTGAAACATAATAATCTCCAACATTGTTTCTATAGTAACCCATATATGATTGAAAGTATTCATTTGAATGCCCGTTGTTAACCATTCTATCGTTAAAAACAATTAGGGTATCATCGTCTTCCCCGTTGTGGAAATTATAATAATTATGTAATAAAACAAATTCATCCTGATAAGCTTTACGTTCATGGATGATAAAAAAGTGTAAAATCGGTTCGATCTTAACGTTTGCTTGCCTTATTTCACCGCCCTTCCTAATTATTTCATATGAATATTCCATGTTATCTGGGTTGTATCCATTATTGATTGAAAAGAAAGGTTGCTTTTCAAGATTTGTTGTTTTCATCGCCAATTCAGTAAGGTAATTCTGATAACTTGCTACACTACATGAAGCTATGCTCACTGCGATAGCAGCGCCAGTCAATGCAAAGGATAATATCGTCTTAAACCATATCTGATACTCTTCTAAAAGTTCTGTTAGTCTTTCTTTTCTTTTTGGTAGTTTCATAAAATCCCCGCCGCTTCATTTATTTTTTAAAGATGAATGTAGGTATCCATCAAAAACGCTGCAGAGTGGTGGTTTCCTTTTTTCCGTAAAGCTTTTCTACCATCTTCGAAGAATTACCATGCAACAGCCTAAGTGCGATATAGATCATGCAGCTGCGTTTTTGGTAGCAAATACGGACAATTATGATCCTGAAATCGCGGTAGATAGTAAAACGAACTATTTCCCCGATTTATTTATTTGGAGGCTAATTCATTAACTCCGTTATATTAATATTTCTATTTTCAATGCCTTACTTGAATTGTAACACGATGGACATTGTTGTCAATGAGATTAGAAATGAAACAATAGGTGCATCGTTTCACCTTGATTCATTATCGATTACTGGCAATACAGCACAAACCACACTAGCTAAGAGCAAATGCGGGCTCATGATAAAAAAGGAAGGCTCATCCCTGATATGAGCCTTCCACAAGATTGTTCACATATGACTGCATTTCTTCTTTTGAGGAAACTTGTCTTGCCCCGTAAATAAAAGATTCCTGCGCTAACTGCGACATATTCGAAAATCTGTTCAACGCTTCCAGATTTCCCGTGAGCGCCATTCTCAATCCTGCCGGCATCTCGGCATTCTGATCATATTGACTATTCATTTTTATCACCTCGATCTTAGTGTGCACAGATCATCCGTCTTTCATCACAAACGAGAAGGAAATAATTGTGATTGCAACAATTGAGGTATTTCGTAAGGAGCGTTTCAGGTAATTCCACACTGAAATCGGCAACAAAAAACAGTACAATCCTTCAAAGGATTGTACTGTTTTTGTTTGTCTCAAAGAAATATAAACATCAAAAATTCAGGTATATCTTTTCGCACATACAGGGCAGAAAATATTTCTGATCAGAAATATGGAAAATGCAGCAATGTCAAAATTCTGATGAAAAGTTTGGTTTATATTTCGATAATTCAAAAAAAATCAGAAAAATACACAATTAATAATTTTATAATTAGGTTTTTTTAAGATAGTTTACGGACACCAACTGTGATACAATATGGGCAATTTCGATTTTTTTTTAACAAAGCAAGGAGTTGACATTCTGTGAAAAACAATGTAAATCTATTCCTGGCTGTTTCTGTGATCGTATCTTTATGCTCTTTCCTCTTCGCTGTGTGGCTGTATAAATGGGTTGAACGACAGCCATCCTCGAATGTACAAATCGCCAGAATCGGCGAATTGATTCGCGGCGGTGCCAATACATTCCTAAAAAAAGAATACACCGTGCTGGCAAAATTCGCCGGGGCGGCGGCTGTCCTGATCTTTCTGTTTCTTCCTTCCCCTGTTTGGACAGGCAATGTAATCCCCAATATCATCATGATGATTTCTTACCTGGCCGGTACCGTATTTTCTGCCGCGGCGGGTAAAATCGGGATTCAAATCGCAACCATTGCCAACAAAAAGACAGCCGAAGCGGCACAAAAGGGAATCCAGCCCTCTTTCATGTGCGGATTCCGCGGCGGCGCTGTGATGGGCATGGCCGTCGTCGGCAGCACTTTGCTCGGCGTTTCTTTGGTATTCTTTCTGACGAACAACACCACTTCCCTGTTAGGCTTCAGCTTCGGCGCAAGCTCCCTTGCTCTGTTCGCAAAGGCGGGCGGCGGTATTTTCACCAAGACGGCAGACATCAGCGCCGACCTGGTGGGCAAAGTCGAGCTTGGAATCCCGGAGGATGATCCCCGCAATCCGGCCGTCATTGCAGACAACGTCGGCGATAACGTGGGAGATGTTGCCGGTATGGGCGCGGACCTGTTTGATTCGAACGTCGCCTCTATGGCCGCGGCGCTGGTAATGGCTGTTTCTTTGGATAAGGCCGCAGGCGGCTCTCAAAATTCCGCTACCGTATTCTGCTATGCGGCGATCGGCCTGTTAGCCTCGATCATCGGCGTGGCAACCGCCAGAATGGGGAAAAACGGGAATCCGACCAGAGCCTTAAATAGCAGTACATATGTCACCACCGCTATCTTTGCTGTTTTAACCGCACTTGCCACCTGGTTTTTCGATCTGGAATGGAGAATCTGGGGCGCCAGCATCATCGGCCTGCTGGTCGGCGTCGTGATCGGCATCGCCAGCGACTATTTTACTGACGACACAAAGCCTCCGGTGCATCAGGTTGCGAATGCCTCTGAAACCGGCCCGGCCTTTACCATTCTTTCCGGCGTATCCTATGGATTCATCAGCACCCTGCCCGCTATGATCGGCATCGGCATTTCCGCTTTGGCCGCTTACAAAATCTGCGAGCCTCTGGGCGGCGGCTACCCCATGTTTGGAATCGCGATGTCGGCAGTGGGTATGCTCTCCATCGTGGGAATGATCATCTCGAACGATGCCTATGGCCCGATTGTTGACAACGCCCGCGGACTGGCTGAAATGGGCGATTTAGGGGACGAGGTCCTCGATATTACCGATTCGCTGGACAGTGCCGGAAATACCGTAAAAGCGGTAACCAAGGGCTTTGCGATCGGCGCGGCCGGCCTGACAGTCATTGCGCTGTTGGGGGCCTTTATCAGCGAAGTAAATGAAGCGGGAGCTTCTATCGCCGGATTTGTCCCGATTACCGGCTTCGACATCATGAATCCCACGGTCTTTTTCGGAATGCTGGTCGGCGCATCGATCCCTGCGGTATTCAGTGCTATGCTGATGCTGGGTGTTGACCGCAACGCGCAAAGAATGATAGCGGAAATCCACCGTCAGTTCCGGGAAATCGCCGGCCTGAAAGAAGGAGACCCCAATGTGGAGCCCGAATATGACAAGTGCATTGAAATTGCCACGCACGGTGCTCTCAAAGAATTGATCCCTGCCGGACTGATGGCGATTCTTTCTACCATTATCGTCGGCTTTGTCGGCGGTGTGGAAGCCATCGGCGGATTTTTGACCGGAAACATCGTCAGCGGACTTCTGCTGGCTCTGTTTATGAGCAACGCCGGCGGGCTTTGGGATAACTCCAAAAAATTCATCGAATCCGGGCACAATGGCGGAAAAGGCAGCAGCGCACATAAAGCTGCTGTTGTAGGCGACACAGTAGGCGATCCTTTTAAAGATACGGCGGGCCCTTCCATTAATACACAGATTACCGTAGTTTCTCTTGTTTCCTCCCTGATGTCTACCTTATTCCTCACCCTGTCCCTGTTCCATTAAGCTTGGGCCTGCACACAAAAAACGCACCTCACTTTTGTGAAGTGCGTTTTTATATACATACTGTTTTTTTTGGATAAGCGGAATCATAAATCCTGCAGATCCGCATCGGGAATGTTGTTTTCCAGATTATCCCGTGCCAGATCGGTGTCGATGACAGGATAAATATCCTCTGGAATCGGCTTTTCACTGTCTTCGTCTGCAGGCCATATCCGTTGATTTTTCTTGGGTCCCATATGATTTCCTCGCTATTGTTTCAGTTTATATCTTTCAATACAATCTTGAAGATCCGCTTCAGAACGGATTTCTTCCTTGAGTATCGCCTTTTGCGCATCCTCCGGCAAGGATAAAAAAACATTCTCCAGGCCGGAGTCCTTCCCGAAAAGATCCCGAAAAGCAAAAGGATAAATCAGACCGTTTGTACCGCTTTCCATCACAACTATCACCTCAAAATTAGCTTGCACAGATTCATGAAGTTTATCCGTGCCCGCCAGTGAGGGATTCGGCAGAAGAAAGCGGAATCACTATCGCGTTTTTGAGGGTGCAAAAGCAGCTTAAGACGGGATGATCCATCACATGATGTGATCCTGGTTGCTGATCAGCTGGGCATCGACGCCGATATTGCGCAGATGCTTTTCGATTGCGGACACATTGGTTCCGCTGCTGTCATAATCCACCGCAACCTGATCCTTTTGGCCATTTGCACTCACGGATAAAACGCCCGGGATTTCGTCGAGTCCCTGCTTGATTTTTTTGATCTCATGCTTTCCGTCAAGCCCCGGCACTTTAAAATATGCGCTCTGTTTTGACACAATCATCACCTCGCCCATAGTATCGGCGCTGGCCATTGGGATATGCACAGACGCTTGATAAAAACCGACTGCCGCGCGGCCTGTTAAGCTCCTATTTTTAGAGATGAAATGACTGCCGCAATATGGAAAACCGCCCTTTTGAAAAGGGCGGATCCACAGAAAGGAAGATGAAAAATGTATTGTGATCCTCACAGGAGGAGCGTGCAAGCAATTTAACGCCGATAACATCTTATGTGAAAGGAACAACAGATTGTTTTTTGATGATTTCAGTGTACCGGAGCGATATGTACGAAATATGGCGTTTGAATGAGAGTTTTAAGAAGAGACTGTAAAGAAAATTTGAACCTCTGCCCAAAACCAGAACGGCCGCCCAAAAGCAGGGCGGCCGAATCAAAGCTAATGACAGGAATTACACCGCAGTACCCGGCAGCTGGCCAGGAAAAGAGATCGCACTTCGTGCTTCGTGCTTGCTCCGCTTACACATTCCTTTTTGGAGAAACCGGCGGTGTAGTTGGTATGGATTGTATAAGCTTATTCCATCATTTCTGGTACAGTGCATGATACAGGCGGATGAATTTCTCATCCCGCTCACGGATCGCCTGTTCCCCCTTATCGCCGCTGTAATCGTAAAAACCCTTGCCGGTTTTCACGCCCAGCTCGCCCTTTTCAAACTTTTCCCGCAGCAAAGCGGGCACCTCTTGTGAGCTGTACAAATCCGGCACCAGATATTCCGCCACATGATAAAAAATATCCAGTCCGCCAAAATCGGCAGTTTCGAGAGGGCCAAGGCAGGCATATCGGAACCCGATGCCGTATTTTACGGCCTTATCTACATCCTCCGCGTCGGCGATGCCGGACTGCACGATATGAAGAGCCTCCCGCAGAATCGCGGTTTGCAGGCGGTTACCGATAAATCCCTTGGCATCCTTTTTGACCGTTACGGCTTTTTTGCCGATTCGCTCCGCCAGCTCGGCCACAACGCGAGCCGTCTGATCCTCCGTTTTCTCCCCTTTGATCACTTCTACCAGCGGTACCAGGTGCGGCGGGTTAAACCAGTGCATTCCGCAGAAGCGTTCGGGCCGCTGCACGGCCTTTGCGATTTCGGTAATGGAAAGCCCCGAGGTATTTGTGGTCAGAATGGCATCCTCGCGCGCAAGGTCCGAGATTTTCTGCCAAAGCTGATGCTTTGCTTCCATATTCTCGACGATCGATTCCACAACGACATCGCAGTCCTGAAAGCAGGATTCGTCTGAAGTCAGCTGAATACGCATCTTTACGGCATCCGATTCCGCCTGGGACAGCTCCCCGCTCAGTACCAAAGCCTCCTGATTCAGCTCGATCATGCGGCGTGCCTTTTGGAGCGTTGCCTCCCGGTGATTGTAGAGCACCGTATCGTATCCGTGCGCCGCAAAAATCTGCGCCATCGAGGTTCCCATGGTACCCGCACCGGCCATCACTACCTTTTGAATCTGTTCTGTTTGCATCAAAACCACACCCTTTCTAAACGATAACCATACAGCTTTCAGGCAGCAATTTATCCCCCACCAAAGGCAGGGGATCAATTGCTCTTGATTCAACAAAATGATCGTTAAGCTGTTTGATTTTCACCAAAGCCGAATATAGATGGCTTTCGTTTTCCGATCCAATCCCCTTTTCTGCCGAAACAGGAGGAGGGAATTTTCTGCCGTACTGCGCAAAAGGATCTCCTGCTGCCGGAAAAAATGCTACAGAAGCTCGCGAAAATCATAAATGAAGCGATCCGACATCTGGCGCAGACGCATTTCTTCGTCCTTGCTGTAAGAATCGAACACTCCCACCGTGTAAAAGCCGCCGTCCCGCGCGCCGCGCAGGGCATCCGGCAAATCCTCAAATACGACGCATTCCTGCGGCATCCGCTGCATCCGCCGTGCCGCCTCCTCATAAATGTCGGGGAAACCCTTGCCGCGGCTCACCTCCGACACAGTGACGATCGCGTCGAACCAATCTAAAATCCCGTGGCGCTCCAGCGTGGGAAGAAACAGCTCACGATGGGAAGAGGTCGCGACAGAAAGCGGCACGCCCTGCCCCCGCAGGCGGGAAAGATACTCCCTGGCCCCGGGTTTGAGCTCCACGCGAAAGCGGTACGCATCCTGCGCCATCTGATGCCATTCCTCCGTCAGCTGCTGCGGCGTGTCGGGTAGCCCGAACCGGCGGATCGTATACTCCGCCGACTGCCAAAAGCCAAGCAAAGCCACCGCCTGCGCATAATCCTCCGGCACCGGAATTCCCCGGCGGCCCAAGGTGTCCCGGTCGATCTGCTCCCATACCCCCATGGAATCCAGCAGTGTCCCGTCCAAATCAAAAACCGCTCCCTGAAATTGCTTCACACGCATTCTCCCCAAATTGATTTTCTACAATGATTTTCATTTCCGCCCCCGGCCTCGACGCGAACAGAAACCGGTTCTTTTGAATTCTATTTTAGCACAGGATTTTTGGATTTGCCAGTCCCCTGTTTCGCCCGATTTCTGCGCCAAACGCAAAAAGGGACTCCCTTAGCAGGGGAGCCCCTCCCCACCCGATTGCCGGATGGTTTACTGTTATTTTCCGATGGGTGTTTCAAAGAACGCCTTAAAGCCGCGGTATGCCATGTGGATATCGAGCTTTGCGGTAACCTCCAGCGGTGCATGCATCGAAAGCACCGGAACGCCGACGTCTACAACGTCTACGTTCAGGTTTGCGATGAACATGGCAACGGTTCCGCCGCCGCCCGCATCCACCTTGCCAAGCTCACCGGTCTGCCACAGAACGTTGTTCTGAAACAGCAGATTGCGCACCTGAGCCATAAATTCCGCGGAAGCGTCGGAGGTGCCGGACTTGCCGCGCGAGCCGGTGTACTTCATCACGGAAACGCCGTTATTCAGGTAGCAGGAGTTGGCCGGTTCGTATGCGCTGGCATAAATGGGATCATACGCCGCGCAGACGTCCGCCGACAGGCACTGAGAACGGGTAAACACATCTCTTGCTTCCACGCCGTCCTGCTGGGCCAGCGTTTCCACAAAGTAGCGCAGGAACGAGGAATTCAGGCCGGTGTTGCCCTCGCTGCCGACTTCCTCTTTATCCGCCAGAACGGTAATCGCGGTATGCTCGGGGGTTTTGCAGTCGAGGATCGCCATCAAAGCCGGATAGGCGCACACGCGGTCGTCGTGGCCGTAAGCGCCGATCATGCTGCGGTCAAAGCCCATGTCCTGCGCGTGCCAGGCAGGTACAAACTCGATTTCGGAGGAAACAAGGTCCTCTTCGGTGATCCCATATTTTTCATTGAGCAGGCGCATCACATTAAGCTTAAACAGGCTTTCGCCCTTACCGGTTTCTGTACGAACCGGGCGGCTGCCCACCAGGATGTTCAGGTTTTCGCCCTCGATCGCTTTTGCCAGCGGCTTCGACATCTGCTCGGCGCCCAGATGCGGCAGCAGGTCTGTCACGCAGAATTGCGGCTCGCCCGGCTCCTCGCCGATGCGCACGTCGACGAAGCTGCCGTCCTTCTTCACAACGCGGCCGTGCATCGCGAGCGGAATGGCCGTCCACTGGTACTTCTTGATGCCGCCGTAATAGTGAGACTTGAGCAGCGCCAGATCGTTGGATTCATACAGCGGATAGGGCTTTAAATCGAGGCGGGGGGAATCGATGTGCGCGGCAGAAATACGCACGCCCTCGCGGCAGCCCTTTTTGCCGATTACCGCCAAAATAATGGATTTGCCCCTGTTATTGAAATACACCTTATCGCCGGGGTGATACACCGCGTCGGAATCCAGCTCGCGGAAACCGCGTTTTTCAGCCTTTTCGATGGCGTACGTTACGCATTCGCGCTCTGTTTTGCACAGATCTAGAAATTCTTTATAGCCCTCGCAGTATTCGTCGGCCTCTTTGATCTGCTCGTCGGTTACGGAGAAAAAGCCGTTCTTGCGGTTGATCAAAAGCTCCTCGCGCAGACGGTCCACCTCAGTTTTTTCCTCTGCGGCGGATTTTTTTTCAGGCTTTCCGTCTTCTTTTTTGCTCGTCTTTTTTTCTTCTTTCTTCGCCATATCAAAAACCTCCTTCGTCATATTAAGCCATATCGCTTTTCAAATGGGATTGATTTTCCTCCCGCCACGGCGGAGAAGAAATCGCCTTTTTCGGCAACATGCTTATTTTGTCATTGGATTGCTGCAATTCAGGGGATCTATCTGAAACAGGACTAAAAATCATATAATTCCTGATAGATTTCATAATTCTTGATCACGGCCTCGGTGTAGTGCGCAGTTTCGGGATAAGGGATTTTACTCAGCGTGACCCCATCCGGAGAAACGGACCGGTCAGAAAGCCAGCGGTCTACCGTTCCCATTCCGGCATTATACGCACACAGCGCGGTCGTTCGGTCTGAATAAATCGAGCTGAGCATCGACAGCAGATAGCAGCCGTATTTGATGTTGGTTGCCGGGTCTAACAGCGAGGTCTCATCCATGGCGTCCTGCTCTGGGAGCTTTGTCTGCAGCCACTCAAACGTTGCGGGCGTCATCTGCATCAGCCCCACGGCTCCCGCGCGGGATTTGGCGTCCGGGTCGAAATTGCTTTCGGCCTTGACCACCGCGTACACCAAAGCCGGCTCCAGATGATAGTTTTCCGCTTCTTTCTCTATGATATCCTGATACCCCAGCGGATACTGGCGTTTCATAAAAATTTCGTAGCCGTTTGCCAGAAAAAAATATCCAACTGCCGTTAAAAAAAGCAGAATCAGCGAGGCACCCACTATTTTTTTAGCTCTGCCGCCCCGCTTCGTCCGCGTGGAAACGATTTTCATCTGCGCCACCTTTCCAGAAGAGCAGCTGCCTGCCGCCGCAGTTCCCCGGGATCTTCATCCCCTCTCAGACAGGCATCGGATCTCTCCGTATAATAGGCATCCTCCTGCTGGGCCCGGATGCGCGATAGAGCCATTTCATGGTCGATATTATCCCGCCGGATGATGCGTTCCAGCCGGACGGGCAGCGGCGTGATCACCGCCAGGATTTTATCGCAGAGCTTCTCGGCCCCGCTTTCGAACAGCAGCGGCGCGTCGACAATGATGAACTCCTTGCCCGCGGCTTTCCACTCGTCGATTTCCTTCTGCACCCGCCGCAAAATCCACGGGTGGGTGATTTCGTTGAGCCGGTGTGTTTTTTCATGAGAGGAAAAGGCGCGGCGCGCCAGAAGCGCTCTGTCTACGCTGCCGTTTTCCCCCACAATATCGTCGCCGAATTCCTGCCGCAGCTCCCGTACGCACGGTTCGCAGTCGACAAGCACCTGCCGGGCCGTTTGATCGCAGTCGATCACAGCGCAGCCAAGCTCGCCCAAAATACCCGCCACGGTGGATTTTCCCGCTCCGGTCGGGCCGGTCAAGCCGATAATCACAGATTCAGCCAAGCTCTACCACCTCGAATCCTGCCGCGCGAATCAGCCGGTTATACACGGCAAGACCCACGCCTTTCGGCTGCGGGCTGCGGGCATACACGACCCTCGCATCCATCTGGTCCAGCTTTCGCAGCGCATCGAACAGGTGTCGGGCCTGCCCGGCGGCGTCCTGTTTTGCGCCATAGGCGACCGCGGGCACGCGCAGCGCTTCCTGCTCGCCGTCATAGCACAGAGCGAACACACCCTCCCCTGCGCGGCTGTTGACATACTCTGAATACGCCGAAAGATTTCCCTTTACCAAAATTACGTTGGCTTTCGGCGAATAATGCTTATACTTCATACCTGGGGAAAGAACTTTTTCTCCCGCTGCCAGCGGATTCATCACGGCGGGGTCCACCTCGACCCTGCCCAGCACCTGCGAAAGCTGCTCCGGCGTAATTCCGCCCGGGCGCAGCAGGCGCGGAACCTCCTGCGCCAGCGTGACCACCGTCGACTCCACTCCTACGCGGCACGGGCCGCCATCCAGAACGGCGTCGATTCTCCCGTCGAGATCGGCCAGCACATGCTGCGCCTCGGTTGGGCTCGGGCTGCCGGACAGATTCGCCGACGGCGCCGCCAGCGGCACACCAGCCGCATCGATAACCGCGCGGGCCACCGGATGGGACGGAAAGCGCACCGCAACCGTCGCCTGCCCGGCGCTCACCTCATCGGGAATGAGCGGCGACTTCGGCAGTATAATGGTCAGCGGCCCCGGCCAGAACCGGTTTGCCAGCTCCATCGCACGCGGCGGAATCTCGCTGACGAGCGCCGCCCACTGGTCGAGCTGTGAAATATGGACGATCAGGGGATTGTCCATCGGCCGCCCCTTGGCGGCAAAAATGGCGGCGACAGCCTGACCGTCGAGCGCGTTGGCCGCAAGGCCGTAAACCGTTTCGGTCGGAATCGCCACAAGGCCGCCGTTTTTGAGCAAATTGCCCGCTGTTTGTATCTCTTCTGCCCTGTCCGCCGAAAGGCGCAGGGTTTTACTTTGCTGTTCCATGACTTTGCTTTGATTACTCCTGACGATCGATTGTTTCCTCCAGCTGTCTGGCACGGTCCGCAGTGATCAGCGCGTCGATCACCTCATCGAGATCACCGCTGAGCACCTCCTCCAGCCGGTAAATGGTCAGGCCGATCCGGTGATCGGTCAGCCGCCCCTGCGGGAAATTATAGGTGCGGATCCGCTCGGAGCGGTCGCCCGTGCCAACCTGGGATTTTCTCTGCTGTGCCACCTGTGCGTCCTGCTCCCGCTGCTTTGCCTCATACAGGCGCGAGCGCAGAACCTTCATGGCCTTGTCCTTATTTTTAAACTGGCTTCGTTCATCCTGGCATTCCACCACCGTGCCCGTGGGCAGGTGCGTAATGCGGATGGCCGACTCCGTCTTGTTGACGTGCTGGCCGCCCGCGCCGCTGGCCCTATAGGTATCGATCTGCAGATCGGTGGGGTTGATCTCGATTTCGACGTCGTCCACCTCGGGCAGAACGGCCACTGTTGCGGTAGAGGTATGGATGCGGCCCTGCGTTTCCGTTTCGGGCACGCGCTGTACCCGGTGAACGCCGCTTTCATATTTCAGGCGCGAATACGCTCCGTCGCCCGTAATTTGAAAGCTGATTTCCTTATACCCGCCCAGCTCGGTCTCGTTGACGTTCAAAAGCTCGGTTTTCCAGCCGCGCCGGGTCGCGTACATGCTGTACATGCGGAACAGCCGCGCCGAAAACAGCGCTGCTTCCTCGCCGCCCGCGCCGCCACGGATTTCCATAATCACATTGCGCTCGTCGTTCGGGTCGCGCGGCAGAAGCAGAATTTTCAGCTCCTCTGCCGTTCTCTCCACCTGATCCTTGGCATCGTCCAGCTCCTGCTGGATCATTTCCTTCATCTCGCGCTCAAGGCCGGACTCGCCGAGCATTTCGGTGGAATCCTCCACCGTTTGCACCGCTTTCAAATATTCGCGATATTTTTCCACGATCGGTTCCAGATTTTTATATTCCTTCATCAGCTCGGCATATCCCTTGGCATCCGCCGCGACGACGGGGTCAAACATGCGCTGATTCAGTTCCTCCAGCCGGTTGACAAACACGGTCAGATTTTCAAACATTTTGCTACCACCTTACCTAATATGGAATCAAACAGAGTGATCGGCAAGGCAGCTACAAGGTATCCTGCGTTTCTTCGCGCAGAATCTTCTTGATGTTTTTTTCGCATTTCAGGCGCGGAACCATTACCTCATGCCCGCAGCCCTTGCACCGGATTTTAAAATCCATACCGGCGCGCAGCACCACAAATTCTTTACTGCCGCAGGGATGCGGCTTTTTCATCTGTAAAATATCACCGGGCCGTACGTCCATACCGTATCCCTCCTCAGTTCATTATTTCGGAGCAATTTTTCTTTTGCGGAGAATCCCCGCGGGGATTCTGCTTGCATAGGGCTTTCCCCCCAGGCCGAGGCATTCCCTCTTTTATTTTCAAAAAGAAAGAAAAGTCTTTTCGTGCGGCTTTGCTGCGGGGAATTTCTTATTTGTCAGTTTGCCTCTCTTGGCGGGATAAGTCTTTTCTTTTTTATCTTGATAGAAAAAGGCAATTTTCAGCGGGTGCCCCGCGTGGGGTTTCTGCTCGCGCAGGCTGCTCCTGCACACACATCACAAAAAACAGAAAAACAACCTATTCTGTCCCGAACACACCCTGATGCTGGAAGGAGAAAATTCACTGAGACATCCAAAAACTCTTTATATTATAGCACGATAACAACCATAAGGCCATTCTCTTTCCTAAAAAGCAGTTCCTGAAAGCAGAGTCATCATACTTCGATGCTCTCTCGGACGCCCAAAGCTTTGGCTTGGTTTGGCTTGCGCCGTGAGGTTATTATAGCACTAATTGCAAAAAACTCCCATGCTTTTTCGAAAATTCTGCAGTTTGCCTTTCTGTGCTTGCCTATCCGGGGGAAAACAGTCTATAATGGAAACAGAACCGGATGAAAAAGGACGGAGAAAAGATATGAAAAAGGAAGACATTATCCTTCAATATTTAAAAGAGAGCAAAGATTACCTTTCCGGCGAGGAGTTGAGCCGACGCTTGGGAATTTCGCGTTCCGCAATATGGAAGAACATCAACAGCCTGCGCGAGAGCGGCTACGTGATCGAGTCGGTGACGAACCGCGGCTACCGCATTCTGAATTCCTCCGATGCGCTGACCCCCACCGAGATACAAAGCGGTCTTTCGACCGAAGCATTTGGACAAACCGTATCCGTTTTTGCGGAGATCGACTCCACGAACGAGGAGGCAAAGCGCCAGGCACACAAGGGCGCTCCACACGGAGCCGTGTTTGTGGCGGAACAGCAAAATGGCGGGAAAGGCCGGCTGGGCCGCCCGTGGCAGAGCCCGCCGAAATCGGGTCTTTGGTTTACAATATTGCTGCGCCCCGATGCCGCGCCCCCGCAGGTTTCGACCCTGACGCTGCTGGCGGGGCTGGCCGTCAGCCGGGCAATTCATACTTTGACCGGCTGCGAAGCGAAAATCAAGTGGCCGAACGACATCGTCATCGGCAGCAAAAAGGTATGCGGTATTTTAACGGAAATGACTGCCGAAATCGACCGCGTTCATTTTGCGGTTGTCGGCATCGGCGTCAACGTCAACGACGAAGGATTCGCCGAGGAGCTGAAGATAAAAGCAACCTCTCTGCATCTTGAAACCGGAGCGCCGGTTTCGCGCGTGACGCTGCTGCAGCAGATATTAAAGGAATTTGAGGCACTTTATCTGGAATATTTTATTGAGGGAAGCAGCCGCTGGCTGCAGGCTTATAAAGAAAGCTGCGTTTCGCTGAACCGCACAGTGGGCGCGACGCGAGGGCACGAGAAAATCATCGGTACGGCGGTGGATATTACCGGCAGCGGCGAGCTGGTGGTACAGACCAGCGACGGCGAACGCATAGAGATCAATTCCGGCGAGGTCGTCGTACAGGGCATCTACGGGCAGACGCCGGAAGCATAAGGAACGGAGGCGCATCGCTTGGCGATCTACGATTACAAAAGCAAAGAGGAATTGCTCGACGCCATCGACCGAAACTACCGGCTTTTTGACGCCGAGTTTGAAGGAATTCCGGAAGAGGACAAAGACCTGCGCCTGCCGGAAGTGGACAAAACCCCAGCGGAGATGCTGGCCTACCAGATCGGCTGGCTGCCACTGGTAAGGGGCTGGGACAAGACGGAGCTTTCGGGCCAGACCCCCGAGATGCCCGCGCCGGGCTACAAATGGAACCGGCTGGGCGAGCTGTATGCAGAATTTTACCGCAGCAGCGGCGGCCTTTCTCTGCGGGAGTTGCGAAACCGTCTGGCCGAGGAGGAAGCCGCCTTTGTGGGTTGGGTGACAAACCTGACGGAGCAGGAGCTTTTCGTGCAGGGCGCGCGCCGCTGGACGGGCGACAAGCTCAACTGGCCGATGGCGAGGTGGATTCACATTAATTCAGCCGCTCCGTTTCAGACCTTCCGCTCGAAAATCCGCAAATGGAAGCGTGTACGCGCGGCAGCGGCTGCACGGGCGGCGGAACGGGAATAAACGCAGCGGCAATACAATCCATAACGCATTTACAGCAGCACAGGATAAAAATCAAGACCGGCTCCGAGGCAGGCGCTTTCGCGCATGCTTCGGAGCCGGTCTTTTCCGCCCGCGCTGCCCAATCGGCAGCTATGGACAGTATTAAGGAGGCTTATTGATCGACGACTTCGGGGAAGAACTTGTTGTGGATCGCCGCAACCGCCTTGTCGGCGTCCTTGCGCTCGATCAGAACCGAAATCTTGATCTCGCTGGTGGAGATCATCTGGATATTGATGTTGGACTCAAACAGGGCCTCGAACATCATCGCGGCTACACCGGGGTGTGTCTCCATACCCGCACCGACAATGGAAATCTTTGCGACGTCCTCGTCATATACAACACTGGAAGCACCAATCTGCTCCACATAGGGGGTGAGAACCTCCATAGTGGCCTGCAGGTGATCCTCAGAAACAGTAAAGCTGATGTCCTTTGTGCCGTTGCGGCCAATGGATTGCAGAATAATATCGACATTCACGTTCTTTGCAGAAAGCTTGGAAAATACCTTAAAGGCCAAACCGGGACGGTCCGGAACTCCGATAATCGCTACACGGGCTACCCCGTCATCCTTTGCAATGCCGCTGATCAACATTTTTTCCATTTTGGTTGCCTCCTTCACAATCGTACCCGGTACCCGGTTATAACTGGACAGAACTTCCAGCTCAATATTATATTTTTTCGCCATTTCCACAGAGCGATTGTTCAGCACCTGCGCGCCGAGCGTGGCCAACTCCAGCATTTCGTCGTAAGAAATGACATCAATTTTCTTTGCGTTTTTGATTTTGCGCGGATCGGCGGTGTACACGCCCTCCACGTCGGTATAAATCTGGCACAGATCCGCGTGCATGACAGCCGCAATCGCAACGGCGCTGGTATCGGAGCCGCCGCGGCCCAAGGTGGTCATGTCGTTGTAGCGGTTGATTCCCTGAAAGCCCGTAACGATCACGATGTTGCGCTTATCCAGTTCCTTCTTGATACGGTCGGGCGTCACGCGCTTAATGCGGGCGGAACCGTAAGACGTATCTGTAAGAAAGCCCGCCTGCCAGCCGAGAAGTGAAACGACGGGGAAACCCATCTGCTCGATGGTCATGGCGAGGAGCGAAGCAGACATCTGCTCACCGGCAGTCAGAAGCATATCCATCTCCCGTTTGGAGGGGCGGGGATTCACCTCTTTGGCCTTGGCAATCAGGTCATCTGTTGTGTCGCCCTGTGCAGACACGACAACGACCACGTCGTTGTTTTGGGAATACGTTTTGGTGATGATGTCGGCGACGTTGCGCAAACGATCCGCGTTGGCCACGGAGCTGCCGCCGAATTTCTGAACGATCAAGCTCATAACGTTCTGTCCTCCATTATCAGATAAAAATTCATCAGGAATTTGTTTCTTCAAATACTCTGGCGCCGTGCGCTTCCGCACTGCGGATCGAAATTTCCCAATCCGCCACGCCCCACTGTGCCATATGCGCCCGTGCCTGCTTCGCAAAGCTCTCCGCCTGCCCGTCCTCCACCATCGCGATGATGGTTGAACCCGCGCCGCTGATGTAGGTGCCGAGAGAACCCAGCACAGCGCACATTTCAAACACCTTGTCGCAGTGGTCGATCAGGCCCTTTCGATATGGCTGGTGGATGCGGTCCTGCACAGCCACACGCAGGTTTTCAAGATTGCCCGAAAAGAGCGAGGCCGTCATCAGCGCCGAACGCGACAGATTGTAAACCGCATCCTCCCGCGAATATTCCTTCGGCAGCACCGAGCGTGCCGTTTCGGTCTTCAGCTCAAAGGGGGGCACAAAAACAGCGAACCGGATTTTCTCGGATACCGGCACGCTGACGCTGTACACGCGCCCCTGCTCCATTGCCGAGGTGACAAGCCCGCCCAAAAGGGCAGGCGTGGTATTATCGGGGTGACCCTCAATCTCTGCCGCAAAATCGATCAGCTGCTGCTGGCCGAGCGGGTTACCCAGAAGATGATTGGCGCCCAGCAGGCCGGCCACAATGCAGGCCGAGCTGCTGCCAAGACCGCGCGCCATGGGAATGTTGTTTTCCTGCTCAATATGCAGCCCGCGCGGGCTGTGCCCGCAGCGTTCATACAGCAGTTTTGCCGCCCAGTAAACCAGGTTATGCTCATCCTGCGGCACCGGGGTCGCATCTCTGCTCACAATCTGAAGGGTATCGCTCTCCTCCATCCAAACCTGATTGTACAAGGTGAGGGCGATTCCCAGCGCATCGAAACCGGACCCCAAATTCGCGCTGGTCGCCGGCACTTGTATTCTGATCATATCGGGATATCCTCTTTCTATGCTGATTAAAATTCGCCGACGCGCAGAGTGGAGAGCACCTTTGCGCCTTCCTCCCTGAGCTGCTCCAGCTTTTCAAGAAAGTCCTCTTCCACCAAAGGCTCGGTGACAAAGGCAAACTCGTCTTTGTCCGCGCCCTTGCGCACCAGCTGGCGAACCGGCCCAAAGAGGCCTTCTGCCTGACCCAGCGCAAAAGCAGAGTCTTCGGATTTGGCACGAACATAAAACGCGATGGTATCCTTGCGGTAATCGCGCACATAGTCCGGCACGGCCTGATCCCAGAACAGGTACTTGCGGGCCTTGAAGTGCCGCACACAGTCGATCACATCCGCTACCACGGCGCTGGCGGTGGGCAGCTTACCCGCGCCCTTGCCGTAGAACACCACATCGCCGATCGAATCGCCGCGCACCTGAATGCCGTTGAACACGTCGTCCACGGTGGCCAGCTGACTGCTGCGGGGAACAAACATCGGGCAGACCATAATATGAATCTGATCGTTTTCGAGAATCTTGACCCGGCCGATCAATTTGATCACGCCGCCCCACACCTCCGCGTATTCCACGTCGGCCAGGGTTACCTTGGTGATTCCCTCCGTATGCACCTGATCGGGGTACACATGCTTGCCAAACGCCAGAGACGCCAAGATGCAGATCTTGCGGCAGGCATCCATTCCTTCCACGTCCGCAGCGGGGTTGTGCTCCGCGTAGCCGAGCTTCTGCGCTAAGGCCAGCGCGTCGTCAAAATCCATCTGATCGCGGATCATCTTGGTCAGGATGAAGTTCGTTGTGCCGTTCAGGATACCGTCGATCTCGATCACGTCGTTTGCCGCCAGGCACTGGCTCATGGGACGGATGATCGGGATACCGCCGCCGACGCTGGCTTCAAACAGAAAGTTCAGGTTCTGCTTCTGTGCCAGGGCCAGAAGGTCTGCGCCCTTGGCCGCCACCAGCTCTTTGTTCGAGGTAACGACGCTCTTGCCCGCCAAAAGGCAGCTGCGCACAAATTCATATGCCGGATGCAGGCCGCCCATTACCTCTACTACGATTTTGACTTCCGGATCATTCAAAATATCGTCAAAGGATTTCGTAAAGCGATCCGCCAGCGGATCCTCGGGGAACTCCTTTAAATCCAGAATATATTTGATTCTGATTTCCTCTTTTGCCCGTTTGGCAATATTTTCGGTATGGTTGCTCAGAACCTCCGCCACACCGGAGCCCACTACACCATACCCCATGATTGCGATTTCTACCATTTCTTCCACCCCTTATCCAATTTTCCCTGAAACAAGGCCATTGATTCCCCCTCGCTGAAGGCAGGGTAAGGAATTGCCTTATTTTCTAAAGTCACTTTCAAAACGAAATTGACCCTATTCTCTACTGATCGGTAATATTATCGATGCTGCATACGCCGTCGACATTCCGAAGCAGGGCCAGCAGCTCGTCAATCGTACCCATCATGTTGTTGATTCGCGCGGAGATCGAAACCATCGCCTTGCCGCTGACAGGGATATTCTGATTGATCGTCAGAATGTTGGCCCCGGCCCCGTAGAATTCAGACACCAGCGACATCAAAACGCCGGGGCGGTCGTACAGCACCGCCTGAACGGTCAGAATCCGGTTTGTGGCTTCCGGCTGGTAAGGGGAAACGGGAACCTTGTTTTTTCAAGGCAAA
>OBZU01000158.1_pt1 | contig 32939 bp, 36 predicted proteins | sample 1495561 | NCBI WGS metagenome assembly OBZU01 (sample SAMEA2580250, study PRJEB22360) | human gut metagenome | biome: human gut; feature: human-associated habitat; material: faeces | place: Denmark | collected 2008/2010 | reverse complement strand
GAAAGTTGATCTGAGCTCTCAGTAAATATCAATACGGTTCTGACGAGTCGCTTACTCATAGTCTTGTCCTGGCGGGTAAAAAAACGCGCTTACCTTAACGATAAGCGCGCCGCTGTTCAGGCCTTAAGTGGTTATTCAATTCCTGTGGTGACTGTAAAAGTGCGTGTTTGCTGCGGTGCAACCTGAATCAGCGTGCCATTACGTTGCGCGGCAAGATACCCCTCAGGCCGACAGGTTGCAGGTAATGCAAAGGCGGCTACCTGTTGCTCGCCGTTATAAAGGATCCAGCGTGTCACATAATTTAGTTCGGCACTGGAGAAACGAGTAACAAACGTAGTGCCATCGGGAGCGATCATGCGAAACTCTGGCAGATCTGTGTAAGCGTCCAGTTTGTCTGCAAAGAAGACTATTTCTGGATCATAAAATTCCGGTTGATTCAGCGTCGACAGAGAGGCTTCTCCCTGCATAATCCGTTGATTAAACGCCAGCCACTGAGCGGTGGGATTAACATGCGAAGGTACTGATTCACGCAACCTTAATATTTCGTCCGGTATATTCTGGCTGAACGTAGCATTTGGTATATATGCATAATTCATGTGGCACATATATTGTAGTGGCATATCTACAGAAGCCAGATTGGTTACGGCCATCTTAATATCGAACAATGTAGAGGATCTGTGAAGGACCACTGTTGGCTGAGCCAGATAATGATGCCCGAACCCCATTACATACTCGTAACGCCCGGTAAGGCGTAACATATCTCCCTCTAATTCCATCCATGCTTCATCCATCGCGGCACAGGCCATTTCACCGTGTAGCAGATGAGTATCTTCCGCAGATGGGCAGCCATTAGCCAGCAAACCTGAATGAAAGGCAAAACAGCCATAGGTTTCTATCACCTCTGTCGCCGGTTTAGGCTGGCGAAACATATTGCACATGGTGAGACTGTGTCCATCAAATTGCGCATCCCAAATCATCTGCCCCATCCAGGGAAGAATAATTAAATGTCCACGACTGTTTGCAATTTTAAGCCCCTCGACACCACTGTCATAGCGAAAAGACGTGACAGTAAAATCACTATTTTCCAGCAAGATACGAGGTTTTTCGCCAAAAAGCGCCCGCCACAAATAAATACGCGTACTCATAACGATTCTCCTCAGGACTCTGTGACTTCAGCCAGTGCATTACGTACTTTGCTTTCACGCCAGAAGTAGACACCGACATAGACAAAACAGAGCATAGAAACCAGGAATGAAAGCTGTAGTGAGTGGAACATATCTGCAATATACCCCTGAATTGCCGGAACCACCGCTGCGCCAACAATAGCCATAACAATGACTGCTCCTGCCATTTCTGTATGTTGATTATCAACTGTATCCAGTGTTCCTGCATAGATCGTCGCCCAGCAAGGGCCAAACAAAACACTTACCAGGACGGCGACATAGACCGCGCTGAAACTTGGAGCCAGTGCAACATATGCCAGAAACAGCGCCCCTATAACGGAATAGAGAATTAGGACTTTTTCCGGATTAAAACGTGTCATAAGGATGTTGGCTATAAACTTGCCAATAAAGAAGCAGGCAAAGCTGTAGACCATGAAGTTTGAAGCATCACGTTCGTTGATATCGCCCAACTCCAGTGCCAGACGGATGGTAAATGACCATACTGCGACCTGCATACCCACATAAAGGAATTGAGCCACAATACCACGACGAAAGCGCGAATTTTTAGCCAGATAGCGCAGCGTATCCATTGCTGACGGGCGTTTATGGTGACTTGTCTGTGCCACTTTACAGGTTGGGAAGCGGGTTAAAAGGAACAACACCATGACCACAACCAGAATCATAATCATATACTTATACGGTTCAAGGGTGTTCTCTAACATCAGCACCTTAAAGTTGTGAATTTGCTCGGCGTTCATTCCGGACATCTGCTTCTCAAGGCTTTCCCCCTCGGAGAAAACCAGATATTTGCCCAATAAAATACCAGACGCAGCACCAATCGGATAAAAGGTCTGGCTGATATTGAGCCGCAATGTGGCATAGGCTTTTGGACCGATCATTGAACTGTATGTGTTCGCTGCAGTTTCAAGGAAACTCAGGCCAATCGCAATCGCAAAAATAGCTGCAAGGAACATAGTGTAGGTTGCCATATGCGAGGCAGGGAAAAAAAGTGTACAACCACCAATATACAGCGTCAGGCCAATTAAAATTGCCACCTTATAACTGGTCTTTTTAATCACAAGGGATGCTGGTATTGCAATTAAAAAATAACCTCCATAAAATGCGCTCTGCACCAATGCTGAAGCAAAGTTACTTAGCGAAAATACACTTTTGAATTGAGTGATTAATATGTCATTTAATGCAGCTGCGCATCCCCATAGCGGGAATAAACACGATAACAAAATAAACTGGAACAAGGGAGTCTTATTCAGATACCCATCAGGCATCTGAATGATGTTTTTATCGTTCATAGTGCTACCTTTAACTGTGCAGGATGATTATTCGTTTAAGGTTAAAAATTCATTAAATTGTTCAATACTCGGATAAGATGATTGCGTACCTTTCCCTGTGACGCTGAAAGCGGCAAAGAGAGCGGCTTTTTTCAAAGCGGCTTCAACATCACCGCTTTGAACATAATAATGGGAAAAGCAACCAATAAATGCGTCACCAGCGCCACTAGTATCAACAGCATTTACTTTGAATGCAGGAACATGGACTTCCTGATCGCGGGTCATCCATAATGCGCCTTTTTCGCTCATGGTAACAATAATATTGTTCAGCCCTTTATCAACTAACGAACGTGCGGCCAAACGAATATGATCATAAGTATCAACCGACATACCGGTTAATATTTCCAGTTCTGTTTCATTCGGGATAAAGAAATCACATTTGCAGGCATAAGACATATCTAACTCACGCAATGCCGGAGCCGGATTTAATAACACTTCAATACCATTTTTCTTACCAAACTCAATCGCGTGGTAAACTGTTTCCAGTTGAACTTCCAGTTGTAAAACGATCAATTTGCATTTTTTCAGATCTTCTGCAGCTCGATCGATATCTTCCGGGGAAAGAAATTTATTCGCTCCCTTAATTATTAATATACTATTGCTCGAGTTGGCATTAACAAAGATCGGTGCAACACCACTGCTGGTACAGGGGACCTTCTCAACATAAGTGGTATTAATTCCCCATGATTCAAGATTACGAATAGTATTATCCGCAAAAATATCATCACCTACTTTAGTCAGCATCAGGACTTTTGAATTCAATTTAGCCGCCGCCACCGCTTGATTAGCACCTTTCCCACCACATCCGATTTTGAAGGCAGGTGCTTCCAGAGTTTCTCCTTCTTTAGGCATCTGATTAGTGTAAGTAATGAGATCCACCATATTGGAACCAATAACTGCAATGTCCATTTCACTACCTCTTATAAACTTTCGCATAACAATGGTATTTAAATAACATTAGCATGTTACTTTTGCATCATTTGTGACTGAGATCGCGATTAGCACATCAACCCGATGTTTATTTAATAGACTTCCAGTCTCATCACTCAGGCCAACACTATCTAATCATAAGCAACCTAACAAGATTAGTGCCCAAAACTCAGCAGCCTATACCCTTTTCATTTCAAAGGGGCGGTCGTATAGTATGGTAATGAAAACAATGTTTACTAACGCCAAAATGTTATTTTTATAACATTCTTACGGAGAGAGAGTTGATGGAAACGAAGCAAAAAGAGCGTATCCGACGTTTGATGGAACTGCTTAAGAAAACCGACAGAATCCATTTGAAAGACGCAGCGCGAATGCTGGAAGTTTCTGTAATGACTATTCGTCGCGATCTCCATCAGGAAGATGAACCTCTGCCACTGACCCTACTGGGTGGCTATATTGTAATGGTGAATAAACCCGCGCCATCCATGCCAGTAATCCATGACGTTCCAAAAAATCATCGTGATGACTTACCTATTGCAATTCTGGCTGCCGGAATGGTTAATGAAAATGATCTGATCTTCTTTGATAATGGCCAGGAGATACCACTCGTTATAAGCATGATTCCGGATGCAATCACCTTCACCGGCATCTGTTACTCACATCGCGTCTTTGTTGCGTTGAATGAAAAGCCTAATGTAACAGCAATACTTTGTGGTGGTACGTATCGTGCCAGAAGTGATGCTTTTTACGATGCCAGTAACTCTTCGCCATTAGACTCTCTCAATCCGCGAAAAATATTTATTTCCGCCAGCGGTGTGCATAATCACTTTGGCGTCAGCTGGTTTAACCCTGAAGATCTTGCCACTAAGCGTAAAGCGATGAACCGTGGACTACGGAAAATTTTGCTCGCCCGCCACGCGTTGTTCGATGAAGTGGCCTCTGCCAGCCTCGCACCGATCTCTGCATTTGACGTTCTGATTAGCGATCGTCCGTTACCGGCAGATTATGTTACGCACTGCCAGAATGGTTCTGTAAAGATCATTACACCTGATTCAGAAGACGAATGACTTACTGAAAAAACACCACAATCTTGTTAAACATCGTCGGGTTGGACTGATTACGTTGCACTTTCACCACATATTCCAGCTTATCTATTTGGCTTATCACCTACTCCAGACGCTGGTCATCCTTGACCAGTAGCCAGATATGGCTTTTGTCGCAGTCCTGAATCGGCAGGCAGAGAATGTCTTCAACGTTAAGAGCGCGACGGGCAAAAGCCCACAAAGGTGAGTCATTACACCCGGATGGTAAACAGGCACTTCCTTGTTGTAGAAGCCGTTATATTGTCCATAATGTATGGGTTTTTAATGCATACTGGGTAACAACCGGACGAATCTTCGAATATCACTGGCGCTGCCAGCCGGTTTGAATTCATCTCACAACCCTGCATAGAGCGAATCTCCTGCCTGCACGTCACTCCACTCCATGGTATCAACTTCACACTCTTTATCTGCGGCTAGCTTCAGCCACCAGATAAGCATCGACTATGAAAGATGAGCCATGACAACATAACGTTGGTAACGCTCTGACGCCTTAATGGAAGATGCCTGCCACCATAGGGAATGTAAACGACTGAAGTGTGGCCTTTAATGCCGTGAACGGCTCATGGTCTCCTGGCACGGTTGCCGCCCCAACCTGTAACAACATTCCACAGTACAATGTCTGTCAGAGTCAGAGCCTCCCATGCTTGTTGTAGTAACTCTACCAGTTACGAACATCCTTCCTCAAAATTGTTGTCATATCTCGCATGGAAGAAAAGATCCTGGCTAAGGAGCAACACACAACGTATTGCGGAACTTGCATATTTTTCCTGTAACTAGTGTATTACCACATATGGTAATAGCTACCTGTGTGGTTTCGCTGGATAGCAAGGGGATTTATTCGCAAGTAAAATGCCTGATAAAATACACAAATCTAGTAATCATCAATATTTACTCTGGTCGAATGACGCGTGAAGTGGACGGCCAACAGACGCAGTCAGTGATCTACAGCCTGTTGAATAAAACCCCGGATGCTTCCCCCGATTACTGCAAGTAATACTTCGGTTATTTGCACTATTTTATCCCTGTTGAATTTGGTTAAGCCGGTGCAGACGCGCCGGGAAACGCACACCTGAACCGGCACAATAAAATACAATACAACCCCCTGTTACTGGAGAAATGCCTGCGCCGGGGTCCGATATGGCAGTATTGTTGCAGCCTGCGGCATGGCTCAGGGGATGGATTTGATGGGCAATATGGCTCCGTTTATTCTGCGTGGTGTCACGCTGAAAGGGATTGATAGCGTCATGTTCGCGAAAGAGAAAAGAGCAGCAATCTGGCAACAGGCGGTATAGTATTTGCCAGAGTCCAGAATGGATAGTCTCACTACCGTTTATCCGCTCAGTGACGCCATCACTGTGGCTGAAAAACTTCTGAGTGGCGGAATTCGCGGTCGTGCAGTCATTCAATATAGCTAATTAGATGGATGCCGAGCTCAGGCTTAGTATAATAAGTTTTAGGGGCTGCGGCCCCTTTTACTGGCCAGTTGTTGCTTCCTGAGAAGACTGATAGCGTACCGAGGTTTTGAAATAGCTCCAGAAGTCGTACACTGGCTCAGTAGAACAATATAGTTTGGAACGCATTACCGCACCTTCCCAGCCACTCCAGAAAATAGCCGCCAGTTGTGTATTATTCATATTTGAACTTATTTCGCCTGAAGATAACGCGTCGGACAGGCAGGCCGCAACAAGTGCCTGCCAGCTCTCAAGAATATTCTGTAGTACTTTAATGAAGGATTGGGGAAGCCCCGGACTCTCCTGCATCATATTTCCAACCAGGCAGCCGCGGGTAAAATTGTATTTTTTAATCCCCTCACAGGCATCATTGATGAAATTTTCCAGACGTACCATTGGTGTGCAGGATGATTCATGTAGATGTTTTTTGAGTTTATGCTCGAAGAAACTGTCATAGGCGTTCAGAACGGTCTGAGCATAATCCTCTTTACTCTTAAAGTAGTAATAAAATGAGCCTTTAGGGACATTGGCATTTTTAACAATGGCATCGACTCCCGTCGCAAGAAAACCATTCTGCGTCAGCAGTTCAAGGCCACTGCGGATCAGATCATTACGAGTATCTGCATAGGTACTTTCTGTCTTTCGCGGCCTTCCCCGGCCACGATTTTCGCCTGTCATGACCCATCTCCTACATTTTATTAACGCAAAAGAATAAGTGATTTTGCGCGAGAGCTTCAATCAGTTTATCCCCGCAGTGGCAAAGTGTTCGCTTTTGCCGACTGGACAGTGGCAGTGCCTGTCGCTACTGCGCCATCGCTGAACAGTGCAGAATTAGCAACGTTTGCTTTTGGCACAAAGCATACGCCCATTCTCACGCGAATGCTTTGCCCTTGACTTGCCAACAACCGAATTGCTTGCTCTGCAGCTATGTTTTTTTATTAGAATATTCGCCACTAAATAAATTATAATAAGTTGATTTTATTAGATATCTATCAGAATCTATATGGTCAGCATGAGTTGCATGCTCTAATGTTTCAAATGCCAGGGTATGTGCGGCTTCAGCAAATATCTCAGGCCAACCTTTACTCAGCATCGACAGTCCTTTAAGGACTCTTATCTGAATCTCCCTCATACTGGCACCATCGCGCGCGACAGGTGAGAAAAAGTCTTCCAGTAGATCGTTATTCTGAAGTGGTGCAACATGTACTGAAGGATATTTCACTTCTATTTCATCAGATTTATTCTGCGCGTAAGTGGAAAGTATACGAACACCTCTGCCAATGACATCAATGGCGGTTCCAGGATCGTTCACTGCAGGGGAAAGGGCCCGGCAGGCTATTTCGGCCATGACGCTAAGACAAAATCGAGGATCCTGAGCAAATGAACGTGCATCCGAGACAATAATCGTCTCAAGTAAATCGGTGTTGATTGACGACTCCTGGCCCTGACTCAGGTACAAAACTGGCATGGACGGATGTATGAAACTGCCTGGCTGCGCCACGAGGTATACATGACGGGGATCATTGGTCAGCAGCTTGCTAAGTTTCACCATATCAATATATTCAACATAGCCAATCTTCTTCGGATAAACTGCAACTGTTCCTTTCGGCTGTTCATTGTTCTCAAGCCATGGATATCCGCCGAGACAGGGATTTCTTGCTCTCGCAATAAATGTTTCGATGGCCGCCTGTTCTACTTGTGCCGTTGTCTCACCAACCCTCCCCAGAGAGGTCAAATGCTGTATCCAGCGAAGCAATGTGATGAGGATTAAGGCAATGACAACCAGTGTGACAATGAATAAAATGACTCTCCCCCTTTCTCCATAAGCTCCCATATTGAGGGCAATAATCCCTACCAGACTGAAGAGAAAAGAACCGATGAAGGTGGCCAGTACATTTTGTGTGGTGACGTCTTCAACAACTAAACGCGTAGCTCTGGGAGTCACATTAGTAGTGGCTGAACCGTAGGCTGTGACCATGATACTCAGCGAAAATGTGGTCACTGCCAGCATACTCGATGCCAGTATGTTCAGAATGTTATCGACTGCTTCCGCGCCAACCTTCACGGAAACCGACTCAGGTATCATTGATTTAAAAAGAATTGATAAAAGGGCCGTTATTATCGCGACAATTGCGAATAACGTTGCCCTGAACCATAGTTTTTTAATTGTCTGCTTCAGCATCCATTTCCAGCGTGAAATCATTCTGCATTCCCTCATATTGCGGCCGGGATAATAATTGCCGCCCCCAGGACGGCATGTTGCTATTAACGAACCAGGTGCAGGAAGTGCAGGTGTTTTTCGTACTGGTCCAGTATGTCATTAATCAGCTGTTCCTGGTTCCAGCCCATCACATCATAATTTTGACCGCCTTCTTTGAGATAAACCTCAGCGCGATAATATCGATGTTGTTCAGTCTGCTGCTCATCATTATCCATTGCGGCGAGCGCGAAGGTCGGTGAGATATACCCGCGAAGCCTCACTTCATATATAAAATTCAGCTCGTTGCCCAAATCGACTTCAAGACGAATACGATCGTCGACTGCATCACTAATGTGGCTTATCGTCCCCTGCTTGTTCAGTTCCTCCTGAACCAGCGTCATGGCGGGCTGGATAACGTCGTCCATAAAACGTTTCACAAGAGATCGCTTCGGCAGATACGCGATATTGCGTAACCTTCTCTGCCAAGGAATTGGGTTACGTGCAGCCGTAGGAGCAATTGTCGCCATGCTCAGGCTTTCACGCTTGGTCAAATCCCGGCGCAAAGCTTTTAAAAGTCCGTATATAGATATTAGTAAGATCACTGAGAAGGGCAATGCACTCGCTATTGTCACCGTTTGCAGCGCACTTAGCCCTCCGGCAAGGAGAAGCGCAATTGCAACAATGCCCATGAGCGAGGCCCAGAATATTCGCTGCCAGACGGGTGTGTTTGCCACTCCACCTGATGCCAGAGTATCCACAACCATTGCCCCCGAATCAGCAGACGTTACAAAGAAGACGATGACCATCGCCATTGCAATGAATGACAGCACAGAAGAGAACGGGAAATGCTCCAGGAAATTAAACAGGGCCAGCGCCACATCCTGCTGAACAGTATTGGCGAGGCCTGTGGCCCCCTGGTTCATAATGAGATAGATCGCGCTGTTACCAAACACCGTCATCCACATTAGCGTAAAACCCGCGGGAACAAACAGCACGCCGGTGACAAACTCGCGAATGGTTCGCCCGCGGGAGACCCGTGCGATGAACATCCCCACAAACGGCGACCATGAAAGCCACCATCCCCAGTACAGTAATGTCCAGCCCCCCAGCCAGTTGCTCGACTTGGGCTCATACGCGTAAAGGTTGAACGTTTTACTCACCAGTTCCGAAAGATAACCGCCCGTATTTTCCACAAATGACTTCAGCAGAAGCACGGTTGGTCCCAGACACAGGACCAGCGCCAGGAGCAACAAAGCCAGACCCAGATTGAGTTCAGACAGGATACGTATTCCCTTATCCAGACCGGACACCACTGAAATCGTCGCTAACCCCGTGATGACCACGATCAGAATTACCTGCACCGTTTCATTGATGGGCACCCCGAAAAGATGGTTCAAACCGGCATTCACCTGCAAAACACCGTAACCCAGTGATGTCGCAACGCCAAAGACCGTGCCTATAACAGCGAAAATATCAACCGCATGTCCTACAGGTCCGTATATGCGATCGCCAATAATGGGATAGAGTGCGGAGCGCAGAGTTAAAGGCAGACCGTGACGGTAACTGAAGAACGCCAGAATCAGCGCCACAATGGCATAAATTGCCCATGCGTGCAGTCCCCAGTGGAAAAAGGTCAGACGCATTGCTTCCTTAGCTGCCGCAACGGTTTCTGGAGTGCCAACGGGTGGCGAAAGATAATGCATTACAGGTTCGGCAACGCCAAAGAACATCAGGCCGATCCCCATCCCTGCCGAAAAAAGCATCGCAAACCAGGAGTGGTAGCTGAAATCAGGCTGCGCATGGTCCGGGCCCAGCTTGATATCACCGTAGCGTGAGAGTCCAAGGAACGTGACACTCAGTAAAATCAGGGCCACAGCAAGGATGTAGAACCAGCTGGCATTCGTGAAGATTTGTTGCTGAAGTAGTTTAAAATTTTTGTCGGCGACATCCGGGAATACGGCGGCAAAGGCGACAAGAAGGAAAATTAGCAAAGCAGATGTAAAGAATACCGCTTTGTTAATCTGACTTGTAGACTTCTTTGGGATTGTATCATTTTCACTCATAATCATTTATTCCATTAATTAAATTCGCACTGGATAGAAGGTACTACCTCTCACAAAGTAGCAAAGTTCAACTGGCTATGCGGCGTTAATCGGAATGCATGGTGGAATGTTGAGGTGTACTGGCAATAGCGGACACTACCATTTGTTCTTTTTTTAAGCAGCCATCTGATGATATTTTTCCCTGAAGGCTGCCGGGGAGATATTCCCCAGACGAGAGTGACGACGCTGACGATTGTAGAAAATCTCAATGTATTCCCGTATTACTGAGATGGCTTCATCCCGGTTATTAAAACGATAGTGGCTCAGGCTCTCATTTTTCAGCGTTCCCCAGAAGCTTTCCATCGGAGCGTTGTCGTAACAGTTACCTTTACGCGACATTGATGTTTTCAGACCAAACTGCTCCTGTATGACCCGGTAATCGTATGCGCAGTACTGTGAACCTCGATCAGAGTGGTGGATTAGCCCGGCAGGTGGGCGCTGGCTCCTGAGCGCCATAAACAGGGCTTTACCTGTCAGCTCTTTTGTCATGCGCTCTCCCATGGCGTAGCCGACAATTTCGCACGTATAAACATCTTTGATGCCAGCGAGGTACAACCATCCCTCCTGTGTGGCAACATACGTCAGGTCCGCCACCCAGACCTGATTTGGTGCTGTAGGAGCGAACGTCTGGTTCAGCAGATTTGGCGCAACTGGCAGATTGTGGTTCGAGTTCGTAGTCGCTCTGAACTTGCGTTTCTGCTTACAGCGTAGCCTTAGCTCCTTACGAAGACGTGCCAGTCGGTCACGACCAACGATGATGCCATTCTCTGCCAGCTCCGTCTGGAGCCGCCGGGTTCCATATGTTTCGCGAGTGCGGATATGTGCCACCTTAATCTCCAGTTTTAGCCGCTCATCACTTTGTTTTCTGTCTGAGGGTTCATGCTGTACCCAGTTGTAATAACCGCTCCTGGATACACCAAATACCTGACACATCGCTTCAATGGGAAATTGTTGTCGCCATTGTTCGATTAACGCGTATTTTTCAGCGACTCCTGTGCAAAATCTACAGTTGCTTTTTTTAATATATCTCGCTCAAGGCGAGCTTCATTTAACGCCTTACGCAGTTGCAGAATTTCAGATTCCAGTTCAGCCACCGTGCGGGAACCAGGAGTACCGAGCCCTTTTCTGGCGGCGGTAACCCATTGTCCTAAAGTGCCTTCAGGAAGAGATAATCGGGAAGCGCCTTCACTGATCGAAAGTTGATTTTCAAGAACCGTTCTGACAGCTTCGGCTTTGAACTTTTTAGAGTAACGTTGGGTTTTTCTGCTCATTATTAGCTCCTTCTGATGCCATTCTATTTCAGGAAGGAGTGTCCGTTAAACTCAGGCAACCTCAGGAAAAACCGTCCTGAAAAACCAGACGGCAGACGGGCTGTATTACGCAGTCAGGTACTTGAGCTACATGGCATCAGCCACGGTTCGGCCGGAGCAAGAAGCATCGCCACAATGGCAACCCAGAGAGGCTACCAGATGGGGCGCTGGCTTGCTGGCAGACTCATGAAAGAGCTGGGGCTGGTCAGCTGTCAGCAGCCGACTTACCGGTATAAACGTGGTGGTCATGAACATGTTGCTATCCCTAACTACCTTGAACGGCAGTTCGCCGTGACCGAGCCAAATCAGGTGTGGTGCGGTGATGTGACCTATATCTGGACGGGTAAGCGCTGGGCGTACCTCGCCGTTGTTCTCGACCTGTTCGCAAGAAAACCAGTGGGCTGGGCCATGTCGTTCTCGCCGGACAGCAGGCTTACCATGAAAGCACTGGAAATGGCATGGGAAACCCGTGGTAAGCCCGTCGGGGTGATGTTCCAAGCGATCAAGGCAGTCATTATACGAGCAGGCAGTTCCGGCAGTTACTGTGGCGATACCGGATCAGGCAGAGTATGAGTCGGCGTGGAAACTGCTGGGATAACAGCCCAATGGAGCGCTTCTTCAGGAGTCTGAAGAACGAATGGGTGCCAGCGACGGGCTATGTAAGCTTCAGCGATGCAGCTCACGCAATAACGGACTATATCGTTGGATATTACAGCGCACTAAGACCGCACGAATATAATGGTGGGTTACCACCAAACGAATCAGAAAACCGATACTGGAAAAACTCTAACGCGGAGGCCAGTTTTAGTTGACCACAACAGACTACCTGAAGGGAGCCGCGGTCGCCTGGCAGTTGCAGTAGCAGGAGATCATCCAGCCGCAGTACAGGTCACGATGACTCTGGTTAATGATACCGGCTTTGACCCCGTATTTTCCGGCTCTATCGCTGAATCATGGCGTCAGCAGCCGTGCACACCATCCTATTGTTGTGACTGGGAGGCTGCCACCATGCTTCGCGCTTTCCCTCTGGCGAAAAAGGGAGAAGGACGGGCCCGTCTGCCTTCACTTTATGCCAGCTTCGGTAAGCTGGGTGAGACACCGACTCATGAAGATATCATTGATAACAATCGATCCATCAACTGGCCTGTATAACGTGGCTGCCGGTGATTAAGAAAGCTGCACCTACCTAAGTAGTAGCAAACGCACACTTTTTAGAAAAATCGATGGTCAGAAACTGGATTAGCAATTCCGTTCCAGGGTTGCTTTTGATTTACGTTGGCGTCTGATCATTGATTTATCCTCAAAAGCCCAACCTCATTGGTAATGAACCAGCTCCGTGAATGTCCGCTCTGGCACAGAGCGAAATTTTTTGATCTCCCCCCTGAAATCTAAACTTAGTCATGTCACGTTTTTGGGTTTCTAAAATTTTAACTTCGCGTTTTTCGTTGCCGTAAGGGTTATACAGAAATGTCCGTTAAGCAGAGTTCAAAATTGATTGCCGTGATCACGACTGGTTTGAAAGCCGCGCCCAAGCCTGTACAGCTCTGGTTTGCGTTGATTATGAACCTGTCAGCCTAAAGCAAGCGGATGGACGATGAGTATTGGTAATCTTTCAGAGTCCGGAAAAGTTCAGCCCCAGTCTGAACAGGCTTGCTGGCGCCAGTCCAGTTTCATTCAGTCGTGGTTTGGTTCTTACGGCCTGTGCAATCTACCTCATTAGGCACATCGGCCTGCCAGATACCGGCTCGGGGTGTATTTCCGCTTCCACGCTGAATACTGTTCTCAGCAATCCTGGGGTCATCACCTCTTCTGGTGTGCCTTGCGCCATAACATGTCCGTTTGCCATTACCACCAGTTGATCGCAGTACCGGCTAGCCTGATTAAGGTCGTGCAGCACAGCGACCACCGTTTTCCCCTGAGTCCGGAGTTCGCCCATCAACCGCATCAGGTCCACCTGGTGATTGATATCAAGATAGGTGGTTGGCTCATCAAGTAATACAACGGGCGTATTCTGGGCCAGGACCATTGCCAGAAATGCGCGCTGGCGCTGACCGCCGGAAAGCTCGGTTAACCGACGAACGGCAAGATGATTGATCCGGGTCTGGTTCATGGCGACATTAACTCGTGCATTGTCTTCAGCGGAGAGACGCCCCCAGAGTGACAGCCAGGGATTACGACCATACGAAACCAGCTCCTGGACTGTGATCCCCTCTGGCGTTAAATGGTGCTGAGGCAGCAGCGAAAGCCTGCGGGCCAACTGGCGCGATGAGAGCATATTTATGGGATTATCGCCGAGAAATACGGTGCCAGACTGCGGCATTAAAAGCCGCGAAAAACAGTTTAACAGCGTCGATTTCCCGCAACCGTTAGGACCGATCAGGGCGGTGATCTTCCCCGTTGGCAGTGAGAGTGAAACGTCGTTAAGTACCTTGTCTGTCCCGTAACTGACCGTCAGATTTTCAGTTCGTAAAGTCATTTATCGCATTCTCACAAGCAACCAGACAAACCACGGCGCACCGATAATGGCGGTCAGCACGCCAACCGGGAGCTCCAGTGGGGGATGAATAATTCTCGCCAGCAGATCGGCAACCACCAACAGCAACGCACCTGTCAGGGCCGAAACAGGCAGCAGTCTGCGGTGACGTCCACCGGTGATGCTACGCATCATATGCGGCACCACGAGACCAATAAAGCTAATCGGGCCGCAGGCGGCCACGCCGGTAGATGTCATGGCGACAGCTAGTAACAAAGCCCAGAATCGGGTATGGGGCACCGACACACCGAGCGTGGTGGCGCGCGCATCGCCGAGTGCAAGGAGGTCGAGATCGCGGCAAAAACTCAGGCTCAGCGGCAGAAATAAAATCATCAGCGGGATGGCAATCTTCACAAAGCTCCAGTCACGGCCCCATAAGCTGCCGGTCAGCCACAGCAGGGCGTTGTTCACATCCTGCGGGCGCGAGAGCATCAGATAATCCGTCAGGCTGGCCCAGCATGCAGAAAGCGCCACGCCGGTGAGCGCCAGCTTCATCGGCTGGTGGGTCTTTGCCAGCATCTTCAGCAATATCACCCCCGCCATGCCGCCCGCAAAGGCCAGCAGCGGCAGCACCATCACGGGCAGTGACGGCATAAGAAGTAGAGCCCCCACAGAAGCCAGGCTGGCGGCATGGTTAACACCGAGAATATCCGGTGATGCCAGAGGGTTGCGCACAATCCCCTGTATCAGCACGCCCGCCACGGCGAGGGCTGCACCGACAAACAGTGCCAGCAGCAAGCGCGGCAGTCGGTACTCCATCAATACATAATAATGCTCGCGTCCGGCCTGCCAGTCGGTCAGCAGCGCGCGCCACGGCACGGGGATCACTCCCATATGGAGTGATAACAGCGCACAGCCCGCCAGGGCAAGGGTGATGAAAATAACCAGCGCAATTTTCATCCTCGCCTCCTCACAAGCCAGACAAAGCAAGGGCTGCCAATCAGCGCCAGCACTGCGCCTGCGGGCAGATCTCCGGGGAAGGCCAGTGCGCGTGCGAGTACATCTGCCAGCAGCATCAGCGTGGCCCCCAGCAGCATGCTCACTGGCAGTACGTTGCGCTGATCGAAGCCTGCCCAGAAGCGCGCCAGATGTGGCACCAGCAGACCGATAAACGCCACCGGACCTGCCACGCTGACGCACGCACCAACCAGAAGCAGCACTAACATATTGATGACCAAACGTAGCCTCGTCAGGTTCACTCCCAGCGTATGGGCGGTGCTGTCGCTGAGGTTGAGCAGGTTCAGTTGATTCGCCAGCAGCAACACGACAGGGACTGCAGTGACCACCACCGGCAAGAGCTGCCAGACATCCTGCCAGCGGGCGTGGGACACTCCGCCTGCCAGCCAGTAAAAGATGCCGTAAGCATGATCTTCGGCCAGCAGCAGGGTGATGCGGGTAAGGCCCATACAAAAGGCCGACAGCGCGATACCCGCGAGGATCAGTTTGTTTCTGTCATGGGTATGACGAAATCCGCCTCCTGCGGTCATGACCAGCAGCCAGCTCACGCCGCCCCCGCATGCCGCGATGAACGACAGAGAATAGCCTGCAATCGGCGTCGGACTCAGCGCGCTGGTAAGCGCCATAGCCAGCGCCGCGCCGCTGTTAATGCCGAGCAGTGAAGGAGAGGCCATTGGGTTGTGGGTCAGGGTTTGCAGCAGCGTGCCCGCGAGCGCCAGGCTTGCGCCGATCAGAACGGCGACCAGGCTTCGTGGCAAACGAAGGTTTTGCACCAGCGCTTCTGGTAGCGTTGGCGTGTGTCCAGGCAGCAGGGCGCGGGTTGCATCTGCTCCGGAAACAGGAATGGCCGAGTAGCAAAACAGACTCAGCCAGAAAATAATAATAAGTGCTGCAACGGGAAGCCCCCACAGCAGCACCGGGTGTTTTATCGCGGTCATTTCACAACGGTAAGCGGCTGATGGTGGAAGATTTTTACCGTGTCAGCGGCAATACGCTCTGCAGCAAAAATACCGCGCATCCGCGCCCAGGTGTTACTGTCGACCGAAGCAACCTGCTGCTTCTGCGCGGCGGTTAACATCTGCCAGAGCGGATCTTGTTGCCAGCGTTTAACAATGCTCTCTTCGCGATAGTGGGCAACCAGCAGCCAGGCAGGATTGACCGCCAGCAGTTGCTCCAGGCCGATGGACGGCATGGACGCACCCGCCATCGCAGCGGGAACGTTCAGCCCCAGAGAGGCCAGCACGCTGCCGGTCCAGGTCTCCTGAGTATGCAGGTTGAATTGCTGTTCGCGTGATGTGCCAAAGGCCACGCGTGTCCCTTTGGGAAGCTGGCTGGCCCACTGCGCCATCCTCTCTTTATGTTGTTCCAGGCGTGCCTGCATCTCTCGCTTTTTACCCACCATTTCGCCGATGATAGCCGCAGATTGCAAATTTTCAGCGTAGGTTTCGTTGCGGGACTTAAGCAGCAGTACCGGCGCGATTTGCTGCAAGGCGATGTAAACCCCCGCATGGCGACTGCTGTCGGCAATGATCAGGTCTGGTTTCAGAGCGGCAATGGCTTCCAGGCTCGGCTGCGCGCGCGTTCCGACGGACTGCCACGGTTTCAGGTGCGCACGCACTTCGGGCAGGATGCGTTTTGCATCGTTATCGTCGGCAATACCGATCGGGCTGACGTCCACGGCGGCCAGCGCATCGGCGAACGAGAGTTCCAGCACCACAATCCGTTGTGGCGTTTTTTCGAGTGTAAACGTGCCGTGTTCGTCCTGAACCGTGGCGGCAAAGGCGTGGCTGATCACCAGCAGCAGGCCTGCAAAAACAAAACGGATAAATGCCAACATAATCACATTCCAGCTAAAAGCCCGGCAAGCCGGGCGTTAACACATCAGAACTTCAACGACCCCTGCATATACAGCGTGCGCGGCTGGCCTGCATAGATGCCTTTGTTGTTGTCGTCATAAGAGCGGATGAAGTAGTCCTGGTCGAAGATGTTTTTCACACCGAATGCCAGGTTCAGATCTGCCATCTGCGGGCCAAAGTCATACGCCACGCGTGCGCCCCAGAGCATGAAGCCGGGAATGCGGCCGGTACTGCCGTCGGCGCTCTCTTTCACCGTATTGGCGTTATCCGCAAACTGGCTGGACTGGAAATCGCTGTTCAGATTGAACGTCCAGTTTCCTGGCTTGTAGTCCACGCCCAGCGTGCCTTTATGTTTCGGGGAGAATGGTACCAGATTGCCGTAGGTGTCGCCTTTCTCGCGGATTTCCGCGTTCACATACGCATAGCTGGCGTAGATGGAAACGTTATCAAGCGTTGGCGTTAGCGTACCCAGATCGTAACGTGCCTGCGTTTCCAGCCCGGTATGGCGCGTTTTGCCACGTGCAGTGACGGTGTCGTTGGTCTGGTTGGAGTCGTACTGATTGTTAAAGTTAATCAGGAACAGCCCCATTTCCGCCGTCAGCGCGCCGTCGTCGTAGCGGGTACCGAGTTCCCAGGTTCGCGCTTTTTCCGGTTCCACATTGCCGCTTTGCACAGCCTTGCCAATCTGGCTGTACTGTACGGTGCCGAACGAGCCTTCAGTGTTTGCATAAAGATTCCAGCTGTCAGTCAGGTGATAGAGCACGTTCAACGCCGGAAGCGGTGCGTTATAGCTCACTTCTTCGTGCGTGCCTGTGATGGCGTTGTTCTGGTATGACTCGATATGTTCGAAACGCATACCCGGCGTGATGGTCCAGTTGCCGATGTCGATTTTGTCATCCAGATACCAGGCGTGCGCCTCGGTGCCGGAACGCGTATCGCGGTCGTAAGGGCTTGAGCCGGACGGCAACTGCCCGCTGCTGGTGGCGGTGTAGTAACGCATTTCATGCGTTGATTCATTCACATAGCGATAGCCCACGCCCACTTCGTGCGCGGAAGGGCCGATCATAAAGATCTGGCTGTAGCGTGGCTCAATACCGCGCACCCAGTAGTTACGCGGCGAGAGGGTGATGCGTTTGCCTTGCTCCAGGTAGCCGCTGCGCAGGGTTTGGGTGTAGAACCCCTGAATGTTGAATTTATGCTGGCTGTCTGGCTGGAACTGGTAGCCCAGGCTCGCCAGCTTGCGACGACCCCAGAAGCGGTCATACGGGCGGGTGGATTGCCAGCGATCGGCGTCGTAATCCGCGCGAGACAGGCCACCGGGCATGTCGGCTTCACCGTCGTAATATTGCAGCAGGCTGTTGAAGGTGTGCACCTCATCCGGCGCATATTTGCTTTTCAGCATCAGGTCGTCGATGCGGGTGGCGCTGTGCTCGCGCCAGTCACTGCCGCGCGTGCCGGAGTAGAGCAGCGCGGTGCCAAAACCGTTGTCCGCTGTGCCGCCCACCATCAGGTTGTGCGTCTCTTTCGGGTTGTTTTGTGAAGAGGTTGGGCTGAGCTGACCTTCCACGCCCGCCTCGATACCAAAGTCCTGCGGAATGGCACGGGTAACAAAGTTCACCACGCCGCCCACGCTCTGCGGTCCGTAACGCACCGCACCACCACCGCGTACCACGTCAATGGCATCCATGTTGCCGAGCGAAACGGGAGCCAGTGAAAGCTGCGGCTGACCGTAAGGGGCGAAGGGGACGGGGATGCCGTCCATCAGGACGGTCGAGCGGCTGGTGAGGCGCGGGTTCAGGCCCCGGATGCCAAAGTTCATCGCCAGGTCGTGGCTGCCGGTGCCGTTGTTTTCCGGCGCGCTGACGCCAGGGATGCGGTTAAGTACCTCACGCATGGTGGTTGCGCCGGTTTTGGCGAAATCCTCACGGCGGATCACGTCACGCGCGCCAGCATGTTCAAATACGTCGTTTTCACGCGCATCACCCAGCCAGTCGCCGACCACGGTCAGGGCATCTTCTTTTGGTGCGGGCGCGGGCTCCAGCGTCCAGCTATTATTTCCCAGCGGTTTTACCTGCAGTCCGCTGCCGTCCAGCAGTTGTTGCAGGCCGCTCTCGACGTCGTAATCGCCGTGCAGGCCGTTGCTCTGCTTGCCGCGCGTCAGGCTGGCGTCAACCGAGAGGGTAAATCCGCTGTGTGCGGCATACTGATTGAGCGCTTTATCGAGCGATCCCGGTGCGATATTAACCTGTGCAGCAAAAGCGGAAAACGAGAGACCGGCCAGCGGCAGCAGGCTCAGGCGAATGGCGTTAACCAAAGGTGTTGTTTTACGAAAAACGCGTAACGGCGTCATACCTTCCCCATCATCATTTTTGTTGTGTTCAGCTATGAGTCGAACGAGAAGGGTAAAAAGGACAATCGAAATAAGAATTATTTTCCTTACAGTGGTGAAATGTTTATCCAGTACCGCGTAATAGACTGAATTTTAACGGGAAGCGTTTGCGCGATAACGTTCAGGATCGCATCGGTATTTTTCAGCGGGAACGTCCCGCTCAGGCGCAGCCCGGCAACGGCGGGATCGCAGCGCAGCACGCCGTTGCGGTAACGGGTTAGCGTGGCTATCACCTCACCCAGTGGTTTATCGCTGAAGCTCAGGATGTCCTTCGTCCAGCTTGTACTCTCGTCATCCAGCGGTTTCACTGCGCCAAACTCAGAGGCGCTGAACTGCAGGCTTTCACCAGCGTTCACGATGCGTTTTTGCGCGGGGGCACTGGCGAGAAGCACTTCCACAGCGTGCTGCTGAACGTCAAGCTGCGTGAAATTATCCTGCTGGCGGACGGTAAATTCTGTCCCTAAAGCAGTGAGCTGGCCCTGACGGGTCAGGACACGGAAGGGGCGTTGCAGGGCATCTTTCGCGGTAGTAATGGCGATTTCACCGTACCAGAGCCGGACGGTGCGCTGATGCGCATCAAAACGCACATCCGCCGCGCTTTGGGTATTCAGCGTGAGCAGGGAGCCATCTTCCAGTTGCTGACGGCTGACTGTGCCTTTGGCGGTGCGGTAATCTGCCCGCAGACCTTCGCCGGTTTCCGACTGCCAGAGCTGCCAGCCTCCGCCAGCGCCGAGCAACAGCAGTAATCCTTTCATCACGTGACGGCGGGTGAGGCGGGTATCGTGCAACGCCCGGCTGGCAACGTCGCCAGGCACACCGCCAAGCTGGTTGCGCAGGTTTTCAACCTGCTGCCAGGCCCACTGGTTATCCTGATCCTGTTCATACCACTGTTGCCAGCGCGCTTCCTGTTGTGGGCTGACGCGCTCGCCGCTTAGCACGGCATACCAGTGGGAAGCTGAACGCAGCGCCTGACGGCGGGAATCGGTTAACAAAGGATTCATAACCCATACTCCAGACGGAACAGCAGGCAGTGCTCGACGGCTTTCGCCACGTATTTTTTCACGGAGCTGATGGAAACACCGAGTTTGTGCGCAATCTCGCTGTATGTCAGACCATCCAGTTGCGAAAGCAGAAACGCTTCACGTGTTTTGCCGTTTAGCCCGTCCAGCATGCTGTCGAGGAGTTGTAGGGTCTCGAGTTGGCTTTCGCGTTCCTCAGGTGAAGGCGCTCCCCCCTCCGGCATAAGCGCCAGCATCTCCAGATACGCTTTTTCCAGCGCGTTTCGGCGAAACAGGTCCACCATCACGCGTTTGGCGATAGTGCAGAGGAAGGAGCGAGGATCGCGGATCGTCGAGAGCGTTTCGCTGACCATTACCCGCAAAAAAGTGTCCTGGGCAATGTCATCTGCATCAAAAGCAGACTGGAGTTTGCGCGTCAGCCAGCTTTTCAACCAGCCGTGATGTGTGCCATAAAGCGACTCGAACGTTAAGGAAGCTGTGGTAGTGGCGCGGTCAGACATGCGGAGTGCATCAAAAGTTAATTATCACGTAGTCATATTAATATGAGAATGGTTATCATTACAATTGGAAATAAAATTGTTTCCAATAGACATTTTTAACATGTTGTTTTTCTAAGTGTTATAAGGTAGGTATAAAATGGGATGGAGCCTCTGCTTCTGGCATGTGTCGGTCAGAATGACTCATGATGTGGTCTGCTATTATTGACATCCTCACTGCCCTAAAGGATGGGGATTTCGGTAATGCTGCCAACTTACTGATTTAGTGTATGATGGTGATTTTAAGGTGCTTGCGTGGCTTCCATTTCCATCAGATGTCCTTCCTGCTCCGCTACTGAAGGCGTGGTGCGTAACGGCAAAAGCACTGCCGGACATCAGCGCTATCTCTGCTCTCACTGCCGTAAAACATGGCAACTGCAGTTCACTTACACCGCTTCTCAACCCGGTACGCACCAGAAAATCATTGATATGGCCATGAATGGCGTTGGATGCCGGGCAACTGCCCGCATTATGGGCGTTGGCCTCAACACGATTTTACGTCACTTAAAAAACTCAGGCCGCAGTCGGTAACCTCGCGCATACAGCCGGGCAGTGACGTCATCGTCTGCGCGGAAATGGACGAACAGTGGGGATACGTCGGGGCTAAATCGCGCCAGCGCTGGCTGTTTTACGCGTATGACAGGCTCCGGAAGACGGTTGTTGCGCACGTATTCGGTGAACGCACTCTGGCCACACTGGAGCGTCTTCTAAGCCTGCTGTCGGCCTTTGAGGTCGTGGTATGGATGACGGATGGCTGGCCGCTGTATGAATCCCGCCTGAAGGGAAAGCTGCACGTAATCAGCAAGCGTTACACTCAGCGCATTGAGCGACATAACCTGAATCTGAGACAACATCTGGCAAGGCTGGGACGGAAGTCACTGTCGTTCTCAAAATCGGTGGAGCTGCATGACAAGGTCATCGGGCATTATCTGAACATAAAACACTATCAGTAAGTTGGAGTCATTACCTCCTCCCGAACTCAAAGCTATCATACAGATAATTACTGGTTAACCCTATATAGGGCATTTTAAAGTGTGATCTTATCCAGCAATAATGGACACGCGGCTAAGTGAACCGCCCCGGGTTTCCTGGAGAGTGTTTTATCTGTGAACTCAGGCTGCCAGATCATCGTTTCCGATGGAAGCATAATAAGCTTTTTCTGCTTCTGCCGGTGGGATATGGCCCTGCCTTTCCAGCAATCGTCGATTGTTATACCAGTCCACCCACGTGAGTGTGGTCAGCTCATCATACTGACACGTGCATTACCCCTACCGCGATAATGCAACCGTACAATATAGGGCGTTTCCTAAACGCAGCCCTCATCACTCCAATCCAACAAGACACAGCATTTTTGATCACGAAGAAAGACAAATAATTTCCGTAAATGTTTCCGTTGTTACAAATAACAACAGTGTTTTACATTTCTTTGGCCTCAGGCCCGCGCATGTTGCCATTCGATGTCATTTTCCTGACTCGTTTCTTCTTTATGGTGTAGTGTGATCTTCACTTTATGGATGCTAACAATATGAAAAGAAAAATTATTCCCGTGCTAATCGGTTGTACGCTCTCTTTCTCTGCCCTGGCGGCACAACCTACGGCTGAGCGCTATGTCGTCAGTTTTCCAGAAGGCACGCACGTGAACTACGCCGGCGCATTTGCCAGTGCATTCCCGAACGGCCTTCCGGTTGGGATAGGTTCTGGCCTGCTGTTCACCGGTAAACAGGGCGATGCCCTGACATTCGCAACCATTACCGATCGCGGTCCGAACGCGGATTCACCGAAAGAGGGGAAAAACGAAACTAAAATTTTCGTTACGCCAGATTTCGCGCCGCTGCTGATGACGATTCGTGTACAAAACGGCAAAGCGGAGGCCATCGATCCCCGTCCTCTGCATGACGATAAAGGCGCGATCAACGGTCTGCCGCTGGCAAGCGACGTGATTGGCTCCACCAATGAAGTGGCCTTCAGCGACACGTTACATAGACTGAAGGGGGATAATCGCGGGCTGGATACGGAAGGGATCACTCCGGATGGTAAAGGAGGTTACTGGCTGTGCGATGAGTATGGTCCGTTCCTGATTAACATCGACAGTAAAGGGAAAATCCTGGCAATCCACGGTCCGCAGGCGGCGGAAGGGGAAAAAGCGATTGCGGGCGGTTTGCCAAATATCCTCAAATGGCGTCAGGCGAACCGCGGCTTTGAAGGCCTCACCCGTATGCCGGACGGGCGTATTATTGTCGCCGTGCAAAGTACGCTGGATATCGACGCTAAGAGCAAGAAAAAGGCGCTGTTTACGCGTCTGGTGAGCTTCGATCCGGCAAGCGGAAAAACCGCGATGTACGGTTATCCTATCGACAGCGCGGCCTACAGCAAAAACAGCGACGCTAAAATCGGAGACATCGTGGCGCTCGATAACCAGCACATCCTGCTGATCGAACAGGGAAGAGATAAAAACAACAGAATGCGTAACCTGATTTACGAGGTCGATCTCAATAAGGCGAGCGACCTGTCAGGCTTCGACAAGCCGGGTGAGTATCCGGAGTTTGATGATGAGAAAACCCTGTCACAGCGCGGCATTACCCTTGCGCAGAAAACGCAGGTTGTTGATCTGCGCTCCTTGGGCTGGCAGCAGGAGAAGGCTGAAGGGTTGGCGCTGATCGACAGCAAAACGCTGGCGGTGGCGAACGATAACGACTTTGGCGTGAAGGTGGCGATGCAACATCCGGTCGAGGGCAAGACATTCAAGGATTATCGGGTGAACGCGGAAGGAAAGCTGACGCTTGACGACAAGCAGGTTGAAACGACCCTCAGAGTGAAGCCACTGGAGAAACCGGAGTCTGACAGTGAACTGTGGATTGTGACGCTGCCGGAAGCGTTGAAATAAGTTTATAAGGTACGGACAGCAGTATCGCTTAGTTTTTCAAATTCATGTATGTGAACAATATTGGGGTTCCGGCGTAGACCCCCAATGAAAGCGTCACCACGTGAAAACATGCCTGCACGGTTTACACGTCATCCCATGGTGGCAGCCGGTTAACTTTCCTGCGCCACCAGTGGAAAAAGGCCATAAGCAGTCCGAACAAAAGTAAGCGTACAGCGAGGGCCGTATTGACGGGGATGTGTTATTCAGCTGGCAGTGCTATGCGCCACGGAAGCAGTTCGCTGACCCGGTTGACCGGCCAGTCTGCTATGACGCCAGGCACATGGCGAAGGTAGCTTTCTGGATCCACGTCATTCAGTTTGCACGTCCCGATCAGGCTGTACAGTAGCGCTCCCCGCTCACCACCATGGCCAGAGCCGAAGAACAGGGTCTTCATCTTTTCACGCAACCAGCTTTCCAGGGATTTCAACAGCGGTTTCATTTTTCGCTGACGTTCAGCAAGCCGCTGCTCTGCCGGCATTCCCCTTATATCCGCCTCTATGGCGTACAACTGACCGATCTGCTCCAGGGCTTCTTCCGTCGGTGCTGACGGGATGCGGACGTGCACATCGTGGATCTTTCGGCGGGCATGAGCCCAGCAGGCAGCTTCCGTTATCCCACCATTGCGATACAGCTCGTTGAACCCGGCGTACGCATCCGCTTGCAGCACACCGCTGAAGCAAGCAAGATGAGTCTGCGGATGGATGCCTTTTCTGTCCGGGCTGTAAGCGAACCTCACTGCAGGTGCCAACGCTGACCCGGCATTGCGGTCATCACGAACATACGCCCACAACCGCCCGGTCTTCGTCTTCTTATTACCCGGCAGCAGTACCTGGACCGGGGTATCATCGGCATGGAGTTTGCCGTCAGTCATGACATAGCCATGAAGCGCCTCTTCCAGCGGAGACAGCAGCCGGCAGCATGCATCCACCCAGCCCGACAGCAGTGAACGGCTCAGCTCCACACCTTGCCGGCCGTATATTTCTGACTGGCAATACAGCGGGGTGTGCTCTGCATACTTCGAGGTCAGCACGCGGGCCAGCAGCCCCGGTCCGGCGATACCCCGCTCGATGGGCCGCGAAGGTGCAGGTGCCTGCACGATGGCATCGCACTGAGTACAGGCATGTTTTTCCCGTACCGTCCGGATAACCCGGAAGGCGCTACGCATCAACTCCAGCTGTTCGGCGGTATCCTCGCCCAGATAGCTCAGTGAACCGCCGCAGTTCGGGCAGCACGGCGCCGCAGGCAACAGTCGCTTTTCGTCACGGGGTAGTGATTCAGGGAACGGCTTACGGGTGCGGGTCTGACGCAACGGACGCTGTACTGCCGGGTCATACACCCTACCAGTCAGCGTATCGCTCTCTTTCTGAAGCCGGTTCAGATCGGCTTCCATTTGTGCGATACGGCGGGAGACTTTTTCGGAACGACTGCCGAAGTTCATCCGGCGGAGTTTATCCAGCTGCGCCTGCAGATGGTCTATTTCGCGCTCCCGGTTGCTCAGCTTTTCCTGCAGGGCGTGGATCAGCGCTTCCTGTTCGGCCAGGCGCTGTTTCAGCAGGAAGATGTCGTCAGAAGAGATGTCGTTCATAAGCCCGTATTTTACCGGGCTTATTCTGTGACAACCAGGATAAAGAGATTTACAGCATGGTCAGGGAGGTCAGCAGCCGCTTGGGCTGTCGCCAGTCGATACCTTCCAGCAGCATCGCCAGCTGCGCCTGCGTAAGGAACACTTTGCCATCACGGGCTGACGGCCAGGCGAAGCGCCCACGCTCCAGCCGTTTGGTCAGGAGGCACAGTCCGTCACCGGTGGACCACAGCAGTTTAACCTGACTGCCGCTGCGGCCCCGGAAAATGAAAACATGGCCGGACATGGGATCGTCTTTCAGCGCCGTCTGTACTTTCGCAGCCAGGCCGTTGAAGCCATTTCTCATATCGGTGATACCGGCAACCAGCCAAATTTTGGTCCCGGAAGGTAACGGGATCATCGCTTCAGTTCCTGTATCAGCAGAGTCAGGAGCTTTTCGCTGACATTGCCATTGAAGCGGAGCGTCCCGTGCCGGAACGTTACCTCACAGCTGATACTGAGGGTTTCCGGGTCCTCTGCGAGCGATTCTGGCTGTTCGGCAGCTGCATCGAGAGTCACAGGAAGTAGCTGGGGGCTCTCTGAAGAAGGTAATAGCAGCTTTCCCTCACGCCATTGTTGTCGCCATTTGAACAACAGATTGGCGTTAATGCCATTTTCAAGAGCAAGTTTTGAGATGGATATCCCGGGTTCACAGGAGGCAGCAACGAGCTGCTGTTTAAATTCGGGAGGATAATTAGGGCAGCCTTTTCGCCTGCCGGGATTCACATTTTTCTGCATATCTGACACTTTGGTTCCCACTACTTATTTGGTGGACACCACTTTGTCTAATTCGTCAGATTCTGACCAGACGGTTCAGGCTGTACGCTTACCACTATTTTATCCCTGTTGAATTTGGTTAAGCCGGTGCAGACGAGCCGGGAAACGCACATCTGAACCGGCACAATAAAATACAATACAACCCCCTGTTACTGGAGATACGAATGGAATGACGAGGCAGCCTGTCAGTCACAGGGGGCTGTTGGCATAAAATCAACGGAAAGGCCACCAACACCGGAATTAAGCTCCACAGTCCCCGCACTGGCAATCCATTCCCGGGAAAGGCATCACTGCAAACTGCTCCGGAGGCAACCATTACAGCCTCTGTAACGGATTATCAGCCCTGGCATCTTCCGACGGCACCTCCTGCCGCCCCCACGCCCTGCTGTATACCCCGGTACCGCAGCGTGGGCAGCACTTTTCCCCCTCATAATCTTCGTCACACATCACACAAAACCACTTTCTCACCTTCACCGTATAATCCGGAACCGTCATGCCCTGCAGATGCAAACGACGGGCCTCTTTCTCTGCCGGGTCAAGCCAGGTACATCGCAGCAGGATTTTTTCAGCGACAGTCATCTGGTCATGTTCAAACCACGGTGGTTGTCCGTCATTGCCCCGCTGAAGTGTTAACGGGCATCCACAGGACACACAGCACAAAACGTCCTGTCGGTTGTGCTTCGCAGCTTCTTTCGCCGTAACAAAATGGCCTTTGCTGTCATTCGCCATATAACAGTTCAGAATTCGCATATTTCCTCCTGAGTTGTCCGGGGAATACTGAATCCTCCGGTCTGGCAGTGTGTGCAGTACTGCTCCCCATAATAATCGTGGTGACATTGTCTGCAGTGCCAGCTGGCTTTACGCACCACGGGTAAGGCATCCGGTACGAATTGCTGCAGACGTTTAATCAACTGTATTTCTCTGCGCTCCGGCCTGACATAAGGGCACTGTTGACCGTGCTCTGTCAGCCTGTCGTCAGTGTGTTCAAACCAGGGAAGTTCAGTTTCGTATTGCGGATGGTATCTGAGTGCACTGCCACACAAGTGGCAGGTGTAGTTAGCATAAGGTGCGGCCTGTGCAGTACGGGCGCCCGTCAGACGTCCGTTGCCATCAAGAGCGATAAAGGATTTTGCGTACATAGTCATATACCTCAGCCGCCAGACGACACGCAGGCAACAGCCGTCCCGGTACGGGCAGCGTGGTCAGGGTTTGAATGGCGGTTCAGTTAAAATCTGGACTGGAGTTTGGGTAAAGCAGGCTGGTTGCTGTTACAGCACTGTGGTTGTCACACAATGGAACACTGACGTAAAAAACAGTCAGTGGGCGAGTGGATACATCGTTGCCGCCAGACAACAACCCATACTTTTGGTTTGCCGGATATTGGCGCGCCAGTCGTGCTCAACTCCGGCTACAGCCAAAATTGCGCTCACCGGTGCAGTGAGCTTTGGTATGCTCCTTCGCCAGATAGTCAGCACGTTCCAGCACCTGCTGAAAGCCGGTGTCATCATTACGCGCCAGCCACACCGCCGGCCAGGCCGGAAAATGCACCAGCGTGGCATGGCACCCGACATCCACTCCCAGGGCACTGCACCACGCCTGTTTAATCATCCCGGCCAGAGACTCCGGAGCGCGGTAATCACCGGCACGACACCAGGTATCCCGGTTGACCAGCAGCATCAGGTGATAGTGTTTTTTACCTTTGCACTCCCCAAACTCCCGGGCCCAGACGTAATGCAGGGTTGTGGGATGCACGCGTTTACCTTCCCGATGCTTACGTTTCTGGTAAGCGTCGATTCGGGCTTTCAGGGCATTGATGAAGCGGGATATCACAGCTGCGTCCGTTGCTGCCGGTACATCCGGGAGACGCAGGTCAACCCGCAATGCCGTCAGGCGGGGATGAACATTCAGTGCGTGCCGCACCGTCTCACGAATACGTTGCTGCCAGAAGGGGTTGTATTTGTAGGTCATGGTTAAATCTCCGTATGGTTCATACGGAATAGCCACGTCGTAAAAAATACGCAGAGTCCCTGAAGTGACCTCCGGCAGGACACTGTCTCAGGCACTCTGTGATAACCCGAACGGTCGTCTCCGGACTGACGATTGAATTCCCGGCGTTGTTTTTTTTAATGTAAAAAACCGGTTACGGATAAGGCGTGGCGAGGGAGCTATCGTGATACGCAAAAAGAAATGCGGGGATTGCGGTAATTCGATTACTCATAATACAGTGTGTTGCCTGTATTGTGGCGCTGTCGTTCCTTCCGGTTATTACCGGAAGACCGATCGTCTGCTCTGTTTACTGAGTTACTGCTGGTGCTGATTCTGGTTACCGTTTCAGGCGTCAGTGTATTTGTACTGTTGCAGTAGGTTACTGGGGAGGGATTATCAGGAATCGGCGGAGCAGAGCGACTCGCTGCGTTTGTTGTGCCAGACAGTAACGCACCGGATCCCTGCAAAATGGTACCTGAATCAATCACAGTTAGGTATTCCGCCAATCCGTGATCGAATCGAGCGGAATACGCAGCCCCGACAAATACGAGCCCCCTTCAGCAGATACAGGCCGGTAATACCTGAAAATCAGCCTATTACCGCCCACGCCTCCGGCACCATTCCCTTTTGATTTCGAATTCTTTGTTGTCGCTATACCGCTTAATGTTCCCGGCACCTCCGGTGCAGATAACACCGGAGTCATCGTAGCGCTGCTTCAATATTCAGGTGACATATTTCCAGACGGAAGCCGGCGCGCGATCGTAAAGTTTGTTCATTGTCAGTTCTGCCAGCCGGTTGTCAACGGCAGAGTTAAAGGCTTCCAGCTCCGCAAGGGTAAGTTTATAACGCGTGTGGGAATTCACTTTTCCCGCGTCTCCTGACGTATTACGGGCTGCCACTTACCAGGTGTCCCGCAATACAGCCTTAGTGTTCCGTTATCGGGGATCCGGACGCACCGCAACAACCGGGGAAGTATTTCTGGTTTAGAGCAGTGTCAAGAGGGATTTCTCAGCCCCTCACTCACCGGCTCAGTCTCAGGGCAGGAGCATTAATACGCTCAGTTCATGTCTTATACAGGAATGGGCACAGGGGGAGCTGGCGTGTCACTGCTGATTTTACGCATCAGCGTTCATGTATCTGCACTCTGATACATGAACGATTCACAGCGCTCTGTTACCGGAGAGATTTACTCTCTTAGCTTACTCTGGCAAATCCTTTACGTTACTCTCTGATAACTTCTTATATTTATAATACCAATCAGACAGCCTTATCCCATCGGTGATATCAGTCTCCTCCTCGCCAGGAACGGGCTGACTCACTGTAACCACCACCGAAAACAACTCTGCAATTATCAGAACGCCTGCTTCTCTCCCTGTCCTCACGAAAACTATCCCCTCTTTATCGCGCGTGCGTGCGGAAGCATCTTTTCGCAACAACCACCCGGTATACCGGTACGGCTCAGCCACCGCAACCTCCCCGTTTATCTCCTGGCGGTCACATTCCCGATTATTTTTTACGTTTCTCCCCGGTTGTTATGCCGGTGAAGGTGGCGCGCTGTTTTCATGACCACACCGGCTGGTTTAACAACATCCGGAGGAACATTCTCATGGCTACCCCAGTTTCACTGATGGATGACCAGATGGTCGACATGGCATTTCTCACTCAACTGACCGGCCTGACAGATAAGTGGTTTTACAGGCTCATCAGGGATGGGGCCTTTCCGGCTACCATCAAGCTGGGCCGCAGCTCCCGCTGGCTGAAAAGTGAAGTGGAAGCCTGGCTACAGGCGCGTATTGCACAGCCCCGCCCGTAATTTCTGACCGTTATCCGTTCACCCGCAGCAGACGTAATCCCCGGCCTGCCGGCGGCATTCTGCTGCCTGTTATATCCCCGTGAGGAATATGAAAATGAAACAACAGTATCAGACCCGCTACGAATGGCTCCACGAAAGCTACCAGAAATGGCTGACCGGCTTCACCCGGCACGCCGTATCCTGGGGCGTGTGTCATCCGAATATCTACTACTTCCATAATCTGACGCCCGGTTGGGTGTCATTCAATGGTGAAAAACCGGAGATTGCCATCGTACCCCAGAGCCTGCACCGGCTGATTTATGGCCCTGACAAACGGGCCACGCCGCCCCTGGATGATGATCTGATTGTGAATTTATGCACCAGTGAACATCTGCTGGTTCATCATCCGATGCTGGAAGGCATTCTCCTGTCTGAATGTGAACGTCTGAGGCAGCGTTCTCTGGCAAATAAACTGATCAGCCTCTTCCGTCAGTTTGGTGGCACGGAGTTGCGCCTCAAACTGGTCTGGCTTTGCTGGCTTGATTTAATGACCGGAAACAGCCTTGAAGACTGGAAAGAGAACCTGAAACGGAAATCAGAAAAAGAGCTGGAGGAATGGATCATCAACCGTCAGAGGCAGAGCGCAGCACTGACGGATCTGATGGATCAGTACGTGCTCCTGGCATACCGCACAACGGTTGACGATAGCCGCAACTGATGCCGGTTGCTTCCGGAAGGTGTGACAAAATACGGAAATGATGATGCTCCCGGCCCCGCATGCTCACCTGCAGAGCGTGTTCGTCGTCATCATACTGAGCCATGACGGGCGTCTTAAGGGCATCCTGTCATTGCTGAGCAGGCAACACCACCAGAGGAGCCACGGACAGGGATGTTCTTTACAGCCCGATACACGCCAGGTTCTCAGCAGACTGAATGTGCAGGTGCGGTTATTCACCAGAAATGGCATGCTGCGGTACATACCCATCCTGGTGACAATATGTACGTGGCGACAGCGATCCCGGCACTGTGGAAGAGACTCACTCAGCCTGCAGGATATTCTTTCCGGCATCCGGGAATGTCCGCCTGAATGCAAACAAGATGATATTTGAATCCGTAATACTGTTCTTTCATCATAAATAATTTATGCAGATACAGTTAACCGTCACAGTAGCAGGTTTGTTTTCCCGGGAAATAATATCCGTCAGACTGATGCCGGAACATATCTGAAACACGTTATGATGTTTTGTTATCAGAAATGTTGTATATTCTTATCCGTGGCGACAGTTTAATGCCCTCTGGTATCACCTGATAATGCATATCCTGCGATGATTCGTTATATTTACGGGACACGCCTCTTTTCATTGTGCTCCTTTTCAGACTTCATTTTCCGTAAGTGTTCCCCGGCATAAAGGAGGTACCTTTCTGGCGTTTATAACTCTCTTTATCGGTGACGCCGGTAATACAGGGAATACCACACCGACAAACGAGGTATTAACAGACGATATTTCAGTGTCCATAATTTTTCTGTCCGGTTAAATAACGTCAGTCTGCTGCCCTCTGACTGTAATCATCAAAGCCGGAATGCATACCGGGTTACAACGTAAAAAAAGTGATGCTGGCCCCCGGTGCAGCTGGCGGGCGAAACATGTTTACCTTTCAATACCCCCTGTCTGCAGTCTCCACTCTTCCATCCTCTTAAGCTACGTCGGCCACATGAGTGCACTTCCATGATAACAGGTATTCCTGTCAGCATAACGAAGCCGGTTACCTTCCCTTCCTCCTGCATTTCCTGTCAGAATGACTGTACAGCGCGCAGATTGCCTTTTTATTGACCACCTTAATATACCATTATAAACTTCTTTTTATCATGTTATTATCACCTTATTATGTTTAATTTTTAAGCAACCGGAGAAAGAGGATGGTTCGGAAAATTTTGTCGGATAAGGTTATGAATGAAAGAACAAATGCGTATTACTCTTATTATCTTGGAGAGCGTAATATCTCCGTACTGCCCCTTAATGTTTATGATCCCCCGGAACGTTTTATCGCTTACATAAAAAAAAACAGAGAAAATCTGAACATCACACTTTCAGATTTTGAACTTGAACAAATCATTTCTGGTATGCGTCTGAAGGCCCTGGCCTTCCTGGTCCCCCTGGAAAAAATATCCTGGATCGCGGGCAGTGAACGCGCATGCTTATTTTCCTGGTATCTGTTGATGCAGTTTATCCAGAATAACAGGGCAAAAATAAGCGCAGACTTGCTTCAAAAGAATAAACTGTATCTTAAAGAGGAGTATCTGGAAGGGAATGCCTTCCCGTCGGACTCATCGACACAGTTCAGACAAATACTCAGAGTTCTCGATATTCTTTCTGATAAGAATTTGCGGGATGAGTGGATAATCCAGACCAAAGACAGATGGATGCGGGCATTTAAATCAAAGAGTCCTTTCAGTTACCTCCTCCCGGAGAACGAACATGAATGCATATGGACATGGAATTATTTGAAGGGAAAAAATATTGCACTGGAAAAACTGGCCTGTTTTCCTGGTTCTGCTGATATTTACCACGCAATTCACCTTTCATTTGACATATGGGTTACCTGTCCACTCACCTCACCTGACGATATAAAAAATTTCAGAAACAGTTTCAATAAGGCCAAGGCGCAGCGCAAGTACAAAAAAATGCAGGAAGATAAAGTCAATGTACAGTTTTTTCTTGACGCAGAAACCAGGGCGCAGCTCAAAGAATTATCGAGGGTCAGAAGACTCAGTACCGGCGAAATGCTGCATGACCTGATTGTTGAAGAGTATAAAAGGTACCGACATTCCAGATAATTTCAGACATATATTATCTCCGTGAGTCCCCCACCACCTTTCCGGTGTGCGGGGGTTTTGTCTTTTTTCACCGGGAATACATGTATGAATCCGTCTGATGCCATTG
>OBZU01000157.1_pt1 | contig 33094 bp, 31 predicted proteins | sample 1495561 | NCBI WGS metagenome assembly OBZU01 (sample SAMEA2580250, study PRJEB22360) | human gut metagenome | biome: human gut; feature: human-associated habitat; material: faeces | place: Denmark | collected 2008/2010 | reverse complement strand
AATGTGGGGCCGCATCCTGGCGGCCCCACATTCTTATTCTTTTTATTCTTGGAGCAGAAACACTCTCGCCTCATAAGGACACAGGGTTGATGGTATAAGCTTATTAGACCATCTATCTATGCGGATATCCCACTGTTGCCACCCTCTGGCGGACGGAATGGGATTTGACACGGTACTGACTAGATCAGCTCTGTGCACCGCTTGTGCTGATCACCCCGCGCAGAGCCCAGAGGTACTGCTCCTGCGAAGAAAACAGAGCCAGCTTTGCCTGATCCAGCGCGGCCTGTGCGCCGCTGAGCTCCGTCTGCGCGCTTTTCAGATCAATATCCGAAGCCACCCCCACCGCGTTTTGCAGCGTTACGTTCTCGAGCGCCTTGGCTTTTGCGTCATAGGCAGTCTGTGCGGAAGAAAGCTTCCCCTGTTTCTCCGCCACATCCGCGTACACCCGGCTGAACGAGCTTTGAAACGTATTCAAGGCAAGGGTATAATTCAGCGAAGCCGCGCGGTAATCATCCACCGTAGAATCCAGATCGGAGTCCTTATTGTCTTTGGCGATATCCCTGGCCAGCTTTTTCTGCTTTAAGGTCCAGTTTTCGTCCTGCGCCGTCTGCCTGTCTTCGGTTTCGCTTATTGTAGAAGAAAAATTCGCGTCCGGTTCGGGCATGGAGGAGATGGAAAGGCTGTAGGAATCTGAATAGCCCAGCAGCACGCGGAGCTGATTCTTCACCGCCTGCATCTGGTTGAGCAGCGCGGTCATGCTGTCGTTCAAGGTAAGCGACTGCTGCTTTGCGCTGAGTAGCTCCGCCTGCGTCATCAACCCCAGATCGGCTTTGAGCTGCGCGATTTTCAGCGTTTCATCCAGCAGCTTTTTCTGTCCGCTCAGCTGCTTGCGCTGGGCGTCCAGCGAATGATAGGTAACGTAAAGCTTTTGCGCCGCCACAACGATTTCATCTGCCGCGGCGTCCATCTGCAGTTCTGTCTGCTCAATCGTATCGTCGCTGATTTCCAGCTGTTCCTCCTGCCCTTTCAGGATGGATACGATGGCGTTGAGCGACGCGATGCTGCCCTGCAGCGAGGCGGCTGCTGCCTCCTGGCCCGGCAGACCGGCGACTGACTGGTAGGTTGTCTGCAGCTGTGCACTCAGATCCTGCAGCTGCTTTCTGCCCGCGGCGATCTCATCCTGCTTTTTCTCCGCTTCGTCGTTGCTTTCCAGGCTGTCCAGTGTTTTCTGGTTGGCCAGAATGGTCTGATTGGAAGAGCGCACGGTCGATTCCACATTCGCATAGGTAACCCGCAGCGTTTGCGGCTCGTCAGTCTGCGCGAACGCCACCGAAGCGCTGCCCAGCAGCAGAACCGAAAGAAGCCCCGCAGTTATTTTTTGCAGTTTCATCTGGATTCCTCCCCTGATTTGATTGCAATTTCGTTTGATAAGCCCTGACTTTCTTCACCGCCAAAGGCGAAGAACATTTCTGTTTTTGAGCATGTAACTTTTCAAGAAAATGAAAGATATGTCATTATGTGATATTTGTCTACCTCTTCCCGCCGCAGACGAGGGAAAAGATACTTGTTTTATTTTTTAATGTAAACGTCTGCCGTGTAGCCGGGCTTGAGCAGACGCTCCGGGTCGTTTGGCTTGACGATGACCCGCACGACCCGCCGGCCGTCCTTTTCCACGGCAAGATCGGGGATTTGCGTCACGGTGCCGGTCAGCGAGGTGCCCGGCGCGCTGGTCGGCACGATCCGCACGGTTTTGCCCACCTGCACGCTGCCGATAAACTCCTCATCCACCTCCGCGCTGATGGTGATGGAATCCGCGTCGATCAGCTGCAATACCTTGGTCGGCGCTCCCTGTACCCCAAGGTACGACGCTTCGCTGACTGCGATATTCCGCACGATGCCGTTTTTGATGTCGGAGATGATCTGACTGCCCTTGATGTAGGGCTTTGCGGTTTTTGCCGTCATCGCGTCCAGATCGACCTGCGCCGCGGAAACGCCGCCCTCCTGCTTGGCAACGTTCGCGGTATTCCCCGCCTGTGCCTGAGAAAGCTGCGCCTGCTTGGATTTGAGCGATACATTGAGCTGATCCAGTTCCTCCTTCAGCGCGGTCTTTGTCTTGTTCAGGTTGGACTGAATATCGTCCACAGCCTTTTGGCGCTGATCTGCAATATCCTTATATTGATTCAGAGTTGCTTTGGAAATCGCTCCGGCCTCATACAGCTTCTGGTAGTTCTGCAAATCCGTTTTCGCAGATGCAAGCTGAGTTTGCGCCAATTTGAAAGAGCTCTGCAGCTGAACCAGATCTTCGCTCGTTCCGTTGTTATACTCCTTGGTTTTGCGGGAAATCTGGCTCTGCGTTTGAGCAATATCCGCCTGCAGGGCCGAAATGTCCTGCTCTGCGGCGGGCAGCCCCGCCTGATTCGCGGTAAGCTGCTGTTTGAGCTTTTCCATATTTCCGTTGTATTCGGAAAGATCCAGCGTTACAAGGGGCTGCCCCTGCGTGACCCTGTCCCCCTCCTGTACCTCCAGCTTTGTCACAATCGAAGGGAAATCAATGCTGATGTCCTCCATCCGGCTGTATGTTACCTCGCCCCACGCGTCGATCTCCGCGTTTTGCTGCGCGGAGGAAGCGGGATTTTCCGACGGCGGGGCTGCGGAGTTTTTCTGATAAAACAAAATGCCCAGAACGACAGCGAGCACTACGATCAGGCATGCGCCCGCAGCCGCCGGTTTTTTATGGGATAAAATCCATGCTTTCATAAGGGGAGTCCTCCATATATCGTCATTCAACGCTTTTGAGCGCTTCCAGCATATCCAGATTCTTCATTTTTTTGGCGACCGCCTGATTGGTGATCCACGCAAACAACAGCGTTACCGCACCGGCGATCAGCACCACCTGTGGCGAGATGCCGGCGGACAGATCCATCTGCTTGTCAAGCCCGACCGCCACCGTCTGGGCAATCAGCCAGCCGGTGGGCACTCCGAAAATCAGTCCGAACAGAACGGAAAAATAGTTTTCCAGCAGCACCAGGTTGCGGATTTCTTCCTGATGAAAGCCGAGCACCCGCAGGGTTGCCAGATCGCGCACCCGTTCGGAATAATTCAGGATGCCGCAGTTGTACAGTACAGCGAACGCCAAAGCCGCTCCCATGGCGATCAGCAGCGAGATCGCCAGCGCCATGATCTGCGTGTTGTCTGAAAAACCGGCCTCCTGCTCTTCTCTTGTCGTGAAATCCTCCACGGCGTCGCTGGATAGAAAGGCTTCATCCGGCGCGCTGTTCCATTTGATCAGCAGTGCCGTCGGCTGAAAGGTCTGGTTCAGGGATTTCCAATAAGTATCGGTCATGTACATCCCCTGCCCGGACGCCATGTAAGCGGACTGCACGACCGGCACGGTTACATACCCCTGATTGCTGCGCTTGAGCCGGATGCTGTCCCCCGGCTGTACCCCGAGCGTCTCACAAAGCTTGCGGGTCATCAGAATGCCGTTTTCCGGTATGGAAACGGAGGCGCCGTCCACCGTTTTCAGATGGATCAGCGGGCTTTCCCGGGGCGTGATGGTAAGCGGCTCCATTTTCTGCCGGCCGTCCGGGCAAATCACCTCTACCGCGGTTTCCTGAACCTGCTGTGTCACGCCGTCCAGCACCAGATTGCTCAAGTAGCGGGAATCCGTCTTGGAAGTGTCTACCAGAACCTTATGGTCATAGCTGAAGGTATCCTGATAAATCTGCCCGGAAATTCCGGTAATCATGTCGTTGATCGACAGTGCCGCGACAATGACTCCCGTGCAGCCCATCACGCCGATGGTGCTCATGATGATTCTGGATTTGTTTTTCAGCGTGTTGCGCGCGATCAGCTTATTGCTGAATTTGATTTTGTTCCACAAGGCGGACATGCGTTCCAGAAAAATATGGTTGCCCGACTTTGAGGGTTTGCCCCGCAGCAGAACGGCGGGGGTATCGTCCAGCAGGCGGCGGCAGGAATAGAGCGAAATTCCGCCCGTACACAAAAGCAGAAGGATGGACGCCGCCAGAAAATGTCCCCAGTCCACATAAATTTTATAATCGGGAAATACCAGATTGACCTGCGGCAGCAGAATCCGCGCAAACCCCTCCTTCCCCAACAGCAGCCCGGCGGCGGCTCCCGCCAGGCCAACGAAAACGCCGTAGGAGGTATAGTGCCACAGAATCGTGTGCCTGCTGTACCCCAGGGCCTTGAGCAGGCCGATCTGAGAACGCTGGTTTTCCACCAGACGCACCATCGTGCTCTGCGTGATCAAAGCGGCAACGAGGAAAAACAGTGCCGGGAACACGTTGGAAAGCGTTTTGAACTGCTGCGCCAGTGAGATCACATTGCTGGCGCTCACGCTGTCGTCCCGCGCGACAATCCCGATCAGCCGATCGCCGATCGCTTCGTCTGCCTGCCGGACAACAGAGCTCAAATCCGCATTGGCAGCCGTTTTGACACTGATCTGGTTAAACACCGCCTGCCCGTAAATACCGCTGAGGGCGTCCGCGCGGATCACGACAAATCCGTAAGTATTCGGGTCGGGCGTCATCGTCGTGGAATTCTTCAGCGAATAAATCTGCTCGCCGCTCAGCGCCAGACCCTCAATCGGCAGCTCCAGCCACCTGCCGTTCAGCTTGACGGAAACCGAATCGCCAAGCCCGAGTCCATGCGCTTTGGCAAAGGTGGTATCCAGCACAGCTCCGCTGCGTTTGCCGAACCGGCCCGCCTGCAAATCGGGCTGATCCAGTGTGCTGCGGCTCTCCAGCGCGTAGACGTGCAGAGTCGGTTCACCGGGCAGGTTCGTTTCGGCGTCGATGGAAAAGCGTTTTTCCACCTGTTCCACCCCGGCGATCCGCCCTATCCGCCAAAGGTCTTTTTCGGAGGGATTCGAGACAGTGACCCACAAATCTGAAAGATTGGTCGCACTGTACAGATTGCTGGAATGGGTATCGACCGTCCGGTACAGACTGTCCAGGCCCGTCAGCATCCCGATGGCAAGCGCCGCCATGACAAAAATCGAAATGAACTGCGCCTTGGATTTGCGCATATCCTGAAACGCTTTTTTCCACAGCGCACCCTTTACCATTCGATCTCCTCCACGTCCTTGGGGTGCTCGTGGGTCTCTATCTGTGAGATCGCTCCGTCGCGCATATGTAGAACTGTCTGCGCCATTTCGGCGATCGGTGCATTATGGGTAACGATGATGACCGTTTTGCCCAGATCGTTCGCCACGTCTCGGATCAATCGCAGCACCTTGCGGCCCGTTTCAGAATCCAGAGCGCCGGTCGGCTCGTCGCACAGAACGATCTGTGGGTTTTTGGCAAGCGCACGCGCGATCGATACGCGCTGCTGTTCACCGCCGGACATCTGGCTCGGGAAATTGTTCATCCGCTCGCCAAGGCCGACACGCTGCAGCATTTCGCAGGCATTTAAGGGATCCGGGCAAATTTCTTCGGCAAGCTGTACATTTTCCAGCGCCGTTAAATTCGGCACCAGATTGTAAAACTGAAACACAAAGCCGATCTGTGTGCGGCGGTAGTCGGTCAGCTCGCGCTCAGACATTCCAGAGACTTCGTGCCCGTTGACGACGATCTTCCCGGCGGTCGGCGAATCCATGCCGCCCAAAAGATTCAGCAGCGTGGTTTTCCCCGCGCCGCTCTGCCCCAGCACCACATTGAACGTGCCGCGTCCAAAATGAAAATCGATGCCGTTGAGCGCCTTGATTACGGCATCCCCAACGCGGTACTCCCGCTCCACCTGCTCAAATGTAATAAATTCCATTGGATCACTTCCTTTATACCGTGCCCCATGCAACAGTAAATGATATTGGCTCCCTCCCCTAACGAAAGCGGGGAGAACCCTGCGCCTGGCGCAGTTCTTGACTTTTCCGATGTAGTTCATTATAATGACACTGTGTTTATTTTGCAACCATCAGATGTTTTTAAAGATGCCATTTTCACAACACATCATCATGAAAATGTTGGTTTTAAAACAAAAATTGATGATGTGATGGCTGGGATTGAAAGGAAGGGGAACCTGTATGCGGGAAATGAAAGAGAGCAGAAAAACACGCTATACACGCACAGCACTGCAGGACAGCCTGTTTGAGCTGATGAAGGAAAAGTCTATTTCGCAGATTACGATCAAAGAGCTGTGTGAAAACGCGGACATCAACCGCACCACCTTTTACGCGCATTATGCGGATCAATATGATCTTCTGCATAAAATAGAGGACGAAACGCTCGCCTGGATGCAGGGAGCACTGGATAGTCTCATCCATCAGACGGAGCGAAGCGAGATGATCAAAATTCTGGAGGGCATCTTTCAGGATTTCATCGACAACAATCGATACCTTCAGATTTTAATCAGCGAACAAGGGGATCTGGATTTTCAGAAGCAGCTGTTCACCCTCATCTACCGGCAATGCGGCCTCTCTTCCTCGAAGCCCCTGATAACCGGTACGGAACCGTACGGCAAAGAGGATTACCTGATTTTTGTTGTGAACGGGAGCATCGGCCTGATTCAGCACTGGCTCAAGGACGGCATCAAGCGGTCGGCAAAAGAAATGGCCGAAATCATTTACACCCTGGCTGCCCAAATCGGGGAAGCGCCGATGCCGCGCAATACGGACAAAAACACCTTATGAATCTCCGTAGGAGCCGCCGTTCTCCCCGCTGACCAACAGATCATTTTTATCCCCTTGATTACTACTCATAGATATGCGACAAAAGGCACGGCGATCGCCGTGCCTTTTGTCGTTCTGTTTAATAAAATGTTTTTTGACAGTTTTCCGTACAAAACCGGTATTGACGGACAGGCCTGCCCCGGCCCTCCTTTTTGGCGGAATCGATCTCCTCGATCAGGCCGGAATCCAAAAGCTGTGAAAGAATCCGGTTACAGCTGCGAACCGTGATATTCAGCCAGCTGGACAAATTGGAGGACGTGATAACGGAATCGGGATCCATCTCGAAAATCCCCATAATGCGCAGCAGGTTCCGTTCGTCGATTCCGCTTTGCTGCGAATAGCTCTGAACCCTGTAATTGGAATAGCTGTAGCTCAGAGTTGTGGGAGAAGAAAGGGGGCCTGTCAGGATCGGGTCTTCGCCGTCCTCCACCAGGAAACCGTCGTTTTTTCCGAACTTGACCGCTTCATGCAGCGCAACTTCCGCCGAATATCTGGCGGAATCCATCGAATCCCCGATCCCGACCCCAAGCCGGAAATGGAACGCGCTGTTGTGAATCAGATAAGTGACCAGGTCTTTCGACAGGTGCAGCTTATCCCTCTCCAGCGTTCTTTGCGTGTGAAGCTTAAACCGCTCCAGGGTCGACTCAATGGAAAAATCGAATTCATTGCAGCGTCGAAAATCCACGAGCTGCTTATACAGGGTAACATTGTAATACTCTTTGTCGTGCTCCGTGGCCCCCTCCGGTAAAATCACCTTGATCAAAATGATGATCTGGTAAGCCTCTTCCCCCAAAGACAGCTTCTGCTGATTAATCGCGTCACGAATCGCATCCGAGATCATCTCCTCCGTAGGAAGAAAATGCTGGTACGGAATCCCGAGCGCCCGGATGGCATTCAGGTTGTTTGTACATCGGGTCAGAATGTAATCGATCTTCCCCTGCTCATAAAGTTCCTTTGGCTGCTGGAGCATTCTGGCATAGTTATACTCTACCTGGTCGTAGCAATAAGGCATTTGCTCTGCCGGAAGATACCTTCTAAGATTCATGTATTGATTGCCTGGGGTCAAAAAATCCACATAGACCCGGTTGAGCGGAATGTTTGGATGCTGTATCAAAAAATTCAGCAAAAGAGAAAGGATATGCGTTTCATTATAGAAAGCAAACGTGCAGGGAATCGTCAGATCATGGATGTGATTAATGGCGTAATGGTACCCGATTTCACCGCTGAAACAGATGGCGTCGCACTTATCCTTGCACTGCTGATAGATTTCCTGAATATCTTCCTGCCGGTCATAAACATATTTGAGGAAGATACATCCAAAATCCCGTTTTTCAATAACGTCATCAATCGCCGCCATCGATACCCGCGGGCTGATAATGCTGACCGTAATCAATAAAAGCACCCCTTTCCTTCGCTCCAAAATCGTCTTAGAACCCGAAATTTAAGTCCTTATATCAAACCAAAAATCAAATCTATTGATTATACTATCAAAATACATTGACTAAGTCAATTAAAAATAGTAATATTTGCATTGTTTAAAGGACACAAATATTTAAATCTTTAATTAAAAGACACAAATGTCGATAATTAAGCACCGTCTTTCGCAAAGGAAAAACCAAATCCCGGCGGCAGATTTTCTATGCAGGGAAAGAGCCGGGCCTTTCGAAAAACACCGCCTGGATTCAGAAAATTGCCTTTCAGCGAACCCAAACCTGTTTTCTATGAATCAAATATAACAGAGAGGAGGAGCTTCTATTGTCTGAAAATCACAGCCCAATCCTTGATGCGGCGGCACGGTTTCACGAATGCCGGAATTCACATCCGGAAAAGCGGCATTCGCACACACCCGGCGGGCGAACGAATCAAAGAGTTGTACTCCAGGGAATGCCGGGATTTGGGGCAAACGAATCAAGGATTCCCCCTGTAGCCGCCGCAGGCAGCCCGCGGAACGAGTTAACTTGAGGACTCAACTTCATTTGTTAAGGAGGATCTTTTTATGGATTCGAAAACCATGACACAACTGCTGTACTGTTTTTGTGTTTTAAGCGTATTGCTGCTGGCCGGAGCTTTCCTGCGGGGTGTGATTCCCGCTTTTCGCAAGCTGTTTTTGCCCGCTTCCGTCATCGGCGGATTTCTCGGCCTGCTGGTAGGCCCGATTATCTGGAAGGGCGGCGGCATTCCCTTCCCCGACGAATGGATCAGCGCGTGGGCAGCTATGCCCGGCATCTTGATTGTGCCGGTGGTCGCGAGCGTTCCTCTGGGAATGAAATTCGGCAAAAAAGGCAAGGGCGCTACGAAGGCCACTACCAACGTGATGAAAATATTCGCCATCATGATGATAGCGCTCTTTGCTCAGACGATTCTGGGAATCGGGGTAAAACAGATTTTTGATACCATTCAGCCTCAGCTGAACTTATACCCTACCTTTGGGTATGAGCTTCCGCAGGGCTACACCGGGGGCCCCGGCACAGCGGGTGTCATCGGCAGCTTCTATAAGGGTCTGGGCCTTCCCTATTGGCAGGTGGCGCAGGGACTCACCTCCACCACGGCGACCTTTGGAATTGTCGGCGGTATGGTTTTGGGCATTATCTCGATCAATATCGCAGCGCGCCGCGGGCAGACCGCGATATTGAGCAAGCCCAGCGACATTCCGATCGACATGTCCAAGGGTTTTCAAAAAGACCCGGAAAAGCAAAAAAGCACAGGCAAAGAGACCACCTTCAGCTCCTCCGTGGAGTCGTTGTCCTTTCATTTGGCAATCATCCTGACCGGGTGCGGTCTTGCCTATGTTGTGATGAGCTGGGTGAAGGGAGTTCCCGGTCTGAGCCAGATTCCGATCTGGGCTTATGCGATCATCGTTATGTTCGGAGTCAATTTCGTTATCCAAAAGCTTGGTCTTGGCAATTTGGTAGACGATCAGACGAAATCCAGAATTTCCGGCGCTTTTTCCGACTACGCCATTGTCGCTTCGATCGCCAGCCTGCCTGTACATGCGGTGCTGCAGTATATCGTCCCCCTGCTCGTGCTGATTGTGGGCGGTTATGTCGTTACATACGCAATCTGCATTGGCCTGAGCAAGGTTTTCTTCAAAGATTATTGGTTCGAGCGTTCGATGACGGTGCTGGGAACCAGCTGCGGCGTTTTCCTGACCGGCCTGATGCTGCTGAAAATCTGCGACCCCGACTTCAAATCCCCTGTATTAAACGACTATTCGATCGGCTTCTCGTTCTGTTCCGTTTCTTCCTTTATTCTTCTGCCCATCACCGTAAACATGATGCTGAGCTATGGCTTCGGAGTGAATATGCTGTTCCAGTTTATTCTGTTTGTCATTGCTTTTATCGTACTTATTTTCGCAGACCGGCTTTACAAATCCTCAGAAAGGAAGGATAACGCCGCAGAGGGAGCGTGATATTATTTTTAGAACCAAAAGGAGACTACTATGGATAAACAGCAAATGTACGAATACCTGGAAGAGAAGAAACCGGTTTTAACGAACCTATCTGACCGGATTTGGGAATACGCAGAAACTGCATTCGAAGAATTCCAATCTGCCGCGCTGATTCAGGATGTTTTGAGGAATCACGATTTTACGGTGGAAGCGCCGATTGGGAAAATCAAAACCGCATTCTGCGGCACCTATGGCAGCGGCCGCCCAGTCATCGGAATCCTGGCGGAATTCGACGCGCTGAACGGCCTGAGCCAGAAGGCCCACAGCGCCGTTCAGCAGCCGTTGGTGCATAGCGGGAACGGCCATGGCTGCGGACACAACCTGTTTGCGGGCGGCTCCGTGGGTGCGGCTCTGGCGGTAAAAGCATATCTGGAGGCCAATCATCTGCCCGGAACCATCAAATTATTCGGCTGCCCCGGCGAGGAAGGAGGCTCCGGAAAAGCCTTTATGGCACGGGAAGGGGTGTTTCAGGGTATTGACGTCGCCCTTGCCTGGCACCCAATGGAGGTCAACGCCATCTTTGATATTGAATTCCTGGCCAACTATCAGGTTTTGTACACTTTTAAAGGTAAGGCTGCACACGCGGCGGCGGCTCCGTATTTGGGGCGCAGTGCTCTGGATGCCGTCGAGCTGATGGACGTGGGCGCAAACTATCTTCGGGAGCATGTGATTTCAGACGCCCGCATCCATTACGCCATTACCAATTCCGGTGGATTCTCCCCCAATGTGGTTCAGTCCTCCGCATCTGTTCTGTATTTAATCCGGGCACCAAAAACCTTTCAGGTAGAGGAAATCTACCAAAGGATTAACCGGATCGCACGGGGCGCAGCGATGATGACAGAAACCGACGTGCAGATCGATTTTATCAAGGCCTGCGCCGAAGTAGTGCCCAACCGTTTTTTGTCTAACATATTGTATGAGAACCTCAAACAGCAAAAGCTGCCGGAATACACTCCAGAGGAACTGAGTTTTGCGCAGGAAATCGCAAAAACCACACCTCCCTCAGAGGATCGTGCTCTGGCCTCCCTGAGCCGGTTCAGGGGTTCGCTTTCAGACGAGGAAATTCAGCAATGCGCCAGGCAGCTGCACGGGAAGGATTTGTGCGACATTATCCTGCCGTTTCACGAGGAGGGCCAAAGCTCGCGTCTCACCATGTCGTCCGATGTAGGCGACGTCAGCTGGAATGTGCCCACAGCGCAGATCGTAACCGCCTGCTACGCTCTGGGCACACCGGAGCATTCCTGGCAGCTGGTGTCTCAGGATAAGACCTCGATCGGGCACAAGGGGATGCTTCTTGCGGCAAAGACGCTTTCCGGAGCTGCTGTGGATCTGCTGGAAAAACCGGAGCTGGTGGAAAAAGCGCAGCAGGAATTCACCAACCGGCTGGGTGGTCAGACTTACCACTGTGCGATTCCCAATGATGTGGTTCCAAAGCCGATCCGTCTGTTGGTATGACGCTCTTCCTTTTATTTTTCTCACTTACTTTTCTATTGATTCTGCCAAACATGTGACATAAACTATTCTCCAAACAAAATGCGCAGCGCTCTCCTAAACGGAAGCGCGGCGCATTTTGTTATGGGAGTATGGCTTCTTCATCTTAAAAACCTGCAAAATCCCACGAATAAAGCAATCGGATTGCTTGCATCGGCCTCCCACCTACTTTGCAGTATATTATAGTTAACTGGCACTACTGAGACCATTATCCACATAAGCATTTCAGGTAAGGTGCGATGGATACGACGACTCCCAGAATGATTTGTGTGAAAAAAGTATGTTCCGTTGCGCTCTTTATTTACAATTGCATATTGATTCAGTACAATAATACTAAAGATTTCTCTATGTGAAATTGATCTGAGGTGAACACAATGGCAGTTCATGCGAAATACTCATCGGATATTGAGGCAATATTATCGCATCGGCATGACAACGGTGCCGATTTTTGGACAACCCCGGACAAGCGTTTGCTCAAGGGGTCGCCGTTTTCAGCCTATAACAGCGCGCTCATGCTTATGGAGTTGGGGGTGGAACCAACAGATGCGGTACTGGAAGAAGTAGCGGAACTGTTTTTCGGCACATGGCAGGAAGACGGACGTTTCAAGCTATATCCCCAGGGCGGTATCTTACCGTGTCAAGCCGCTCATGCCGCCTATTTGCTTTGCCGTATGGGGTATGCGCAAGATGAAAAAATCCGCAAAACGCTTCGCCATCTTTTAGAAATTCAGTCCGATGATGGAGGCTTACGGTGCAACAAGTTTTCTTTTGGGCGCGGCCCTGAAACGGAATCTTCCAACCCCGGGCCTACGCTCACTGCTTTGAACGCCTTTCGGTTCACGGATGCTCTGAATCGTGAACCGGCTCTCGACAGAGCGGTTGATTTCTTGCTGGAGCACTGGGTGATCAAAAAGCCCATTGGCCCCTGCCACTATGGAATCGGCACATTGTTCATGCAGGTAGAATATCCGTTCAGAGATTATAATTTGTTCCAGTACGTTTATGTACTGTCTTTTTACAACCGCGCGAAAAAAGACGAAAGATTTCTGGAGGCATTGGCTGCCTTACAGGCAAAGCTGGTAAACGGAGAGGTTGTAATTGAGCGTGTTGTTCCCAAGCTGGCAAAGCTGTCCTTCTGTCAAAAAGGTCAGCCCAGCGAGCTTGCAACCATGCGTTATCAAGAGATTCTGGCAAACCTTGATAACAGCTGAAATCCAATTTCTCAAAAGAGATTGGTCATTATTTTAAAAATAGATTCCTAGGAGAAAATATTACAAATGGAAGCAGGTGAACTTTATGGCATTCGACTATAAAAGAGAGTACAAGGAATTTTATTTACCACCCAAACAACCCGGTATTGTGGAAATACCGAAAATGAATTTTCTCGCGGTTCGGGGCAAAGGCGACCCGAATGAAGAAAACGGGGAATACAAAAGGGCCATGGAGCTGCTCTACGGCATAGCGTATACAATCAAAATGAGTTACAAGGGCGAGCATATCATCGAAGGCTTTTTTGAATATGTTGTACCGCCGCTGGAAGGGCTTTGGTGGCAGGAGGGTATCCGCGGCGTTGACTACTCCCGCAAAGATCTTTTCCAGTGGATTTCTCTGATCCGGCTGCCGGATTTTGTGAAGGAAAGCGACTTTGAATGGGCACTGGAAGAGGCGGCAAGAAAAAAGAAGATGGACTTTTCCCGGGTAGAATTCTTTTCTTATGACGAAGGACTGTGCGTGCAGTGCATGCATCTGGGTTCTTATGACAATGAACCGGCAACCATCCGTCAAATGGAAACCTATGCGCAGGAACACGGATATACCATTGACATCACCGACAAACGGCATCATCACGAGATTTATTTGAGCGATCCCCGCAAAACGGAAGCCGCCAAACTGAAAACCGTTATTCGGCATCCGGTTCGAAAAGTGTAAGCCATCGGAAAGGAGTAAGCTTGTGGAGAATTTTACCAAGGAAGAACTGGAGGAAGCCCTCCGGGCGATCGTTTCGACAATCAGCAAATGTGAAAAGGTGCAGCCAAAACTAAAGCCGGGCACTTCTCAGCACACGCTGCTCATACGTAGGATCAAGGCGCTGCGCATCGCATCGTCACTGATCACCAGAGAATTAGAGAGCATTCCATAACGCTGAGGATGCCCATTCGGTGCGCCCGATATCGCGCAGTATATCGACAGCGGCCAGAGAAGCGAAGATGATGTTCGCTATATCTCTGTCTACAAAAAACAAGTCCCATCCGCTGGCGCAATCTAAGATTGCGAGCGGATTCCGGAGACTTTGCTCTCACGCAATCAGTTTATGAATCTCAACTGATACGCACAACAAAACAGGGCCGCAGCATTTTATATCGCTGCGGCCCTGTTTTTATCCACATTAAAGCCCGTGCTGATCCAGAAACTTTTCAAATTTTGCCGGGCCTAAAATCTCATTGGTCACAAATTCACCGTCATAGAAAAAGCTGTAGGTGGTAAACGGCGTGGGCGCGGACTGTGCCTGCCCGGTCGTCTCGATCTTGCGGACGCTGATTTTTGCGCCGCGCTCCTTGGCAAGATTCACGATAACCGGCACATATTTGTCGGTGTGAGGACACTGGTTGGTATAGTACAGCACCATTCCCTTTTTCTCGATTTTGCCCCGCTTTGCGCAGTCTTTGAACTTTGGAATCGGCGCATTCCCGCTAAAGGGCAGATAGTAGAGCACAAAAAAGGGTGCTGCGGTATCGACTGCCGAAAAGCCTTTGTATTTCAGGTAATCCGGGTCGGACAGAAACGGGTGCTTTTTCTCTGAGGCGACAACAGTAAGCCCGCAGCAGCCCTTGGATTTGGCATCCTGAATGCACTCCTCCAGCAATTGATTAGCGTAGCCTTTTCCCTTATACTGCCCCGAAATCCAAAAGCAGTTGATGTGCATATACCCTGGGGCCTCGATGGGACACCATGCCTTCTCTGCGGGAATGTACTCAATGAACACCTTGCCCCGCGCGTCCAGCTTCCGGAACACAAGGCCGTCCGCAAAGCGATTTTTCATCCACGCTTTTTTGGAGGATACGCAGGTATCGCCCTTTTTATCGGAGATAGCACAGCAGATATGTTCACGGTCGATATTGTCTGCCGTTACCGCAATGATGCTTTCCATCGCTACACCTTCTTTTTGATTTTTCTTCGGATTTGAATCAGGTGTTTTACGTCCTCTAAAATCGCCGCACTGGTCACGCCGACCATCAGCCACCTGCCGCCCGCGCTAAAGACGGTGTTAGAAAACAGCTCCTGCGTATACCTGTCGCACATCGGCATGGTGAGCTCGGCTTCAGCCTCTTCTTTCGCGCCGATCACGACCAGCGCAATAAAGTACCCGGCCATCGGGTAGAGGGTACAGAGGGAGCGCCCGGCTTTTTGATATTTCACATTCCAGCCCGGCTGGGCGGAACAACTGCTGTAGCTGAAGCTTGGCTGCACGTCGTAATTTTCTTGCAGAAAGCGATTCATTTCGGCCCACAGGGGACTGTTGATATACTCCGCGATTTCGGCGGCGCTTGGCCGTCTGTCCGGCCCGTAAAGCGTTACCCATTCCATCCTTATCCCTCCCGCATTTATCATACATCAGATAACATGACAACAGTGCGTCATGTTTTGTTTCGTATTTCCTCCAGATAATCTGCAACGCGCGCAGGATGAAGCACCTTCACATCCCTGCCCAGAGAAAGCAAAAAGCTGTAGAGCCAGCCGTCTTCCGGCATTCGGACAAGAACATGATAGGAGCCGTCGGCATTGCGTTCAATGCAGCCCTCGTCAAATTCATCGTAAACGCGGTGGGCCGCCTGTGCCGAAAATTCCAGCTCTAAATCGATCAGAGACAGAGACGCAGCGTCTGTCGATTCAATGGACGGCGGGCTGTATTGTCTCGCCGGAAAATGCTCGTCCGTTAACTGCACATGCAGCATGCGGTTGATTTTAAAGGTGCGGTAAGCCTGTTTTTCCAGGCAATAGCCCTGCAGGTACCATGCTTTCGACTTGAAGACCAGCTTCAACGGGTATGCCTTTCGGCGGCTTTCGCTTCCGTAGGAACCCACATAGTCAAAGCAGACGGCATGTCTTCTCAGAATTGCCGTTTTGAGCAGCTCAAAGCGCCGATTGTCCTGCGCGCCCTGCCCCCATCGGGAAAAATCCACCTCAAGCCAATCCGTATCGGTCTTTTGAAACAATGCGCCCAGCTTTGAGAGTGTACGGTTTGCATCCGTGTTGCCTGTGGCAGCCAGACTTTGCAGAGCGATCAGAATCTGTTTCTGCTCCTCTTCGTTCAGCGCAGCTTTATTGAGCACATAGCCGTCAAGGATCGAGATGCCGCCGCCCTTGCCCTGAGTGGTATAAACCGGAATATTTGCCGATGAAAGGGTATCGATATCCCGCAAAATGGTTCGTACCGAAACCTCAAAATGTGCGGCAAGCTCTTTTGCCGTCATGGCTTTTCTGTCGAGCAGCAGGTATACAATTTGAAAAAGTCGATCGATCTGCATAACATCACCTGTCAGCAGTATACCACAAAAACAGAGCGGCGGAACGTGCGCTGGTAAAGTCTTTGCGGAAAATAGGTAAAGCCATCATGCCCTTGTGTGTACAGGCTCTTTGCCCGGACAAGCGCACAACACCCTCAAGTTTTGCCCTATTAATTAAAAAATGAACACTTCCCCCTGTTCTTATTCTGCAAAGCAGGCAGCAAAACTGATACAAAAACGAAAAGGCTGGAAGCCGGCTCACGCCGGTTCCCAGCCTTTATCGATGCTTATCTTTTGACCGCCATCCCGTTGAATCGGGCGCTGTCGCCCAGCAGCTCTTCAATCCGCAGTAATTGATTATATTTCATGATCCTCTCGGTTCTGCATGGAGCGCCGCTTTTGATTTGCCCGGCATTTACCGCGACAGCCACATCAGCCATCGTCGTGTCCTCCGTCTCGCCGGAGCGATGGGATACCACAGTGGTATACCCGGCTTTATGCGCCATCTGAATGGTATCAAGTGTTTCCGAAAGCGTGCCGATCTGATTCAGCTTAATCAAAATGGAATTGGCAATGTGTTTGCTGATGCCCTCTTGTAAAATTTCCGGATTTGTGACAAAAATATCGTCACCCACCAATTGCACTTTATTGCCGAGCTTCGCCGTTAAGGCTGCCCAGCCATCCCAGTCGTTCTCCGCTAATCCATCCTCGAGGGAAACGATCGGGTATTTATTGATCCAATCTGAATAAAGCGCAATCATCTCCTCACTGCTGCGGCTTATCTTCTCCCCCTGGAATACATACTTGCCGTCCATATAAAATTCAGAAGCAGCAGGGTCCAACGCGATCGAAACATCTTCGCCGGGCCTGTAGCCTGTCTTTTCAATTGCCTCCACGATCAGCTTCAGCGCATCTTCATTCGTTGCAAGGTTGGGGGCAAAGCCGCCTTCGTCGCCCACCGCGGTGCTCATCCCCCGATCTTTTATCACAACTTTCAAAGTCTGATAAACTTCGGAGCACATTCTCAACGCGGTCGCAAAGCTGTCCGCGCCAATCGGCATAATCATAAATTCCTGAACGTCAACCGTATTGTCTGCGTGCTTTCCCCCGTTTAAAATATTCATCATGGGAACCGGAAGCTCATACGCGTTTGAGCCGCCGATATACTTGAACAAAGGAATGTTCAGAAAGTTGGAAGCTGCTCTCGCCGCCGCCATGGAAACGCCCAAAATCGCATTTGCGCCAAGCCTTGATTTGTTCTTCGTTCCATCCAGCGCGATGAGCAGCTGGTCTATTTTCCGCTGCTCCAGAACATCAACGCCGACGATTTTCGGTGCGATGATTTTCGTTACATTCTCAACAACCGTTTTTACCCCTTTCCCATGGAAGCGGCTTTTATCGTTGTCCCGAAGCTCCACCGCTTCTCTTGTGCCGGTCGAGGCGCCGGAGGGCACGGCTGCCCGCCCCGTGACGCCGTTATCCAGCACAATATCGACCTCAACCGTCGGATTCCCGCGGGAATCCAATATCTCTCTTGCTTTTACTGAATTGATTTTTGACATTTTACTCTCTCCTTTATCTATTTAGTATTTCACCTTGGTGCGTGGTAATGTAGAGATATTCGCTTATATCAAACTGACAGCCCGAAGGTATAGGCCCAACAGGATCATTATCACCATCAGAATCCGAATCCATTTTAAAATCAGATTGGTCCGTTTGATCCTGCAGGCCTCTTCCATCAGTCTCAGCAAATCGGGTAATTCGTTTATCAGTATTTTAGACAGCCTCCTCGCAATTGGGGAGCTGTTCTTTGCAAAGGATATCCCGACATCCGCAACTTTCAATGCGACTCCATCATTAGGGCCGTCTCCGATCATGGCTACGTGATGGCCCTTCTGCTGAATCAGCCGGATAATAATCCCTTTTTGAGAAGGCAGCAATCTTGCAAATACGGAGCAACCATCGGATTGCCTCGCTATCTCTGCGAATGCCATTCTGTCAATCGCATTTCCGGTCAGGTAATCGCCCGGATTTTCCGTCATCCCACATTCTCTTGCAATGTTTACGGCGGTTTCGGCTCTGTCACCGGTCAGCATGATGCTTCTGATTCCCTTGTCAGTGATTCTTCGGATGGTTTCAATCGTTCCATGCTCCAATGAATTTTCCAGCACTAACAGACAGAGGAACGTATATTTTTGAGGAGATGCATCGGCTGAGCCGGATGCATATGCGAGCGCGATCGAGGTATTTCCCCATTGATTGATGGAACGAATCATGCGGTTATTCAGAAGCCGAAAATTAGAATCCGCGCCCCTTGTTCCGTCTGACGGCAACCATTGGGTGTCACACATATTGAGAATGACATCCGGGTCTCCTTTGGCAAAATAGCACACCCCTAAATCTTTCAGTTTATAACCGCACGCCATCCATCGGTTTTCAGAATCAAACGGTTTCTCATAGATGCGTTTGCTTTGCAGCAATAAGTTCTTTACATCCATACCGTTTTTCTCCGCAAAGGAAATCAATGCTTTGTCGATCGCATTTGCCTGTTCCAGCTTTTCAAAGAACAGGACGTCATTGCATAAAGCACATGCAATATCAATCAAATGCAGCAGCCGATCCCCGGTGGGACGACCCGCGCCGATGGGCCGGTCCCCTTCGCAGTAGATGTTTTTGACATCCATTTGCCGTGTCGTTAAAACCCCTGTTTTATCAAAGCAGACGACGTCAACCTGATGGAGTGACTCAAACACAGCCGTGTCTCGAATCTGGATTTGATAACGCCCGCACTTCTCTATTTCATCAGAAATAAGCCAATGCTGGAAAAGCGCATCGTTTTGCAAAAGAACAATAACAGCAGCCCAAAACAGATAAAGCACGGTCAGGACGGCCAGGTTTGGCACGCGTGCTGCCTGAATAACAAACGCAGGCAGAAGCAAAATGACCAGAATCAAGTATTTCTTTTTAAAAAAGCGGATCTGAAAGGTTTCACTTTGCCCCCACAATTGTTTGGCAATCTGCCCATATTCTTTCTGCTGCAAAATGATGACGCCGACACATTGGTACAAAAGGAAAACTCCTGATATGCTGTAGATGTCGGCAGCAGAGAGCATCACCTTACCAAGGAGGCGTTACCATGATAACCGGCAGCATACAGCCGAAAAACGGCAAATACTATGCCGTTCTCAACCTCTATGATCATACGGGCAAGCGACGGCCCAAGTGGGTCAGTACAGGGTACACCGTGAAAGGCAATAAAAAGAAAGCACAGGAGGTATTGAACGAGCTTACACGGCGGTATAGCGCACAACTGCCGCCGTCAAAGCGCGGCCAACCTGCCTGCACCCGAACGGTGGATATGACACTTCTGGATTTCCTCTATGAGTGGCTATCCACCCGGAAACCTCATATTCAGCCAACTACTTATCACAATTACACCAAAATGATTGAAGGGAGGGTGACCGACTGTTTCGGTCCGCAAAAGACACTGCTGATAGAGCTTAATTACCATCAGTTGGATGACTTCTATAACTCCATTCGCAAAGATGGCTGCTGTGAAAACTCGGTGGTCAAATACCATGCCATGCTTAAAATGGCTTTGGACTATGCTATCCGAAAGGAATACATCCAGATCAACGCGGCAGACCGTGCGGTGGAGAAGCCCTCCAGGAAAAACAGGTACAAGCCCAGTTACTATTCCAGAGATGAACTGAACCGGTTGCTCCAAATAGCGAAAGACGATGTTCTGTATGTACCGATTCTTCTGGCGGCTTACTATGGACTGCGGCGCAGCGAGGTTCTTGGTATCCGTTGGGGTTCTATAGACTTTGAGAAAAAGACCATTGCCATCGAGCACAAGGTCATTGAAGGAAGCGCCGCAGGACAGGAAGGCCTTCTGCTGATGGATGAGATGAAAACCAAATCCAGCCGGCGGACGCTTCCACTGCTTCCGACGCCGGAACGCGTTCTACTTGAGGCGAAAGCTCGCCAAGAGGAGTACCGCAGAGTGTGCCGTAAGGGCTACTGCACAAAGTATTTGGAATATGTCTGTGTCGACAGCTTAGGGAACCTGCTAAGCCCAGCTTTTCTAAGCGCCCACTTTTCCTATCTCCTGAAGAAGCGCGGTTTGCCTCATATTCGTTTTCATGATCTGCGCCATACCTGTGCCAGTCTATTAGTGGCTGAGGGCGTGGATATGAAGCGCATTCAACTCTGGTTGGGGCACAGCAACTTTTCTACAACGGCCGATATTTATGCCCATCTGGATTTTGCCAGCAAGCGTGATACCGGAGCGGTAATAGGCAACCTGCTGGATAGGGCGGAACGTGAGGAAAAACAATGCGATGTGCCTTAACCAGTAATTCGATTCAAAGAACGCCAAATATAAAAAATCAGTCATGGAAGTGTGTTCTTCCATGACTGACGTTGGCGGAGAGGAAGAGATTCGAACTCTTGCCCGGCGCAAACCGGCTACCGCATTTCGAGGGGAATATAAGACTGTTTTTTGTCCGTATGCTCTTATAGCAGCTTATATTGTCGCAATAAAAAGCCCCATTTTAGAAGCCTTCTACTGCTTAGTACGCTTTGGCTTTTATATTACTTTACTAGATTGATTTAGGGGCCAGGGCAACATTTGGGCAACAATATATACCGCCTTTTTCTCATGACTTTTCAAAATCTAAATGAGGCTACATAGCATCAGGGATACTATTTCCTTGTTGATCGCCTCATTCTTCTATATTGTGGAGTGAGAGCAGCATAGATTTCCGTTTTCCTGGGCTTTATTGTAAACCATAGAAACTTTTTAAATGAGTGTGTATAAGCGTCTTGCGCGGCAAAACAATTATCGTATACTTCCCCGGTTTTTTCATTAGTTATTTTAAAATATCCATTCGAAATTAATGTGTCAATTAGAGCCTCTATAGAATCACCATCTTGAAGAAATATAGAAAGCTCCTTTTCCAATCTTCTAAACTCAATTTTACTTATATAATGACTATGCAAATGCTCCAAAATTGTTCTTATATTGGGATATTCAGACACCATCTCAGCGATTAAATTCTGATATAAAAACTCTGAATATTCTCTTAGTGCATAGTCAAAATCAGAATCTAAAACTTTAGAATGTCCACTATTAACAGCTGATTCAAATAGATTTCTTATAAACATTAAGAAATCTCGCGGCCTTGGTAAACATACTTCCTGTATACGATTAAATACAGTTGTGTTAGGAGATAATTTCAACGCGAAATATTTACTCCATACTAAAGAAAGATTACTGTCATCAGGAATTTCGAGGACATAAGCGAATCTTTTCTCTATAAGCCTTTTAAGTTGTTCAGGGAAATTTGACCAATCAATTTCTTGTCTATTCAAAATTAATTTATCTGGTTCGCGAGCTTCTTTTAATATATAGTCAAAAATATCTTTACGCAGAAACAATATTACTTTAGTTTCGATGCGAATAGAATCTTTCCCTTTTAACTCATTCTCTATATGACCAGTTACCTCAAACAAGCTTAGTAACATTGAAGCTTGAATATTTAAATCGCTTTTTACATCCCACGTTTTATCTAAATTGTCAGCAATGATAGCTATCTTGTAATACTTAGTGTTAATAAAATACTTTTTCAAGAGTACTGCCATAGGATTAATATAGTCAATATAAATGTTCTGCAAAATATTACCGTTTTCTTTTTCGGACATAAACTTCATTAACTCTAAGAAGTGCTTAGACAAAATATTAGAGTGTTTATCAACAAAGCTGATGATATGTTGTTCTATGGAATCCTCATCATGATACTTAACCTTATTATTTAATCTCAAAGCTATTTCCATAAGTAGTTTTGAGTATATAATAAATTTCCAAATTGAATGGAAAAAAGATTGTTTTTGAGCTACCGATGAAAATAAGGTTGAAACCTCGACATTATCTAACAACTCCGAAGATTCAGGTTTTAACGATATTACATAGCAATTCAAATCACTTATCAAATCATTGTTTAACATAATATAAATAGCAGTTTTGCCAGTACCTTTTCGGCCCACAAAAAACGCTCTATTATTTTTTTGAGCATATCTATAGGCATTAGTTTCTATAAAATAATTATCCAATTGATCTCGTTCATTTTCGGCAACATCATATCCCAATCCTAGTTTTAATAAATCCAGTTCAGTGTCATCTGCATTGCTAACAGTATTTGTAATTGGATGTATGTATTGCTTTGTCCAATCTGAAAGCTTAATAATACAATCCTGTGCATCTTTGTATTGAAGCATAATATCAACGTAATCAATGGGGGCATTGTAAGGTTGAGGTGCTAATAGCAGAACATTTTTTTGCATACCACAACCAAAACCCGCCAACAAAGAAGATTTGGCATTTTCTTCATACGAAACGCTAATATAGGAATTAGTAATGTGAACAACAATATTATTTGCACATGAAATTGATTCTAGATATTTAGCAAATGGACGATATTCAACCTCACTAGAATCATCAAACATAACCTGATATTCAGATTGTCTTAAAAACTGATATGTATCTAATTGTGCCTGTGAATTAGAGGCATTACTGATATAAAATATATCATGCGTTATAGGAAGATTTCTATTCGTAACCGCTAAGTCGCTGAGTAGTTGAGGTTTTTCCGGAACGGTTTCTAGAGCTTTAAGAATATTATTTGCATTCTCAAATTTTGAGTATGCAATATTCTTCAATATGTCAATTTTAGAATAGTTTAAAGATGCATTTGGCATGTTTTCATTTAACAAGATGAACAATCTTTTGTTCTTTGAAATAGCATATCCTAATTCGAAAAGTACATTATGATTGAGAAATGAAAGATCACACGCAAATATATCACTTTCATCAATAGCATCAAATATTGCTTTGACCAGTACTCTCCCATTATGGCGTAAATCTTCCCAAGATTGAGCATGGTGAATATTTTCTTTGTTTATGTCGGTAATTGCGCCTTTTATTGCATCAACATTATCAGAGGTTCCGCTTTTTGAACTGCTTTGATATGCGAAAAATATCTTAGACATTTAATAATATCCTCCTAGCATTAGGTCAAGCATTCATTTCTTGCATACTCTTTAGAACAGACAGATATTACCTATTAATTATAACATATTGTGTTTCCAAAAAAAAGTAGAGAAACTGCAAAAACCGCCAGATTGCGCGCATCTGGCGGTTTTACATATACCAATTACAAAGGAGGTACACCCATGCAATCCTCAACTAGAAGTGCAGCCATATATGAACGCGGCATTCTGCTCCCATCCGGCGCAATATGCCAAGACAAAATCAACCTCATATCCGGGGCTATCACCGCCCCATTCCTTGAAACCCTGTTCACCTTCTCCAGCAACGACGCCGGGACGATGGACAGGGTTTCGGCCATCTTTACCCACCTGTACAGCGAGGGCCGGGAAGTGGAAATGCTGGCCGTCCTGCGCATCCTGTACGATGTGGCGGGCCTGCAATTCCCGGAGGATGTGGAACTGCTGGCAGGCCACCCGGAGGCCCGGCAATACTTCCTGTTTTCCTTCCTGCTGGACATGGACGACTGGATGCAGGACATACAGGCCGAAGCTGCCGGGGAGTAAGGAAATCCGATACATGGGGGAAGTCTGCCCGTTTGCAGGAGTGCAGCGGGCTTTTGTTTCCCCCTAAAACCCCCTTCTACCTGCTGGCAAGAGAGATTACCCGCTGGAAAAAGGATAAGCTGTAAAGCGATACAAGCCAATATAAAGTGCTACGGGCGTTCAGAAATGAGCGCCCTTTTTTTATGCCCAAAAGGAGAGTGATACCATGCCGGGCGTAAGCAAGGAACAAATCGAGCAGGCAAAGGAAATTGACCTGTTTTCCTACCTACAACAGTATGAACCGCAGGAGTTAAAGCGCACAGGGCCGCATGAATATTGCACCATTACCCATGACAGCCTGAAAATCAGCAACGGCAAATGGCATTGGTTTTCAAGAGGCATCGGCGGCAAGACCGCCCTTGATTATCTAATCAAAGTACGGGGCATGGATTTTGTGGAAGCCGTCAGCCTGCTTTGCGACGGACGGGCCGCCCCTTCCGTTTCATTTCAGCAGGTAAAGAAGCCGGAGCCGCCGCCCAAACCCTTTGAACTGCCGGAGCCGAACCGTGACAATCGCGCTGTTATCGACTACCTACGGGGCCGGGGCATCGACCCGGAAATCATCTATCGCTGCATCCAAGCCGGGATATTGTATGAGAGCCGGGAATATCACAACTGCGTGTTTGTGGGCAAGGACGCAGCCGGGACACCCCGTTTCGCGTCCGTCCGGGGAACCTGCGGGAAATTTAAGCAGGACATCGAGGGCAGCGACAAACGATACAATTTCGTGCTGCCATCCTGCCCGCCCAGCAGCCGCTTTGTGGCCGTCTGTGAAAGCGCCATTGACGCCCTTTCCCTTGCCACCATCCGCAAACGGAAAACAGGGGCATGGGACAGATACCATTATCTTTCATTAAGCGGCACGTCGCCGCTGGCCCTGCTCCAATATCTCACCGACCACCCGGAAATAGACCATGTGTACATGTATCTGGACAACGACAAAGCCGGGCGGGGCGGCATGATGAAGCTGCGGGCGGCGCTTATGCAAAACGACGCTTTCCGCGACCACATCACCACCACCGAGCCGCCGCCCATCGGCAAGGACTACAACGACTATCTGCGTTTCCTGCTGCGGGCAGAGCAACAGAAGGAAGCCAAACAAACCAGCCGTCCGAGAAACCGGGCGGCTATTTCACGTTAAGGAGGAATTTACCATGAAAAGGCCTTTTGCATATATCTGTTCGCCCTTTCAGGGCGACGAGGCCCACAACACCGAAAAGGCCCGCGAATATTGCCGCAAGGCGTATGAGGCCGGATTTACCCCTATGTGTCCGCACCTGCTGTTTCCCCAATTCCTTGATGAGAGCATCCCGGAGGAACGTAAGGCGGGCATGGAAATGGCAAGCGCCCTGCTGCGCCGATGCCATGTGCTGCTTGTGTGCGGGGGCACCATCAGCGAGGGCATGATGTGTGAAATCCTCTATGCCCACCGCCTGAACCTCCCGGCCACCACTCTTGACGGCGTTTTGATGGTAAAGGCGCAACGCAGGCAGCCACAGGCCCCGAAGGAGGCCGCCGGACAATGACAAGCCAAACTGAATTTGCTGAAAAACTGCTGGAACTGGCCCGGAGCGACGCGCCCATTACCGCCTTTGTCACCAACTTAAGCAAGTACAACGAGGGCGACCTTGTGGGCGAATGGCTGCCCCTGCCCACTACCACAGAGCAGGTGCAGGCGTGTTTGAAGCGCATCGGGCTTGACGGCATCCGCTATGAGGAATATTTCATTACGGACTATGAAACGCCCATAGGCGGCCTGTATGACCATCTTCCCGAATTCGCCAATCTGGACGAACTCAATTATCTGGCCGCAAAGCTGGATGAAATGGAACCCGGCGAAATGGAGAAATACGAGGCCGCCGTTGAATATGGGGAACATACGGGCAGCCTGCAAGATTTAATCAACCTCACGGAAAACCTTGATTGCTACGACCTGTACCCCGATGTGCAGAGCGAGGAAGATTACGGCTATTACCTCATTGACGAGTGCTGTTCGCTGGACATCCCGGAGAACATCCAAAATTATTTTGACTACGAAGCTTACGGACGGGACGCCATGATGGAAGAAACGGGAACCATCACAGAACAAGGCTATTTGCGGGAAACAGGCGACAGCTTCCATGAGGAATACGATGGCAAGGAAATCCCGGAGGAATACCGGGTTTTTGCCTATCCTCCAAGAGAAGCGGCGAAAAACAAAGGGCCGAAAAACAGGCCCCAGCCATCTCATGAAGCGCGGTAATTCAGCGGGTACGGTACAGGGCAGCCAGAAGGCTGTCCTGTACTTGCAAGCATAGCATTTGTACTACCAAATGCCGCTTGTAAGGGGCAAGCCCCTTAAACCCCACTATAGCCCGAACTTCAAGAACCTTCATTTAATTGAGATTTTAGCCGTAAAATCCCACTTTCAATGGCTTTAATTACCTCAATGAATTCTTCGTCGCTTTTTCCTGTTGGGTCGTCCAGCCCCCAATCCTCCCTGTGCTTGCAGGGCAGATAGGGACACTCGACGTTGCAGCCCATTGTCACCACGACATCCACGGGCGGGATGTCGGACAGGAGTTTGCTGCGCTGTGTGGCTTCCATGTCGATGCCGTAAAGCTGTTTCATCAGACGTACAGCGTCTTGATTGATTTTCGGCTTTGTTTCTGTTCCCGCCGAATAGCTCTCAAATACACTACCGGCAAGGTGCTTGCCCAGCGCCTCCGCAATCTGACTGCGGCAGGAGTTATGAACACAAATAAAGGCAACTTTTATCATACTGTTTCACCTTCCTTTGGGAACCAGTGTCGGGTCTTATTTACGAACCGCACCAGCAGAAGCATCACGGGAACCTCGGTCAATACGCCGACTGTCGTAACCAGCACAACCGGGGAGGTTGCCCCGAAAAGCGTAATGGCGACGGCCACCGACAGCTCGAAAAAGTCCGACGCGCCAATGAGCGCGGCAGGAGCCGCAATATTGTGCGGCTGTTTGAGTTTCTTGCATAGCCAATATGCAAAGAGTGCCGTTATGATATTCTGGAGAACCAGCGGAACGGCAATCATCAGCACATGAAAGGGATTGTTCAGTATGGCATCCCCTTGGAACGAGAAAATGATAACCAGCGTTAAAAGCAGCCCTATGGTTGTCACTCCGTTAAACTTGGGAATGAAGTGGTTATTAAAGTAATCCGCTCCTTTGCGCCGAATCATCCACATACGGGTGAGAGCGCCCCCCGCCAGAGGAATTGCCACAAACACGACCACGGAGAAAAGCAGCACATCCCACGGAACATGAATGTTCGATACGCCCAGCAGAAAGGATACAATCGGCGCGAACAGGAAAATAATCAGCAGGTCGTTGATGGATACCTGAACGAGCGTATGGGCCGGGTCGCCCTTTGTCAGATGGCTCCATACGAATACCATCGCGGTACAGGGAGCCGCGCCCAGCAGAACCGCACCCGCCACATAATCTCTTGCCAGTTCTGCGGGGATAAACGCTTTGAATACCACATAGAAGAAAAACGATGCAAGGCCGAACATCAGGAAGGGCTTAATCAGCCAGCTTGTTCCGCTGGATACAAGAAGCCCCTGGGGATGTCTGCGCACGTTTTTTATCGACTGGAAATCCACTTTCAGCATCATAGGGTATATCATTACCCAAATCAATACCGCAATGGGAATAGAGGTATGTGCGTATTCAAATCGCTGTAAAAACACGGGAACGTCCGGCAGGAATTTTCCAATCAGGATACCCGCCGCCATGCACAGTAAAACCCAAAGAGTCAGATATTTTTCAAAAAAGCCTATGCCCGTATTCTCTTTACTCATAAAACACACCCTCCATTTTAGCAGCACTCCCCGCCGCCTGAACAATCACAACTCGGTTCTCTCCCAGTAAGCCAGCCCATAATCACGGCGGCGGCGCATCCCACTCCGGCGTCAACCGTGATGGCGTTTGTGGGGCAGTTTATCGCGCAAGCGCCGCACTCCATACACAAGTCTTTGTCTTTTATCCGCGCTTTTCTTTTGTTGACCTTGAATACTCCATGAGGGCAGACCTCCGCGCATTTTCCGCAGCCGATACATTTTTCATCCGACAGCCGAAGCGTTACAACGTCTTTTAGATATTTGTATTTCATAATGCCCTCCTGATTAAGCCGACAAGCTCTTTACGAGCACCAGCACAATTCCAGCGACGGACGAAAGAACAATGAGCGGCACCGCCGCTTTCATTTCCTTGATAACGCCGGAAAAGGAAGTGTATGTTGACGAACCTGTGAAATTCATAGCCAGATACGACGACAAGGACGGCAGCACCAGCAGATAACCTATGGCAAGAAGCAAAAATTCAGAGGCAAGCCAGCCATTAAACCAAACAAATCCTGCCGTCCAAAGAAGCCCTAACAGCCAGCCCTTCCATGCGAACGCCCTGCCGGGAATAAGGGGAAGGAGTACGGGCGTGACAACGGTTCCCGTTACCACAGCGCCCGCATACGCGACGAAATCCGCAAGTCCGAAAGGTCTTGCCGAAAACAGGTTGATAAGAAACAATACTCCGAAAACCATGAGTGACATTTTTGCAGCCGCCACCAATTCCACAGGCGTTAGAACTAATCTATCCCATGCCGTGAACTTCACGGTACGCATTTCTTCCGTGGCCTTAAAACCGGAAGCAATGAACGCCTTTATATCCCGTGCTCTCACAGGGCCATAAACCACAGAGAACCCGGTTTGCTTGGTCACTTCATGGGCGCTCACACCGGGCGCACCCAACTGCGGTAAAATCAATGTCCTATGCGATACAATCTCAGGCAGTCCTGTTTTCGATATGCGGCCTACCAGTTCATCGGTTCCGAATGTGCCTTTACCAGCGGCACACCAAACATTGATTCCCTTTGTATCCAGTATCAGAATCCAGCAATTCAGCCCGGAAAGCTCTTTCCGCAAGGTGTCAAATGTCAGCTTGTAGTTCGCGCTGACCAGTACGGGGGACGTTTTATCGGGATTGCCTACGGCGTAAAGCCCCGGACTGATTTTGTAATCCATCCGGCCTATACCCCAACGCGCTTTCCATGCTCCAAGTGTATCTTTGAAACTAATCTCCGTTGAAGCCACAGGCACGCCGCCCTGGAGAGTATGGATTTCACCCGTTACCCATTTATCTTTTTCGCTATACGGCGTGATGGATTCCTCGGCACAGCAACCACCGCCTGAACAGCAGCAGGACTTTGCATCACTCATTTGTATCACATCCTTTGCAGCAGCCCGCATCTTCCTTGCAGATGCAGTTTTCTTTATCGGATGTGATGTCACAGAAAAACTGCTTTGTTTTGCTGACGGTATCCACGTCCAACGAATAGTACGTCCATTTACCTTCTTCCCTGCCTTTGACAATCCCGCTTTCGCACAGGAGCTTCATATGGTGAGACAGCGTTGATTGGGACATTTCAAACTTTTCTAAAATCATACAGGCGCAAAGCTCACCGCAAGAGAGCATATCCACAATCATAGCTCTTTTGGGGTCGCCCAGCGCCTTAAATACTTTTGTATATTCCAGATATTTTTCCATACCGACACCTCAAATCTAATAACTTCAATATGACCATTATATGCACCAAATCGAAAAGTGTCAATATGAGATTGAAAAATTAAGGAAGGGGACTATATGAGTGCGAACCAGAACTAAACACATAAGTATTTGGCTGAATGGAAAAGAACTGGCCCATTTGAAGCATCAGGCCAACCTTACGGGCCTCAAAGTTGACCCATTTATCCGCAGCCTAATCATGGGCATCCACATCCAACCCCGGCCCCCGGACGAATACGGGGCGCTGCTGCGGGAACTGTCGGCCATCGGCAACAACATCAATCAAATCGCCCGTATCGCCAACAGTGACAAGCGCATATCTCCGCAGGCGTTGGAGAACATCATGCGGATGCAGGCGGCTATCTGGCAGCGGATAAAGGGGATGTGAGCGCATGGCCTACACAAAGGTTTTCGCCGTCCGCAACCACCTTGCCCGCGCCGTGTCCTACGCCGCTAATCCTGAAAAGACGGACGAGGCAATCACGCTGGGCGCATCCGTGGATTATGCGCTGAACCCGGATAAAACGGAGCAGCGGCTATTTGAAAGTGCCGTCAACTGCCAGCGTCCGGGTGCTGCCTACGGGGAAATGGTTGCCACAAAACAGCGGTTTTCCAAGACGGGCGGCGTATTGGCCTATCACTTCATCCAGTCTTTCAAGCCGGGAGAGGTGACGCCGGAGCAGGCCCACGCAATCGGCATAGAGTTTGCCCGGCGCTGTTTCGGGGAGCGTTTTGAGGCCGTCATTGGTACACACCTTGACCGCCATCACCTGCACAATCATATCGTGGTCAATTCCGTGTCCTTCGTGGACGGCATCAAATACCATTCGTCCCCCGAAAGCTACTTTCACACTATCCGGGGAACGTCGGATGAACTGTGCCGGGAGCATGGCCTGTCCGTCATCGAGCCGAAAGGCTGGGGCAAGCACTATGCGGAATGGGCCGCCGAAAAAGCCGGGAAACCCACTATCCGGGGCATGATAGCCGCCGACATCGACGAGGTTATCCGGCAATCCTTTACGTTCAGCACCTTTATTGAAACCCTGAAAAAGAAGGGCTATGCCGTGAAATATGGCCCTAACGTCAAGCACATGGCCGTCAAGCCAAAAGGCGGGCAGCGTTTTATCCGGCTGAAATCGCTGGGCGAGGAATACACCGAGGACAGCATTAAAACCCGCCTTGCCACCCAGCGCGGCGGGCAGGTGGAAAAACCCAAACAGCCGCAGACCCCGCCGCTCAAACGCTACCGCTGTACCGGGCCGCCCATCCGCGCCAAGCGCAAGAAACTTACAGGCTTTATGGCCCTGTATTTCAAATACCTGTACCTGCTGGGCAAGGTAAAACGCCGCAAGCTGCCGAACAAGGCGGCTTTTTTGTTGCGGGAGGATGTGATACGTCTTGACCGCTACAAAGAACAATTCCTTTACCTATACCGCAACAACATCACCACAACGGAGGAATTGCAAGCCCGCAGGCAGGCTATTGAAAGCCAAATCCAAGCCGCCACCGAAGCCCGCAAGCCGCGCTATGCCCAAAGGCGGGACGCGCAGGATGAAGCGGTTATGGCCGACCTGTCCGCACAAATCAGCGAGGCCACCGCCCGCTTACGGGAACTACGCAAAGAAGCCCGCTTGTGCGCCCGCATCGAGGTCACAGCGCCGGAGATACGGGAAAAAGAGCGGCAGGCGCGGGAAGCGGAGGCCCGACAGGAAGCCGAAAAGCAGGCTGTTCAAGCCAAAAAGAAACAAGAGCCATTCAAGATGATATGACCATGAAAGGAGAGAACCATATGCCCGATTACAAGGAAATGTATGTTTCCCTGTTCCGTGATGTGACAAATGCCATCGACACCTTGCAGCAGGCCCAACAGCGGACGGAGCAGCTTTACATGGACAGCGAGGATAAACCAATCGAATTCAAGACGCTGGAAGGTAAAAAGAAAAAGCCGGAGAAGCCGGGGCCTTCCCGCGACGATGGGAGGTAAGCGTATGAACATCGGAGGTGATACCGCCGACCAAATGGTAAGAGAGGGCATCCAGATTACCGAATCGGCAATCAAGCTGGCCGGGCTGGGCGCGAAGAACCTTGCCGCCTTGCTGCTGGCGCTGCTGAAAGACAACAAGAAGCTCAAAGGCAAAACCAACATAGGCCGCCTGCTGCATGAGGATAAGCCGCTGTCCATCTTCCATGTGAAGAAAGCCGATATTTCGGAATTCCACAGGCTGGCGCAGAAGTACGGCGTGCTGTACACCGCCATTTACAACAGGACGAAGGACAAGGGCCTTTGCGACGTGATGGTGAAAGCGGAGGACGCCGTAAAGGTCAACCGCATCATGGAAATGATGGAGTACCCAACCCCGGAGCAGAACCCAAAAAACGCCGTGTCCCGCGCTCCACACGACGGCAGGTTGAACGGGCGCGGGAATGGCTGGCTGCAACAAACGAGGCAAAAGATGAATGAAGGAAAAACTGCCCGGCTGGAAGGGTTGGGCGCGGAAAGGCTGGCCGCCCTTGTGCTGCAAGTGGCAAGGGAAAACCAGCAGCTAAAGGACGCATCCCCCCTGTCCCGGCTGCTTGGGGAGGGAAAGGAATTGCAGGTTGTGACGGTAGGAATAACCGATACCGTAACCCTGCAAAAAAAGGCGGTGGCGCTGGATGTGCCGTTGTCCTTCCATGAAACGGGCATTCCCGGACAAATGCAGATGATAGCGCAAGCGGAGGACGCGCCCCTTGTCAACCGCCTGTTTGTGCAGATGGGGCAGCTCCCGCCCATGCGGGAAGGCCCGCAGGAGCAGGCGGCCCCGGTAAAGGAGGGCCGAGCCGACAAGCAGCCGGAAAAGGCGCGGGAGGAAAAACCGTCCGTCCGGGATAAAGTGCAGGACGCAAAGATGCAGAAAAATAGCAAGGCCCCGCAGGAAAAGGCCCGCGCCCCGAAAGCGCCGAAAAAGGCCGCCCCGGACAAAGGAAGGTGAGCATATGAGTGACCCGACCAAAAGCGGCAGCCGGGAGATCCTTCTCTGGATTGCCCTGCTGTCGCCCGTACTATGGCTGGCGGCGCTGCTGGCCCAAAGCTACATCCCCGGCGCAAAGCTGGATGTCCTGCTGGAAAGCGTCACAAGCGCCCTGCAACGGCCCTTTCCCCTCCAATGGACGGGCAGGACGGCGGCCTTTTTACTGGCCGCCGTCCTTCTCTACGGGCTGGGCATATCGGCCTACTACGCCACCCGTGGCAACACCCGTTTGCGGGAGGAACACGGCAGCGCCCGCTGGGGCAAGGCCGGGCAGGTAAACGGCAAATACGCCGACCACAAGCGCCCGGAAAGCAACATCATCCTGACCCGGCATGTAAAAATGGGTATGGACGGGCGCAAACACCGCCGTAACCTCAATGTGCTTGTCGTGGGCGGTTCGGGAAGCGGCAAGACCCGTTATTTCGCCAAGCCCAACGTCATGCAGGCGAGTTGTTCCTACATCATAGCCGACCCGAAAGCCGAAATGCTACGTTCCGTGGGGCCGCTGCTGGAAGCCAAAGGCTATGACATCAAGGTATTTGACCTTATTAACATGGAGCAATCCGACGCCTACAATCCCTTTGCCTACCTGCGGGACGATAAGGACGCGCTGAAACTGATTACCAACCTGATAAAGAACACCACGCCCAAGACGGCCAAGAGCGACGAGCCGTTTTGGGAAAAGGCTGAAACCGCCCTGCTCACGGCCCTTATCCTCTAC
>OBZU01000144.1_pt1 | contig 37270 bp, 35 predicted proteins | sample 1495561 | NCBI WGS metagenome assembly OBZU01 (sample SAMEA2580250, study PRJEB22360) | human gut metagenome | biome: human gut; feature: human-associated habitat; material: faeces | place: Denmark | collected 2008/2010 | reverse complement strand
CTTACTTATTGCACTGGCCCATATACTGGAGCAGCAGCTCAAATAACTCTTTGCAGTTCATTTGTCATTCTCCTTTATATTCCGTCGTAGAATTTCATCTGACTTGTTTCGATCTTACTTATTGCACTGGCCCATATACTGGAGCAGCAGCTCAAATAACTCTTTGCAATTCATAATACAATTCTCCTTTATTCCCCATTGTTAAAAATGAATGATACACTTTTTCATTACTTGCTGCACTTATTCATATACTGGAGCAGCAGCTGAATCAATTCCTGGCAGTTCATCATCCACATCCTCCTTTTACCCGAGTTCATTCAAAGTTTTGAATCGGTTTTTTGAATGTGGCTAAAGTGTAACACTTCTGTAACCTCTTTTCAAATGCAATTTTTAACATGGAAAACAAGTAAAAATTTGTTACTTTATGTCGTCAGATCTTTTAAAGTCATCCCCGGTGAGTCCCTCACGAGCCAGCATGACCTCCAGAACGGAAATATCGGACGAGATGTCCATTGTGGCATCCCCAAACAAACTATCCAGAAGATTTTCAAATGCAGTATTGATCGTATCCAGGCTTTCGCGAATCTGCTTTTTGGCAGAAGTGATATTCTCTCCCTGTACCGGCTGACTGTCAAAATGGCAGTAGGAATGAATCAGCTTTAAAGTGGTCGGCAGATAATACTCATTAAATTTTCGGATCTGAGATCCCTTTTCGGGATGCTCTTCCACATAATTCAGTATTTTTTCCGTGACGCTCTCTAAACGGGATATTTTCAGAAGCACTACTTCATCCGTAATAAAGTTTTTAGCCTGACTGATCTGATTCAGCAGATCGCGTCCCTTAGAAGGCGCCGTGCTTTCTTCCGGTTCCCTTTTCTGGGCGCTCCGGCGTTCCCGCTCTTCCATAGACTGCTGCGCCTGAAGATATTGCTGGTATGTTTCTTCCCCCAGCATCAGGCAGGTTTTCTGATCATCCAAATACCCGTCGGGCAGCATGTTGGAACGGATCATTTTTTCCAGATCCTTTACAACAAACGTCGGGGATTTTCTCACCAGTCTGGCAAGCTGATCAACAGAGCAGAAATTCGCAGCGCCAACACCGTTCAGATAACGAGCGATGCGGTTTAACCTGCCGCGTATCCGGCAGCCCTGTGTAATCATCCACGCAGAAAGCCCACTAAAGGGTACTGTTACGGAAGCCAGCGTCAAAAGTACATCCGCCGCCGACAGCGTTGCTGCCGCAACGACCAGGGCAATCAGCAGGCTAGCAGAAACCACGCCGAAAATTCCTCCAAATATCAAAAGCAAAATACTGGAAACCTGCTTCCATGGAAAGCGGGAATCCGAATATCGCAGAGGGCGAACCTCCGCCTGAACGGAGGGATCGGGAGAAATCGGCGACCGGGGGGGCCTGCGCCGGTTCTTTCTGCTCTGACGGCGGGAATTCCCATCCCCTACCGCATCACGGAAGGTTTCTTTTACCTCTTGTTTTAAATCGCGAAATTCTTCTGAATGAACCACACCACGCACACTATTGCTGATTTCTCTGCCCAGCATCGAAAAAAATCTCTCAAACATCTTAGATTCCTCACTATGTAGTTCTTAAAATCTATTGGTTTTATTATACCTGAATCCAATTCAAATGACAACTAAGCATCCCCGACGCTTTTTACCAATTTTCTTAATTTTCATTATAAATCCGCCATATTTCTCCCTACAATCTTTTTCAAAAAAACTAAAAATAAATTAAAAAAAGATATTGACAGATTGAATAAAACCAGATATAATTACTATCGTTGTCCCGGCAAATTGTTCCGTGTGATTACACGGCTCGGTAGTTCAGTTGGTTAGAACGCTAGCCTGTCACGCTAGAGGTCGACGGTTCGAACCCGTTCCGAGTCGCCAGTTTGCTGCTATGGCTCAGTTGGCAGAGCACGTCCTTGGTAAGGACGAGGTCACGCGTTCGAATCGCGTTAGCAGCTCCATTAAAAACCGCTTAGTTTTAAAACTAAGCGGTTTTTTGTCGTTTATTTTTATTTTCAAAATAGTAATTTCAAAGCGTGTTGAACATTGGAAAAGATCAAAATTCTGATACTATTTAAATGGACACGCCCTTATTTACGGCTTCTTAAAGCTTCGGCCTAGACCAAACTATCGGTCTTTTTCGGGCTTATATAAACCGTTTCCACTCTTTCATTTGTTCCAATCAGTAAAAACACGACCAGTATGACAGCTGCTGACCGATACAGAAGTGACAACAAGTGTAAATAAAATAAATACAGCCATAATATGAAAAGAAGATTTTATGGTTGCTGCGCGACGATCAGGCACCAAAGGACTGCACCGAAATTTAAAATCAGGAGCTAAAACAATGGGTTTACAAAAACGGTTACTATCACTTGGTATGATTGGGGTTATTTCTTTTTTCTTGAGTGATGTTCTTGGCTGCATTCTTGTACAGGGATATAATCCGATAACATCCTATATTAGTGTGTTATCTGCGGACGGCACACCCTATTCCGGTGTAATGCGAACCTTTATTATGATATATCAAGTTTGTTTTCTGTTATTTTCGATTACACTCTGCATCAAATCTTTTAAAGAATATTGCCCATACACACGTGTAGGTTCTATTTTACTTTTTGGTGTTGCTTGTTTATCCGTTTTTACATTTGGCGTTTTCCCGATGACGGTAGAATCTGCGATCAATCCACAAAATATGATTCACCTTATTTTAGCAATAACCATTATTACCTTACCGATCTTAGCTTTATTTTTGCTCTCACTTGGCTATAAGAAAGATCAAAGAAGCATTCTGGCGAGAACATCTTTCATTGCGGCCATCCTGATTTTATTTTTCGATTTATCGCATCTATTCGCTATCAAAAATGGATGGGACATCTTAGGCCTTTTACAAAGGCTCAGCGTATATTCCTTTCACGCCTTTACTTTCTTTCTCTCTTGGATTTACGTAAGAAAAACAAGGAGAACAGTACATTAAAACTATATACCTCAAAAGCAGAAACGATCCCCCGCAATCGGAGCACTCCGGCTGCGGGGGATCGTTTCTTTGACATAAAAAAGCGGGGACAGGACGTTTGTATACCATCCCATCCCCCTGTCTACGGAGTTGCAGTCTCCATAAACAACGGCTAAGTCGCACTATGTAAATGATACAGCAATTTCCATATTTTGTCAATATCTGTTTTTATTTTCTCCCATCTCCTGTCCGTCTACACGATCTTCCGCAGAAATATAGGCTGCGACAGCATACAGCGGCATGGTTTCTCCGCAGCGCTCTCATTCATGGCCAAAAGACGAACGCGCTTTTAATCTTTCCCCTCTACAAACCAGCGGTCATTCTCCAACCAGATATAACGTTCCTGCCCTTTCATCCGACATAAATAGCGAATCCCTGTACCACCGGCCCGCAGGGAGGCCGCCCGCTGCACATCCAGCACTTTGTCAATTTCGAAAAGCTCGCCAGCAGACCAACGGACAGCCAAAGGAATAATATGGCCGTCTTCGGTATACCGTACAATCATATCAATATAACGTTTCATTCTTGCTTCCTTTAAAATATCGGGCCATACAACATAATATGGTCATGCTTGGGGTCAAATCCAGAGAGCTCCGGGTCCTGAAGCAATACTGCCGGCTGCACGGCGTTGGTGCCAAAGCGCCTTTTCAGGCTGTCCACAGCAGTCTCCAGCTGTTCCCGGCGCAGCTGCTCCTGTCCTGCGCCAAACAAATCCATCTGCAGAGGAGTCGAATCACTGACCAAATCGGAGATACTGATGCCAAGGCTGCGAACGGGCCGCTGCCAGTGGTAGTGCTGCATAAACAGCTCCATGCCTGCCTGTGCGATCTCGGTGGCACTGTTGGTGTAGTGACTCAGAGCATGCTGTCGCCCGAAAGTTTCAAGCTGATTATCTCGAACACTGATGCTGATGGTACGCCCCTTACAGCCATGCTCGCGCAGTCGGCGAGCGACGCTGTCTGCCAAAACATACAGGATAATTTTCGCATCCTCATTATCCACAAGGTCGCGAGGCGTGGTGGTGCTGTTGCCGATGCTTTTTGCCTCTTCCCGATCTTCGTAGCGGGCAACCGGCGTATTGTCAAGTCCGTTTGCATAAGCATACAGCACACTCCCCCATTTGCCAAACCAGCTTTTCAGCGTCTTTTCCGGAGTGTCGGCCAAATCCCCTATGGTATGCTTACAGTAAGACTGCAGCTTGCGCTGGGTGACTCTGCCGACATACAGCAAGGCGCCGACCGGCAACGGCCAGACCATCTCTTTGAAATTTCCCCGATGGATTTCTGTAACTGCGTCCGGTTTTTTATAATCCGACCCCAGCTTCGCAAAAATTTTATTGTAAGATACGCCGATGCTCACGGTGATTCCCAGCTCCTGCCTGATCCGCAGGCGGACTTCCTGCGCGAGCTGTACGCCGTTCATGCCTTCGGCAGTAACATCGAGCCAGCATTCATCCAGGCCAAACGGTTCCACCCGGTCCGTGTATTCCAGATAAATCTGATGGCAAAGCCGCGAGAATTGCTTGTAGAGCTCAAAGCGCGGCGGAACAACCATCAGATCGGGACACTTTTGCCGGGCCTGCCAGAGGGCCTCGCCTGTTTTAACGCCGTATTTCTTCGCCTGCTCGTTTTTGGCAAGAATAACACCGTGGCGCTGCTCCACATCGCCGCCCACGGCTGCCGGCCGGCCCCTCATTTCAGGCCGGTACAGACTTTCAACACTTGCATAAAAGCTGTTGCAGTCCGAATGTAATATGATTCGATCCACATTTCCACCACCAAACACATGTTCTATTCCTCTGATCATTCTAATACAGAACATGTGTTCTGGCAAGAGGAAAATAAAAACAAAATCCCGCAGTCCGTATAGACTGCGGGATTCTGAATGAAACCGAAATACAGGTAAAACAGCCCGTGTTTCACTTTACTGCATGAAAGAGAAAATCGGAAGCGTTTTTCAAAGCGGAAAACCGCTCCCGTAACAGCAATCTTCCCGGCAAAAATGCAGCCAGGAGGATTTTTTATTTTCCTCTAAAAAAACAATGGGGAATCTATCTTTTCAGATCACGACTGATTCGCTGCTTCATCTGCTGCGGTTTGAGTTTCTTCATCCGCATCAGCGACTACAGTTCTTACCGGCTTGATAACGGCGTAAATCTCGCCCTCCGGGGCGATCAGACGTACTCCGGCAGGAAGATGAAAATCAGCGGCCGTAATGGCTTCCCCGGCTTTTTTACCGGAAACCTCAGTCACAATTTCGTCCGGGATCAGCGTCGCCTTGCCTTCCACTTCAACTTCAGAATGATATACCTGCAGTTGCAGCAAATCATGTTCCAATTCGCCATGGCCATGGAATACAATGGGAAGCTGCATCTTCACGTCCTGATCTTCCGAGATCATCTGGACAGACACATGAACCGCATTCCCATCCACAGGATGCCGCTGAACCTCTTTTAGAAATCCAAATTTCTTTTCGCCGCCCAGCATAACCCACAATTTTGCGCTGGTACCATGGCGTGCGATCACTTTGTTCAGACCACCGCTTTCAAACTGCACAGGAGTGGATGCGGTACCAGGCCCATTGAGAACCCCCGGAATAAAGCCTTCTCTTCTCACTTTTTTCGGCTTGTCTTTTCTGATCACTGCTTTTAAAGCAATCTCTTCCATCGTAAAAACACTCCTTTTCTTATAGTGACATTGTTCGTTACCTCGATTTTATACCTATCCCACAAAATGTCAAACGCAGGTTCCCGTAATAAAGCCGTGAGAATCGGACGAATCGCTCTCTTGGCCCGTATCAGGCGGCAAAGGCGGCGATTCTGATCCGATTTTCCCCGAATCTCAGGCAGAATCGCATCTGCCCTGCTCTTTCTTCCTTATTCGGCCTCATATTCTGTGAATTGGAGCTGCCGGGGGTGTTTTCTCAGAGAAAACTCACTGAATTCTAATTAAATAATATCCAGCCTACACCGATATGATTTATAGAAGAGTATTTACTTTATTTCAATACAAAGGACAGTGATCAGTCATGAGCATTTCTGCAATTTCAGGCACAAGCAGCTATACCACTACGGCCAGCAGCAACCAAAGTGAAATCAACAAGCTGCGCGCACAGGAAAAACAACTCCAGCAGGAACTGACCCAGCTGCAAAGCGACGTTTCAGGAGACGATTCCGAACAGGTTCAGCTACAGATTTCAACCGTGCAGCAGCAGATTACTCAGATTCAGCAGCAGATACAGCAGCTGCAGAACCAGTCGGCCAAACAGTCACAGGACAAGCAGCAAACCACGCAGGCGAAATTCAACGTAGGAGACACCGCAAGCTTTCCGGATGACCATCTGATCGACATTACCGTATGATCAAATAAAAGCCTTCTCTCCCATCCAGGGCGAGGGGGCTTTTATTTTGTGTATGGAGCTGTTTGCACTCGGTTCTGTAAATGAATAATGGCAAAAAGAAAGGCAGGCACCCGATTGATGCCTGCTTTTTATGGAGAGTAGTCTTATGAGTGAACAGTGTATTACAGCAGCGTTTGAAAAATCTTTTCGGAGGGGCGGGCAATCACCGTGGTGGAAAGCAGAAGCTCTGTTTCCGCAGTCGCCGCCGCAACCGCAGTTTTCACAGCCCCCACATCGCCCGTAAGAAGAACGACGCCCTTTCCCCCAATCGCATAGCCTATTTTCACTTCCATCAGCGTGATATCCGCGGCCTTTGCGGCAATATCCGCCGCGCGGATACCGGACGCTACCGAGTAAAATTCCATCACGCCAATCGCCCGAATCGCTTCTACCGGGTTTGTCAGGCCGATGGCAGGAATCAGCTGGGAATGAATGTTGGGAATCAGCAGGCTGTCTACATAGTATTCCCCCGCAACCTGAATTCCCCTTTCCATAGAAGTCTCAACATCGCTGGTGCTGCCGCCGATAATCACAATGTATTTGCCAGGACAGACTGTGGAGGCCTTCACCAATTGCGCATTGGTCACCTTGACCATCTGATCGCTGACATCTATTCCGCGGGCAATGCTGGAAAGCTCAATTGCTCCAATTGCTTCTCTCATTGTCCTCAAGCCTCCCTATCGCGGCGGATCGATGCGCCGTCCTCATTGATTTCTGTGATGATCCCGCTGATGCTGGCATGAATATTCGCGGAGAGCCCCTGTGCAGCCGACGCCAGCAAATCACCCTTTTGCACCGTTTCCCCGGCCTGCACAGCCGGGACGGCGGGCTTTCCGATGTGCTGCCGGAACGAAATCCATACCTGCTCCGGGAAAAGCTCGGTGCAGTCATCCCCGGCATGCTGATGATAATACTCCGAAAGCCCCAGACGGGCCACCAGACGGTCGGTCGGCACCTTGCCGTACAAAGACCCTTCCCTTGCCTTTGGAGAAAGATTTCGCGGCACCTGAATGCCTTTCTCGCGCAGCCTGCCCTTCAGGTAAGCATTCACCTTGCGGGGCGACAGCCCCATGGGACAGGAGAACATTTCACACACGCCGCAGTCGCAGCAATTTACGGCCTGCCCAAATGCCTTTTCGTACTCGTCGTTGTCGGAAATCAGCTCCTCCCGGAACAGATTCCGCATCATCAGATGCGGCTGGATCTGATGCCCGATCAAATACCGCGGACACAGGCTGGTACACATCCGGCACTGAACGCAGGCGCTTTTGGCCTGTGTTTTAATCCGACCAAGCGGCAGCGCTGCCCGGCGCGCCAAATAATGTTCGTTTGACAGAACAATCAGGTTCCCTGTTGTTTTCGTCACCGCCAAACGATCGATTTCGGCAGGGTCGGTTACGACGCGCCCCATCATGGGGCCGCCGACAATCACAATATAATCCTGAAGGTGCGGGCGGGCACTGCCGATGCACTCCCGCAGAGGCGTGCCAAGCGGAACCTTGCGCATCACCGGGCGTTCCACCTCGCCGACGACGGACAAATATTTTTCGGTCACGGGAATCCCCTGCAGGGCGTCGTGAATATTCAGCAGAGTTCCCACGTTGTCTACCACAGCTCCCACATCGAGCGGGATTCCGCGTTCGGGAACCGAGGTGCCGCAGACCTGCTGAATCAGCACCTGCTCATCCCCCGCCGGGTAAAAGGACGGCATCTCGAATAGTTCGATCTGCGCGCCGGAGGTCGCGATGGCCTGCCGCAGCGCGGCGGTCTCTTTGACATATTTCTTTTTCAGGGCAATCACGGCTCTTTTGGCGCCGACGTGTGCCGCCACCGCACCGACCGCCTGAACGATCTGATCCGGGAAGGTACGCATCAAATACTTATCCGTTTCGATCAGCGGCTCACATTCCGCGCCGTTCACCACAAAGCACTCCGCCCTAGCAGAGAGCTTCACGTGCGTGGGGAACCCGGCTCCGCCGGCCCCTACCACACCCGCAGCCTTTACCGCTTCGATCAAATCCATACGATCACCATCCTGCCTCATTGATACCGATCTTCCGTTAAAACCGTGTATCAAAACTGGTTGTCTCTCCCCCGTTTTCAGGCGAGAGAGGACAACTGTTTCTTACTTTGAATCAGTCATTTCTACTACAGCACATTGGTGTTGATTTCTTTATCGTCTATGATACCGACGACGGTTGCGTCCACCGGAACATCAGGACGCCCGACTGCGGTTCGGGCGGAGCTCCCGCTGACGATCAGTACCGTCTCCCCGATTCCCGCGCCGATGCTGTCTACCGCAACGATCGGGGTGCCTGGCTTCCCTCCCTCCAGCAGATCAAGAGGGCAGACGACCAGAAATTTGAACCCCCTCAGGCTTTCTTCCTTCCGGGTTGACCAGATATTTCCAATCACTTTTCCGACCAGCATAAAAAGCTCCTCCCGCTCCCGTTGAGGGGTTATTTTTCAATACAGTTCATGGCGATCCCCGCCGGTGTGACCAAAAATGGATTCTCCGGTTTATAGGTGGGGATTCCGGTTTCCTTTTCAAAGACCGATTCCACCCCGGCCAGACAGCAGGTTCCGCCGCACAGGTAAATCGCGCTGACGGTTTCTTTGCTGACGTATTTTTTCACGATAGCCGCCATCTTCTCGATCACTGCCTTTACGACGGGGAAAATCTCCGCGTGGCGAGAGGAGTCGAGCTTGATGGCCTCCGCCTCCGCGATCGGGATCTGATAGCTGCCCGCCAGCACCAGCGTCAGGTGCGTGCCGCCTGTCGGCTCGTCTTCGATCTGAACCACCTTACCGTCCTTTAAAACGGCAAGGCCCGTGGTACCGCCGCCGATGTCTACCACGACTCCGTCGGAAACACGGTAAATGGTGTTGGCAGCGGTCGGCTCGTCGAGAACATTAATCACCTGCATTCCCGCGCTTTCCGCCACATAGGTGTGCGTTTTCAGGCTGCTGTCGGTTCCGGCCGGCATGGCGATGGCGCATCGCTCCAAAGGCTGGCCCAGGCGGGCCTCCAGCTTCTCTTTCAGCTCGCGCACAATGCGGCAGGCCCCAACGTAATCCACGACCACGCCGTCGCGCAGGACACTCGCCGCCCGCTTTTCGCAGGCGATCGGGCGGTCCTCGGCGTCCAGTACGACAAGTACGATATAAGCGGTACCCAAATCGAGCCCCACCTTCAGTTTGCCGGGGCACGGCTCAAAGGTTTCCTTTTCAGAGCGCTCAACCTGCGCAATATATTCATTGATTCGTTCCAGTTCCAGCAATGCGGGCAGCCTCCGTTTCCGTTGATTTTCCCCGCTCAGCGGATATGCAGCGCATCAGACATGACGCAGCGGCGCTTTCTGCAGAAAGAACGGGCAGTCGTCAGGCCTTCTCCCGTCGGGCCTGCAATCGTAAAGGTGGTGCAGCCTTCTCCGCCCACGCCGATTCCGGCATAGGACGGCGCATTCTTGACAAAGATCGTCGTCTGCAGCAGCTTTGCCATCTTTGTCAGCTTATCGACGTTCTTCGAGTGCATCATGGCGGTATGGCGGTTGCCGCGCTCGGCCACTAGGGCGATCTCAATCGCCTCGTCGACATCTGCAGCCCGAACGATCGGCAGGATCGGCATCATCAGCTCCTCCATCACAAACGGATGATCCTTCTGCGTTTCCATCAGGATCACGCGCGCATTTTCCCCGCCGCTGATGCCCAGCTTATTCAGAATATAAGGGGCGCTTTTCCCGACAAACTCCACCTTAGGGCCGCCCTTTTCATTGGTGACCAGCTGAAGCAGGCGGCTGATAGCGCTTTCCTCTTTCAGCTCGAACGCACCGACGCGCTTCATGTGCCAGATCAGGCAGTCTGCGATGGTATCGACCGCGATGACCTCTTTTTCCGCGATACAGGGCAGGTTATTATCGAAGCTGCAGCCGTCGACGATGTCTTTGGCCGCTTTCTCAATGTCCGCCGTTTCGTCCACCACGACAGGGGGATTGCCCGCGCCCGCACCGATGGCCTTTTTGCCGGTCGACATAACCATTTTGACAATTCCAGGGCCGCCTGTGGCGACCAGCACCCGGATTTTCGGATGCTTGATCATCAGATTGGTGTTCTCAACGGAGGGCTCGCGCACCGTTACGATCAGGTTTGTGGGAGCCCCCACCTTTTCCAGCGCCTGATTCAGAGCCGTTACCAGCACATGGGTTACGTTCTTCGCTCTGGGATGAGGACTGAACACGACGGTATTTCCGCCCGCCAGCATCGCAATGGAATTGCAGATGATGGTTTCGGTCGGGTTCGTCGCGGGAGTGACCGCGCCGATGACACCGAAGGGGCAGTATTCCACCAGAGTCAGGCCGCGGTCGCCTGTCATCGCCTCAGTGACAAGGTCTTCGGTGCCGGGGGATTTCTCCGCCGCCAAACGATTTTTGATCAGCTTATGTTCATAGTTGCCCATGCCGGTTTCTTCCACTGCCATGCGCGAAATTTTCTGGAGCATCTCCGGCTCCAGCACCGTCTGGCGGATCACATCGACATATTTCTGGCGATCCTCCATGGTAGAAAACAGGTATTTTCTCTGAGCCGCTTCGCTGGCCTGTACCGCGTCATCCATGGAATCGAAAATCCCGTAGCTGTCGCCGCAGGTTCCGTTTTCCTCACACGCCGCAGCGCTCCCGCTTTTCATTTCCTCCATCACCAGGCGGGCGACCTGTTCGATCAATTTATCATCTAATTTCATAGCTGTCAGCTCCTTATCGTAAACTCACTCTAAAATCGGTTCATCAAAAAGTGGGCATTGATCTCTTCCTTTTCGACAGGGAGATCAAACTGTTTTAAAACAAACACACTTTTCAAGTGAATCGATACTACTTTCAAATTCAGCGACATTTGCGGATCAGGACATAATCGTTGTTTTTCAATCCGCACGCATTTGCCTCGTCGGTATCTACATGAATTTCCAGCGCAGAATTCTCTGAAACGCGAACCAGCACGTTCCCGAGGACACAGCGCCTTTCGCCGCAGGTTTCCACCTCGACGATCTCTTTATCACAAATTCCCATACGCTTTGCAATCTCCGGCGTAGCATGAATATGACGCAGCGCCACAATGGCACCGCAGGGCAGCTCCAGCGTTCCCAGCGGGCCGCAAAGCTGCAGGCCGGGCGTGTTTTCCAACTGACCCGATTCGCGGATGGGCGCCTTGACCCCCAGCCGGAAGCTGTCGGAAAGGGAAATCTCCACCTGACTCTTGGGACGCACCGGCCCCAGAATACGAACGTTCTCAAAGCTGCCCTTCGGCCCGATGATCGTGACCGTTTCTTTGGCTGCGAACTGACCGGGCTGCCCCAGCTCCTTGATAGAAGTCAGCTGATACCCGGGGCCGAACAGCGTCTCCAAATCCGCCTGGCTGAGATGCACATGCCGATTCGATACCCCCACCGGCACCATATCGTTCTGCATTTCGCGCAGCCGCTCCAAAACAAGCTTTGCAATGGTTTCCACTGTTTGATCTGTGTGCTTCAACCCTTGCACACCTCCCTGCTTTCAATTCCGGCCCGCCGCAAAGGTGCGGTCGGGCCGGTCATTCCCTGCCGCAGCTTACGGCAGTATTTTTTCTGTGTCTGAATGGGGCCGGGGAATCACATGGCGGGAAACGACCTCTCCCCCTGCGTCTGCCGCCGCTACGCCGGCATCTACCGACGCCTTGACCGCGCCGACATCCCCGCGCACCATGACCGTTACCAGGCCGGAGCCGATTTTCTCGTAGCCGATCAAAACCACATTTGCCGCTTTTACCATGGCATCTGCCGCTTCGATCGCGCCGACGAGCCCTTTTGTTTCGATCATGCCCAATGCTTCGTTTGACATATTGCATTCCTCCTGTTTCAAAAATAAAGTGGTCTATCCAAGACCGGCAAAATCCGGTTTACGCAAACAATCCGTTTACAAGGAACATGCTGAGCATAATGGTAAAGGCCGGCGGGTCAATATGGGTATCGCAGTGGCTGTTAAAGGTTTTGGCCAGCGTGTCGCCCAGAACCGTGCAGAAAATCGCCACCAGAATGCCGATCCATACATTTCCCGTCATCACAGCCGCCGAAGCTGCCGGTAAGGTGATGTGGTGAGAAGCCGGGGCGGCAAAGCCCGTCTGAACAAAAATCAGGCTGACCGCACTCAGGCCGAAGCAGGCGATTGGGAACATCGCCATCGCCTCTTTCGAAGCGCCCGAGGACAAGAGAGAAACCGCCACGCCACTGACCGCAGCGCCGATGCCGAGCCCCAGCAGGATGTTATATACCAGCGGGCTGCCCGTCGGCACCCATGCCCTCTTTTCGGTTCCTTCATATTTGCCGAACAGACCGGTGGTGCCAAACACCAGACGTGTAATAATTGCGAGCGTAATCACCGTAATGGCGGGCAGATCCGTTCTCAGGTGAAGAACATCACCGTAGAAGAACTTGATGAGATAGCCCATCACACCAAACATTCCACCCACGCAAATCACGGCGGAACTGCCTGTGCCGTTCAGGGAATACAGGATATCCGCGCCATTGGGAATCAGTTTTTTCTTGCCCGCAAAGGCTGCCGCAGCAACACCGCCGGCAAAAGCAATATGCGGCCCCAGCATGGAACCGAACGTGATACTGCCGATCGAAAGCTCGGCAATCCCCGCCATCCCCATCAGGCCACCTACGACCGCAAATACGCCTGTTAAAATAAATACCGGCAGCGCTCCCAGCATTGCGCCCAAAACTCCTCCGCCAAAGGCCGCGACCAGCGCGAATAAATCCATACCTCTCAACCTTTCCTGATTAAATTAAATAAATATGTTACTGATACAAGTCACCGCTTTTTTTCTTAAAGATTCTGTCCGATCTGTTTTCTCCCACTGAAAGCCCTGATCCTCCCGGCCAAAATGACCATAAGCCGCAGTTTTTAAAAATTGAGGCCGGCGCAGCTGGAGCTGCTCGAGAATGTGCGAAAGGGAAAAAGAAAATTCCTCTTTGACGATCCGGTTCAGGTCATTCAAGGGAATGCGTTGTGTTCCAAAGGGATTTACCGTAACCGCCTCGGGCTCCGGCAGGCCGATGGCGTAAGCAAGAGAAACCTCGCAGCACCCCGCCAGGCCCGCGGCCACAATGTTTTTTGCCGCATACCGGGCCATGTAAGCCGCAGACCGGTCTACCTTTGTCGGGTCTTTTCCCGAAAAGGCTCCTCCCCCATGGCGGCCCATACCGCCGTACGTATCCACCATGATTTTTCTGCCGGTCAGGCCGACATCGGCCGCCGGACCGCCCGTAACAAAGCGCCCCGTAGGGTTAATATGTATTTTCGTGTGATAGCTGATGAGCCCGGAATCGACCACGGAATGGATCACTTCGTTTAAAATCGCGTCCCGCAGGTAATCGTACTCGATTCCGTCATCGTGCTGTGCCGAAACGATGATACTGGTAATTTCGAGCGGCTTTCCCTCGGGAGAATACCGCATGGTCACCTGTGTTTTTCCGTCCGGATACAGCCAGGGCAAAAGCTCCTGATGCCGTACATCCGCCAGCCGCTTTGCCAGTTTATGAGCGAGCTCTGCCGTGAGCGGCATGTAACTGCGCGTTTCATTGCACGCATAGCCATACATGATCCCCTGGTCCCCGGCGCCAAGGCTCGTGCTGGTGCCGATCGGCTGATTTTCCCCATCCACCCCTCTGGCGATATCCGCAGACTGGGCGTTCAGATTCGTCAAAACCATACAGGTGCGGTAATCCATGCCCTTTTTCTCATCGGTATACCCAACGCTCTGCAGAATCCTGCGGGCCACGTCCTCCACATCGACCTTCTCGCTGGAGGTCACCTCTCCGGCGATCATGACCACCCCGGGTGATACCATGGTTTCCACCGCGACCCGGGCATTGGGGTCCTTCGTCAGGTAGGCATCCAGAATTCCGTCGGAAATCTGGTCGCACACCTTATCGGGATGCCCTTCCGTCACCGATTCTGAAGTTACCAAATAATCGCACATCACTGTCACCTGTCCCTTGCACCGCTACCGTTCGGAGGATGCTCCGACGGCTTTTTTATATTGATAGACGGTTATGTTCTCGTACTTTTTGAAAACCTTGCTGAAATAGCCACTTTCATTGTAGCCCAGGCGGAACGCAACATCTGCGATGCTCAGGTCCGTAGACTGGAAATATTCCTTTGCGAGCATCAGCTTTCTCAAATGCAGATATTCCATGACGCTGACATTCAGGCAGTTCTTGAAGATGCGGCTGAGATACCCCTGGCTGACCGCGCAGTTTTCAATGATCTGCGTCAGGCCAATCTCCTCCTGAATGTGCGCATTGATGTAAGAGAATACATTCTGCAGCAGCTCGTATTTGCGGATGCTGGTCTGCTGAAAAATGTAGTCCAGAACGCGGAACAGCCAAATCTCCATCCCGGCGGAAGAAGCGAGGTACGCCTCGCTGAGCGGGAACATTTCCGCGCAATCAACCGGCCGGGCAGAAACACGGCCCAGATGATTGAAAATGTTTTGTCCCAGCTGCTCCGCAGCCGTTTTGATCTGCCCGCGGTTTGTACCGCAGCTTCGGTACAGCTCCTGAACGATTTCGGGAACCTGGTAATACATCTGCTTAAAGTCCTTTTCCTTCAGAACCTTTAAGGTCATATTCCAGTACAGCTGCTCCGGCTGGCTGCTTCGGCTGTGCTTTTCCAGCAATGCCCGGATCATGTCGCAGGAAACAGGCTTTGAAATGTATTCCTTTACCTTGGCACGCAGCGCTTCAATGGCAAAATCAAAATGATTGTACGAAGACAATATGTAGATCGTGATTTCGGGATTGTTGGCATAGATTCGTTTGCTTGCCTCAATTCCGGACATTCCGGGCATCATGATGTCCATAAACACAATATCCGGCTTTTCCTTTCGGCACAGCTCCACCGCATCTTCCCCATTGCTGACGGAAAACGCGACCTCAAATCCGGGCACTTTTTCGATCATGATCTGCAAAGCGTCCCGCATCAGCTGTTCGTCATCTGCAATCAATATCTTATACATGATCAATTAGCCTTTTCATCAAAGTTTTTTGGGTAGCGTATGGTACTGGTGGTTCCAACGCCATCCACGCTTTTGATTACAGCATCGTACCCGGTGCCAAAGGAATTGACCAGCCTTTGCCGGGAAAAAGCGATACTGGCCTCGATTGCGCCGCCCTCATAAGAGCCCTTGTACTGCTTAAATAACTGGGCGATCTTCTTGTCGCTGAAGCCCGGGCCGTCGTCTTCCATCTGGAATACGACGTCATCCCCCTGATACTGTGCGGCGATCCGCAGCGTACCGTGCTCTTTCTTTTGCCCAATTCCGTAGAAAACGGCTCTCTCTACAAACGGGAGCAAAATCCTGCTCGGAATCTTCTGCATATTCAGTTCGTCTGAAATATCGAGCACGTATTGCAGCTGGTCGCCCATCCGCTCTTTCTGGATTTTCAAGTAGCGCTCCAGATTTTCGATTTCGTCCGATACGAAAACATTATCCCTTGTTTCAGAAAAATTAAACTTCATGAACTCTGCAAACAAATTGATCGCACGGTTGGTACGGGGAGCGTCCTCCACCACGGAAAGATTGGAGATCGCGTTCAGACTCTTGAACAGAAAATAGGGATTCATCTGTGTTTTCAGTGCGGCCAGCTCGGCCTCCATCTCTTTTTTCTGTTCATTGAGCACTTCCAGCTCTTTACCCAGATTTTCCTTTTGAACCAGGCGGGACAATTCCTTTTCTGCAAGCTGGTTGACGATCAAGGAAACCAGATTGGCAATATGAAAGAACTTTTCATAGGGATAGACGGCAATCGACTCAAACAGCTGGTTCATTTCCGGGTCTTCTCTGTGATTGCGGTCATGGTGCAGAACATTTTCCAGCCGGCAAATATCCGTCGGGGCATCCCCACAGCGGATCTGTCCGCCGATAAAGCCCCCGAGATAATGTCCCCGGACGATGATCGGAATCGCAATCTCGATCAGCCCGCACGGACAAAAATAAACGTAGGTTTTTTGGGTCACCGCTGCCTGAATCGCACCAAACGCGTCGGACGACATACAGATCCGCTTGGCGTTTTCATCTTTGCGAACCTGTTGACAGAAGGGAGTAAAAGAAGTCATTTCGGTAATCGGTTCGCCCCGGTAATCAACTGTTACAAAGGCAAGGCCGGTTGCCTTCGCTATTTTATCCTGGATATTCTCCAGAACCTTGATGCCAAAGAGACGCGCGATGCTGAAATTGTTGATGGAGCCATCTTCTTCAGAAATCGCATGGAAGCCGGAATGAAGATCAGATTCAAATAATTTTTCCATACTTAACATCCCTTTCCTTGTTCAAGAATGATTACAATAAAGCATTTATCTCTATTATAATGGATTCTTGTCTGCAAAGGAAAGACTAATAAATCGAATTTAATATTTTCACCACGTCTTCCGCCGCAGCTTTTGTTGGATTTAACGAAAGGCTCCAATCCTTTAGTGTGTTCAGGGTGAGCGTTGCCAGAGAATGGTCATATTCCTTTCGGGAGATTCCGCAATCTCTGATCGTGCCGGGCATTTTCATCTGGAATTTTAAATCTTCAACATAGCGGATCAAATCCCAGACCGCATCCTGATCGCTCTTTGTTCCCACCGAAATACCCGTGCGCCGCGCAAGGTCAGCATACCGGGCGCAAACAGCCGGGTCTTTGCCGTTAAACAGAATCACCTCCTTCAATACCAGCGCGTTGGCCAGACCGTGCGGAATGTAACTGTGAAACACACCGCCGAGCGAATGCGCCAGAGCGTGGGAGAGGCCCAGCCCGGCTTTGTTGAAGGCGATTCCGGCAAAGGTAGACGCCTCGTGCATTCGGGTTCTCGCCTCCAGATCGCTTCCGTTGCTGTAACAGGTCAGAAGCGAGGAATAGACAAATTCCACCGCTTTTTCCGCCATCGCGTCGCTGAACGGATCGGCGCGGAGCCCTACATAAGCCTCCAGCGCATGCGTCAGAACGTCCACGCCGGTATTGGCCGTGATGCGCGGCGGCACCGATAAAACGAGACGTGCGTCCAGAATCGCTTCATCCGGAAGAATACTGTCGTCCACGATCATATGCTTGGCATGGGATTCCTCATCGGTCAGTACGCTGACGGAGGTCACCTCTGACCCGGTGCCGCTGGTAGTGGGCACGGCGATCAGCCTTACGTCCGAGCCGCCAGGCATCTGCTTTGAAAAATACAAAACGCCTTTTGCAGTGTCGATCGCAGAACCGCCGCCCAGGGCGATCATCACCTGGGGCGCGAAGCGCTGGAACTCGACCAGGGCCTTTGCCACCGTGTCCATCGGCGGGTCCGGAACAACCTTATGGAAAATTCGTACTTCGCAGGAATTATCGACGGCCTCCAGCAGCTGCCTTACCCCGCCGCTGCCCAACAGGAATTCATCGCAAACCAAAAAGATTTTTTGGTTCCGGTAAGCGGAAAGCACCTGCAAGGAACCGATTCCGCTGTAAATTTTCGTTTTTAAAAATATGGTGTGCAAGGTGTCCTCCTTTTCTTTCAGCGAATGGAAAATGCGTTGGCCAGGGTACATCTTCTTCTTCTGCAGAAGTGCCGGGCGGTTGTGGTTCCCTCCCCGGTGGCGGTGGCAATCGTGAAGCTCGTATCGCCTTCCCCGTCAAACCCGATGCCCGCCAGCGCGGAGCTGTTTTTGACGAACACTGCTGTCTGCAGCTTTTGCGCGGCATAATTGAGCCGCTCGATCATCCGCGAATGGATGGTTGCCGTGTGACGCAGTCCCTGCTCGATCTCGCAGGCGAATTCCACGGCCTGCTCAAAGTCCTTCGCACGCACCAGCGGAACCAAGGGCATGAGCATCTCTTCCGTCACAAACGGATGCTGGCGAACCGTATCCACGACGATCAGTTGTACCGAATCATCGCAGTCCATACCGGCTGCATAAAGAATCTCCGGCGCGCTTTTTCCCTCCAGGGCCTTGTTTGGAAGCATTTCCGGCGTTACTGTCGCCAGCGTAAGCTGGAGCATCTCCTGCTGATTGCTGACACAATGTACATGATTTTTCTTCAGCTCGCGGAGGAATTCATCCGCGACCGAGTCGACAATGACAATGCTCTTTTCGGTAATACACGTCAGATTGTTATCAAAGGAAGTGCTGAACACGATGTCGCGGGCAGCCTTTTGCAGGTCTGCCGTTTCATCGATAATGGCCACCGGGTTGGCGGGGCCGGCCCCGATCACCTTTTTTCCGCAGGACATGGCCTGCCGAAGCATTCCCATTCCGCCGGTGGCAATCACCAGGGAAATATCGGGGTGTGTCATCAGCTCGCGCGTAACCGCCATAGAGGTTTCACTCAGGGTGGAAACCAGATTGTCGATTCCGCAGGTACGGCTGATGGCCTTGCTGATCAGCTCTGTCACAAACTGAGAAACCTCCAGCGCTCTGGGATGCGGCACGTGAATCGCCGCATTGCCGGCTGCGAGAAGACCGATCGTATTGCAGATCAGCGTTTCGCAGGGATTGGTGCAGGGCTGCACCGCACACACAACACCGTAAGAGGAAAGCTCATACAGCGTCATTCCATGGTCGCCGGTTTTTACCTCTGTGATCAAATCTTCCGTGCCCGGTGTTTTCTGAAGAACAAGAAGAAGCTTCTTTTTCTTGTCCTCGGCAATTCCCATACCGGTTTCTTCGACCGTCATGCGTGCCAGATCATCCACTTTTGTAAGCAAATCCGCTTTCACGGCATCGATCACCTGCTGACGCTGATTTAAGGTAAGCAGAGAATACTGCCGGTATGCGCTGGCCGCGACCGCGACCGCGTCATCCACGGAGCAAAAAACACCGCTTTTCAGTGTGCGGCTGTTATTTTTCAGGTAATCCTGACAAACCTGGCCCACAAGGGCTTCCACTTGCTCTGCGTTCATCTACTCTCCTCCCCTGGCTGCTGAAAATCGGCATCCGCCGGTTTTTTCTTGTTTTTTGCGGGACGCCCCGGCGATTTTGCCGGCCTGCCTTTTTTGGCAGGGATCTCGGTTTTCTTTTGCGGTACAGGGCTATCTGTATCACTCGCCGGCGGCTGGGCTTCGGCCGGAACCTCATCCTTCACCGCATTTTCAGAATCGGTCTGCCGGTACTCTATGGTGAAAGAGCTTTCGTGTACCGGCGCTTGGCTTTCCTCGGGCGGCTCAGTCTCTTTCTCAGAAGGCAGTTCTGCCGGCGGCACGGCGGGTTCTTCTTGTTCGGATTTTTCCGGCTGCGGCTCTGCTTTCTCCGGCACGGTCTCCTCGAACGAAATCGTCATCTCTTCCGGCTGCATCGTCACAGGCTCTTCCGCCGATTCGGCATTCTCTTCTGAATCCGATTGCTGCGGTTCTGGTAACGGCTCGCTCTGCGAATCCCGCGGCGGCAAATCCTCTGTAGGAGGCGGATCACTTGGCCCAGGGTCCTCCGGAGGCGGCGCCTGCTCCGGCCCGGAGGCTTTGCAGAACATCTCACCGATGCTCGGCGCCGGGCGCGGAATGACTTTGAAGGACACCAGCTGACCGTTTTGCTCCGCCACGGCCCGGCCGGTCTGCACCGACGCGGTAACTGCGCCCACATCGCCGGAAACCTTAATGGTAATCCAGCCAAAGCCCTTTGCTTTTTCGATGCCGATCAACCCCACATTTGCGGTCTTCACCATTGCGTCCGCCACGGCGATTGCCCCGGCCAGCCCTTTGATTTCTACCAGACCCAATGCGTCGTTCATTTGGCCACCTCGTTTCCTGTTCTTTTTCGGTTACGCCCTGACGATCTGAATTCCCATTTTTGCTGCCTTTTCCTTCGCCAGCATGGTAATGATATCGCCCTGATGCAGAACCAGCCTTCCCTCCGTCAGGTCGGACGTCAGGTCTGCTTCGGTAATGACTCTTTTATTCGTGCTTCTTTCCGCCTCCAGCCTAACTGCCGGTTCCAGGCGCTGCTGCGGCGCAGGAAGCTGGTCGGAAAACTCTATTCCAAAATCCGTTAAGGTTCGGATATACTGTTCTATTTTGGTTCGGTATGCTTTGGGTTCTTTGCCGCTGAACGGCTCCATGCCGCTTTGCAGCATGATGACCTTTTGGCCCTGAGAAAAGCACCGGCCGATCCATCTCGTTTCGAAGGAATCTTCCAGGCACAGCGCTGTTTTGGCGATCAGAGCCCTGTTGGGGAACGGAAAGACTGTGAGGAATTCTTCCCGCTGCTCCTCCCAAGCCTGTTCCTGCTCCAGAACAATACCGCCAGGAAAGAGCTCTTTGAGCTTTTGTATGTAGTAATCGTTGTATCTGGCTTTGGGCAATACGCAGATCACCTGCAAATCGCAGGGAACCGAAAGGCTGCCCAGCCGTTTGAAATAGTCATCCTGCCAGAACTCCGGCAGCAGCAGATAACAGGTTTTCTGCCGCGGAAGCTGAAGAAGTCGTTCTTCTTCCAGCTGCCGGATTACCTTGAGCACCATCTGCTCGAGCAGCTTATGATCCAGCAAAGGTTACAACCCCTTTCCGCAAACGGGAGTATTCCGGGCGCCATTTCACCCGGCAATTCATGCGGACGAAAAACAGAAAATCAATATGAGGTGTTTTTCGCCCGCACTTGCCTCGGGAATCGGTTAACTGTTATTTGGAAGCCATTGTGGGGATAATTTTTTCCGTATCGGAATGCGGACGCGGAATCACGTGGATGGAAACAACCTCGCCGACCTGTCTGGCGGCTGCTGCACCGGCGTCTGTGGCGGCCTTTACCGCACCGACATCGCCGCGTACCATCACGGTTACCAGTCCGGAACCGATTTTTTCGTACCCGACCAGAGAAACGTTCGCGGCCTTTACCATGGCATCGGCTGCTTCAATCGCTCCTACCAGTCCTTTGGTCTCAATCATGCCCAATGCATCAGAATTCATATGGATCCTCCTTTGTTATCATCCGGCTGTTGTACCGGCGCTTATGCTTAAATATATGGCTGCGTTGTGGATTTTGCTTCGCTGCCCAAAGCGCCCAGCAGCTTTTTGCCTACCTCGATCGCCGTACGAACTGCCTGACGCACTGCGCCGGAATCGCCGGTAAAGGTGAGGATAACCTCGTTTGAATAGCTGGTTCCCTGAGAGGGAGAGCTGTAGCTGACTACCTCAACATTGGCGGCCTTTACGGCAACATCGGCCAAAACCGTGGCGATTGCCGCGGGCCCGGCGCATACCATGCCGAACGCTCTGCCAAGCGGAGTGCCAAATGCCTTTTCCAGGCAGTAGCTGGCTCTTGCCGTGTACTGGAATTCCAGATGCCCAGCTTCGTTCGCATACACATCCCCAAAGTACTTATCCAGGCTGGCCAGAGCAATCTCCACCGCTCTTCTGGCATCCGACACATCGTCAGCGCCGATGTAAATGAGACTGCCGTGGCCCGCTCCGCCTTTGGTATCTCTGGGGAGCTCGATGGAGATAACCTCCGTATTGGTTGCTTTTACGGCGTCATCGACCGCCATAATCTGCGGGCCTGCGCCCACTCTTCCGCCGATGATTCCGATGGAACGGTATTTGCCCAGATGCAGTCTTTCAACCAGCAGCGGGTCTACGCTTGCAATCACAAGACCAATCGTATCGCCAATCGCGGTTCCGACAAACTCCGTCACCCCCAGAGACCCGCAGCAGGAAGGAGCGGATTCCTCCGACTTCTGCTTCAGCTCCTCAGCGACCTGATTGATCACTTTCTCAATTAATTGCTGATCCATTGTCTATCCTCCGTTTCTCTTAAATTTGCTATCCGCCGATCACACAGTTCAGGCCGTAGCCTTCCACGATCTTTTTCAGCTGCTCGGCTTCTTCCGCAGACAACGACACATTCGAATCCATGAAATACTCCCTGCCCAAAAGATCATATTTGTTTTCCCCATACGTATGGTAGGGCAGCAAGTGGACTGTTTTTACCTGGTGCAGGGTCAGTACAAATTCACAGATTGCGCTGATCCCTTCGGGACTGGCATTCACCCCCGGAATGGTCGGCACCCGCACCACCGTCTGTGTCATCTCTGAAATACGCCTTGCATTCTTCAAAATGATTTCGTTGGAAACTCCGGTCACTTTTCGGTGTATCTCGTTGTTCAGCGATTTGATGTCCAGAAGGGCCAAATCGATGAACGGGAACACCTTTTCAATGGCTTCGGCAGAGGCATATGCAGTAGTTTCAATGGCTGTATGCCACCCTTTTGCGTGACAGGCCTTCAGCAGTTCAACTGCAAAACCGCTTTGCAGCAGGGGTTCCCCGCCGGACAGTGTAATTCCGCCGCCAGACCTGCGATAATTGATCTCATCGCGCTTTAACTCCTGTATCACCTGCTCCACGGTCAGGCGCTGGCCCTTCATGGTCAGCGCGCCGGCCGGGCACACATTCACGCACTCCCCGCAGGCAACGCATTTTGTGTGGTTCACAAGCCCTGTGTTCTGGGGATCGATCGCCCCAAATTTACAGGCCTTGATACATTTTCCGCAGTGGATACACAGAGAAGCCTGGTACATGACTTCCGGCTTCGGGTTCTGCGACTCGGGATTGCAGCACCACAGGCAGGACAGCGGGCAGCCTTTTAAAAACACGATCGTACGAATCCCCGGCCCGTCATGGATGGAGTATCGCTGCATATTAAACACGGTACCGGTGGCACTGTAATCGATTGGTGAAGGCATTCTCACAACTCCCTTGGTTTCATTGGCATCTGTGTGATGCTTTCCCGCGCAGCGCTTTCTCAAATAAACCCGACTGCCTGCCGATTAGAAAGTATGCGCCGTGCGGTTGATGATGTCGTCCTGCACCTCTTTGGCCAAAACAACAAACTGAGCACTGTAGCCTGCAACGCGAACCACCAGATCCCTGTAATTTTCCGGGTTCTTCTGCGCAGCCAGGAGCGTTTCCTTATCGATGACGTTGAACTGAACGTGCATTCCCTTATGGTCAAAGTAGCTTCTGACCACGGAAGCAAAGTTCTTCAGGCCGTTATCGCCCGCAACAGCGGAGGGCAGGAACTTCTGGTTGTACAGGGTTCCGTTGGAGGCAACAAAGTGATCGAGCTTGGCAACGGAATTGGAAGCGGCCGTCGGGCCCTTGCAGTCCTTGCCGGAGCGGGGAGATACACCGTCGGCCAGAGGATGCTTTGCCAGACGCCCATCGGGCAGCGCCGCAACATCTTTACCGAACAGCACGTTGGCCGATACCGGGTATACACCGGCCTGGAACTGGCCGCCGCGCGGATTGCGGTACTTCTCTACCTCGAAGCAGTAGATCTGCGCGCACTTGCGGGCGATCATATCAACATCATCGTCGTCGTTGCCGAAACTGGGCGTGCTGTCCAGCAGGCGGCGCAGATGATCGTACTTACCGGGATCGCCGGCGCTCTCAGAGAAGTCCATTGCGGAAATCTTCTTCTGAATATCCGCCAGATTGATGGAGCTGGCGTTGCCGAGAATCTTCTTGACCGCCTCGTACACCTTCAGCTCGGTCTCCTGGCTGGCATCGCCTGCGGGAGCGGCGGGAGATGCGCTGACCGGGTAGCCGAAGTTGGCGTCGAGCGCCTCCTTGAGCTGATCCATGGTAACGTCCTTATCCTCGAACACATGCTTCTGAATGGCATACACGGAGTCGCCCGTATCTGCTACGCCGAACGCCTGCGGGCCTGTGAAGTTGTAAATCGCGCCGCCCTCCTGCAGGGATTTTCCGCGGCCGATGCAGTCCTCTACCAGAGCGGAAAGGAACGGCAGCGGAGCTCTCTCGCGGTGCGCGATGTCGACGCAGTTGTCGGCCTCGGCCAGATAATGGACGAAATAAGACATCTGCTTTTTGAACGCGGCAAAGAAATCGTCCATGCTCTTCCAGCTGGTCATCTCGCCGGTAACCGGGCCAAGCTGCTTGCCGCGGGCTTTCCCGTTGTTGAGAGTGATCTCGAGCACCTTCGCTACATTAAAGAACGCGGCATCATGCCAGCCTTCGGTCTTGTGCGGGCACTGGGGTTCCACGCAGCCGATGATGCAGTAATTTCTGGCGTCGCGCAGGGTAACGCCGCGATTGACCAAGGCGGGGATGATAACTTCGTCGTTGTACATGGCGGGAACGCCCATGCCGAGACGGGCCAGCTCGCAGGCTCTGTACAGGAATTCGTCCGGGGTGCCCTGCCATACGCGGATGGAAAACGAAGGAGCAGGCAGACGAACGTGTGCGCAGGCTTCCATCGCCATATAAGAGATGTCGTTGGTGGCGTCAAGACCCTCTTCGTTCTGACCGCCGACACCAAGGTTCTGGAACACCGCGTAACCGGCGAATGCCTGAGCGGAAATCTCGTCACGTGTTTTATTGACATCATTGAGCTTGATCCAGATGCAGTCGATCAGCTCCTGTGCGAATTCGGGGGTTATGTCTTTATCTGCCGCGTAGAAGGGATACATGTACTGGTCAAAACGACCGGGAGAAATCGAGTGGCCGCTGGATTCGATCTGCAGCATCATCTGCACGAACCAGAACGCCTGGCAGGCCTCATAGAAATTGGTTGCGCCGTACTCCGGCACGCGCTCGCAGTTCTTTGCGATCTGCAGAAGCTCTGCTTTTCTGGTGGGGTTCTGCTCGGTGGCCGCAAGTTCTCTGGCCTTTTCCGCATAACGGTGTGCGAAACGGATCGCCGCGTTGTACGAAATAATCACAGACTTATAGAACTGCTCCTTACGTACATACTCGGGGTCCGTCCGATCGATCTTCTCCATCGCTTCCACTACTTCTGTAATGATGCCGCGGAAGCCGATCCGCATGACCTTGCCGTAGTCGACACAAACGTGTCCGACTCCGCCGTAGAAATAGTTGCCTACCGTAAAGACGCCAGCCGCAATCGCGTCTTTGGCCTCCTGCGACATATAAGAGTCTGCCAGCGCGCTGGTGGTTTTGCCCTCCCAGTACTGGAACGCTTCGTGCAGTTCTGCCGCAGTTTCTTTCGGAATCTGGAACGGGTCGGCAATTCTGCTTCCCATTGTTTCAAATTCCTTCTCCACCCAATCATAAGAGAATTCGGGGCAAATTTCGGTGGAACGAGGATTTTTTGTGATCGCACCGACAACCAGCTCATCATCCCGAATGGTGATCGGCAGTTGATTAAAAATCTTCTCGACCGCCTTCGCTCTCCTGAGAATGACCGGAAGACCTTCTGTCTCTTTGAAAGACTCGGTCACTAAAACCGCTCTCTCCGACTCGACATAGGGAGTCGCGTCCAGAATCATTCTTTTCAGCTTCTCTACCCTTTGTGTGGGCTGTGAAAAACCTTTCGCTAGCATTTTACAACCTCCTTATAAATTCATGGAATCACGCATGACGTGCATATTGATGCTGTGTTTTGTGTCGCTCTCATTATAACGGATACTCCTATCTTCTCCCTAACACAATCCAGACATAAATCTGTAAAATACAAACTAAAAAATAGAAACACACAGAACAAATTTAGTTTTTTTGTTTATATTTACAAAGAAAGGAACCGCTGTGCCAAGGTGGCCAAGCAGTTCCCTTATTCGACTATTCTCCTGATTTTACTCGTATTTTCGCCGCTTCAGTACAGGAATCCCGAAACGCCCATAGCCTTTAAAAACGCGCGCAGTATCGCCGGATGGGCCGGCCAGGCAGGCGCGGTGATCAGATTGCCGTCACAAGTAACCTGGTCGGATTCCACCGCAAGATAAGTTCCCCCGGCCGCTTCAATCTCCGGCTGAATGGCGGGGTACGCCGTCAGTCTGCGCCCACGCACAACCCCGGCTGCGGTGAGAATCTGAATTCCGTGGCAGATGGCCGCCACCGGTTTCCCCTGGCGCAGAAATTCCTGCACAAGCGCCAGCACCTTCGGGTTCAGGCGCAGATATTCCGGGCATCGGCCGCCGGTAAGATACAATCCGTCATAATCCGCAGCACTGCAGGAATCAAAGCTTGCATTGAGCAGAAAGCGGTGGCCCGGCTTTTCCGTATAGCTCTGGTCGCCCTCAAAATCGTGCACGGCCGTTTTAATGGAATCCCCCGCCCGTTTTCCCGGCGTGACCGCATCGGCAGCCACACCGAAGGTAAGCAGGGTCTGAAACGGAACCATGATCTCATAATCCTCCGTAAAATCCCCTGTCAGAAGCAAAACCTTAGTATTTTTCACCAACGGATTCCTCCTCCTTTCATTTATTTCTCCGGTGAAATTAAAATATGCACCGGTAAAATTCAGACATTGCAGCAATCCGCGTGCCCCGCATCCAGATATTCCAGAACCTCTTCGATCCCTTCGCCGGTAAAGGCGCTGACCCGGAACACGGTTTTGCACCCGGCCAGACGCAGCCAGGACTCCGCACGGTCGGGGCGCGCGTTTTTCCGGTCGATCTGCGTGACGATCCCGATCACCGGGCGGGTGGCTCCCGCCGCAATATTGGGGCTGAACAGAGAGTAATCCTCTGTGGAGCTGAGCATCAGCGCGATAACATCCGCCTCGTAGGAATATAAGATGAGCGCCCGGGCAAGCTCCCTGTTTTCCGCGTATTCCCCGGGGGTATCAATCACAACGTCGTGACGGTTGACCGCCTGCGTTTTATGGTACTGCAGCTTGTGACCGCGCAGCGCCTGCGTCAGCGTGGTTTTCCCGCATTCCGCCCTGCCGATCAGAATAATTCTTTTCAATGTTAACACCTATGCCTTTGTCAGATTGCACACGGTAAATCCCATGACAGTTTCCGTATATTCCAGCACCGATTCCAAAGCCACCGATACGTCGGCCATTCTGCCGGTAATGATCAGCGTCCCGCTGAAACGGTCAATAAAGCCGATTTCGATCGCCGATTTTTTCATGCAGATGTCCGCCGCAATAATCGCGGTTTCACTGGGAGTCATGGTAACGATTCCCACCGCCGCATGTTCGTAATCCACCCTTGGGTCCAAACCGAGCTTTTGATAAATGACCGGATCGGGGCTGCAGATAATGTGCGCCATGGTGATCTGTTTTCCGGGAACAATCTCCTGAACGATACGCGTCAGATGATCGCCGCCCGGGGTTCTGAGTTCCTCCAGCTTCACGCACATTCCCCCTTCGTATGATAAATAGGATATAAAAAATAAGAAAAGGCTGCCCCAAACCAGAGATGCAGCCATTTCCCTTTTTCAGCTATTGTTGCCGCCTGCTTCCGGTTTTTCCGGCTGATAGAAACACTGCGCGCACTCTTGTGCCTGTTTTTTCTTCTCTTCTTCTTCGGCCTGAGGGTAGTAGCATTCGGGGCAATCCTCCGCCTGCTCCTTTTTTACCTCTTCATCCGGCTGTTTATAGAAGCTTTCCAGATCCAAGTGCTGTAATTCCGCCAATTTCTGCGGGGACGCAGCTTCGTGTTTCTTCTTTTCTTCCATGAGAACGTCTCCTCCTTGAATTGATCACTTCCACAGGGTATTTTGCTCCCCTGAAAAGCGGGCCGCGAGTCAATTGGGGCCAGCCTTTCGGGTACAGTTTTCCGTTACTCTATCATAGCATTTCTCCCCTGACTCCCGGTAACGAAATTCAGACTAAAATCATGTAAAATCAAGATATGAGAAACGTGTCCCCAAAAGGGCCTTTCCGGAACCGCTCCGGCCTGTTTTGCTTTTTACCAGAAGGAATTGAAATAGCATACTTGACAAATTGCGGCTGTCTTGCTACACTGATAATCAAGTTATCGATAATCCCGTTATCAGTTTTACTATCATCTTCATTCAGAGGTGTCATCACGTGGCAAAACCTGACCATTCCATCGATCCGCGCATTCTGGAAAGCGCCAAAAAAGAATTTCTTCTTCACGGGTTTGAAAAGGCCTCTTTAAAAGCCATCTGCGAGAGCGCCGGGATCACGACAGGCGCTTTGTATAAGCGATACAAAGGGAAAGAGGATTTATTCTGCACCGTTGTAGAAAACACCGTGGCAGACCTGGACGGCGTCATAGAAGAAAAATGCGCCATAGCCGTAGAGGACCTGTCTGATAAAGCGCTGGTGACGGCGTGGGAAATGAACGAATCTATGCTGTGGTGGTTCCGCTTTCTTTACGAGCGCCACGACGACTTTGTCCTGCTGCTGCAGTGCGCGGAGGGAACGAAGTATACCAATTTTCAGCACGACTGGGTAGAGACCATGACCGGGAAAAGCTACGAATACTTTTTGGAAGCAAAAAAGCGTGGACTGACACGCGCGGATATCTCCATAGAGGAAATGCATATCCTGCTTTCCGCATTCTGGACGACCATCTACGAGCCCTTTATTCACGGCTTTACATTGGAACAGATCGAAGCGCACTGCGAGCTGATTTGCAGTCTGTTCAACTGGCAGCGGGTGCTGGGGTTCCCTTTGTCCGCAGAGCCTTTCCACTGTCGGGAGGAATGATACCGCAGGAGTTCCTGCCCGACAAAACAACCTCCCCACCGCCGGGAGGAATTCTTTTGCACGCTAGTTAGCTTTAACTAACTATAAAGATAAAGGAGGATGTCATTTGTTTAAGAAAGTACTGGAATATACCGGCGAATACCGCAAAACAACGTATGCGGCCATTGTTGTTCTGCTCGTCGGTATCGTCATGAATGTACTGCCGTTTTTATTTGTGTATCAGATCATCAGGCCGCTGCTGATGCGCGAACCAATGACGGCAGAGTATGTGATCTGGCGCATCGCCGCCATCGCGGTCTGCGCGCTGCTGTACGCCGTGTTCTATGTGTGGGGGCTTTCCCTCTCTCACCACTCGGCCTACAATACGCTGAAAAATCTGCGCATCTCTCTGCAGGGCAAGCTGGAAAAGCAGCCGTTGGGCGCCATTCAGGAAAAGGGCGTTGGGGCGATCAAAAAGATGTTTATCGACGACATTGAAACGATCGAGCTGCTTTTGGCCCACGCTCTCCCCGAGGGAATCGCCAATCTGACCATCCCGGTGCTGGTATTTATCGGGATGCTGCTCGTTGACTGGAAGCTGGCGCTGCTTTCCCTGTGCTCTCTGCCGCTCGGGGTGATCGCCATGACGGTCATGTACCGGATCGGCATGAAGGATATGGGCAACTATTACGCGGCGGCGCAGAAGATGAACAATACGATTGTTGAATACATAAACGGCATGGAGGTCGTCAAGGTGTTCAACCGGGACGGTGAGTCCTATCACCGGTTTGAGGGCGACGTGAAAAGCTACCGGGATTTCACTTTGGCCTGGTATAAGGCGTGCTGGCCCTGGATGGCGCTTTACAGCAGCATTTTGCCCTGCGTGGCGCTGTTTGCCCTTCCCATCGGCTCTTATCTGGTCATTCAGGGGTATTCGACACTCCCCGATCTGGCGCTGGTTTTGTGCATGTCTCTCGGGATCGGCGCGCCGCTGCTTCGGGCGCTGAGCTTTATGTCCACCCTGCCGCAGATCAACTACAAGATCGAAACGCTGGAACAGATGCTGAGCGCTCCGCCGCTGCAGCAGTCCGCAGAACCGTTTCAGGGCAAGGATCATTCGGTGCGGTTCGAAGGCGTTCATTTCGCCTACAAGGACGCAGAGGTGCTCCACGGCGTATCGCTTGAGGTACCCGAGGGCAGCCTGACCGCGCTGGTAGGTGAATCCGGCAGCGGAAAATCGACCCTCGCGAAGCTTCTCGTCCACTTCTACGATGTGAGCGGCGGTTCCGTCAAAATCGGCGGGCAGGATATCCGAAGCATGAGCCTTGAAGCGCTGAACAACGAAATCTCTTATGTGGCGCAGGAGCAGTTCCTGTTCAACATCAGCCTGCTGGAAAACATCCGTCTGGGCAAGCTGGATGCAACCGACGAGGAAGTGCTGGCGGCCGCGGAAAAAGCGCAGTGCGGGGAATTCCTGGCCCGGCTTGAAAAAGGCATTCATACCATGGCTGGCGACGGCGGAAAGCAGCTTTCCGGCGGAGAAAGACAGCGCATCTCGCTGGCACGTGCCATTTTGAAGAACGCGCCCATCGTCGTTCTGGATGAAGCGACGGCATTTATGGACCCGGAAAACGAGGAGAAGATGAACGAGGCGATCGCCGAGGTTATCCGCGGAAAAACCGTTATCGTCATTGCGCACCGCCTGCATTCCATTATAAATGCGGATCAGATCTGCGTGCTGAATAACGGCAATCTTGCGGCTGCCGGTACCCACGCACAGCTGCTCGAAAGCTGCCCCGAATACCAGAAGCTCTGGCAGGCCGCCGAGGGCAGCGCACAATGGAGAGTCAGCACCGCGAAAGGAGAGGATAACGCATGATCGCTTTAATGAAACGCATCCTTGCGGTTTCCGGAAAATATAAGGGAAGAATTCAGCTGGCTTTCGTCTTCTCGTTTTTAAAGGCTCTGCTGTCTAAGGCGCCGATCGGTCTGTCGTTCTTTGCCCTCGCCGCGTTTTACAACGGCACGGCCAGCGCAGACATGTGCCTATGGATCGGAATCGCTATGGCAGCCTGCCTGCTGCTGCAGATCCTGTTCCAGCATATCGCAGACCGCCTGCAGTCCGCGGCGGGATTTATGATGTTTGCCGATAAGCGCATGGAGCTGGGCGCGCATCTGCGCAAAATGCCCATGGGCTACTTTACGGAGGGCAATATCGGCAAAATCAGCTCGGTTCTATCTACCGACATGGTATTTATCGAAGAAAACTGCATGACGGTACTGGCGGATATGATGAGCTATATCTTTGCGCAGGGCATCATGCTGGCATTTATGATGCTGTTCAATGTGTGGCTGGGCCTTGCGTCCATCGTCGTTGTCCTTCTTCTGCTGCTGGTGGCGAAAGGGATGAAAAAAGAAAGCCTTGAGGATTCCTCCGCCCGTCAGGAGCAGAGCGAGAACCTGACGGAGTCCGTCCTCGATTTTACCGAGGGGATCGGGATCATCAAAACCTATAACCTGCTGGGTGAAAAATCCAAGGAGCTTTCCGACAACTTCCGCGAGAGCTGCCGGGTCAGCATTCAATTTGAAGAAAACCACTCGCCGTGGCAGCGCTGGCTGAATATTCTGTACGGCTTCGGCGCAGTTGTGGTCATCGCTATCTCTATGTACCTCAACTCCCATGCGCTGCTGGACGTGACCTTCCTCGTGGGCATCATGCTCTTCGTGTTTGATCTGTTCGGCCCCCTCAAGGCACTGTACAGCCAGAGCGCGCGGCTAACGGTCATGAACAGCTGCATGGACCGCATTGAGACAGTATTTGCCGAATCGGAGCTGCCCGACAACGGGAAGGATACCATCCCCGAAAGCAGCGACGTTCCCGAAGTACAGTTTAAAAACGTCAGCTTTGCATACGGAGACAAGGAAGTGCTGCACGATGTTTCCTTTGACCTCAAACGGAACAGCATGCTGGCGCTGGTAGGCCCGTCCGGCGGCGGAAAATCCACGATTGCGAGCCTTCTGACCCGCTTCTGGGATGTCAAATCCGGACAGGTGCTGATCCGCGGCAAGGAGGTACGCGAGGTAAAACTCAGCGATTTGATGGATCACATCAGCATGGTGTTCCAGCGGGTGTATCTGTTCCAGGATACCATCTACAACAATATCAGCATGGGGCGGCCGGGCGCCAGCGAGGCTGAGGTGATCGAGGCCGCGAAAAAGGCAAGGTGCTACGATTTTATCATGGCACTGCCCGACGGCTTCCAGACCGTGGTCGGCGAGGGCGGAGAAACGCTTTCCGGCGGCGAACGCCAGAGGATCTCGATTGCGCGCTGCATTTTGAAGGACGCCCCCATCGTCATTCTGGACGAAGCCACCGCCAGTGTGGACGCGGATAATGAAAGCTATATTCAGCAGGCGATCAGTGAGCTGTGCAAGGGAAAAACCCTGCTGGTGATCGCCCACCGCCTGAACACCATCCGGGGCGCCGATAAAATACTGGTGATTGCGAACGGGCAGATTGCCCAGGAGGGAACGCACGACGAGCTGATGAGCACCGGCGGTATTTACAAAGATTTTGTGACGGTGCGGGAAAACAGCCGCGGCTGGAGCCGAAGAGAAGCAAGGAAAGTATAAAACATAAAAAAACAAATGGCTGGGAGGAGTTCCGAAGAAGCTCTTCCCAGCCATTTTCATTTTTTCTTTATTTCTCAGCGCTTGAACAGCGAGAGCAAACCGCCCCAGCGCTTTGCTTTGCTTTCCAGCCGCTTCAGGGCTGTTTTGGCGTTTTCATATCCAAGCTCCGCCGCCTGCCGGTACAGCTCAATCGCTTTGTCGGTATCCTGTTTGACGCCGGTTCCCTTCTCATAGAAAACCCCGAGACGATAGCAGGATTGCGCATCGCCCTCTTCCGCCGCCTTGCGATACCATTCCGCCGCCTGCGCAAAGTCCTTCGGTACGCCCATGCCGTTTTCATATAGGTTTCCGATGCTGAACATCGCGGTTTCGTCGCCCTGCTCCGCTCCCAGCAGGTACAGCCGCATCGCCTCGGCAAAATCCTGCTTTACACCCTGGCCGGTCTCGTAGCAGTCGGCCAGATTGCCATAGGCGACGTCGCGTCCCTTTTCCACGGCCTGCCGGAACAGCGAAACCGCTTTTTCCAAATCCGGTTTAACACCCTCGCCATAGCGATATGCCCGGCCAAGATTCACCAGCCCGGCACTGTTCCCCGCTGCGACTGCCCGCTCATACAGCTCAAAGGCTTTCTCGTAATCCTGCTTTACTCCGTTGCCGTCTTTATACCGGTTTCCAAGAATATTCAGGGCAATTCCGTCCTCTTGCTCCGCGGCCAGCTGATACCAATGAATCGCTTTCTCCAGGTTCTTTTCCGTGCCGTGGCCGCGTTCATAGCACCGACCCATCCAAAACTGAGCGCGGGGATGCTCCTGTTCGGCGGATTTGGAGAACCAGTAAAACGCCTGGTCCTTATCCTCCTCTATCCCGGTGCCGAAATAATAGCAATCCCCCAGATTTGACTGTGCGCGGGGATAGCCCTGCTCCGCCGAAAGACGGTACAGCTCTACCGCTTTCGCCTCGTCCTTCTCTACGCCGACGCCGAACTCGTAGCACCAGCCAAGATCGCACTGCGCCACCGGGTGATTCTTTTTCACAGCGAGCTGGTAAAGCTCCACCGCCCGCTCCGGGTTGCGTTCCACGCCCCAGCCGTGCTCATAGCACACGCCCAGCAAATGCTGCGCCCGGGTATAGCCCTGCTCCGCCGCTTTGGAATACCAATAGACGGCCTGCTCGTTGTTCTCCTCCACAGCGATGCCATGGTAGTAGAAAAAGCCCAGATTGCACTGTGCGCGGGCATTTCCCTGTTCCGCGGAAAGACGGTACAGCTCCATTGCCTTTTCCTTGTCCTCTTCCACACCTTCGCCGCATTCATAGCACAGGCCCAGATCACACTGCGCATCAGAGTCCTTTTTGGCGGCGGCAAGCCGGTAAAGCTCGACTGCGCGCGCCTGATTTTCCTCTACGCCGTAGCCCTGCGCGTAGCACATGCCCAGCATCCGCTGTGCGCGGGGATGCCCCTGATCTGCCGCTTTGGTAAACCAGCGAACGGCCTCCTCGTGGTCAACCTCTACCATGACGCCATAATAATAGAAATTACCCAGATTGCACTGTGCCGGGGCATAGCCCTGCTCTGCGGCCTTGTGATAAAACTCCCTCGCACGCGTCAGGTCCCGTTCCACGCCGTACCCGTTCTCATAGCATTCGCCCAGCAGATTCTGCGCGCGCGGATAGTTTTTATCCGCCGCTTTGGTGAACCAGCGAACGGCTTCTTCGTTGTTTTCGTCTATTCCAATCCCAATATAGTAGAAGAAACCCAAATTGCACTGCGCAGGCGTGTGGCCCTGCTCCGCCGCCAGGCGGTACAGCTCCATCGCCTTTGCCTTATCCGTTTCCACACCATAGCCGTTTTCGTAGCATTCGCCCAGCAGGCACTGTGCACGCGGAAAATTCTGCTCCGCCGCTTTGGAAAACCAGCGCACAGCCTCTTCGTTGTCTTCTTCCACGCCGATCGCGCTGTAATAGCAATACCCCAGATTGCACTGCGCGGGTGCATACCCCTGTTCCGCCGATGCGCGGTACAGCTCTACCGCTTTTTCCTTATCCTGTTCCACGCCCATCCCGTATTCATACAGCACGCCCAGCGCGCACCGCGCGTCGGGATACTCCTGCTCGGCCGCCGCCTGATACAGCTCTGCCGCGCGGGCCGGATCCCGCTCCACACCATAACCGTTTTCATAGCAAATGCCCAGCAGATGCCGCGCACGCGGATATCCCTGCTCGGCTGCCTTGGAAAACCAGTTTACGGCTTCTTCGTTGTTTTCTTCCACCCCGACGCCGGTATAATAGAAATAGCCCAGATTGCACTGTGCGGGCGCATAGCCCTGTTCCCCTGAAAGGCGGTACAGTTCTGCCGCTTTGGCCTTATCCTCTTCTACGCCATACCCATTTTCATAGCACAGGCCGAGCAGGCACTGCGCGCGGGGGTGCTTTTTTTCGGCGGCCTTGGAAAACCAGCGGGCGGCCTCTTCATTGTCTTCTTTCACTCCGGTGCCGGTATAGTATAAGTAGCCCAGATTGCACTGCGCGGGTGCATAGCCCTGTTCCGCAGAAAGAAGATACAATTCCCGGGCCTTTTCCTGATCCTGCTCCGTACCCCATCCGTTTTCATAGCACTCACCCAAAACGCACCATGCCTGCGGATATTCCTGCTCCGCCGCTTTGTTGAACCAGGTGATGGCCTGTTCCGCATCCCGCTCTACGCCGAGCGCGTAAAGATAGATCAGGCCCAGGCGTGTTTGTGCGGGTGCAAAATCCAGCTCCGCCGACTGGCGGTACAGCTCGACAGCTCTGTCAGTGTCTTTTTCCACACCGTATCCGTATTCGAAGCATTCACCCAGTAAAAACTGTGCACGGGGATATTCCTGCTCCGCCGACTTGGTGAACCAGGCGACAGCCTGGGCGTCGTCCTCTTCCACCGCAATCCCGTGATAATAGAAAAATCCCAGATTGCACTGTGCCGGGGCGTAGTCCTGCTCTGCGGACAACAGATACAGCTCCATCGCCTTATCTTTATCCATTTCAACGCCCTGCCCGATTTCATAGCATAGGCCCAAAGCGCATTGTGCGGAAGGAAAGTCCTGATCCGCCGCTTCACGGTACAGGGAAACCGCCTTTTCGTAATCCTGCTCCACGCCGATCCCGTTTTCATAGCACGCGCCTAAATTGTACTGCGCAGAAACATCACCCTGCTCCGCCGCCTGCTGAAACCAATAAAAGGCTTTTTCGTAATCCTGTTTTGCGCCGCCTGTTCCACGGTAGTAGCAGAGTGCAAGCTGATGCTTTGCCTCCAGATCGTCGTCCTCCGCTCTTTCAATCAGCTCCTGCAAATCCTCCTGCTGCTGTTTTACTGTTTCCGCAGCGCTGCGGATCAGCTTTGGATCAATAAAAACAAATTTATATGGGTCCTTCGGTTCTGTTTCACTGTTTGGCGCCTGGTTTCTTTCGTCCTGCATAAAAAAACTCCTTTATTCCCCATTCATAAGACTTTTGCTCATGAACGATTATATGTTTTTCATAGGCCTGTTTATCAATATCCATGTAGGTTCAAGCTGTTATAATCTTTTTTAGTATAGCACAATTGTCGTATTTTGTCATCATTGAGCATTTTTTACAGCTTTGAGATCCCCCCCTGTCCCCAAAGGCTTTTCAGCAAAACATTGTTGATTTGCCATCCCCAAAAGCGCATGGCGGGGAATGGAATAATTACGTCTGACCCATACCGCAAAAAAACAAGGTACTGTTCAGCCGGAACAATACCTTGTTTTTTAAGTTTTGGATGTACCTATTTCATTTTATTTCATGGGAACATCTGAAAAGCGCCTTTTTTAAATCCATCAATCTCTATTTTTTACTCCAGCTGAACTCCGGGCAGGCGCTCACCGCTGCTTCGGCAATCAGGGTATCTTCCTCCACGGTTCCGCCGCTGATTCCGACTGCGCCGACCAATCTTCCGGCCCGGAACAACGGCAGGCCGCCGCCGAATACGCAGTATCTGCCGCCAAACATCGTGTGGAGTCCGTACAGCTCCCCTTCGGGAACAGTTCGCTCATGCAGGCTCCCGGTGGGAGACTCCAGAGAAGCCGAGGTATACGCCTTGCTGAAAGCTGCGTCGACGCTGATCAAAAGCGCGCCGTCCATCCGCAGGTGTACAATCAGGTTTCCGCCTGCATCCACAACGGCGGCGGAAATCGGTACCCCTACCTCTTTTGCTTTTTCGCAGGCCGCTTTTGTGATCTGCTCCGCCAGATCGAGATTGATTCCGCGCTCACCGTACTCCGCCAGCTGGCGCAGGATTTCTTCCTTTAATTCTTCGTGCAGCATGTTCTCCCTCCCTGTTCACACTTTCTTCTGGGATAATCATAGCTGATCTGAAGACATCTGTCCAGCAAAAAACAAACCAAATCAGTGCAAATCTTTGACCGAATCCGTGCGGTAAAATCCCTGCGGATATGCACCGGCCTTTGTGATACTCTTCCGGTCTTCGCGGTAAAACGGCTGCGGCTGACTGTTCCACAGCTGCTCCATCGTCTCCTGCTGCGCCGGGCGGTAAAAAGCCTGCGCCGCAAAACGTTCTTCTTCGCTTCTGTTCTTCCACGCATCCATTTTCTTCACCCTTTTCCTGTTTTCCATAAGATGCCCATATCAATTGATTACTATGAAAATACCACAAAATCAGGAACAAATGAAGACCCATTTAAAAATAATCTTCACGGCTGATCAGAAGCAGAAAATCTTTCTCAAATAAAAATCCACCGGCGTAGCCGGTGGTATTTCAAAAGCGGGTATAACCCGCC
>OBZU01000142.1_pt1 | contig 37979 bp, 37 predicted proteins | sample 1495561 | NCBI WGS metagenome assembly OBZU01 (sample SAMEA2580250, study PRJEB22360) | human gut metagenome | biome: human gut; feature: human-associated habitat; material: faeces | place: Denmark | collected 2008/2010 | reverse complement strand
TTCTGGACGGGCCAATCCCCACAGAACCTCCCGCCGGTCGCCCTGCCGAAATGGCTTCCCGGGCGGCCTCGGAAATCCGGTCGCATAGCTCCTGCGGTGTGCAGGAAGCGCCGCTCGGCATAGACTGTTTTGAAAGAAGCTTGCCGCTTTTGTCGATGACGCCGGCGGCAATATTGGTGCCGCCCAGATCGATGCCAAGATAATACATCGAAATACCCCGTTTCTGATGAAATTACGCCGTGAAGGCGTTTCCGCTTTTTTATGTAAGATGGTTAGATAATAACAACTTTTTACCTATAAAAATTTTTTGCGTCGTGAGGCTATTATATCATCAAGTGGCGGTTTCGTAAATTGTTTCGTTGGCGCGATCGACAAAAAGAAAAAGGATTTGACAAATCTTCTTTCTTTGGGTACAGTTTAAAAGGAGAAATTTCTGCCATAATGATAGGTAGAAGCTTCCAGGCAAAGTAATGAAGGAAAATGGTGAAAAACGTGCAGTATCAGGAGTTACCCCAGTGGATGCAGAAGGAAGAAATCAAACCTTATATAGAGCTGCTCAATCGGCAAAAGGCGTCGTTGTTTTTCAAGCGGGTGTTCGATATCATTGTGTCGGCGCTGATCCTGCTGCTGCTTTCGCCGATTTTTCTGCTGCTGGCCGCAGCGATCAAGATTGATTCCAGAGGGCCGGTGTTTTACCGACAGGTGAGAGTTGGGCAGTATGGGCGGGATTTTCGGATTTTCAAGTTTCGTTCCATGGTGCAGGATGCCGACAAAAAGGGCTTGGCCCTGACAACAGAAGGGGATTCCCGTATCACCCGGGTAGGGAAGCTGATCCGCAAGTGCCGCTTGGATGAATTTTCACAGGTCCTAAATGTCCTTGAAGGTACGATGAGCCTTGTCGGCCCCCGGCCGGAGGTGCGAAAATATGTCGATGCCTACGAGCCGGAATATCTGGCTACGCTGTTGATGCCGCCGGGCGTAACGGCAACGGCGAGCATCCGGTTTAAGGATGAAGACGAGCTGCTCAATTCTGGCGGCGACCCGGAAGAAATCTATATTCATCAGATTCTGCCGGAGAAGATGCGCTATAATCTGGAGTACCTTGACCACATTTCCGTCTGGCAGGATATCAAAATTATGGTTCAGACTGTTTTGGCGGTGTTCCGGCGGTGATTCTCTGCAAAGGAACACCGCTTTTCGCTGTAAATTTGCAATTGATTTTGCGTATCGGTTCGTGCTATAATAACCGCACGCCGAAGCGAAGCTTCGGACGGCTGAGAGAGCATGGAAGCACCGACCCGGTGATTTTGTTTTCCCGGGCGATTTTGTTGTTGTTTTGCTTTTGAATTTGTGCTATAATAAACTCCGTTCCACACGCTGGTGTGGCGAAATCGGCAGACGCAAGGGACTTAAAATCCCTCGGTGGCAACACCGTACCGGTTCAAGTCCGGTCACCAGCACCATAAAGACATAGCTTTCCGTCAAGGGGAGGCTATGTCTTTTATTATGCAAAAAAATCTGGTAATATGGATACAAGCTTCCGTAAAATCACCCAATGGATTATTTATATTAAACGCATAAGGAGGCAAGAAGAACTGTGCAAAGCAGAACTGTAATAAAAACTTCCAGATTTCCGGCGTCGGGGAGAAATGTTTTCAACAAGCTAAAATCCATACAAACGTTACAGTACATAGCCTCGCCATATGCGACGTTTACTCCGTTAACCGAAAGAAATGATTTCAATTGGAAAGCCGGAGAAACTTTTTCTTTTCGACTTAAATTATTTGGCGTTATTCCATTAGGCATACACACAATTAAGGTAATTGATTTTAACGAGGAAGCATACCGGATTCACACAATTGAGAGCAATGCCTATGTGCCTATATGGAATCACAGTATCGTGCTAAAACCATTGGGCGATGATGCTTCACAGTACACGGATGAAGTCGAGATTTATGCAGGCTGGAAAACACCGTTTGTGTATCTATGGGCAAAATTTTTTTATGCCCATAGGCAAAAGAAATGGTTAAAACTTTTGAGTAACCACGAAGCGTTATGAACATAACAAAATGTTGATGAAGTCCGGTTCGTCGGCCGGGTCATATCCAGCACCTTGTTATCTTGAAAAATATTTTTCCCACCATTTTTAAAAGAGGAAAGACCCTCGAGCGGTCATAACAATAAAAACAGGCTGATAAATCATCAGCCTGTTTTTATTGTCATACGAACACCCAGCTATTCCGGGATGTTCAGAAAAGCTTTAGCGTTGAGTAAAATAAAAAAACCAGTTCTCTTTTCCTCGGAAGTTTCTCTCCGAATGTAAAAGAATTCGGGGGGAAGCTTTTGTTTTTATTTATTCTCTTGGTATTTAATCAATCGGTATTGACAATTCATAAAATCACTTTATACTGTAACCAGTATCCCATGATTTGGTCTGCTGCCGGGATGGATCTGCGTTATTTCCTGGTTCGGGAAAAATCCAGATAGGGGGAAGACACGGGATGTTTTCGCTTTACAAGATGGGTAAATTCTGTTATAACAAATCTGGCTTATGTTGACATTCTATTGGGCACATCGAATAGAAATCATCCGAATCTCTTTCTGATTGAGAAAGATTCGGACTTTTTGATGCATGAAGTCATGTTGAAGGGAACCGCAAGGTCATGCTGCTGCTGATTGTAGAAAATGCAAAAAAAGCGTATTTCCATTTTATTTTAAAGTACCGCCACCATACAGATGACGGCGACGGGCCGTTGTTTGGAAAACTGTTGGTTTTCTCCCTGCCCATCATGGCCATGAATATTTTGCAGCTGCTGTTCAATACCGCAGACATGGTTGTCGTCGGCCGCTTTTCAGGGGGCGATGCGCTGGCTGCGGTAGGCGCGACGGGCGCTCTGATCAATCTGATCATCACCTTATTTACAGGATTGTCTGTAGGGACGAGCGTCGTTGTGGCACGGGATTATGCGGCCGGTGATGCGGACGCCGTGAGCCGGTCTGTTCATACTTCGATTGTCCTGAGCATGATCGGCGGGCTCATCGTAATGACCGTAGGAATTGCATTCTGCGGGCCTTTGCTGGTAATGATGGGCACGCCGGAGAACATATTGGGCCTTGCAGTGCTGTACATGAGGATCTACTTCGTCAGTATGCCCGCCAACATGGTATTCACTTTCGGCGCGGCGATTATGCGCTCTGTGGGCGACAGCCGCCGCCCGATGTATTTTTTGGGCGTCACCGGCATTCTGCACGTGGTTCTCAATCTTTTCTTCGTAATCGTTCTGCACATGAGCGTCGACGGCGTAGCGTGGTCCACGGTGATCTCCCAATATCTCTCGGCGCTGCTGATCCTGTTTTCCCTGTCCCGTTACGACGGGGCGATCCGCTTTATCCCCCAAAAATTGAGGGCCGACAAAGAGAAGCTAAAGGAGCTGATCCGGATCGGCTTGCCGGCGGGGCTGCAGGGCCTGCTGTTTTCCATTTCCAATGTGCTGATCCAGTCGGCCGTCAATTCCTTCGGCTCCACCATGATCGCGGCCAACGCTGCCGCAATGAATATTGAAAACTATATCGGCACCGTCATGCTTGCCTATTACAACGCGGTTGTAACCTTTACGGCCCAAAGCATGGGCGCAAAAAAATATAGCCGTATCGATAATATTGCGAAGGTATCCACGGTATTGGTTTTCATTACCTGGATTCTTCTTGGAGGGGCGACCGTGCTGTTCGGCAGGCCCTTGCTCGGCATCTTCACATCTGACCCGAAGGTGATTGAGCTGGGGATGCTGCGTCTGTATATCATCATGATTTCTTTCGTCGCCTGCGGCATCATGGATGTATACCCCGGTTTATCCTATGGAATGGGCTATTCCATCTCGCCGATGCTTTGCACGCTAGTGGGCGCCTGCCTGCTGCGGATGGTATGGCTGGCTACGATCTTTGCCTGGTACCCTGCAGAGCTTGTGCTTTTCGCCGCCTATCCCGTTACCTGGGTGTTGGCGGGAGCCGGCCAGGTGGTCATCTTTTTCTATGCGCGGCAGCAGATCCACAAACAGGCTGCGGCTGCACAGCCGATTGCCGAATCAGAATTGTGAAAAGCTTTTGTATGGAGAATCAAGGAAAACAGTCAGCCCAATTTTATTGGGTTGGCTGTTTTTGCATTTGAGGGATCAAGTTTGGATAAGAAATGGAACAAAAAATTTCATATCGTTTTTGCACCGAAGTACCGTGGAAAATTCAAAACAAGATTGTCTTGCCCCTTCATTTTATATCTGTTGGAGATCTGTTCTATTCGAGTATACTATCCATCTTGATTTTCTTACTCAATGTTGATAATAAATGAAGATGCGGATATAATGATCATAGTTTATTTGTTCGAACTGATAAACCAATTGGAGTGATGGCCATGAGCAATAGTACCGCAAGCTTTCAAGAAATTCAGGATAAATTTAATGATTGTCGGCAGATTTTGACGGCAATTGGGGACGAAGTGCGACAATCCATTTTAGTGACCCTCATGCAAAACACCTGTAAAGAAGGAATGCGTGTGGGTGAGATCACTGCCCACACCCACCTTTCACGACCAGCTGTTTCGCACCATTTAAAGGTGATGAAAGATGCCGGGATCGTGCGGATGCGCAAGGAAGGTACAATGACTTTTTATCATATTAACGTGGATGCCTTTGAGCCCCTGAAAAAGTTAGTAATGCTTGTTGATGAGACCATGGAGAGACATTATTAATCCCATAACGCAAACCATACTATTTTGATAAAGGAGAATGTATCATGGATTTATTTGACTCCATCAATAGAAGAAAGTCATGCAGAAACTACACTCAACAGCCTTTTGGAGAAGAGCAGTTGGAAGAAATTCGTGAGGCGATCAATGGGTTCGAACTGCTTTATCTCGATGTGCCGCTGGAGTACCGGTTTGTCACCAAAGCCAAGGGGATATTCAAAGTGCAGGCTCCGCATTATCTGATGATCAGCGGACAGGGCAAAGAAAAAGAATCGGAGAATGCAGGGTTTCTTTTTCAACAGCTCATTTTGTGGTTTGATGCCCACGACATCGGCAGCGTTTGGCTTGGTAAGACAAAAGATATGGAAGACGCCAATAGCAAAGACATCATCACCATTGCGTTTGGTCAAGCGAACGAGTCTGTACACCGCAGCAAAGATGAATTCAAGCGCAAGCCGATCAATGAAATCACCAACGCCCCGGAAAATACATGTATTCAAGCCGTACATCTGGCGCCATCCGGCATGAACATCCAGCCCTGGTATTTAGAAGAATCCGGTGATAAGGTTTTGCTTTACAAACAGAGCCTGAAACCCCCGCTTTCACTGGTTTATAAAAAAACAGAGGTAGATATGGGCATCGCGCTTTGTCATTACGCGTTGGCGTGCAGGCATTTTGACAAGCCCTTTGTCTTTCATCGTAAAGAGGAAGAGACAAATAAAAAAGGGTATCGTCTGTTTGGCGAGTTAGCCTGAATGGCGGAAAGTCGCTGATAAAGCACTTGCCGCCAACAACAAGTGCTTTGGGTGTAATATTCGTCTGCTTGCAGCCACAGAGAGTTATTTAACGCGGGCACCCGGTTTACCATTATGAAAAGAATCAATCAATAAAAGCCCCTACTAGGGGCTTTTATTGATTGAAATGAGTTGCCTATTGGACGGAAAGCCGGTGCAGATGTAGAAACGATGGTCAACCGAAAAAAGACGGAGGGACTCGCGGAACACGGGATAAATGTGCCAATACCCAAGTGATGTGTGCAACATTTATGGGTTTTAGAACACCAAAAACGACATCCTCATTTTACACTTGACTTTCATGCGCATGTCAATTTACAATAGATACATGCGTATGAAAGTGAGGTGAGTATGTGGCGCAAAAAAAGATGGGGCGTCCTCCATCTGGCGATAAACCCATGAAGGACAGAATTTTTGTATTGGTAGATGATGATACAAAGATGAAATTAGAGGTTTGCAAAAAAGCTTTCGACACAACAACTTCTGATGTTGTCCGCAAGGGGATTGACAAGATCTATGACGACCTCGATAAAAAATGAAGGAAGCGGCGCATCTCCGACTAAAAACACGCGCCACTTCCCCAAAGCGACATATGCCTGAAAGCAAATGCAGCTTTACTATTATATCATGCTCCGCAATTTCTTTCGAACAATGCAGACTTATTTTATGCAGGTTCCTGCGTTTGTCCGTTATGAAAAAGCATCAATCAAGGAAGGCCCCTGGTAGGGGCCTTCCTTGATTGAAATGTGTGTGCCAATACCGAAGTTTGGACATGAACACGAAACGCCTATCCTCCGAGCTGTCCATGACAGAATAAAGCTGCTGACAAAGGGATGAGTTTGTGTTATATCTGAAAAATATCTAGAAATACACTTGACTTTATGTGTGACAACAACTATAATTTTGGTGTGACAGAAAGTGAGGTGTGAAATGTCACCCAAAATTGGCAGGCCAAAAGCAGATAAGCCTAAAGATATTCGGTATAGTATTCGACTTGATGCTGAAACCGAAGCGAAACTTTTGAGTTATTGCGAAAGAAACGCAATTTCAAAAGGGGAAGCCATCAGAAAAGGAATCCATCTGCTTTTGTCCAAAGAAAAATGAAGGAAGCGGCGGCTCCTAAGCAAAGCAACACGCCACTTCCCCAAAGCGACATATGCCCGAAAGCAAATGCAGCGTAACTATTATATCATGCGCCGCAACTCCTTTCAAGCAATGTCGCCGAACATCATGAAAGGAAGAGGATTATGGTCATAAGGCAGCTCAAAGAAAAGCAGTTTGAAAGCCTCTGCAATTCCCTTAGAATGAAAGCCCATGCAGAGCCTCTGGAAGCAAGCTATACTGTGAATCTGAAAATCAATGGAGCCGAGTATGCCGTTAAGGTGCAGCCGGAGCGGCATAACAAAATGGCGGTATTGCAGGCGCTGCGCGTCTACCGAAATGAATACGGCCCTGACTATGAACTGATCACCACAGGAAAAGTGCTGTCTTCCCTGCTGGAAATACTGATTTTTCAGGGTGTAGTATAGCAGCGCTTTCTCATCTGACCGGCATCTGGTCTGACAATTTAAGTGAACTCCACATGATTCCATGTGGAGTTCACTTGCTTATTGCAAAGAAGTTTATATAGGAACGAACAGCAGCCGCGGTGACCAAATCCCTCTTGGAAAATACTGTATTTATACATTCACTTCGGAAAAATGATTGATTTATTCATTTAACGGTGCTATCCTTAAAATAAGAATAAATTCTCTTATCGGTATATTGTTTTGATGCGAATCATGCTGAAAAATGCAATTCCCTTCTGTTTTTCGATTGTTTCGGTGTGCCGTTGGAAGTTTAATAATGAATCGGTTTAAAGGGTGCGTATTGGTGAAGTTTCGAAAATCTCCTCCCAATATAGTAAAGCTGCGGTTTGAAAAAGAGCTGGAATATCAGGTGTGGGGCAATCACATGCTGCGCCTTACATGGACTTTTGTCGCAATGGTGATTATTGTCGAGCTGGCGATTTTTGTGTTCAAAAAATTAAACGGCGGCGCTGAAAACACGGAAGAATACCTTTTGATTTATATCGTCACCCCAACGCTGATCAATGTATCTATTCTTGCGGTCACCCATGCAGTTTCCCGCAGACTTCTGGCCAACGGCAGATACAGCATACAGGCGTATCTGTATCTTTTTTGCTTGTCTCTGCTTTGCCTGATGCTGGCGCTGGCGCATAATGCCGTACCGGTGATCTATGTCATTTTTACATTTCCCGTGCTGCTGGCTTTGATTTATATCGATGACAACCTGCTGCTGGGTGTTTTTTGTCTGAATTTTTTTCTCTATCTATTCTATATTGGGCTTCTGTATTTCGCATATGACCATACCGAATGGATACGCAAACCTGATTTTATGAATGTTCTTACCGCGGCGGCGATCATTGTGGCGGGCTATATGTCTGCTAAAATGAGCCTGCGCCGGCAGAACAGTCTGGTATACAGCATCATCTGTGCGCATGAGCGCACCAAGATGGATTCGCTCACCGGTCTGTATAATCATGCGACTTTTTATGAAAGACTGAGCGCGAGGATTCAGGAGCATCATCAGAGCTTTCAGCCGTTTTCACTGATCATTATGGATATTGATGACTTTAAGCAGGTGAACGACCAGAACGGCCACGACGCCGGGGACAAGATTATTATGACTCTGGTAGGCTGTATCAAAGCCAATCTCAGGGAAGATGAAGTTGCTTACCGATACGGGGGCGAGGAGTTCACCATTATCACCAACCGGGTCCCCGATGAGGACGTTGTACTGGCCGAATCGATTCGCCAAAGCTTTGAGGAGGCCGCCCGGGAGACCGGCAATCAAACTCCCGCTACAGTCAGTATCGGCATTGCGCGTTACGACGCGAAGCGGTTTGGGGCCCGGCGGGAATTTTTTTCTGCAGCCGATGAAGCGCTGTATGCCGCAAAGCGCAGCGGCAAAAATCATACCCTGGTGTGGCATGAGGATATTTCGGTATTTCATATTTAGCAGAAGAAAATTCAGTGAGTTTTGTGTTTGAGCGGCAAACATAGACTTGTCTTTTTCAGTTTCTTTGCACGTTTCCCATAAATAAAAAAATTCTTGAAAAAAGCTGTACGAATTTTAAATTCGTACAGCTTTTTTTGCAGGTTTCTCCATTGTGTTTGCCGCAAAGATTGAGAGACCCGGCTATCTGTTTTTCAGAGAATCTCAGCCTGAGAATCAGAGTAATAAAAGAAACAGATTTCCAATCAAAAGGTATTTCATGGATTCGTTTCTATAAAACTTTCAAAGATATCAAACAAAATCACTAAAAATATTTTATTTTCATTCGCCTTTATTCCGATATAATGAAATCACAGGGTAAGTTGTATACAAATATTCAATACATAATTGCAATTTTAGATGACTTGCCTGTGCGAAAACCAACCATTGCTCAGCAATAACTTGCAGGTTTTATCTGGGAAAACCTGCAGGTTATCATATGTTTTTTTGAGGAAGGAGATTTGTTATGAAAAAAGGGTTCAAAAAAGGCTTGGCTTTGACACTGGCCTCAGTGATGCTGCTTTCCACAACGGCATGCGGAGGTTCTTCCACACCCAGCAGCTCTGCTGCACAGGGAGGTTCCACATCTTCAGGGGCGGCCAGTGAAGAGCTGACAGGCGAGCTCCGCGTTACGACACAGGCATGGATGATGGGCAAATATGATTTTGAGGGGATCAAGGCTGATTTTGAAAAGAAGCACCCCGGCGTAACCGTTGTTTACAACAAGGTCGATAACGCCGACGTGACGACCAACATGCTGCAATGGTCTCAGGGCAAAACGAACTGCGATATTGCGATCGGCGGCAGCCGTGAGCATGCGGTTCAGTATGCCGCAAAGGATTACATCATCGATTTCGGTGACGATTTCTTTACCGGCGACATCGCGAAGGATAAATTCTTCCCCGCGTTCCTTGAGCTGGGCAATGTAGAAGGCAAGCAGTACATGATCCCGATCACCGGCGAAGTCATGTTCATCGTTGCCAACAAAGAACTGATGAAAAAAGCCGGCCTGACAGACGCCAACGGGAAGGTAGAGACTCCCAAAACCTGGGATGAGCTTTACGAGTATGCAAAGAAAGCGACCGTCGTAGAGAATGGCAAAACCGTGCAGACGGGCCTGTCCATCGACTGGGGCACCAATTTTATGACCTACTCTTATCTTTCTGCTCTGCAGGGAATCAAGGGCAATTTCTATGAGTCCGACGGCAAAACCATCGACTTTACCAGCCCCGAATCCAAGGGCCTGCTCACAAGCTGGACCAAGCTGGTAAAAGACGGCTACACCCCGACCGATACCTTTGCGGACATGGATGCAGGCCGCACCAACTTTAAAGCCGGAAAGGTCGCCATGCTGATGACCGCGGCTTCCCGCTGGATCGAATGCCAGGAGAACGTCGGAAAAGACAACACCACCGTTATTCCGGTTCCCGGCACCGATACGCACGGCTCTCTGGTTTACATCCACGGCGCGGTGATTCCGAAGGCTTCCCCGAAGATCGAGCTTGCAAAGCTGTTCATCAAAGAAGAACTGCTCAAAACGGAATTCCACGTTCAGGCGCTGAACAAATACGGCAAAATGTCCCCGCTGCTCGCTCACTATCAGGGCCTTGAGAACGCAGATTGGCCAACCGTTGTAGAAGCGACCAAATCCGCGGTTACCACTCCCTTGTATAAGGATTTCTCCAAACTGGATACCGGCATTCAGGTCGAGCTGCAGAAATGCATCAAGGGCGACCAGAGCGTAGAGGATACACAGAGCAACCTTAAGAAGCTGATTGGCACGTTGGATTTGACAACCGGCCTCAATCATTAAGCAGCAAACGGATTTCGTTCAGGAAATTCATACAGGGAAACGCTCCCTGTATGAATTCCCGGGACGCGGGAATGGCTGATCGTGCTTAGGCTTCTGATGAAATCGGCGGAGGAATGAAAATGAAAAATAAGCTTTCACTCAGCCTCAAAAAACAAGTTCCAGGCTATGCATTTATGCTTCCGGGTTTTCTTTTTGTGGCATTGTACATGGGGTATCCGTTATTCCGGTCCCTGTATCTCAGTTTTACGCAGTATAATTTCAGCTTTGATCCACAGCCGATCTTCATCGGCTTCAACAACTACATCAAAATGTTTTCCGATTCTTATTTTATGGATGCACTCCGGAATACAGTTGTGTTTACCATCGCGTTTTTGCCGGGCGTTATGATCATCTCCCTGATTCTGGCGATGATGCTGGATAAAGGGGTGAGAGGATCGGGCTTTTTCAGAACCTGTATTTTTCTGCCGGTCGTCGTGCCGCTTTCCCTGACAGGTATCATCTTTCAGTGGATTTTGAATGAGCAGTACGGCCTCTTAAACTGGTTCCTAGTAGATGTGCTGCACCAGAGTGCGTGGGCTCAGAACTGGCTGGGCGACGGCAACTGGGCGATGGTCAGTATCATCGTAGTCAGCCTGTGGAAAAACATCGGTATGCTGGTCATCCTGTTTATGGCGGGGCTTCAGGCCATTTCAAACGATATTATGGAGGCCGCCCGGGTAGACGGCGCCAACGCGTACCAGCGCATCGTACATATTACGCTCCCGAATTTGAAAGAAAGCTATGTGATCTGTGGCATCTGGGCAATCATCCAGGCGGTTAAGGTCTTTGAGCAGCCCTTCATCATGACGCAGGGCGGCCCCGGAACCGCTACTCTGGTGCTGTACCAGTACACGTGGATCAATGCATTTAAATATTTCGAAATGGGGTATGCCTCTTCCATCGCCTATTTCATGGGCGTCGTCATTTTGGTGCTTTCTGTGTTTAATATGTTCCTCAACAGAGGGGACGACGCAAAGATTAAGAAGGTGAAGGTATGAAAGAAAAGAATCTGGCGCTCAATTTCATCCTTTTTGTTCTTTTGCTGGTCACTGCTTTTGTCTTCATCGTTCCGTTTTTGTGGACGTTTCTCACCTCGCTGAAAACCAACGATGAAATTTACGCGTCCGTGCTGACGATCCTCCCCACAAAAATCACCTTTGAGCATTATGTCAAGGTGATCACCCAAATGGGCGATTTCCTCAAGTATTTCAGAAACTCGGTGGTCGTTTCTCTGTGGAGCGTGCTGGCCACGGTTGTTTTCAGCGCTTCCATGGGTTACGCGTTCTCGAAGATGGACTTTAAGTTCAAAAATATTTATCTGGGCTTTGTCCTGTTTATTCTGACGCTGCCTTATGTGATTTATCTGATCCCGATTTATATCATGGAATCCAAAATGGATTTGATCGATACCGCATGGGGCCTGATTCTGCCTTACATCGCGACCAATCTGCCCATGTCCGTGTTTATCATGCGCGGCCAGTTCAACAATGTTCCAAATACACTGGGCGAGGCGGCAACGATCGACGGCTGCAACAACTGGCAGGTTTTTTCCAAGATCATGCTCCCGGTTGTAAAGCCCGGCATCGCCACCGTGATCATTTTCACCTTTATCAATGTATGGGGCGAATTTACCTACGGCAGAACCCTGACCGCTACCGCAAAGGCGCAGACGCTGCCGGTCGGCATTACCTTCCTGCGCGACGAGGCGGCCTCCTGGCAGTACGGCACGCTGACGGCGACCATCATTCTGTCTCTGATCCCGCTGCTGATCATCTTCCTCAGCATGCAGAAATATTTTATCAGCGGAATTATGGAAGGCGCTCTCAAGGGCTGATGCCTGATTTCCCGCAGCAATCCGGTTCTTTTGGACCTGTGACAACAGAAAAACGGTGATTGACGGAACAGATCCGCAGTCACCGTTTTCGGTTTGTGAATTGCCGCAAAAGCGGAGCGGCAATAAAAGAGAACTCTTCAAATGGTTTCATAAGCGTTGTCGGCGGTAATATCGCGCTCGTAAAAGGGCAGGTTGCTTTTTAACACAATGATCGGCTCGATAAAGATGCTGTCGCTTCTCGGGAACTCGTTTTTCACCAGAAAGTTAAACAGTGTCCGGCAGCCGAGATAGCCGAGCTTAAAGGGCTTTTTGTAAATAATCGCCTGCAGCACGTCCGAGAGGAGCATCTCGCGGCTTTCCTGAAACAGATCGCTTCCGATCACCTTTATCGTTCCAGCGCGGCCTGCATCCAGCACCGCTTTGCAGACCGGCGGCGTGTTGGTGGCCGTGCAGGAGTAGATCGCGCTGATTTCCGGGTCGGACCTCAGCAGTTCTACAAGTTCATAATATAAATCCTCCGGGTCCCTGCGGTTGTAGATTTTGATGATGTCCATCCGGTCCTGCGCTTTTGCAAAATACTGCTCAAAGCCGGTAACGTTCATATAGTGGGTCGAGACCATGATATCGCCCGATACCACCAGAGCTTTGCCTTTGTTCGCGGTAAAGCCCGAGATCAGCTCGGCGGCCAGGCTGCCGGCCATCAAATCCTGCGCGCGCACACAGCAAAGGCGTTTTGCCTGCGGCAGGTCGGAAACGATGAAGACGGCCGGAACGCTTCTCTTGCTGAACTGATCGATAAAGTAAGTAAACGCCGGGTCTTCTACCGCGAGCGTTACCAGACCGGAAATTTCATCGCAGTGGTTCTGGTATACCTCCTCCAGGTGCTTCGGCAGGTTGCTCAGCGGGCCCGAGAAACCGAAATCCAGAATCTCAATGTTGAACTCGGCCGCCTCTGCCTGAAAGGCGCGCATGCCCTTCCAGATATCCCGGTAATAGTAGCGGTTTGTGCCGGAGTTCGGCAGCGGCACCACAAAGGCAATTTTCAGCAGCTTGCGTTTCAGGGAAGAGGCAACATAGTTGGTTTTATAACCCATGCCGTCGGCAATGGCCAAAATCTCTTTTCTCACTCTTTCGCTGATACCGGGTTTGTTGTAAAGTGCCTTGTGTACGGTGGAAAGGGAAACCTCTGCCTCAGCCGCAATATCTTTTAAGGTTGCTTTTTTATCTTTCATACCGATCCTTTCCCAATCCTTGATTTTACTTACCTATCTTGTAACACCGCCCAAAGAAAGAAACGACGTTCTCTTGTGCAAGCGTTTTTAAAGTATATTTAATATAACATAAATACCAAAAGAAAGAAAGGGAGTTCTCTAAAATGTAAAAAACGTTTTTTCTATTTTAATTCCAGTATAAGCTTTATTTTAGAGAGTGAGATTGTATGTATTGAGAATTTGATTGTAATATCGTTGACTTTAGTTAGCTATAATGCTAGAATGATGATGGAAATAGAGAAAACGTTTCTCTATTTCCCGAAGAGAAAGGCGGAACAAAAATGAAAATCGTGAAGTTCGAATCGTGGTGGGTGAAACGGGATCAATGCCTGTTTGACGAAAAGCGAAGAGGCGGCGGAAAAATGCCCTGGGACGTCGTTGTCATCAAGCTGACGACCGATACCGGGATTGAGGGAATCGCCACCGCTATGGCGGCTCGTTCCGGGCAGGTGACGGAGTCGTATCTCTGCGATACGGTAGCCCCGATGGTCATGGGCCGTTCCCCGTATGACAGGGAGAAAATCTTCTACGATTTCTGGAACCTGGACCGTCACGAGGCGTTTTTTCCTGTTTTTCTTCCGGGCTCTGTGGACGTTGCGCTGTGGGACATCTGCGCCAAGGCGGCCGGTCTCCCGCTGTACCAGTACATAGGCGCTTACCGCGAAAGCCTGCCGGTTTACGCGAGCAGCCTTTTCTATGATACCGTGGATGCCTATGTGAACGAAGCGCTGTACTATCGTGACAAGGGAATTCCGTTCTATAAGGCGCATCCGCCCGGTCCGTATGAGTTTGATATGGAAATCCACCAGAAGCTTCGCGAGGCCGTCGGCCCCGACATGGGCCTGATGACAGACCCCGTCGGCGAATACAGTCTGGACGAGGCGATTACGGTGGGCCGCCATCTGGAAAAGCTCAACTACCTGTGGTTTGAAGAGCCGTTCCGCGATTTCGAGCTCTACAAATATCAGGAGCTTTGCAAAACGCTGGATATCCCGGTCGCCGCAACGGAAACCACGCGCGGCGCGCACTGGGGCGTGGCGCAGGTCATCAGCCAGCGGGCTGCGGATATTGTGCGCGCCGATGTTTCCTGGAAATGCGGCATCACCGGCACCCTGAAAATCGCCCACTTGGCAGACAGCTTTGGCCTGCGCTGTGAAATTCACACCACGACCATGACCTATATGGACATTGTCAATCTTCATGTTTCCTGCGCGATCCGCAACTGCCGCTTCTTTGAATATTTTGTGCCGGAAGAGAGCTTCCAGTTTCCGATGAAGGGGCAGCTTCCCATTGACGATCACGGGATCATCACCGTGCCCAAAACACCGGGCATCGGCGCGGAGCTTGACTGGGAGCTGATCGAAAGGAATTGTGTCTCTTATAAAGTGCTGACCCTGTAAAAACGGCAGGGAGGCAATGAACGGCAGGAAAGATACCGGCATTCTTTCCGTCATGGATGGGGAGAATAAACTACCAAGAAGATACAAGCATTTCCCTCGCCAAAGGCGGGGGAAAAACGGATGCTATTTCATAGGGAAAAGGAGATCGAGCAAATGAGCGAAGAATTCAAAAACATGTTTTCTCTGAAGGGGGAGCGTGCCGTCATTACCGGCGGCGCGACCGGCCTTGGGTTTGCGATGGCGAAATGTATGGTAGCCGCGGGGGCTGAGGTCGTCCTTCTGGCCAGAGATGCCGATAAGCTGCAAAAGGCGTGCGAAGAGCTGGGCAGCAGCGCGAGCTATTATGCCTACGATGTGACCGATACCGACCGTGCGCAGGAAATCGCCGACCGAATCGTAAGGGAACACGGCGATGTGACTATCCTGTGCAACAACGCGGGCAATCACTGTAAAAAGCCGATTGAAGAAATGTCCGTCAAGGATTTTACCGATGTGCTCGACGTTCATGTGGTCGGTTCCTACGCGTTCACCCGCGCGTTTGTCCCTCATATGAGGAAGAACCAAAAGGGAAGCATCGTCTTTACCGCGTCGATGACCTCGTTTATCGGCATGCCCTATGTGATGGGCTACGCCGCCGCCAAATCCGCGTACCTTGGAATGGTGCGCTCGCTGGCCGCCGAGGTTTCCGCAGACGGCATCCGTGTCAACGCGGTCGCGCCCGGCTGGATCGACACGCCCATGTTCCACAAGGCCGTCGATAACGATCCGCCCCGCCAGCAGAAGATTCTCGGCAGAACGCCGATGAACCGGTTCGGCGATCCGGAGGATATCGGCTGGGCGGTTGTGTACCTTTGCTCTCCCGCCGCGAAATTTGTCAACGGCGTTGCGCTCCCGGTGGACGGCGGCGCTCTGATCGGTTTTTAAGGCGAAGTATTGTTATGTAAAAACAGCGCCACCTTCCCTTGCCGCAGGCCTGGGAAGGTGCGAACAGCTTTTTAAAAATGGAATGCAATATGCCAAAAGAACAGTGGGAGGGTTTTCACCATGGCACAATGGAATAACGACAAGGAACTGTTTGCGCTCGTAAAAGAGCGCCTGTACACCCCCGTTGTAGGGGATATTCTGGACGGCCTCGGCTGCTACCATCAGTTTCTTCCGCAGGACGTCCGCCCCCTGCGCGACGACATGAAGCTGGTGGGCCGCGCGATGCCGGTTCTGATGATCGACGTGTACGGGCCGCAGAAAAAACCGTTCGGTCTTCTCACAGAGGCGCTCGATCAGCTCGAAGAGGATGAGATTTACCTTGCCACCGGCGGCACGAAACGCTGCGCCTATTGGGGTGAGCTGCTCACGGCCACCGCCAGAACCAGAAAAGCGGCGGGCGCCGTCGTGAATGGCTGGCACCGTGACACGCCGCAGGTGCTCGAGCAGAACTGGCCGGTGTTCAGCTGCGGCTGCTACGCGCAGGATTCCTCCGTGCGCACGCAGGTGGTGGATTTTCGCTGCCCGATCGAATTCGGCGACGTGTGGGTCAATCCCGGCGACATCGTGTTCGGCGATATCGACGGCGTGCTGATCATTCCGCAGAAATACGAAACGGAAGTGTTTGAAAAGGCGTTGGAAAAAGCGGCGGGCGAAAAAGTGGTCCGAAAAGCGATCGAGGGCGGCATGACCGCGACCGCAGCCTTTGCCAAATTCGGCATCTTGTAAAGGGGGCCGGGAATATGACCGAGCAGGCCGTTTTCCAGATCGATCAGGCAGATAATGTGGCCACCGCGCTCCAGGCCCTTGTGCCGGGCGCCGCCGCGGCGCACGGCGACCCATCCCAGCCGAGCGTCGCCGTTGCCGAAGAAATACCGGCAGGGCACAAGCTCGCGCTCCGCGACATTGCGCCGGGTGAAAACATCGTGAAATACGGTGTGGTGATCGGGTGCGCCACCAAAGAGATCAAAACGGGACAATGGGTCCATCTGCACAATATGAAAAGCCTCTACGACGCAAGATCGTCGAGCCTGGATGTTGTGACCGGTGCGCCGACGGATACACACTATGAGTAACCATCATTTGCGGTGAAAATGATGGGCTCCGGTCATGCTTCCCTGCCGAAGTCGGTGGAGACATGGCCGCCGCGATTCCACTGTTCGATGAAAAATGAGTTCAACATGGAGAAGCAGAGATGAAAGAGTATCAGAATGTACGCTGGAAAGGGTATCTCCGCCAGGATGGCAGGAAGGGGATCCGCAATAAGCTGCTGGTTGTGTATACGGTAGAGTGTTCCTCGCATGTTGCGAAAGAGATTGCACGCCGTATCGACAGCAGCGATGTGGATGTGGTCGGCTTCGATGGCTGCTGCGACAATGAGTACGCGGTGCGGCTTCTGCTGGCTTTGATCCGTCACCCAAACGTGGGGGGCGTGCTGGCTGTGGGTCTTGGCTGCGAGTATGTGCAGCCGAAGCACCTGGCGGAAAAAGCGCTGGAGGCCGGGAAACCGGCGCAGTGGTTCTTTGTGCAGGAGCACGGCGGCACCGAGCCTTCCATCGAATACGGCCTGCAGCAGGCCCATCTGCTGCTCGAAGAGCTCAGGCAGACGCCCGTGGTGCCGATGGGCTTTTCCGACCTGGTTGTCGGCGCGGAATGCGGCGGCTCCGACTATACCTCCGGTCTGGCCGGAAATGTGGTGGTCGGCCGCTTTTACGATAAACTGGTCGATCTGGGCGGTACCGCTGTGTTTGAAGAAATTGTGGAAGCGGTGGGCCTGAAAGACCTGCTGGTGCAGCGGGCTGCAGACGACTGCGCGCGGGAACAGCTTGCCTATACCTATGATAAAGCGCTGGAGTACTGCAAGTCGGTGCGCCAGTATTCCGTTTCTCCCGGGAATTTTGCGGGCGGGCTTTCCTCTATTGAAGAGAAGAGCATGGGCGCCGTGATCAAAAGCGGCAGCCGGCCCATCAGCGGTGTGATCAAGGTCTCTCAGCCCCCGCCCAAAAACGGCCTCTGGCTGCTCGACAGTACGCCCGACTCGTATTGGATGGGCTTTGGCTATACCAACCCCAACGACAACGAGGGGCTTATGGATTTGATCTCGTGCGGCTGTCAGTTGGTGTTTTTGGTAACCGGCCGCGGGAACATCGTGGGCAGCGCGGTGGCTCCGGTGTATAAAATCACCGGAAACAGCGGCACTTTCCACCGAATGAGTGGAGATATGGATTTTAACGCCGGGCCGGTCCTAAGCGGCGAGGTCACTCTGGAACAGCTGTGCGAGAATCTTTGCGATGAGGTGATCCGCGTGTGTTCCGGCGAGCCGACCAATGCGGAAAAACTCGGCCATAAAGAGTATTTTGTTCCCTATAAATATCAGGAAAAAGAGGTCGTGGTCAAAAGAAAATGCGAATAGTGTTTCCGAGACAATCGAAAATTGTGCGGCCGTAAAATTGCTTTGCTATTTGCGACTGCGTTGGCAAATGCAGCAAAATTCAGCCACATACCGCAAGTATGCTCGTTCCTCTGCGGTACCTGCCATTTTTACCTATGCGATTTTCAGCATTCTGCCTGTTTTCAATCGGAAGATATAACCGGTTCACAATCGCCTTATGAAAGTACAGCGATTTCTTCCCCCGTCGCAGGCGGGGGAAGAAAATCAATCTCTCTTTCAAGTGGAACAACTGTAAATTCAAATGGCATTTTCTCTGATTGTTATAAACAAAAATAGGAAAATCTATATTATTTGACAAATAACCAAAAGTTTTTTATAATAAGTTGTACAAAGTTTTGAATCAGGGGGATGTCGTCGTGAAAAAAACGGCACGAAAAGCGGCCGGGTTGCTTCTTACGGCAGTTTTGCTGCTGCCTGTAGGCTGCGCTGACCATACTGCCGCGCCGCCGGATGAGAGTGCGGTGAGCAGTCTCCCTGAAACGACCGTAAAATTCTGGACCTACTGCACCACTCCGGAGCGCGAGCAGGATTTCGTCCGCTTTCAGCAGATTCTGAAGGAGCAGCATCCCGAAATCACCCTGGATTACCTGGGCATTCCGGGGGACATCCCGACCTTTATGCAAAAGCTCGATGTAGCGATCGCGTCGGATACCGCGCCGGATTTTACGGATTTTTATGATTCCAAATACATAAAGAGCGGTTTTTATGAACCGCTCGATGCTTTTTATGATCAGTGGAGCGAAAAGGAGTCGCTGAGTGCCGACGCCATTCTTCAGGCGCGCGCCTATGACCCAAAGCAGCAGCGCCTGTATACGCTTCCGTTTTCGATGCAGCCGTGGGGCATGTGGGTTCGCACCGATCTTCTGCAGTCGGCGGGCATGGGTGTTCCGCAGACATGGGACGACTTTTTTACTGCGGTGCAGAAGCTGACCAACCGCGAAAACGATCAATATGGCATTGCGCTGCGCGGCGGCCCGGGCAGCAGCAATACGCTCGAAGCCCTGATGTACGCTTACTCGGGGCTTACCGATTATTTTGACAAAAACGGCAAGTGTACCATCAACTCTTCCAAGCATGTGGAGTTTGTCGAGCGGTACCTGGGCCTTTATAACCGCTATTCCGCGCAGGATGATCTGGTCAAGGGCTGGACGCAGCTGACGGCTTCCTTTCAGGCGGGCAAAGCGGGCATCATCTTTCATAATTTCGGTTCAGGCACATCGATCGCCACCGCCTTTTACGGGGATCAGTCGCGGTATCAGGCGGCGGAGCTGCCCCGTACAGCCGACGGCAGCGCCCAGATGCGGTTTGTAATGATGCGCTCTGTCAGCATGAATTCCAAATCCGATGTCAAAGAGGCTGCCTTTCAGGTCATGACGGTCTACTGCAGCGCCGCGGTGCAGATTCCGCGCTGCAAAACACAGGGGGAGGTTCCCGTGGTGGCCGGCGCGGCGTCAAGCCCCGATTATCTCGACGATAATCACCCGTACCTGCGGCTGGCTGAGCAGATGGTATCGGGCAAAGACGGCTCTGTGCAGATTCAGGTGCCGGTCTATCTGCCGCAGTATACCGAGATTCAGTCTGAGGTGGAACCGATGATTCAAAAGGTGATGGCCGGCAGCATGTCTGCGAAGGATCTGCTCGATCAATGGGCCAAATTGCTGGAAACCGCCAAAAAGCAGTTTGACAGCACACAGGGATAACAACGCTTTCCGATTTTCGTGAAGGAGCGCGGGGTCTTGAAAAAAGTATTTCAAAAGCCGATCAAAAAGCAGATCATGCTCCTTTTTCTTCCGGTGGTGATTGCCGCGGTGCTGATCATCGGATTATTCGCGTATTTCTTTGAAACGAACAATATCAAAAAGAATGCCTCTTTTCTCACGCAGAGCATGGTGAGCCAGATCTCGATTCTGCTCAACGACAAAATGATGACCGCCTTTACGCAGATGATCAATCTGTCGGGCAGTCCGGCGGTCAACACTCTTTTGCTCAGCGAGAGCTCTTCAGAAGAGGACTTCAGCAGTCTGATGACCTGCTACAGCAGCATGGAAGAGATTTACCGCAATTATGACCAGATGATCGATTCGCTGTATTTCTGTAACAACCGCGGGATCGAGGTCAAATATTTTGTCAGCGATGTGCCAAAGCACATCGGTCTTTCGCTGACCCAGTGGATGAAAAAATACAACACCTCGCCGCATGGGGTGTACTGGCTGAATGACCACCGGGACGATGTGTTCCAGACAACGACGCCGCACAAGGTGATTTCCGTGTTTCGGATCATCGGTTCGCCGCAGTCCGCCTCCAGCGGGATCATCCTCTTTAATTTAAACAGCAGCTATTTTTCCGGGATTCTCGATAACGTCCATGTGTCTGAAAACGGATACATGATGCTGATCAGCAGGGACGGGACGCTGCAGTCCGCCGCAATGCAGAACCGGTATTGCCTGACGCTTTCCGCCGTGGAGAAGCTTAAAGAGCATTTCGGCTCCAGCGGCAGCACCGTGCTGCGCAGCGTGACAAATCAGCGAATGATCGTCACTTACCAGAGCATCGAGGCCAACGGCTGGATCGTCGCGGCCGTTATGCCGGAAAGCGATCTTTTAAGCAGCGCGGGGGAATTCAAATACATATTGCTGGTGCTGATGCTGGCGCTGACGCTGCTCGTCATCTTTCTTTCAAACCTGCTGGCCAAGAGCATTTCCAAACCGATCGAGTACCTTTCCGATCAGGTGATCAAGTTCGATAATGGGGATATGAACGTCAGCTTTCAGGTGGATGCCGGCAACGAGATCGGCGTTCTGGCGCATGGCCTCTCGTATTTAAAGATCGCCGTTACAGAGCTTCTGGCGCAGGTGCGCCGCGAGCAGGAGCAGAAAACAAAGATGCAGCTTCTGGCGCTCCAGGAACAGATCAAGCCCCATTTTCTGTACAACACCATCGGCTCCATCCGCCAACTGGTCAATATGAGAAACAATCATATGGCAAGCGATATGTGCGTGGAGCTGGCCCGTTTTTACCGGCTGGGCATCAGCGGGGGCAAAGAGATCGTCACGGTCAGAGAAGAGCTGGAGCATGTGGCGAGCTATCTGGAAATTCAGAAAATGCGCTACGGCGACGACTTTGAATATGTCATTGATGTCAAGGAAGAGCTTTTGTCCATCCAGATTCTCAAGCTGAGCCTTCAGCCGCTTGTGGAGAACGCCATTTACCACGGGATCAAAACAAAAGACGGCATCGGGATGATTCTGGTCAGTGGGGAGAAGCAGGAGGACCGTGTGATTCTGACCGTGTACGACGATGGCGTGGGCATGGACAGCGAAAAGCTCGAAGACCTGCGCGGCACGCTGAAGCTGCCGCCCGAAGTAAACCATACCAAATATTTTGGTCTGCGGAATGTCAATACCCGTTTAAGGCTGTATTTTGGGGAACAATCCGGAATTGTATTCGAAAGTGTTCAGGGAGTTTATACCCAGGCGAGCATTGTGATTCCGCTTGCCGGCTCGGGGGAGGGGGAATGAGTTTTCGTGCATAAGCTGTTGATTGTTGATGACGACCAGATCATCCGGGCCGGGATGAAGCAGAATATCAACTGGGAGGAAAACGGCATCGAAGTGGTGGGAACCGCCAGCAACGGGAGGGAATGCCTCGAGATGATCCCGAGCAGCCTGCCGGATATCATCCTCACCGATATCAAAATGCCCTTTATGGACGGCATAGAGCTGATGGAGGCGGTGTACCGGCTGTACCCGCACATCAAGGTCGTTCTGCTGACGGCGTACGGCGATTTTAAATACGCGCAGATGGCGCTGAACTATAAGGTCTGCCAGTACGTGATGAAATACGAGCATAACTCTGAGGTTTTGGGCGCTGTGCTGAAAGCCGCCAAGGAATCCGACGACCAGAAGGATAACGTCGAGATTGTAAAGCGCGGACGAAAGCTGCTGGAGAATAAATTCTTTTACGATCTGGTGGTCAATTTTCAAAATGACGACGAACTGGGGGAGCGCGCAAAGCGCCTGAATATCCGTTTTATCAGCTCCATTTTTTGCGTCGTTTGTATCGATGTCGGCAAACGAAGTGAACGGGAGGCGGAGATTCTGCTGTGGCAGAAAAAGCAGCTTTGCGAAAAGATCGGGGAACTGCTGCAAAGCCGCCTGAGTCTGCCGAATGTGCAGGTATATTATTTTGTGGGCGATATTTACCTCAATCTGGTCGTCAATTTTGCGGAGCGGCTGTCTGAAAGCGAGCAGGAGGCTTTCTTCGTTCAGCTCGAGCAGGCGTTTTCTCTGGTGAGAGAGACCCAGAGCGTAACGCTGTCTGCGGGGGCCGGCTCGCTGTACAAAGGGTATTCCAATATTCTAAAATCCTATACGGAAGCGACGCAGGCCCTGGAAATGAAAAGCATGCTGGAATCCCGCCTGCAGGAGGGGAAGAATCTCATCCGGTTCGAGGAGCTGAAAAACAGCAGCGTTTCTCATGCTGCTGTTCTGCGCCAGGTGCTGTCGTTTATGGATTCCAATTATCATCAGGAGGACCTTTCACTGAACCGGATCGCCGAGGAGGTCCATCTGACGCCGAGCTATATCAGCACTCTGTTCAAAAAGTGCCAGGGGGTCAATCTCAGCGATTATCTGATGGAGCTTCGCGTGAAAAAGGCGATGAGCCTGCTGGCGGAAACAGACCTGAAAACGTACGAAATATCCGAAAAGGTGGGGTACAGCAATCCGCAGTATTTCAGCGTGGTTTTTAAACGAATCACCGGCTCTGCCCCGGGGGAATACCGCAAAATAAGCCGTGCCTGATGGGCGGGGTAATAGGGAAGCAACTTCGGAATCCCAAAACCACGAGATAGACAGTCAATAGAAGGGTATATTAAAATGATCCAGAAGTCAAAATGATTCGTTTTTATTGATTGAGGTGGTCTTATGAAGTTACGAGAGGAATATACTTGCCCTTTGGAATTGACCCATGACATAACCAAAGGAAAATGGAAGCCCATAATTCTGTGGCAGCTGGGGAAGGGCAAAATGTCATTATCGCAGCTTGAGCGCGATATCAAGGGGGTCAATCAGAAAATGCTGTTGGAGCAGCTAAAAGAGCTGCTGGATTTTGGAGTGATTGAAAAAGAATCTTTCGAGGGCTATCCTCTAAAAGTAGAATATTCATTGACGGAACGTGGGCATAAATTGTTAGAAGCGATCGTCATCATGCAGTCGATCGGGATCGACCTGATGAAAGAGAACGGTATGTTTGACGTTCTCAAAGAACAGGGGTTTATTTGATGAAAAGGATACCCACAAAAAAGTGGGTCATTTACTTCGTCGTTGCATCATGCTATGCTTGCAGCAGGAGGCGATAAAGTGTTAAGAGATGCGGAGAAAACAATAGGAAATCTGATTGATAAACAGAGTGTTTCTTTTATTAGTTCAGTGGATGAAAATGGATTCCCGAATACAAAGGCCATGCTTCCCCCGAGAAAAAGAGAGGGAATCCAAGCCTTTTACTTTACAACAAACACTTCTTCGATGCGGGTGTCTCAGTATTGCTCTAATCCAAAAGCGTGCATCTATTTCTGCGATAAAAGGTTTTTTCGAGGGGTAATGCTGATCGGCACAGTTGAAGTGCTGGAGGACGCCGCAAGTAAAGAAATGATTTGGCAGGAAGGCGACACGCAGTATTACTCTAAAGGTGTTACAGACCCGGACTATTGCGTCTTGAAATTCACGGCAAGTGCAGGTCGATATTATGCGAATTTTAAGTCTGAAAGTTTCTCAATTGAATAAGAGTCACAGGATACTGAATACGCTTTATTCATGGCACGATTGGGGTTCTGATTGCGGTTCCAGTTCGAGCTCCGGTTCCGGATCTGGCCCCGATTTTTGATTCATTGCCAAAAACAGTGCGGGAATCACTGCGGCCACGGTAAAGCCGATTGCCCACCAGAAAGAGACGTTGAACGCCCCGGCAACCGCCTGAAGATCGGAGCGGGCGCGGCCCGTCATTCAATTGAGGGCGACGGGCGCGAAAAGGGCCGCCCCGAAACCCCCGCCGATGGTCTGAAAAATCCTTGTAGAGATGCTTGCGTGGGGAACCTGTTCTTTGGGGAGCCCAATATAAGCGGACATCATAATTGCAATAAACAAACCGCCAAGCCCGGCCCCCCTGATCAACAGAGCAGCAGCCAGAAGAATCAAATTCGTATCCGTACCGGCAAAGGCAAACGGCAGCGTTCCGATTGCGACAGCGGCGAGGCTGAAAAGCACAATATTACGAGAGCCGTCGCGGTCGGCCGCTTTTCCGGCCCAGCTTCTGGTGAGCAGCATCCCGATTCCCTGCGGCAGCAGCCACAATCCGGCGGACAGGGCGCTTGCTCCGCGCACCTCCTGGTAATAGAGCGGCAGCATCAGCATGGCCCCGTTTGTGATGATTCCGCTGAAAATCAGCAGGATATTGGAAGCCGTAAAATTCACGGATTGGAACAGCCGCACATTCAGGGCCGGTTCCCGTTTTGTATTCAGAGCATAGATGACATACGAGGCCATCAAAACCACGCCGAGCATCAGCGGAACATAGACGGCGCTGCTGCCGAAATCTCCATGCTTGGCGACCTGAGCAATGCCGTAGATCAAAAGGGCAAACGCGGGGCAGAGCAAAAGCATACCGAATACATCGAGGGATGCTTTCTTTTCCGAGAGCTTGTCGGCCGGGATTCCCCACAAGGCCAACACAATCGCTACGATGCAGATCGGAATATTGATCCAGAAGATGGCGCGCCAGCTCAGGCTGCTGACAATGATTCCCCCCAGCACCGGGCCAAGGATCGGCCCCAGAAGAGCGGGTATGCTGACAATCGCCATAATCCGCCCAAGATTGCGTCCTCCGGAAACCTGTACGAGCTCCGTTTGCAGGGTCGGCATCATCAGCCCGGCGCCGAGCCCCTGAATGACCCGAAAACCGATCATGCTTTCTATGTTCCAAGACAGCATAGAGCACACGGAGCCGACTAAAAAAAGCGCCAGAGAGAAGAGGTAGGATCGTTTGCCGCCAAATCGTTCGGTGGCCCATCCGGAAACCGGAACGGCCAGCCCCATCGCCAGAACATATCCCGTCGTGATCCACTGTACGGTGGAAAGGGCTGTCTTCATATCGGCTGCAATGGTATGCAGGGCCACATTGACCATCGTTGAATCGAACAGCGGCGCAAGCGCGCCGACAACAAGAATAATGGCAACCCGAAGCACCACTGGATCGAGTTTTTCTTTTGCCGGCTTCACATTTGTTGTATTCATGAGAAATCTCCTTTTCCTTCAGCTAGGAAACAATTGCGTTTCTTATGTGAATATGATATGATAAATTCAAATCGAATTCAATGGGAATTCTCCATATAGAAATAAGAAACTTTTTAGTTTCTTATGGATGTTCCTACAACAAAGATACATTGATTGCCGGGGCTCGGAGGGATATAAAAGATGGAAGAACGAAAGAAAGAGACGCGCCGCCGCGGCGAAGTTCTGGAAGAGGCGATCCTGCGTGCCGCGTGGGAAGAACTAGCGGAAAAAGACTATGTGCATCTGACAATGGAAAGCGTCGCGACGAGGGCGGGGACCAATAAGGCCGTCCTTTACCGCCGATGGGACAACAAGTCAGAGCTCGTGATGGCCGCCCTGCGCAAGCATTTGCCAAAGATCACGAATGAGGTTCCCAATACGGGCAGTCTGCGTGGCGATGTATATGCCTTTCTTCATGCGCGTGTGGAACCGATGAGAGCAATCAACGTACAGGCGATTCGGGGGCTTATGATGGACCCACGGGTTTGGCGTACCATAGCCTCCTTTATGCCGCAAATTTTCCAGAAAAGATCGGAAAACAAGCTGACGGCGGCGATGATGACAATTATGAAAAACGCGGAACTCCGCGGAGAAATCAGCCTTGAAAAGCTGTCGCCCCGGGTCATCACATTGCCGCTGGACCTGCTGCAGTGCGAGATAATCACAAAGCAGGAGCCTGTTTCCGACACAGCAATAACGGAGATCGTGGACGATATTTTTATGCCGCTGATCCATGCGTCACAGCAGCAATAAGGTACTAACCGAGGAATAATAGAGTTAATTCTTCGTGGTAAGTTGCCTGAAATTCCATCGTGATGAAAAAACGGATGCGCGATCGCAGCATCCGTTTTTGTGCGATATCGTTCCGCCCGTTGATGGTCAATCTCGTTTTATGCCATCGGGTCACTTCCTCATAGGCCTTGCGCATTTGGGTACGGCTTGTTCGGTTTGCCGCCAAAGTTCGGCTGATTTTGAGAGGCAATGATTCTTCTGTGCCAAAACAGGCAGAAAGATTTCTATTCTGAACAAATTTTAAGCGTTTCGTGAAAAAAGGATAGTAAAATATTTCGGATTGATTTTGGTAAATATGTATGGTATGATTTTTTTAATTCAATCAGTAATTCGGCAATGAGGCCTCATTCACGGTGCAGCCAGCACCGCGAATGAGGCCTTTCTTAGGTGGTTGGCCGGCGATCATCCAAAATAGAATTGCTGTGATATAGTTCGGTGCACTTTCAAATCGGAGGATTCAAAATGGAATCTTCGCAGGTTTGGAGCGGCACGCCTACAACACAGTCCAATCGTATTGAGGAGGAAAATGAATGAATGCTGTCAACTCAGGGGACATCTCTTGGATGCTGACCTCTTCCGCTCTTGTTTTAATTATGACCCCCGGTCTTGCCCTGTTTTACGGGGGAATGGCCGGTCGAAAAAACACAGTCAATACCGTTATGTCGTCCGCTTTTATCATGGGCCTTGCTTCTATTCTTTGGGTTCTGTTCGGATTTTCCCTGTCCTTCAGCGGCGGAGCCGGGGGAATCATCGGTGATTTCAGCTGGTTCGGCATGAATTTTACAGAGGATTCGGCGGCTGCCGCTTATGCGCCGACAACCGTGTGTTTTGCAGTATTTCAGATGATGTTTGCCATCATCACTCCCGCTTTGATCACCGGCGCGCTGATCGGCAGAATGCGCTTTTCCGCTCTGTTTGTTTTCATCGCCCTGTGGTCGGTTCTGGTCTATTATCCGCTGGCGCACATGGTGTGGGGCGGCGGCTACCTGATGGAGCTGGGCGCGATCGACTTTGCGGGCGGCACGGTGGTTCACATCAGCTCCGGCGTCAGCGCTCTCATGGCCGCTATCTGGCTGGGCGCCCGCAAGAAGACCGAAAAAGAGGCGGCTCGCCCGCACAATATGCCATTGGTATTTCTCGGCGCGGCGCTTCTGTGGTTCGGCTGGTTCGGCTTTAACGCAGGCAGCGCGGGCGCGGCCAATACTCTGGCAGTACACGCGTTCATGACCACCAACACCGCCTGCGCGGCGGCAATGCTCTCCTGGATGCTGATCGAGAAACTCCGTACAGGGAAGACAACGCTTGCGGGCGTTTCCACCGGAATCGTCGTCGGTCTGGTGGCCATTACTCCCGGCGCGGGCTTTGTACCGATCTGGGCTTCTCTGGTGATCGGCGCTTTGGTCAGCCCCATCTGCTATTTCTTCATTACCGTTGTCAAACCCAAGTTCGGCTACGATGATTCTCTGGATGCGTTCGGATGCCACGGCATCGGCGGAGTCTGGGGCGCAATTGCAACCGGTATCTTCGCGGTAAAGGGCTTCAATCCCGATCCCAGCGCAGATGTGGTACAGTGGAACGGTTTGTTCTTTGGTCAGAGCGAGCTGTTTGTGCGCCAGCTGATCGCGATCGGCATTACGCTGGTGATTTCTCTGGTTGGCACGGGAATTGCTTTGGGGGTTACTCAGCTGGTCTTGAGAAGAATCCGTGTCACCCCCGAAGAGGAAGCGCTTGGCCTGGATATTTCCGAGCATGGGGAGCCTGCCTACCCGGCCTTTGACGGGGTGGATTCTGCGAATGCAGGCTTTGCTTTTACTGGAACCGAGGAGGTTTACTCTGAAAAAGCATCCCATGCGGTAAAAGCGAAAAGTGCCGAACTCCCCGGCTGACCAATCGCTTTGAGGATGTATACAGTGTGTGCAAGTCCATCTAACAATTGCTTATAAGACCTTTTTATAGAAACTACTCCTCTTCCGCCGAAAGGCGGGGAAAAGCCCGCGGCCTCCCCATAGCCGCGGGCTTTTTCTGTGCGCCGGCACAAGTGATCTTTCGATATGTTTTTTATTTTCAAAATTTTGATATTTTGGAACAAAATCCCAGTCCGCTTTTTTCTGTGCGGCTCATGGAATCATCCGCTGAAATCTTTTGAAAAATCATGATGCTTATTCAAACTAAGATTTTACATTGCGATTGCCATGCAAATAATTGCCTCGAAAAACGCTGTGTTTCAGACCATGCGGCAGGAAATAATAGAATTGGGCCAATCAACGGGTGGAAAATGAAAAAGGAAAGGCAAATTATGGATAATAATAAGAACAGAATGAAGGATAGACCGAAAAGCAATCCGGAGCTCAGAAAAATGAAGCCCCGGGAAAATTCAGACGTTGGGATCATCAATGGCAAAAAAATAGGACCGCATGACGCTGGATTTGAAAAAACGAAGGAGGACATGAGATGAACACCATGCTTTGCAGTGTGTCAGGTCTTCAGAATAAGGAAGGCAAAACCCAGATCAAAAACGCGCTCAACAAGATCAAGGGGGTCAATCAGGTTGGGGTCAACCTCGTTACAGGCAGCATACAAGTCAAATACAATGAGCCCGCAACGGAAATGGAGCTGAAAAACTGCATTGAAAACACGGGCTTCCGGATTGAATACGAATAGGAGATTATTATGGCTGATAATAAAAAGAAAAGTACAAAGAACGGAAAAAAACAAGATGGAAAATTCCGTTCCAAAAATGTGAAGCATGATCCCAGTGCGGAAAGCGCAAGGGCGGTTTTCGGCCTGAGGGAGCCGGAGCAAACGGATAACAGGCATTTATCGATCTAAAAAAACCGGTGAACCATATCCTGGTTCACCGGTTTTTTACATATCGATATTTATTCCCCTAAATAGGATTTCAGCAGCACCTGCAATAATTCGTCACGGTCAATGCGGCGAATCAGGCTGCGGGCGTTGTTATGCGCCGTGATATACGTAGGATCCTCAGAGAGGATGTACCCTACAATCTGATTGATCGGGTTATATCCTTTTTCTTTCAAAGCATCGTAGACAGTGGTCAGGATATTTTTAATATCCTCCTCACGGTCGCCGGGAAAGGAAAAAGTCATCGTTTTATCGAACATGGATACACCTCCAGTATGATAATCATACAATATTTCACGGTGGAAAACAAGGGGATTTCGTGACAAAAATCGAAACGGATTTGATTTGTCCTGAAAATCAGGAGCGCAGCAGTGCGCCGATCTTCTCCAGCTCCTGGAACACCTTTTTCATCACAGAGCTGGTGGCTTCTTCGTTGAGCGTGCCTTCGCCGGAACGAAGAACCAGGCTGAACGCCACGCTCTTTTTGCCGGCCTCGATCTGCTCGCCCTTATACACATCGAACAGGCGGACGCTTTCCAGCAGCTTGCCCGCGCCGCGCACAATGGCTTTCTGCAGGTCGCGCACCGGAATCTCGTCGCTGCAGATCAGCGCCAGGTCACGGGTGACCGCCGGGAACTTCGGGAGGGGAGTATAGTGCTTTTCGGTCTGGGCACAGCGGAACATCAGGTCAAGATCGAGCGTAAAGCTGTAAACGCGCTCGCCGATGCCGTAATTCTCCTGCACCTGGGGATGAATTTCGCCCAGAACGCCAAGGCGTTCGCTCTCGATCGTGAGCACCGCGCAGCGGCCGGGATGATAGCTGAATTCATCCGAAGCGGCGGCAATATCCCACCCGGTGACGCCGACGCGTTCCAGCAGGTCTTCAACGATGCCCTTCAGGGTGAAGAAGTCTGCATCGTTTCCGTACAGGCCTGCGATGAGCACCTTGCGTTCCATGGGCAGCTTGTCGGGTTCGGTGGGCAGGTATTCTCTGGCGGGTTCAAACAGAGCGGCAGCCGCGTTGCGGTTGTTGTAGTTTTTCGCCAGAATCTCCATCATGGAGGGCAGCGCCACCGTACGCATCATGCTTGTGTCCTCGCCCAGCGGGTTCGAGATCACAACAGAGCGGCGCAGAGGGGAATCCACAGGCATGCGGATTTTATCGTAATACTTGGGGCTGATGAAGGAATACGTGGTGATCTCGCTCAAGCCCAGCGCCAGCATTGCGCTGCTGACTGCGGAATCAAATCTCTGGCGGGCGCTGAATTTGCCCTGTGCTCCGCCGGGAAGGCTCTGGCTCGGAATGTTATTATACCCATAAAAACGGGCGATTTCCTCGGCAATATCCGCTTTGTGCTGCAGGTCGGGGCGGAACGTCGGCACAACGACGGTGTCGCCGTCCAGACGGCAGCCGATGCGGCCAAGGATTTCCTCCATCTGCGCTGCGGAAAGCTCGCACCCGAGGAAGCGATTGATCCAGTCTGCCTCAAGAGGAATGCGGCGCGGCTGAACCTCGATTGTGCCGTCCATCATTACATCGTCCAGCACGTCGCCGGCATCGAGCAGCTCAACGAGCTCGCAGGCGCGTTCCAGCGCGGGCAGGCAGTTGTTGGGGTCAAGTCCCTTTTCAAAGCGGGAGGAAGCGTCGGTGCGCATGCCAAGCGCTTTTGCGGTCAGGCGGACAGAAACGGCGTCGAAGCACGCGGATTCAAACACAATCGTCGTGGTGTCGTCCATGATGCCGCTGTATTCGCCGCCCATTACGCCCGCCACGGCGACCGGCTTGGCTGCGTCGGCAATCACCAGGTTGCTTTCATTCAGCTTGCGCTCCACGCCGTCCAGTGTCGTGATGCTTTCTCCGGCCTTCGCGCGGCGCACGCGGATGTTTCCCTGCTCTACAAAGCGCAGGTCAAAGGCGTGCATGGGCTGGCCATATTCGAGCATGACATAGTTGGTGATGTCTACAATGTTGTTAATGGGGCGCACGCCCATCACGCGCAGGCGCTCCCGCATCCAGCGGGGAGAGGGCTTCACCCGCACATTTTTGACAATGCGCGCACAGTAGGCAGAGCAAAGGTCAGACGCCTCGATCGCGACGTCCAAAAGCTCCTTTCCGCTGCCGTGGCCGCCCTTTACAACCGGGGTGTGCAGAGTCAGCGGCTTCTGGAAGGTGGCAGCCACTTCGCGCGCCAGACCGATCACAGAAAAGCAGTCGGGGCGGTTCGAGGTGATCTCAAATTCCACCTGCGTGTCGTCAAGGCCAATCGCCTGCTGAATCGGGTCGCCGGGCTTGCAGTCCTCCTGCAGCACGAAAATGCCGTTTTCAATCGCATAGGGGAAGTCGTTCAGCGTCAGGCCCAGCTCGCTCAGGGAGCACAGCATGCCAAAGCTCTCTACACCGCGCAGCTTGCCTTTTTTGATTTTTACGCCGTTCGGCAGGGTAGAGCCGTGCAGCGCCGCAGGAACCAGATCGTTTTCCTTCAGGTTCTGCGCACCGGTCACGATCTGAACCGGCTCGATTTCACCGACATCAACCGAGCAGATCAGCAGGTGATCCGAATCGGGGTGCGGCGTAATCGACAGTACGCGGCCGACGACGACCTTGTCAATGTCGGTTCCCTCTGTGTGGTATTCTTCTACTTTCGAGCCGGAAATCGTAACTGCCTCCGTGAAATCACGCATGGGCATCGGGTCCAGCGCAACAAATTCCTTTAACCATTTCATCGAAAGATTCATTCTGTGCTCACCTCCTAAAACTGCTTCAAGAATCGGATGTCGTTCTCATAGAATAGACGCAGATCGTCAATGTTGTAGCGGCGCATGACGACGCGCTCCAGGCCCATGCCGAGCGCAAAGCCGCTGTACACCTCTGGGTCGATGCCGCAGTTCGAGAGCACCTTCGGGTGTACCATGCCGCAGCCCAGAATTTCGATCCAGCCCTCGCCTTTGCACAGGCGGCAGCCCTCGCCGTGGCAGTTAAAGCACTGCACATCCACCTCGGCGGACGGTTCTGTAAACGGGAAGTGATGCGGGCGGAAACGCACGACGGAATCCTCGCCGTACAGGCGCTTGACAAAGGTTTCGAGCGTATCCTTCAGGTTTGCGAAGGTGATGCCCTTATCCACAACAAGTCCCTCGATCTGGTGGAACAGCGGGGAGTGGGTGGCGTCCACCGCGTCGGAGCGGTACACGCGGCCGGGCGAAATGATGCGGATCGGCGGCTGTGTTTTCTCCATCACGCGCACCTGTACGGGGGAGGTCTGCGTGCGCAGAACGATATTGTCGTTGATATAGAAGGTATCCTGCGTGTCGCGCGCGGGGTGATTTTTGGGGATGTTCAGCGCCTCAAAGTTGTAGTAGTCGTACTCTACCTCGGGGCCGTCTACGATTTCAAAGCCCATGCCGACGAAAATTTCTTTGATTTCGTCCAGTACGATCGAGAGCGGGTGTTTCGCACCCAGCTCGTGATGCTTGCCGGGCAGAGTCACATCCAGTTTTTCCTGCTCCAGACGTGCCTGCACAACCTGATCCTTCAGCTCGGAGGCGCGTTTCGTCAGTTCCTCCTCAATCAGAGAGCGAACCTGATTGGCCAGTTGGCCAATCACCGGACGCTCTTCGGCGGAAAGGCCGCCCATCTGCTTCAAAATAGAGGTCAGCTCGCCCTTTTTGCCCAGGTATTTGACCCGAAGCGTTTCCAGAACCTGCTGTCCCTTTGCCTGGGCCAGCTCTTTTACCGCACTGTCGCGGATGGCTTCCAGCTGCTGCTTCATGAATATTCTTCCTTTCGGTGTGTTTTGTGGGAGTGCCGCATTACGAAATAAGTGCTTCGATTTCTTTTTCGCAAAAGAAGAAAAAAATCGCTGGTCTTTCAGTACTTTGCCGTGCGTGTTTCGCTTGAGAACAAATACGCGGAAATAAAAAAGCCTTCGTCCCCTTATGAAAAAGGGACGAAGGCAAAACTCCTCCGCGGTACCACCCTGATTTTTGAATCCTCAAACACTTTTGCGGCCTGTAACGGTGCCTTCCGTCGCCGCCTACTTACAATAGGTTCAGCAGCGCCGCTCCAAAGGGAACTTCTCCGAAATCTATCCGCAAGCATGCTTCCAGCCCATGGCACGCTCTCTCTGTCCGGGGAAAAACGGGTACTTTCCTTTTTCTTCGCGTTATTTATATTCAATATATCACGCCCGGAATATTTTTTCAAGGGGCAAAAGTCTGCTGTTTTGCACTGTTTTGCACAAGATCGCAAAAATAGAATGCGATTGGACAATTCAGAAAAAATAAGAATTGGCGCTTCGCTGGTTGGAGGCCAAAATCGTTTCAACAATTTTCCGGTACACCGATTCACTGCCTTGCTTCCTATGAATTTCTTTGTGATTTCACTGTCCGGCTCCTGTGACAATCCTGCAATTTTGTTTTCTCACAGATATCATTGCGATACTTGACAAAAGCGTATGGCAACCATATACTATGGACATGGATAAAATGATAAACGACAAACATGAAATTGCGTACAAATCTCTGCATTTAGCGCTTGCCTTAGTTGATCTGGATAAAAAGACCCGTTATTACGGGACAGATGTGCCGATTTTTCACTCTGAAATACATGTCATCATGGCCATCGCCGAGCATCCTGGTATTCATGTGGGCGGTTTGGCAGATATACTGGGAGTAACAAAAGGCGCTGTTTCTGAAATCCTTAAAAAACTGGAGAGAAAGGCTCTGGTAATAAAGGAAATTGATGATCTTAATTTATCCAGGTATTCATTGAACCTGACTGAAAAGGGTAAAAAGGCACATAACAACCATATGCATTACCATGCTGTTTTAAATAGTATGGTAGAAGATGAGCTAAAAAATGCTTCCGAACAGGAATTGGCGTTTCTAATAAACTTTTTGTCGTCCCTGATAAACAGGGTGAAATTTTTCAATGAAAATTTTGATGAATAAAATTTTTGCGCGAGCGTATAGCTGCTATACGCATTTTTTAATATCGTTATGTTAGAAGGTGCTAACATCAAAAAGAAAAAATCTTCAAAGTCCTCTATGGCTTCTGGTAATAGTGAAATGAGTGAGCAGGGGCACAGGGAGAAAGGGATTGAAGCGGAGGAAAAGAATGTATGCGCCGTTTACAATTCTTTCATTTCATGTATTTCTTTTCCGCTTTACCTGTATGGTTGCCCAATGCTTCCGCAGGCTCGTTCTTTTGATCATAAGCAGGAAAAAGAAGAAGCTGATAAACTCTTTCAAAAGAAAAACGAATGAATCTATCTGGGCGTATGGCACAGATACGCATTTTATCTTCGATTCATATAAGGGGGATCAGTGGTGGGTAAAAATACATGTTCTCATCCGGGAAAAAAAATGAGCCCTTCCAAAGAGGAATATTTAAAAGCGATCTATCAGTTGTCGGAAAAGGCGCCGTTCGTCCGTTCCATTGATCTTGCTGTTTATTTGGGAGTTTCAAAGCCCAGTGTGAATAGTGCTGTAACTGCATTACAGGAAGAGGGATTCGTTGTAAAGCCCTTGCACGGTGAAATCTGCCTCACTGATAAAGGACAAAAGCAAGGGCAAATCATTACAGCAAAGTTTCAGATGATCAAACAACTATTGATTCACTATTGCGATGTGAATGAGCAGACGGCAAGCGAAGATGCGTGTAAAATGGAGCATCTCATCAGCGATGAAACTGCTTTTGCTTTGAAAAATGTTTTAAACAAGTGTGAAAGATCCTTCTCGAACAATAAAGAATTGAAAAAGTAATCCTCCGTTTCAAATTGTCCGGTTTGGGTACTGAAGAAAAGTGCAGGTATTTTAAGGAGAAATTGATTCATCAATCAATGAAGTGGTGCGGCCTGTCTCTGACAAAGCGATACGAAAGTCCGCTGTTTTGCACAAGCCCGGGGCAGAAAAGCGATGCCGCTTCGGCGGCTGTAACGAAGATCGAAATAAAATTTTGAATTTATGTCCGTTTGTGGTAGAATAAAACGGTATTTGTATAGAACGGGCGGGGGATTCCGCCCCTTAGAAGTAACGGAGGAAACAGCACATGATAACAGTATCCGAATTGGGATTGGGCTTTAACGGGCAGAATTTATTTTCAGGCGTTAACCTGCTCTTCACCCCGGGCAACTGCTACGGCGTGATCGGCGCGAACGGCGCTGGAAAATCGACCTTTTTGAAAATCCTGTCCGGCGAGCTGGAACCGACCAAGGGCGAGGTCATCATCGACCCCAAGCTGCGCATGTCGGTGCTCAAGCAGGATCACTACGCGTTTGACGCCTTTACGGTGTTTGATACGATTTTGCAGGGCAATCCGCGCCTGTACGAGGTTTCCAAGCAGAAGGACGCCCTGTACGCAAAAGAGGATTTTTCGGAGGAGGATGGCAATCTGGCGGCAGAGCTGGAAGCGGAGTTCGCCGAAATGAACGGCTGGGACGCCGAGACCGAGGCGGGTAAGCTCCTGCAGGGTCTGGGCCTTTCGGTCGACCTGCTGCATTCGCAGATGGGCGCGCTTTCTGAAACAGAAAAGGTAAAGATTCTGCTGGCGCAGGCGCTGTTCGGCCAGCCCGATATTATTCTGCTGGACGAGCCGACGAACGGTCTGGACGTCGATTCCATCCACTGGCTCGAGGATTTTCTGATGGATTACATCGGCACCGTCATCGTGGTGTCGCATGACCGTCATTTCCTAAATGATATCTGCACCCACATTGTAGACATCGACTATACCAAAATCCGCATGTATGTGGGCAACTACGATTTCTGGTATGAGTCCAGCCAGCTGATTCAGCGCGTGATGCGCGACCAGAACCGCAAAAATGAGGACAAGATCAAGGAACTGCAGGCGTTTATTCAGCGCTTTTCCGCGAACAAATCGAAATCCAAGCAGGCTACCTCGCGTAAAAAGCTGCTGGATAAAATCACCGTGGAGGAAATGCCCGCTTCGTCCCGCCGTTACCCCTATGTGGGCTTTACGATGGACCGTGAGCCCGGCAAGGAAATCCTGACGGTGGAAAACCTGAGCAAAACGGTAGACGGCGTCAAGGTGCTCGACAATATTTCGTTCCGTGTCAACAAGGGCGACAAGATCGCGTTCCTCGCGGAAAACAAGCTGGCCGTTACCACCCTGTTCAAAATCCTGACGGAAGAGCTCACGCCGGACGAGGGAACATTCAAATGGGGCGTGAGCACCACACAGTCGTATTTTCCCCAGGACAACTCGGAGTATTTTAATGACTGCGACCTGAGCATCCTCAGATGGCTCGAGCAGTATTCAAAGGATACCACAGAAACTTACCTGCGCGGTTTCTTGGGCAAGATGCTCTTCTCCGGCGAGGATGTGTTGAAGCCGGTGAATGTGCTCTCCGGCGGTGAGAAAGTGCGCTGCATGCTTTCGCGCATGATGATGTTCGGCTCGAACGTCCTGCTGCTCGACCAGCCCACCAACCACCTTGATCTGGAGTCCATCACGGCGGTGAACAACGGCATGATCGAGTTCAAGGGCGTGATCCTGTTTGCTTCTCACGACCACCAGTTCGTGCAGACGGTCGCGAACCGCATCATAGAGATTCTGCCCGAGGGCGGCGTGCTTGACCGCATGACAACGTATGAAGAATATCTGGAAATGAAAGCGCAGCGCGCCTAAGGCGCTGAAACGGAGGCGTTACCGATATGAGTACGACAAGAGTTCGGGAATATTTAAAGCAGTTTGAAAAGGATGGCCAGGTGCAGGAGTTCGATGTATCCAGCGCGACAGTGGAGCTTGCCGCCGAGGCGCTGGGAGTGGAGCCCGCCAGAATCGCCAAGACAATCTCTTTAAAGGATGAAAACGGCTGCATTTTAATTGTTGCCGCCGGCGATGGGAAGATCGACAATTCTGCATTCAAGCGTCACTTTGGCATGAAAGCCAGAATGCTTGTGCCGGAGGAGACGGAAGAGCTGACCGGCTACCGTGTAGGGGGAATCTGCCCGTTTGACAATCCCGAAGGGGCGAAGGTGTATCTGGATGAATCCCTGCGCCGCTTTCAAACGGTGTTCCCGGCCTGCGGAACCTCGAATTCAGCCATTGAGCTCACGTGCGATGAGCTGCTGGAATGCTCCCGCGCTCAGGGCTGGGTCGATGTCTGCAAGGGCTGGAGGGAACAGTCTGCCGAGGGGTAATTCCATATGAAGTATCTGCCGAATGCGCTGACTCTGCTGCGGATCGTGCTGTGCGTTCCGCTGCTGTTTCTGCGGCCTTTTTCCGTATGGTTCTTTGTGCTGTATACCATCTGCGGGATCAGTGATATGCTCGACGGGTACCTTGCCCGAAGGCTCGGCTGTGCCGGCCCGGCGGGCGCCCGGCTCGACAGCGCGGCGGACTTTACTTTTGCCGCGGTGCTGCTGTTCCGGCTGGTTCCGGCCATGAACCTGCCGGTCTGGCTCTTTTGGTGGATTGCCGGCATCGCGCTCATCAAGTTTTCTTCTCTCGCGGCCGGGTATGTCCGACACAAGCAGGCCGCTTTTCTGCACACCTATGCCAATAAGGCGGCGGGGCTGCTGCTGTTCTGCCTGCCCTACGGGTTTCCCCTTTGGGGGCTTTCGGCCGGGGCGGCGGTTTGCCTGTTTGCCAC
>OBZU01000140.1_pt1 | contig 38229 bp, 37 predicted proteins | sample 1495561 | NCBI WGS metagenome assembly OBZU01 (sample SAMEA2580250, study PRJEB22360) | human gut metagenome | biome: human gut; feature: human-associated habitat; material: faeces | place: Denmark | collected 2008/2010 | reverse complement strand
CCCGCGCCGACGGAAACCGCCGCCGCAAAAAATCCGGCCATTGTAAAGCCGGACGGCAAAAAGAAGGCCAGCTCTGCGCCGACAACCAGCGCGTTGCAGAGAATGGGTGACAAAGCGGACAAAACCGGAAGGCCGTGAAGGCGGAAGCGGCGCAGCTGATAAGAAACGGCCGCCGCCAGCAAAGTGGCGCCGGTGCCGCACACAATGTCCACCACGCCATACGGGCTGCCCAGATTCGAAAGCAGGCACCCGATTGCAAGACCGGGAATCGCCGCCGGCGTGAACACCGGCAGAATCGTGAGCGCTTCAGAAAGACGGAACTGAACCGGCCCGTAGGCAAGCCCCATGGCCGACGACAGGAACGTCAGCACCACATAAAGGGCGGCGATCATGGCGCCCTGCACTAAAAATGCGGTGCGCCGGGATACAGATGTTTTCATTTTTTTCATTCCTCCGTAGTTTTATTTTAAGTCAGGATCTTGCGACTGACTATGCCCTTTGGGCATGGAATATAGAATACTCCTTTTCTTCGAAAAATGCAATTCACTTTCCCTATTTTTATACTCGGATAACAGCGCTTTAAAATTGCTGAAAAATGCAGACCACCGAAAACTGCAAAGCGGCAAACGCCGCAAATGAAAAAGCATACGCATTCTATATAATTGAAATCCGCAGGTGAAGTCCCCCTGCGGGCACACAGCAGCGCAGCAACAAATTGAGAAGAAAGCTTTGCGATCGCGTGATGCTTCGCAGGCCTGAATCAATATAGCTCTGTCAGTGAATCCGTTCGCCGAGGATATGGAGCAGTTTTTTCTGATTTTTATTTTCGCACACGGCGACCACCTGATCGCCCGCGTGGAGGACTGAACGGCCGTTGGGGATGATCATCTGCCCGCCGCGCATAACGGAAACGATCAGCGTGTTTTCCGGCAGCGAAACATCCATCAGGCGCACACCGTGCAAAGAGGTATCGGCCGGCAGCACCATGCTGCATATGCCCGCGCGGCCCTTGTTCAGGGTTGCCAGCAGATGCATTTCAGACAGGTCGACCTCCTGCTCGATCATATTGGTGATGATCTCTGTGCTGGACACTGCGATATCCGGCCCCATAGTCCGCAGAACCTCCAAATTGCGGGGATTGTTCGCGCGCACGATCACCTTTTTGGCCCCAAACTCCATTTTGGCGAGCTGGGCCGCCACCAGGTTATCCTGGTCGCTGCCGGTCACCGCGATAAAGGCGTCCGCGTCCTTTGTGGAGGCATTTTCCAGAATGGAGAGCTCAGTGCCGTCTCCGCAGGTTACCTCAACGCCCAGATCGTTCGCGATCTTGACGCACTTGGCATATTCCCTTTCAATCAGATGCACCTGATATTTGCGGTCGAGCATATTGCGGGCCACGTTATACCCGAGCTTGCCGCCCCCCATGATTACTATCTTCATTGTATTTCTCCCTTTATACCGATCTTCCATTTCATACCGTGCAGGAAACTGGTTCTCTCTCCTTCGTTCTTGGCATGGGAGCGAGAACTCTTTTTTCGTTTTGCATCATTGATTCAGTATTAATCGCTGACATGCGCCTGCATCAGCTTTTCACCCGCCCGCAGCACAATATCGTTGCGGTGGTCGTACAGTTCGGATTCAAAGTTGGAGTGAATCACGCCGAACGGCACCCAGCCGTCTTCCATTGGAACGGCAGAAATGCTCTTTCCAATATATTGTTCGTCCACCTCTTTGACGCGAAAGGTGACCGAAGCCGTTTCAAACGTCATCTGCACCGGCTCCCAGGGCGAAGTGAGCACCGTGTTCATGGCGTCCGCCGCAAGGTTCGTCGGGCAGACGGTACGCAGCCCGAACCGGTGGAACACGCTTTCCCGCCGGGGATCTGAAATCCGGGCCACCACGTTTCCTACCCCAAAAAAATTCTTGACGATCTGCGCGACCGTTATGTTCAGATTATCGTCCGGGGTGACGACCGCAACCGCATCGCAGTTTTCGACCCCCGCCGCCTGCAGCACACTCTGATCCATGGGCATGCCGGTCACCTTGACGCCGCTGAAGGTTTCGGACAAACGCAGCAGGTTTTCCTCCTGCCCGTCCACCACGGCTACGTCGTGGCCCTCCCTGTCAAGCTGTTCGGCCAGTGCGGAGCCAAGACGCCCGCAGCCCACCACCAAAATATTCAATGACTTTCCCTCCGGTTCTTTCGAATCAACAATCAACCAAAACAAATAACCGCCCCAAAGCAATACGCAAAACTGCGCCGCGCCCGGGGCTTTCCGCCTGATAACAGCACCATCATATCATCTTTGTCGTATTCTGTCCAGCATCTGTGGAGTTTTGTTTTTTTGCTGATTCGACGGGGCCTTCCCGGCCCGGAATAATTGCATTTTTCCCTTTCTTATTGTAATATATATGGTATGATTTGGTCTAAATTTGGCGAACACAGAAGAAGCGGAGGTCTTTTTCATGCAAGAAGAAAACCAGGCGGGTCTGCCGGCCACGGATTCCGGAGAGAAAATCCCGCCGGAAAACTATGTGTTTGCGCTGGATATCGGCACCCGCAGCGTCATCGGCATTGTGGGCCTGCCCCGGGGCGAGCGGCTTGAGGTTTGTGCCGTGGAAATCGCGGAGCACGAAAAGCGCGCGATGATCGACGGGCAGATCGAAGATATTGAGCAGGTGAGCCGTGTGGCAGGGCTGGTCAAAAGCCGGCTTGAGGCCCGGGTGGGCTACCCGTTAAAGCGGGTCTGTGTGGCGGCGGCCGGCCGCGCACTGCGCACCTGCGAGGTGCATTTTGAGCTGGATCTGCAAAGCCCGCAGGTGATCACTCCCGAAATCCTGTGCCGGCTTGAGGCCGGAGCAGTACAACAGGCGGAGCAGGAATTTTCGCCCCCTTTCGAAGAGGACAGCCGCTCCGTGTTTTATCTGGTGGGGTATTCCGTGTCGCGCTACCTGCTGGACAACTACCCCCTGGCAAGTCTGCTCGACCACCGCGGCCAGCAGCTTGCGGCGGACGTGATCGCGACATTCCTGCCGCGCGAGGTGGTGGACAGCCTGTACTCCGCCATGCAGAAGTGCGGCCTTGAGGTTGCAAGCCTGACACTGGAGCCGATCGCCGCCATGAACGCGGCGATTCCGCAGAGCCTTCGCCTTTTAAACCTCGCTTTGGTCGATATCGGCGCGGGAACCTCGGATATTGCCGTGTCAAAAGACGGCGGCGTGGTGGGCTACACGATGGCTACCATCGCGGGCGACGAGATCACCGAAGCGCTGATGCGGGAATACCTGGTGGATTTCCCCACTGCGGAGAAAATCAAGATGAAGCTGGGGCAGGAGGAAGACGTTTCGTTTCAGGATATTCTGGGTCTGGAACAGCAGGTTTCAATGGCGGAACTGAAAGAAAAGGTTGCCCCCGTACTGCGGCGTTTGGCGGAAGAAATCAGCCAGCAGATTCTGAAAGCGAACGGCGAAGCGCCGAGCGCCGTGTTTCTGGTGGGCGGCGGCAGTAAGCTGCCGGGCCTGTGCGCCTGCGTGGCGGAGCTTTTGGAGCTTCCTCCTGCCCGCGTCGCGCTGGGCGGACGGAATTTTTCCACTTACCTTACCAAGGCCGATCCGTCGCTGACGACCCCCGAGTTTGCAACGCCGCTGGGGATCGCTGTTTCCTCCGCGCTGAATCTGATCAGTGACAGCTTTACGATCCTTCTCAACGGCGCAAGGGCCAAGCTGTTCCGCAGCAACAGCCTTTCGGTGCTGGACGTTCTGCTCATGAACGGCTGGCAGCACGACCAGATGATGGGGCGCTCCGGTAAAAGCCTGGTATTTGAGCTCGACGGAGAAAACAAAGTAATCTACGGCGAACACCCTACGCTGGCCAAAATACAGCTCAACGGAAAGGATGCGTCCCTCTCCGACACAGTGCGGGCGGGAGATTCCATTCTTTTTGAACCGGCGCAGAACGGCAGGGATGCCGCGCTCACGCTGGGCGAGGTGATCGACCTGCACTCTCCCGGAACGGTTTTTCTGGGCGGTGAAGAGATCGCCCTCGGTCTGCGCGCCATGGTCAACGGCCAGCCCGGCACGCCGGAGCAGGCCATCCACGCCCGCGACCGGGTGCGTACCCGGCCTGTCAGCACACTGGAGCAGTTGTTATCCTTTGCCGGTGTGCCGGAGGGAACGCCTTTCCTGGTGAACGGAGATGCGGTTCCCCCGCACACGCCGCTGCGGTCCGGCGACCGGATCGAACCCATAAAGTGGGAGAAATCCGAAACATCCTTACCGGAAGAAACGGAATCTCTGCCCGAGGAGCCGCAGTCCGTTTTTGCTCCTGCCAAGCCGGTAAAACCGCAGACAACCGCAATGCAGCCGGATCTGGCGGATCTGCTCGCACAGGAAGCCATGCGCCTTGCGCAGAAAAAGGCGCCGGAACCACAGGTACCGAGTACTGTCGGGCTGTTGCCAGAATCGCCGCAGACCCATTCCGACGAACAGGCCGCAGAAGAAAACCCTGCCTCGCCGCAGGAGCAAGCGCCGCGGCCGACGACTCCGCCCGTCCTTGTGATTCTGAATGGGCGTGCCGTTCGGCTGGACGGAAAAACAGACCGCTCTCCCTATTGCCTGATCGACACGCTGAATCTGGTGGACGTCGACCTCACTACGCCGCAGGGATCGATCGTTCTGCGCGTCAATGGGCACGAAGCCGGTTATCTGGAGCCGCTTAAAGACGGAGACGAGGTAGAAATCTATTGGGACGGCCAGATCAGGAATTCCTGAATACGCTGCTTTCCCGCCGCATGTTGCTGCGGCGGGAATTTTTGCGCCGATTCTTTCTTTCTATTCTCTCATTCACCAAGCTCAAGAGTGCCACATACCTTTAAAAGAAACGCTTATTTTTCACACCTTGGTACACCTATCATTTTTCTCTATGATCTCTTATGATTTTTTATATTTCACCAAAAGCAATTTTCTATTGTAGTCCCCGGCGAATTCCGCTATAATAACCTCACGTCGCAAACCGAAGCAAAGCTTCGGGCGACTGAGAGAACATTGAATCATCAGTTTAGTGATTTCTAAAACAAGCGGAACTGCTAAACGCTTGTTTCTGATTGGATGATATCATCATCTCACGCCGCGAACCGGAGCGAAACTTTCACATTGAATATTTCAGGCAGTTTTGGGGCCTGCATCGATATTTATGCTATAATCTGAATCAGATGACCAAGGGCCTATGCGGAACAGCCAAAAGGAGCGAATGACATGGACGACTTATTGCTGCAAATTATCGTTGTGTGTACCTGCACGTTTCTGGGGGGATTTATTGATTCCATCTCCGGCGGCGGCGGGCTGATTACACTTCCTGCATATCTGGCCATTGGCCTGCCCCCTCACCTTGCGATGGGAACAAACAAGCTTTCTTCCACCGCCGGTACACTCACGGCAACCATCCGCTACCTGCGGGGCGGAAAAATCCACCTGCGCACTGCAGGAATCGCGGGCGTGATGGCACTGTTCGGCGCGGTGCTTGGGGCGCGGCTGAACATGGTGCTGAACGAAGAATATCTGCGCTACCTGCTGCTTGGCGTCCTGCCTGTTATCGCTTTCATTACATTGAAAAAGAAGAAAAAAAATCACGGTGAAACAGATGAACACACCCTGCTCAATCCCTCGCTGTTGACGGCGCTGTCCATGGGCATCGGCTTTGTGATCGGTACCTACGACGGATTTTTCGGCCCCGGCACCGGTACGTTTTTGATCTTTCTGTTCACCGGGCTGACCCGTTTTGATTCCACCACAGCCTCTGGAAATGCGAAGGTGGTCAATCTGATGTCCAACATTTCTTCGCTGTTAACCTTTGCGCTGGCCGGTAAGGTCATATTTGTTCTGGGTCTGCCGGGCGCGCTGTTCGGCATTCTGGGCAATTACATCGGCTCCGGATTGGCTCTGCGCTATAACACCAAGGTGATTCGACCCATGCTGATCGTTTCTTTGGTTCTTCTGTTCTGTAAGGTGGCATACGACATCGTTCTGCCCGCATAATTCGCCAAAGTAAGATCAATTATATCCAAATAGGATAAATTTCTATAAAACATACAGAATGTACATAGATAAAACCTTTTGAAGATTTTACAGACTTACCAATACAAAAACAGATACTGCCGGATGGCGGAGAAACCCGTGTGCTCTGAGTCTTTTCTGAATACAGCCTGCGGGTTTCTTTGTTTTTCGCCCCGGCTCTGCAAAACCGGACAATCTATGTTACTGATCGGATAATTCCCGACGAAATATACATATTGTATTTCATATTTATCAAAATCAGCAGCTTCCTATCCTTTTACCTCATATTTTTCCGCTGCGTGTGTTTTCTTCGAACGATTTCGACTGAAAGCAGGCAGAGTCACACTCCCAAAGCAGGTGTTTTTTACGCTTTCCGCGCCGGAGCCACTCCGGTACGGTTCGCTGAATTTCAGCATAAGCCTTCAAAAAAGAGACGGAATTTATTACAGGAGGGAAAAACATGTCAAAAAAATACCATTTGTATCAGGTTGATGCCTTCACCGAACAGCGGTTCCGGGGGAATCCCGCCGGTGTTGTGCTGGACGCGGATGGTCTGACGGAATTTCAAATGCAGGAGATCGCAAAGGAGCTGAACAATTCGGAAACGGCCTTTGTTTTTTCCTCCGACTCCCCGGAGTATGACGTAGAGGTGCGCTTCTTCACACCGGTACGCGAGGTACCCATGTGCGGCCACGCCACGGTTGCAGCCCACTATGTGCGCGCACTGGAACAGAACCTGCCGTCCGGGCGGATCATGCAGAAAATCGGCGCGGGAATCCTGCCCGTTGATATTGTGCGCGAGAATGATTCCATCCGTATTGCGATGACACAGGGGCTTTTCCGCCTGGGGCTTCCGTTTGATGAGGCGCAAAAGCAGGAGCTTTGTGCTGCGCTTCGCCTTTCCCCCGACCAGCTGCGCGAGGGCTGGCCGATTCAGGAGGTTTCTACCGGGTTCGGCAAAATCATGGTTCCGATTCTGGACGAGGAGGTTCTCGACAATCTGGAGCCGGATTGGGACGCGCTCTGCCGCCTGAGCGAAAAAATCGGCTGCAACGGCTATTATGTATTCGCACCGGCGCCGCAAAACGCCGACTACCTGTACTGCGGCAGAATGTTTGCACCCATCAGCGGCGTGCGCGAGGACCCCGTTACCGGCAACGCAAACGGGCCGCTGGGCGGGTATCTGGCCCACTACGGATTCCAGCAGCCGACAGACGGGCAGCTGCGTTTTTCCGTACTGCAGGGCAAGGCCATCGGCCGGGCCGGAATCATTACGGTAGAAGTCGACCTGCAAAACAAGGAGCCGGTGGAAATCCGGATTTCGGGAAGTGCCGTGATCGTGTTCCGCGCAGAACTGGAATTGTAAGTAAGGGGAATCCGCCTGTGGCGGATTCCCCTTTTTCTTTGCTCTGACAAATAGAAAAATCAAAAACAGGCAAAAGGCAGGAAAATAGGCTATTTCTAATTGGTAAGTATTTCCACTTTACAGATAGAGGAAGCCCCAGTTTTGCTTTCCCTGTTGGTTTTTACCGTTTGACTCAGTAAAACTGCCGGAACCCCTTCCCGCGGCAAGGGATTTGCTTTACAGAAAATCGCCCCCTCTATTCAGACGAAAGGTGTTTTTTTCTGAAAAACAGAACAAAAAGGCGCCTCCGGAACCAGCCGGAGGCGTTTTCATTAATAGTATTTATTACGATAGTATTTATCGTTGAGCAGACGCTTTTTCTTCGTTGGGAACGGATGGCGGCGATAGCGCTTGCGGCCCGGCCCACCCGGAGGCGGTCTGCGAAGAGTGCTGAGCAATACGATCACGACGATGAGAATCCCAAGGCCGATCAGTGCCCAGGAGAGAACCCCCCACCAGTTCATGGTTTTCGGCGTTTGAACCTCCACGCCTGAGGCGATCAGATTATCCACCTCGCTGACTGAACCGGCCGGCGGCAGAGAAATGCCGGAAGAAGAAACCTCAGAAACGCCCCAGAACTCCCCGATCTCACTGCTGGAAATCTCAGAGGAAGAAGCCTGCGACGACACGACCTTTTTCTTCGTCGATTTGGAGGAGGTACTGCGGGACGACGTCGTCTTGGAGGACGCCAGAGAGGAAGACGAGCTTGCCGGTTTGCTGCTTACAGCGGAAGAAGATTCCTGAGCTGGCGGCGCGCTGCTGGCCGGTGCCGAAGAGCTTTGCTGCCCCGGCGTGCTGCCCGGTACGGAGCCCGTGTCACCCGGATTTGTCTGAGACTGGCCTTGTCCACTTGTGGCCGGCTCCGTTGAGGTCGCCAGAACTGGTGTACAAATGAGGGAAAAGCCCAGTATCAGCGTCAGCATAGACACCATTACCTGTTTTCTTCTGAACATGCGCGATTCCTCCATCGATTATTCCTACACTGGTCCTGTATTCCAAAGCCTGCTATCTTTTTTACACGAATCAGTATAGCAAAAATCGTCGTAAAAAGCAATCTTTGAACTTATTTGTAAGCTTTTTGTAACGGAATCTGTTCCAAGAGCTTCTGCCCCTCTTCCACAGCCGTTATCACCACGTTTTCCGCGTTCTGAACCCACTGGTCCAGCGCGGTAATATCCCATTCTCCGCCCGCTCCCAGAACATGGATGCTCAGGCTGGTTTTCTCTTCGCTCACCAGTACCTGAATCAGCGGCTGACTCTGCCCAAAACCGACCCGCGCGGTCTGGTAATCTACGGTAATAATTCCGCACACCAACATGATCAGGCAGAGTGTTGTAAAAAATGACGCCCAAAAGCAGCGCCTTTCTTTCACATCCTTCACGATTGCTTCTCCTTTTACTTCGAAATACCACTTGAAAAGACGTCATTTCTTCCCCTGCCGAAGAAGAGGAAGAAATGACCGGTTATACAATATAAGACAGAGGATTTACTTCAGCCCCAAAAGCGTTTTGGCAAGGGCCGCGCCGAACAGCTCGCCGGAATAAACCGCTTCGTCCACCGTGTTGACCTCGGTACCAACTTCGACCAGCAAAGACCCCTTTGTCATATTCAGATTGTATTGACGCGGACAGAAATTGAGGGGCCGAGCCAACCCGGGATACAAATCCGACAGCTGCTTCTGAATCCGCACGCCCAAGCGCAGATTGTATTCCCAGTCCGGGAACCCGAGAGTACCGTCGTCGTCACAGCCTGATAAAATCATGACCTGCGCCGCTTTTTTTCCGTTGATCACTGCCGTGGGCTTATACCGCGTTCCGTTCGAGGCCGTCATGGCGTCGCGATGAATATCCAGAGTGACCTGAATGCTGGGATACTGCTTCAAATTTTTGGCCATGGTCTGCTTCGAACGGTTATAGGAGCCATTGTATGCCGGGGAATCGTGGATGGTCGTATCGTGCACCACACCGATTCCCACCGCTTTCAGCTGTGCCGCGATCGCGTTGCCCACCATTACCACACTGCGGGTGGTGTCTGTGCTTCTGCTTTCTGCCCCGGGCGGAACCGAAGTGGCTTCCTGCAGCAAATAAGCCTCCGTCGTATGCGTGTGATAAATCAGCACCTGCGGCTTGCTGTCTGTTTGTATTTTGACCGCAGGTTGTTTTCCTAATTCAGCTTTAATGTCAATTTTGTGATTTTGGTTGGTGTTCTTTACAAAAATATTCTCATACTGCACGCCGGAGTTCTGAATCGCCAGCTCTTGAATCGGTGCGCCGGAGCCGCTGACCGCGGGCGCCTGGCTTTGTGCCGACGAGGTCTGCGAGCTGCTTTCCTGCGCTGAAGAAGAGGGAGAGGAGCTCTGAACCTCTGCCGGGTCGCGCACCGCTTCGGAGGATTCCTCCGGCTGGTTGTGCTCCGTTTCAGGATTTTGATCGATGTCCTCTTCCGTAAGGCCTGTACGCAAAAGCGCCGTCGCTCCGTCGGGCATAATGAATCCGGCGGCAGCCAGCGCTGCCGCTTCTCTTTGGGCCAGCACCTGCGGCCCAAGACGTGAGATAAAACAGGCGACGGAAATCACGGCAACCACCAGAGCCGCCGCATTGCGCAGCGGCGAGCTTCCGCCTCTTTTTTTCTTTTTGAAATTGATAATCTTCATATGCTTCTCCCCAAACAGACTCTATCTATTGGTATGCGTCAACGCTTGGGGATATACCTTTCGCTTACGGTGCGGTCAGCATTGTCAGATCCTCTACAGAAAGGCTCGGATTCAGCGCGCGGTTGATTCCCATGGCCAGCATTTGGGCGGCTCTGGATACCAGCAGATCGATCTCTCTGGGCGTGACCACCATACGCGCGCCGCGCGGCGTCAGCTTTTCTTCGCTCCGCTCTGTGCGGATGCGGTCGCCCCCAAACAAATCGAGCGCCAGTGTTTCCACATCCACCACGGTGGGAACGCCGATGCCGATCACCGGTACGCTCATCGTGTGCTGGTCGATGCGCGGGCGCAGGTTTCCCACTCCCTCACCGGGGGAAATACCGGTATCGCTCAGCTGCACGGTACAGCCAAGCCTGGCCAGACTGCGTGCGGCAAGTGCATCGATCACCACAACTGCGCTCGGATGCAGCTGCTTGCAGATTCCCTGCAAAAACTCCACCGTTTCAAGGCCGGTATCGCCCAGCACGCCGGGAGTGATCACCGCTGCGCCGCGCAGGCCGGTCAGCCCCGTTACCCGCGCAAGCTCGCCTTTAATATGCCGTGTGGCAAGCACCCGCGCCGTCGTCTGCGGGCCGAGCGCATCCGGCGTAATCTGCCGGTTGCCGAGCCCCGCCACCAGCACAAGGCCCTCCTCCGGCAGCAGAGCCGAAATTTCCTTGCGCAAAAGCTCCTGACACTCATCCTCCAGATCTACCGTGTCTGAAATCGGGGGCATTTCAAGAGTAACATAATTTCCCATTTCCTTGTTCAGTTGCTTTGCTCCCTCCGGCCCCTCTACGCGGATGCGCGTAATTTTACAACTGCCGTGCTGCTCCTCGGTCTGTGAAATATCCGGGAACGGATGCGTAATCGTTTCGGTGGCTTCAATCGCCAAATCCGTGCGAAAAATCATTGCATTTTCTCCTCTCTTGTGATATACTCATTAAGTTATTAAGGCTTTGCGAAAAGTAAGAAAAAATTCTTGCATTTTTTCTTTTTTTATGCTAAGATTTCTGTTACATGACAGATGCGACAAAGGAGGTGTGACTATGCCGAATATTAAATCAGCCAAGAAGCGCGTTAAGGTAATCGCGACTAAGACTCTTCAGAACAAAGCGATCAATTCTGCTTTGAAAACAGAGATTAAGAAGGCCAACCTTGCTCTTGAGGCTCAGGCTGAGGACAAGGCGGAGGCTGTTCGTATTGCGATAAAGAAGATTGACCAAGCTGCTGCTAAAGGAATCCTTCACAAAAAAACCGCCGCCAGAAGGAAGTCTGCCCTTGCCCGCAAACTGAACACAACCAGTGCGTCCTGATGCAGGTTGTTTTCTAAATCTTTGTATTGAAAAGCAGAGCTTTGTGCTCTGCTTTTTTTACTTTCAGAATACCGCTTTTCACATTCGTCCACTTCCCTTGTGATTCGAATCCATCACAAACCGTGAAGGATGACTGGATTTTTTCCTGCTTCGGCGGGAAGAGAGTGGTATTTTTTACTTTTTCATTACGGATTGCGTGTGAATTGACTTTTGCGTGATTTTTGGGTATCATAAAGACAAACGGATGAATTGAATGAACACAGGGAAGCTTAATTTGTTTTTGGAGGCGTTTTGTAATGAGGAAAAACAATACGTTGGCACTGATCCTTGGAATTGTTTCCGCTGCCGTTGCGGTAGCTGCTATCGTCACGACCACGCTTCTGTTCCTTGAAAAGAAGAAAAAGGACGAAGAAGAGCTGGAGCATTATTTGGATTACTCCATCCAGTAAGTGAAAGCAAAAAATCGGGCAGGGTAACAGGAGCTTTTGTTCCCGTTCCTGCCCGTTTTGTTTTGTTACGACTTATCGCCCGGCTTTGCAATGAGCGCCGCAAGGTAACCGAAGAATACCGCGGCCGCGATTCCCGCAGCGCTGGAGGTAACGCCGCCCATCAGCGCGCCAAGCAGGCCATGCTCGCGCACCGCTTCTTCCGTCCCCTTGGCCATCGCGTAGCCAAACCCGGACAGCGGCACTGTGGCCCCGGCACCGGCGAACTGCACCAGCGGCTCGTACAAGCCAACCGCCGTTAAAATGACGCCGAGCGTGACAAACATCACCAAAATCCGGGCGGGGGTCAGCTTTGTTCTGTCGATCAATATCTGACCGACCACGCAGATCAGACCGCCTACCACAAAAGCCTTGATATATTCCATGGATTCAGATCCTTTCCGATTTTTCAAGGTCTATTGTTTCCGCCGTGCCCTGCAATTATGTATCGCGAAGCAGCCGAACAAGCCCCCTGCCAAAAGCAGCGTTTTCTTCCCGCCTTTTCTGCGGAGAACAATCGATGCTGTTTTTCTGGTAGTATCATGATAACAGCGCGATAAAATTCACCGTAAGGAGTGATTCCACTGAAAAAAATGATCTTTTTTGACATAGACGGAACCCTGCTTGCCTCCGGCAAAGAGGGATATTTTGTGCCGGACGGAACACTGCAGGCCATTGAGCTTGCAAAGCAAAACGGGCACGGGGTGGCCATCTGCTCCGGCCGGCAGGAACCGTTCATCCGAAAGATGTTCGGGGACTTTTTTACAAGTTACATTGCGATGAACGGCACCCATGTGGTATACGAGGGAGAAACGATTCTGCAAAAATTCTTCCCACCCGAGCGCGTGCTCGAAATCATGGAGCATTTTGATTCATTCGGCGTTTCCTATAATTTTGTCGGCATGCGCCACGGCTGGGGCCGGAATTTAACCCTTGAAATGACCGCGCTTTTGAACCGGGTTTACAATCTGGGGGATTACATCGTCACCGACTGGGAACCGGAGCAGGTACAGGCTGGCGCTGTGGACTGCATCTTTACCGATCAGGGTCACTATGAGAGGTGCCGCCCGGCGTTTACTGGTTCGATGGTGCTGAATCTGCACCCGGGCGGCCACTCGGGCGATCTGTCCTTCCCGAATCAGGACAAGGCCGAGGCCATCCGCTTTTTCTGCCAGCATACCGGAATCGACCTGAAAGATACAATAGCCTTTGGCGACGGTACGAACGACGTGACCATGCTGAAAACCGTAGGGATCGGCGTGGCCATGGAAAACGGTGTGCCCGAAGCCAAAGCCGTTGCCGATTATATCACGGATTCCATGCTCTGCGGCGGAATTGAAAAAGGCCTGCGGCATCTGGGCCTAATCTGACCAAAGTACGCGTCCCGCGAATCAAACGATTTTGCGGCTGCGCGGCTTTCCTGACGTCTGGGGAAGGAACACCGCTTTCAATTAACGCATAACATAGCGATCAGACGGATGCGCCGCCTGCGCTGAGGGGGAAACGATATGCCAACCGCTCTTTTGCTTGTGTTTGAAGTCATCGGCACAGTGGCTTTCGCGATTTCGGGCGCCATTATTGCCATGCAGCACAAGCTGGATTATTTCGGGATTTTTTTGCTGGCCGTCACCACTTCGATCGGCGGCGGCGTTTTGCGCGATATCATTCTGGGGGTGTCTCCCCCCGTCGGACTGGTGAATCCCATTTACTTAATCGTTGCATCGATCACTACATTCCTTCTGCTGGCGCTCGGCCGCTTCCGCCGGTTTGTGAGCGGCGGAAGCCCCATCTACACCTGGAGCTACTATATCTCCGATGCCCTGGGCCTGGCGGTATTCACCGTAATCGGTGTGGACGCCGCGATTTCTGCCGGGTATGAAAAAGAAGCCTTCCTGTGCATCTTTGTCGCTATGCTCACCGGTGTGGGCGGCGGCATGATCCGCGACATTCTGGTACAGCGGATTCCCGTGATCCTGCGACGCGAAATCTACGCTCTGGCCTCTGTGGCGGGCGGACTGCTGTATTACTTAGCCCGGACGCAGGTCCCGCAGTCTGTTGCCGTGCTGCTCAGTGTACTCCTTACGGTGAGTATCCGGATGTTGAGCCTGTACTTCAACATACACATTCCTTCTATTGCGTCACAGGAAGACCAAGAGGAGCCGAACACATCCGAATAACATAAAAACAGCACCCTGAGCCGGTTCGTATCCTCGGCTCAGGGTGCTTTGTTCTGTATAATATGTTGTTATTTGCTCTGCAGGCGAACCTCAAGGCCGACGCTGCCGATCTCGGTATTGATCTTGGTATTGGAATCCACCGGATAAGCGCATACGCCTTCTTCGCTTTCAATGACCTTCGGCGGAAGAATATCGCAGGTGACATTCTTTTCTGACAAGGCGATCATCGCCTTGCCGCTGATGATATTGGAAATCTCACCGATCGCAGAGGTGACAAAGTCGTCTACCTCGTTCACTTCCATCCCACCGGTCATGATGCGCACCATTTCAAGCATCGTTTCTTTCGGGAACGTGTACAGAATATCCCCCGTTAAATCGCCGGTCACGCCGATGGAAATAGTCAGGTTGCCGCAGGCATCCTCCCCGGGCGCAATGGCGCTTTCCGAAATCTTCTGCAGATCGAGCATCAGCTCGAACACCTCGCGGGTTGCTTCAAAAAAAGAAAGGTGCAGTGTGTTATTCATGAGCTTCCTGCTCCTTCCTTTTGGCAAAATTCGCGATCTTCTGATCCTCAGAGGCCACGTGGTTGATCAGCCAGGCCAACAGACGCCCCGCGAACTGCTGCATCAGCTGCTCCTGATAGCCGTTTTCCTCATATTGGCGCGAAATGTCCAGCACATAGGCCACCATCTCCTGATGCAGCTTTCTGTGCAACGGCAGCTCGGGATACCCCAGCTCGCGCTGCAGGTTTTCCTCATCGCGAAAATGCGTAACCACATAATCCTTCATAAAATCCAAGGTCTGATTGACCTGTTCGGTCTTTTGCTCCCATGGAACCGGCTTTCTGACGATCTCAACAAAATCGGTCACACGCCGAAACAGCTCCTGATGCTGCTCGTCGATCAGCGGAACCCCAAGCATATATTTTTCTTTCCAGAGCATGGTAACTCCCCTTTCGCTCAACACATTCGCGGTAATTCGACTTTTTCCGCAGAATTTACTAGATTATACCATATTGTGTATCCAAAAGAAAACCCCGCCCGGGACGCCGAAACAATAAAATGTTCCGACATTCCGGGCGGGGAAGAGTTTATGCAAGAATTTTTTTCGACGCCATCTGTGCGGCCAGACTTGGAACGATCTTTTGCGGGGTCTTTTCCTCCGCTTTTTTCTGAGCGGGCGCTTTCATTGTGGGGTCCGGCAGAATCAAAGGCTTCTGCAAATCGCACGCATCGTTCCACTGTTGAACGGAAACAGAGGCTGCGGCCATGTACCATTTTTTCTGCGGCAGACGGTACGAGATCATCATGCGCAGCGTGTCGCCGTCCGCGTATACGGTGCTGCGGTACAGCCAGGTTTTTTGCAGGATCACCGGGTTGTCGCTCGGGTAGAACAGCACACCCTTTGTAAAGTGGATTCCATCGGTGGATTTGGACAAGAACAGCGCGAAAGAATAATCCCTCTGCCGAATGCCTGTCTGGAGCAGATAATAAACGCTCTGATAGTGGATCATATCCTGATGCCACGGCAGGTATCCTTCCGGCAGCTCGATGGAGCATTGCTGCGGATCACTCCACGTCGCCCCGTCAACGCTTTCCGCATGCATCAGCCGTTTTTGAGCTGTGGTATACCAGAACTCATACTTTTTATCCTCATAGCTGACGGCAAGGCTGATCAGGCCCTTGTTGGATTTCTGCATCAGCTGCGGTACGGACCAGTTCAGCCCGTCTTTGCTGACGGTGCGGTAATAATAATCCGTGCTGGAGTCTGCACGATTCGTCTTTGGGTTTCCCTTATTATAGCGGTACCACATCTCCATTTTATTGCCGCACATCACCAGGTGGGAATCGGAATAGTGCGCGCCGATCTTCACATCGGAGGGGACTCCTGTAATCGGGTTTTTCAGCCCGGCGGGCGTTACCCAAGTTTTCCCGTCATTTGAGGTGACAATGCAGGGGTTTTCATAATCATCATTTCCAAAAGGGTACGGTGTAACAGACATCCAGTATTCATACCCGTTCCAGCGCTTGGGGAAATACAGAATCTTGGGATGCGTGGCCTGATTATATCCGTCATACGTGGGAACAGCGGCGAGATCGTACATTTTTTGAAGGGTCAAAAAAGACGTGCTGAAGCTTCCGCGGTCCATCAGGGGCTTTTTTGCGGGCTTTGCGGCAAAGCGCTTCCCTATGCTTTGACCGGCCGGCTTTACCACGGTCTGCGGGGCTTCCTGCGCATTGGATACCTCGATCACTCCCACTGATTTTTGATTCGGAGAACAGCCTGCCGTCATTGACACAAAAGTGCAAAATGCGACAAGTGTTACAGCCAAACAACGACGGATATTCGTCATATCTGAACACCTTCTTCCCGGTATTAACAAAGCTGCTTGTATAATATGACGATATATTACGGGAACAAAAATGAAAAGTCAATGAGAATAACGGAACTGTAATCATTCTGGCAAATCGCGGGTAAGCGACTGGAAAAGGATGGCGTTTCCCCATTTTATTCCAAAAAGCACATTTGGCGCCTTCCCGTATCCCGCCCTTTTTGCCGCGGATTTTTGGTTCTGCGCAAAGGAAAAAACAGGGCGCGTACCCTAAAAGCCGAAGCTTCTGAGGCACACGCCCTGTTCGTTGATATTACGGATGCAGAGTAATGCAAGAGTCATTGGCGCCGCAAAGGCGCTGCTGACCGCATTTTTTTATTTTTATTTCGCAGCGGCTCTCTTTTCCTTGATCGCAGCCTGAGCAGCAGCCAGGCGAGCGATCGGAACACGGAAGGGGGAGCAGGAAACATAGTCGAGACCGGTGCGGTGGCAGAATTCCACAGACGTGGGATCGCCGCCGTGCTCGCCGCAAATGCCGACATGCAGGTGCGGGTTTGCCGCGCGGCCCTTCTCGGTGGCCATTTCCACGAGCTTGCCAACGCCCTTCTGGTCGATATGAGCAAAGGGATCGGACTCGTAAATCTTATTCTCGTAGTAGTAATCGAGGAACTTACCGGCGTCGTCACGGCTGAAGCCGAAGGTCATCTGGGTCAGGTCGTTGGTACCGAAGCTGAAGAAGTCCGCTTCCTTCGCGATCTCGTCCGCAGTCAGAGCGGCGCGGGGAATCTCGATCATGGTGCCGACCTCATACTTCATCGAAATGCCGGACTCCGCGATGAGCTTATCCGCGGTGGAGGTAACGACGTCCTTTACGAACTTGAGCTCTTTGACCTCGCCGACGAGCGGGATCATGATCTCGGGAACGATGTTGATGTTCTTCTTGCGGGAAATATTGATCGCCGCGGTGATCACAGCGGTGGTCTGCATCTCTGCGATTTCCGGATAGGAAACCGTCAGGCGGCATCCGCGGTGGCCCATCATCGGGTTGAACTCGTGCAGGCTCGCGATAACCTCTTTGAGCTCTTCAACAGTCAGGCCAAGCTCCTCGGAAATCTCTTTGATATCCTCTTCCTTGGTGGGCAGGAACTCATGCAGAGGCGGGTCGATGAAGCGGATGACGACCGGCAGCTCTTCCATCACGTCGAAAATGCCCTCAAAGTCGCTCTGCTGGTAGGGCAGAAGCTTTGCCAGCGCCTTGCGGCGGGCATCCGTGGTTTTGGCAACGATCATCTCGCGCATCGCCTTGATGCGGTCGCCCTCAAAGAACATGTGCTCGGTACGGCACAGGCCGATGCCCTGCGCGCCGAACGCCTTGCCCTGAGCTGCGTCGTGGGGGGTATCGGCATTGGTGTAAACCTGCAGACGGCGTACCTGATCCGCCCAGTGCATATATTTGTCAAAGTCGCCGGAGATGGAGGCTTCCACGGTGGGCATCGCCTGGCCGTAGATGCTGCCGGTGCTGCCGTCGATGGAGATATAGTCGCCCTCGCGGATGGTCTGGCCGCCCAAGGTGAAGTATTTCTCTGCCTCGTGCATGGCGATCTCACCGCAGCCAGATACGCAGCAGGTTCCCATGCCGCGCGCAACAACCGCCGCGTGAGAGGTCATGCCGCCGCGAACGGTCAGAATGCCCTGTGCAACTGCCATACCCTCAATATCCTCAGGGGAGGTTTCCAGACGAACGAGAACAACTTTTTCGCCCTTGTCGCTCCACGCCTTGGCGTCTTCGGCGCTGAACACCACACGGCCGCAGGCCGCTCCGGGGGATGCTGCCAGGCCCTTGCCGATCGCCTGAGCCTTCTTCAGCTCGGCGGGATCAAACTGGGGATGCAGCAGCGAATCGAGCTGCTTGGGCTCTACGCGCAAAACCGCTTCTTCGGTGCTGATCTTGCCCTCTTCCACCAGGTCTACGGCGATTTTCAGAGCAGCGGCCGCGGTGCGCTTGCCGTTTCTGGTCTGCAGCATATACAGCTTGCCGTTTTCAATGGTGAACTCCATGTCCTGCATGTCGGTGTAGTGGTCTTCCAGACGCTGAGCAGTCTCTGCGAACTGGGTGTAAACCTCGGGCAGAGTGTCCTTCAGGTGGTCGATCGGCTCGGGAGTGCGGATACCGGCCACAACGTCTTCGCCCTGTGCGTTGATCAGGTACTCACCGAACAGCTTGCGCTCGCCGGTAGCAGGGTTGCGGGTGAACGCAACGCCGGTGCCGGAGGTATTGCCCATGTTGCCGAACACCATGGACTGCACGTTGACCGCGGTGCCCCAGTCATACGGAATTTCGTTGATGCGGCGGTATACGTTCGCACGGGGGTTGTCCCAGGAACGGAACACGGCCTTTACAGCTTCCATCAGCTGTACGCGGGGCTCAGTGGGGAAATCGGTTCCCTTTCTCTCGCGGTACAAAGCCTTAAAGCGAACGACCAGGTCCTTCATGTCCTCGGTGTCGAGCTCGGTGTCCTGCTTGACACCCTTCTCTTCCTTCTTCGCGTCGATCACGCGCTCAAAGTCGCTCTTTGGGATCTCCATCACAACGTCGGAGAACATCTGGATGAATCGGCGGTAGGAGTCGTAAGCAAAGCGGGGATTGCTGGTCAGTGCGGCCAGACCCTCCACCACGGTATCATTGAGACCCAGGTTGAGAATGGTATCCATCATGCCGGGCATGGAAGCACGGGCGCCGGAACGCACGGAAACCAACAGCGGGTTTTTGACATCGCCGAATTTTTTGCCGCAGATTTCTTCCATCTTGGCCAAATATTCAGAAATCTGCCCCTGAATTTCCTCATTGATCTGTCTTCCGTCATTATAATACTGGGTGCAGGCTTCCGTTGTAATCGTAAAACCCTGCGGTACGGGCATTCCCAGTACCGTCATTTCTGCCAGGTTGGCTCCTTTGCCGCCCAGCAGGTTTTTCATGCTGCCGTTTCCTTCCGAAAACAGGTACACATACTTATGACTCATTCTTCTACCTCCTATAATTTTAAGGAATCTATTGAACCAGTTATCCTTTGTTAGGATAAACGATTGGACATCTATTGTGGATTATATCAAAATCATCATTAAAAATCCATCCTATTTTACATATAATATAATAATTTTTTATGAAGATTCTTCCTTGTTTGATCGCTGGAAAAGCCCGAAATCATGGGATTAGTAATTCTTTCACAAATATTTCGTCACAGAATTATCAATAATTACAAGTTCCCCTCCATTACGCACTGTGCGGTCACACTTTTTCTGTAGGTTTCTCATTAAATGAGAAAAAAGTGATCGAATCTATTGCAGGTGAACAGAATGGTATGGTATAATTTGGAAACTAAATACCCAGATAAAGCTCGGTACAAGAACAAGAAAGAGCATTCCCCGCTCTTTCTGTAGTAATACGGGGCCACCGTCTTCATCCACAACGGATTCGGAAACCGTACAGTGAAATTCTGCAACCGGTCCCCACTTTTCGTGCCCCTGTTGGAGTACCGATTGCAGCAATATTTGCTTACAGTTGTTTTTCAAGACGCTTGTGACGTGAAAAAATTTTCGTTTCACTGCGTCCTTTTTTTATTTTCAGCGGGCAGAAAACACCCGACCCGCTGACCTACCTATCACAGAAGCAATTCATTCGCTGCAAATTGATTTTTATGAAAGGAGGCTCGCACAGCGGTATCTTACATACGGCGGCCTTTCAAATCTCTTTGATTCGCTGAACAGCAGCCTGTACGCCGCAAAAATTCCGGCAGATGGATTGTACTGAAATAAACAATAGAAAAATAAGAGGTGGAATCTACATGAAAAAAAGAATTTTAACAGCATTTTTAGCAACTGCCATGGCGGTAAGCGTTTCTACAACCGCATTCGCAGCAACGGCTGTACCGGGTTATGTCGGTGGATTTTTGGGTACGGACAGCGTCAAACAGACCAATTATGAATACGGTACTTTTTCAGCCTCTTCCGTAACCGCTCAGAAAACGGAGACTTTGCCGTTTGTGGAAGCGGTTCCTCAAATGACCGGTGAAGGCGACCTCATCTTTGTTGATGTTGTCAAGCAGAAGGAAATCTCTTACGCCGTCGTTCCTGTTGGAGCCGTTCTTTCGGTTGCTCCTGCTGCCGGATATCAGTTTGCAGGGTCTACCCACACAACCGTGAATTATTTCGCCAAGAACAGCGGCGGCGCTTTTGCAGAGGAACAGGATTATATTTCCCTGCAGAACGGCGGAACCTCTTACACGATTCCCGCCGCATCCGCCGGAAAACTAATCGCTATTCAGACCAGCGTGGTAAACTCTACGGGTGAAAACCCCGAAACCTTCTACGCTTATTTCTATGTAGATTCCTCCGCTCCCGTTTCGTCCTCTCAGGTGACCGGCACAACCCAGCCCACCACCACACCGGTTGTGGCCCCTGCTGCGACTGGTACCTACAAGAGCGATACCGGCAAGCACCTGAACATAAAAGCCAACGGCGTTTACCAGTTCAAGATTACTTCTCTCAACGGCAAGCAGCCCACCTTTAACGTGGCGGGCAGCTCTTTTAAAGTCACTTTTAACGGCAAGCGCGGCAACGACTATCTGTACCTGGTAAAGGCGGTCGGAAAAGCCGGCCAGTATGGCGGCGTATACATCAACGGCGAAAAGACTGCCAGCACCACCATTTCCATCGTAAAATAATGGTACTGTCAAAATGAAATATTAGAGGAATTTCATCTGCCCGAAACAGCGGAATTCCTCTCTGTGAAATCTGCACTTTGCTTTAAAAGAAGTAAAGTGCAGATTTTCTCTAAAAAGAGAATAGAAATCGTCTTTTTTCTAACGCAATAGAAACAATCTTTTAACAAAACAACAAAATAGGTCTTGAAAAATTTTGATGATATGCGATAATAATACCGTATGATTATTTGCGAAACTGACGGAGGATTCACTATGGAAAACTGTGCCATTATCCTTGCGGCGGGTGAGGGAAAGCGGATGAAGTCCCAAGGGCCCAAGGTATTGTGTCAGGTTTTGTTCAAGCCCATGCTCGAGTGGGTGATCGACGCTGTGGAAGGCGCCGGAGTTTCAAACGTATGCGTCGTAACCGGGCACCTGCACAGCGAAGTGGAATCCTTTTTGGATGGCTTAGCCAAAACAAAGCAGCGTACCGCTCCTTTTGAGCATGTGTTTCAGGCGGAGCAGAAAGGCACCGCGCACGCCGTTATGATGGCGGAGCAGTTCCTGCGCAGCCACAGCGGCGCAAACGTACTGATATTGAGCGGCGACGCGCCGTTTCTTGACCCCGAAACCATCCGCTCTGCTCTGGCGGAGCATATGGAAAAAGGACAGGCCGTTACGGTGATTTCCGCAGAGCCGACCGACCCGTTCGGGTACGGACGCATCGTGCGCGACAGCAAAACGGGTGCTTTACGTGCCATTGTAGAAGAAAAAGAAGCCGACGCGCCGACAAAGCGGATTCGGGAGATCAACTCGGGGGCTTACTGGTTCCGGGTAGACAGTCTGCTTTCGGTGCTGCACGATATCCAAAATAAGAACAGCACGGGCGAGTATTATCTGCCCGATGCGATACGGCTGCTCCTTTCGCGTGACCAGCGCGCCGGCGCATTTTTAACCGGTGACAGCAATGTCGTGCTGGGCGCGAATGACCGAAAACAGCTTTCTGAACTGAACTCGATCGCCAAACAGAATGTTTTACTGCGTTTGATGGCTGATGGAGTCGATATTCCCTGCCCGGACGGCATTCTCATCGGGCCCGACGTAACCGTGGGACCCGATACCAAAATTCTGCCCGGCAGCATTTTGACCGGCCGCACCTGCATCGGCGCGGGCTGCATCGTCGGCCCCAACGCTCTGCTGGAGGACACCACCGCCGGAGACCGCTGCGTGCTGCAAAATGTGCAGTGCCGCGGCATTACCCTGAAAGACGAACAAACGCCTGACCCATTCACCACTCTGCGCGCCTAAAGCGCGTACTGATACACTAACGTCTATAAACCGCCGCCGTTTGGCGGCCAAACTGTTTAGGGGGATTTTTTCAATGAATTTTCATGGTAAGGATATCAAGATTTTCGCGGCGAACGCAAGCCCGCAAGTCGCCCGGCAAATTGCAGATTGCCTTAGCCTGCCCATGGGGAAATCAGAGGTTTCTACCTTTAGCGACGGGGAAATTGCCATGTCGTTGTTTGAATCTGTTCGCGGCTCGGACTGTTTTATTGTGCAGTCGACCTGCGCGCCGGTAAACAACAACATCATGGAGCTGCTCATCATGATCGACGCGATGAAGCGTGCTTCGGCCGCCCGTATCACCGCGGTTATTCCGTACTTCGGCTATGCCCGCCAGGACCGTAAGGCCAAGGCCCGCGACCCGATTTCCGCAAAGCTGGTGGCTGATCTGATCACCACCGCCGGAGCCGACCGGATCCTTACCATGGATCTGCACGCACCTCAGATTCAGGGCTTCTTCAACATTCCCGTGGATCACCTGCTGGGCGCTCCGATTCTCTCTTCTTTCCTGAAAGACAGAGTGGGCAACAACAGCGATGATTATGTCGTGGTTTCCCCCGACCTCGGCTCTGTTACCCGTGCCCGCAATTTTGCCGCCCGCATCGGCAGCCCGCTGGCGATTATCGACAAGCGCCGCCAGAAAGCCAATGTGTCCGAAGTCATGAACATCATCGGCGACGTTCGCGGCAAAAAAGTCATTCTGGTAGACGACATGATCGATACTGCCGGCACTCTGTGCAACGCCGCCACCGCTCTGGTGGAAGTCGGCGGAGCGATCGAAGTGACCGCCTGCGCAACACACGGCGTGCTTTCCGGCCCTGCGGTGGAGCGCATCAAGAACAGCTGTATTTCGGAGCTGATCCTGCTGGATACCGTTCCGGTACCGGAAGAGAAGCGTCTGCCGAACTTTACGATTCTGCCGGTGGCTCCCCTGTTTGCAGAAGCTATTGAGCGCATTTACGAAGACAAGCCGGTTTCCCCCATGTTTGTGTGATCCTGCACAAACGGAATGCCGGATGCGGGGCAGGGGTACCTCTGCCCCATTTTTGATACAAAGCAGATTCAGGCGGGACGGAATTTTTTCCGTCCCGCCGAGCCTGAATCTGCAGGCCGCTGAAACTGTAAGGCGGTAAACACGGCAGAGGCAGAAACATCCTTGTTTGGAGACGCGACTGACCTTTGCGGAGCGAAACCGCCCTGCGGGCATACAGTGGCACAGAAAGCAAAATGGTTTGATTATATTACGGTTGCACTACTTTTCGGCGGTCTGGCGGGGCGGAATCTTTCCGTCCCGCCATAAGCCTTTTCCAGAATTTCTTCCAGCAGAGGTGTGTCATCATGCTTAAATCGATCTTTTCCCGGCCCGTGGTCATTCCCGGCCCCGTACAGGCAATCATTGTCGGCCTTGGCAACCCCGGGCGGCAGTACGAGCAGACCCGGCATAACACCGGCTTTATGGTGCTGGATCGCCTGGCCGAAACGCTGGGCGTGAAAATCGACCGCCTGAAATTCAAGGGTCTGTGCGCAGAAGCGACGTTCGGCGGAAAAAAGGTGCTGCTTTTGAAGCCCTCCACCTTTATGAACCTGAGCGGACAAAGCGTGATCGAGGCCATGCGCTTTTATAAGCTTCCCCCTGAGCAGGTGATCATCGTATTCGACGATATTTCGCTCGCGCCGGGCCACCTGCGCATTCGCCGCAAGGGCAGCGACGGCGGGCAGAACGGAATGAAGAATATCATCTATCTTTCGGGCAGCGACGCGTTCCCGCGCGTGAAAATGGGCATCGGCGCAAAGCCGAACCCCGAGTGGAATCTGGCGGACTGGGTGCTTTCCACCTTTTCTGCGCAGGAGGCGAAAAACCTGAGCGAGGCCATCGACCACGCGATCCAGGCACTCGAACTGATGGTGCAGGGAAAAACCGATGAGGCCATGAACCGGTTTAATTCCTGAAACCGTTCGCTCCGCCGCAAAATCCGACCGACTTTTCCTGTTTGGTTTCGTATTCTGAATAAGGAAGCGAATCCGGATGATCTTTTTCCGTAATGCAAGGAGCTTTCCATGAAATTTCTCACCACCGCCGTCAGCGCGCTGAAGGAATTCTCCGCGCTGGATCAGGCTGTAAAATCCAAGTCGCTCCCGGCAGCCGTCACAGGGCTTTCGGGGATCCACAAGGCCAATATCATCTATTCGCTCTGCGCCCTGAACGGACGCAGAGCCTTTGTTGCTGCCTCCGAAGAATCGGAAGCGCAGCGCCTTTTCGACGACCTGACCGCCATGGGCATGCGCCCCGCACTGTATCCCCTGCGCGATTTCAACTTCCGCGATACACAGGGCAGCTCGCACGAATACGAGCATCAGCGCCTGCACGCGCTCTCGTGCTACCTGACCGGCGGCTGCGACTGCGTGATCTTCTGCATGGACGCCGCCCTCCAGTATACACTGCCGCCCGAAGAGCTGCGGCGGCGCACCGTTACGCTGCGCACCGCCCAGCAGATCACGCCGGAAGCGGTCGTGAGCATTCTGGTCTCGTGCGGATATGAGCGCGCCGACCAGATCGAGGGTACCGGTCAGTTTGCGCTGCGCGGCGGCATTCTCGACTTTTTCACGCCCGACGCGGAGCATCCCGTTCGCGTGGAATTCTGGGGCGACGAGATCGACACGCTGTCGTTCTTCGACCGCGAAACGCAGCGCCGCACCTCCTCCATTGACGAGATCACGATCGCCCCTTCGGTAGAAGCACTGATCGAACATCCGGCCGTGCTGGCGGAAAAAATCCGACGCCACGCCGCGACCCTGCGCGGCAAACCGGCGGCCGCTGCCCGCGAGATTCTGGAGGCCGAGGCCGACAAGCTCTTTGCCGGGGCCATGCTGGGCTGCGCGGATAAATTTATTCCCTTTCTTTATGACAAGCCTGCCACCGTATTTGATTATGCGGACGAAAACACTCTGCTGTTTGTTTCAGAGCCGGTCAAAAACAAGGAAAAGGTCCGCACTTCGCTATGGCAGTGGGGCGAGGATTTAAAGGACTACCTTTCCCACGGCATTTTGTGCCGCGGGCTCGACACCTATAGCGAAGACTGGCAGTACGCGCTGGAGCAATTTATTTCTCTCGGCGCGATCCATCTGGATGCTTTTGCGCGCGGCAGCTACGAAACCCCGGTACGCGTGCTGGAAAATATGAACGTGCGCCAGAATTCGGTATGGAGCGGCAGCATGCAGCTTTTGACCGAGGACGTGCAGGCGATGCTGCACAACCACTGGTGCTGCGTGGTTCTGGCCGGAAGTGAACGCGCGGCGCAAAACACCGCTGCCGACCTGCAGAATCAGGGCGTGAATGCCGTGTATCTTGCCGACCCGCAGCAGCTTTCGCCCGGGCAGGTCATCGTGACGGAAGGCGGTCTTTCCGCCGGCATGGAATACCCCGGCGCTCATTTTGGGCTCATCACCCACGGGCGTCTGCTCTCTCAGCGCAAACAGAGCCGCAGCAAGCGCTCGAAAAACAGCCAGGAGATCTACAGCCTTTCCGACCTGAATCCCGGCGACTATGTGGTACATTCCGCACACGGTATCGGCGTGTTCGAGGGCATCCACAAAATCAGCATGCAGGGCATCGTCAAGGACTACCTCAAGCTGCGCTACGCCAAAAACGACACGCTGTATGTGCCGGTAACGCAGCTCGATCTGGTATCGAAATACATCGGCCCGCGGGAGGACGCACAGGTGCGCCTGCACCGTTTGGGCGGCTCCGACTGGCAGAAGACCAAGGCACGTGTCCGCTCCGCCGTGAAGGACATGGCCAAGGAGCTGATCAAGCTCTACGCACAGCGCATGAACGCCAGGGGCCACGCGTTCGCCGCGGATACGGAATGGCAGCACGACTTTGAATCCCACTTTGAATTTGAGGAGACCGAAGATCAGCTGCGCTGTATTGAAGAAATCAAGGTCGACATGGAACGGGAATCCCCCATGGACCGCCTGCTGTGCGGCGACGTGGGCTTCGGCAAAACGGAGGTGGCCCTGCGCGCCGCGTTCAAGTGCGTCAGCGACTCCAAACAGTGCGCCATGCTGGTACCCACTACAATCCTTGCGTGGCAGCATTATCAAACGATCATCAAGAGGATGGAGGGTTTCCCCGTACGGGTAGAGCTTCTGTCCCGCTTCCGCTCGCCCAAACAGCAGGAAGAGATTTTAAGCCGTCTCAAACGCGGCGAGGTGGATTTTGTGGTGGGCACACACCGGCTGGTATCGAAGGACGTGCGCTTCCGCGATCTGGGGCTGGTCATCATCGACGAGGAGCAGCGCTTCGGTGTGGCTCAGAAAGAAAAGCTCAAGGAGCTTTGCAAGAACGTGGATGTGCTGACGCTCTCCGCGACTCCCATCCCCCGCACGCTGAACATGGCGCTTTCGGGCATCCGCGATATGTCTGTGATTGAGGAGGCCCCGCATGACCGCTACCCGGTGCAGACGTATGTGCTCGAGCACGACAACGGCATTCTGGCGGACGCCATCCGCCGTGAGCTGCGGCGCGGCGGTCAGGTATATTACCTGCACAACGACATCGGCACCATCGACCGTGTCAGCGCCACGCTGCAGACCCTGATTCCCGAAGCGCGCATCGGTATCGGTCACGGAAAGATGAATGAAAACGAGCTTTCCGAGGTCTGGCGCCGTCTGGTCGATCAGGAAATCGACGTACTGGTCTGCACCACGATCATTGAAACCGGCGTGGATGTGCCGAACGCGAACACACTTATTATCGACAATGCCGACCGCATGGGCCTTTCGCAGCTGCACCAGCTGCGTGGGCGCGTGGGGCGTTCGTCGCGCCGCGCCTATGCTTACCTGACCTTTACCCGGAATAAGGTGCTTTCCGAAATTGCACAGAAGCGCCTTTCGGCCATCCGCGAGTTCACCGAGTTCGGTTCCGGCTTTAAAATCGCGATGCGCGATCTTGAGATCCGCGGCGCGGGTACCACCCTCGGCGGCGAGCAGCACGGCCATATGGAAGCCGTCGGCTACGACCTGTATTTAAAGCTGCTTGGGGAAGCCGTAAGCCAGGAAAAGGGCGAAGCGCCGCCTCCGGGAGAATGTTTGGTGGATTTGCAGATCGAGGCGCATATTCCGGAGGAATATATCGAAAACTTAAACCAAAGGCTGGAAATCTACCGCCGCATCGCGGATATTCGCGGCGACGACGACGCAAGCGACGTGCTCGACGAGCTGATCGACCGTTTTGGCGAGCCGCCGATCTCTGTTCGCGGATTGATCGATGTAGCGCTGCTGCGCAACACGGCGGCCTCTCTGGGCGTGTACGAGATCAAGCAGCAGGGCCCAACGCTGTTGCTGTTTGTGGAGCATGTGGATATGAAACGCATTTCCTCCATGATCAGCGCCCTGCGCTCGCGCGTAATGCTCAGTGCGGGCTCGAAGCCGTATATCAGCGTCCGCGAGGCCAAGGGAGCGTCTCCGCTCGAAACCCTGCGGGAAGCTCTTCGCGCCATGCAGGACACAAAGGACTGATGTTCCAGCTGGATGAGATTTCCATCAATGACTGGACAAAGGCTTTTTCTGCGTGTATAGTTTATAGTAATATCACTTTAAGATGCCCTAAAATGGAAGATTTTTCTTCTTTTCCCTGCTCGCAGCGGAGAAGGAAATCGCTTTTAAAGTGTTATTGATTACAGCCATGAATTTCAAGAAATCGGAGTGTGACGTATGAATTTTCTGAAAAGACTGACGGCATCTCTTCTTTGCGTTGCGATGCTGACAGGCATGACGGCCTGCTCGGGACCGGACAAGACCTGGGCAGCCAAAACAAATGAGAAAACCCTCCCCATCGGCGTATATATCTATTATGAATATCTGGCCTACCAGAACGCTTCCACCAAGGTGGAGGATTCCACAAAGCCGGTTCTGGAGCAGAAGATCGAAGATACCGACGCAACCCAGTGGATCAAGAAGAAAGCGCTGGATTACACCAAGCTGCTGTTCGTCATTGATAATAAGATGAAAGAGCTGAAGCTTTCGCTGACCGACGCGGAAACCAAAGAGATTGACAGTACGGCGACCAGCCAGTGGTCCTCTTACAAAGACACGCTGGAGGGCTACGGCATCTCGAAGGAATCCTTCTCGATGGCCACTGCGGAATTCAACACAAAATCTTCCAAGGTATTCGAGGCGATCTATGGAGCGAAAGGTTCCAAGGCTGTCAGCGACGCCGACCTGAAGACGTATTTTGAAAAGAATTATACCGATTTTTCCTATGTGATGATCCCGCTGTACAACCCCACCACGTATGCCGCGCTGGATGAAAAGACCGAGAAGGAGTACAAGCAGTTCCTCGACGATCAGGCCGCGGCTCTGAACAAGGGCAGCACCACCTTCGACGCGGTTTCCACCGCGGTGCAGAAGAAGCTGAGCCTCGACTATGCTCCCTCCCAGAACGTAACAACGCTGCTTAACGAGGAATCCGGCTATCCCACCGATCTGATTTCCCTGATTAACGGCATGAAGGCCGGCGAGGCCAAGACCATTACGCTTTCCACCGTGAGCGCCGCGCTGCTCGTCGTGAAAAACGACGTGACGAAAAAGACTGCAACACAGATTTCGAACGCGAGCACCCGTTCCGAAGTCCTGGGCAACATGAAGCATCAGGAATTCGAGGATGAGATGACGAAGCTTGCCGAGGAATCCAAGGATATTACCGTCAACGACAAGGCAATTGATTCGTACCAGCCCACCATGTTCGTTCAGAAAGACACCGGCAGCTCTTCCACCGCCGGCTGATTGATCGAAATAATAAAAACAGCAAAAGGCTTCCCTCATTGGAGGGAAGCCTTTTTTGAAAGCTTTTATCGGAATCGCATCTGCGGGGAACGCTAAAAAGCATAAACCGCTTTTAAAAAATCTGGGCATTAAAAAAACTCCAGTAATTCAGAAGGGCTGTGACGGAATCGTCACAGCCCTCTTATGGCAAACTATAAAAATTCTATTTCGCTTTGCACCGCTACGATTTCAAACGCATTGGTCCGAATCTTATCACACCAACAAATACGTCGTACTGCAATACCTTCAGTTCTATTGGGAATCACTTTCCGTTAACTACATGCCCTGTAACAATTATTTCTGGAATAAAACCCTTTAAAGAAAGGTACCCTAAGGGAACATTGGAAACACATTACCCACTACTGAAAGGTTTTTCGGGAGCCAAATATGGAACACGGGAGCACTTCCACGTGATTCCCAGGGGCCATCCCGCCGGATCGGTTCCAAGCACTTGATAACCGAATTCGCGGTGACTGACGTTACCTGATATTTAGGACTCAACCCTTTCTGTTTGAATGATGCGCACGAACTTTGCATCCCAGGCAGTCTAAGCCCAACAGACCGACCGGCTGGTGCTGCGTTTCTTCTTGTACCATTGGACTCACCCCTTTCAAACGAATGTTGATCCCAGGCGTCACTTCCGTAAAGCCCCTTATGCAGCCATTTTTGTGGCGGCACCTGAAGCTTTTTATCAGAACAAAACCGCCGAAGCTGTTTTTTCTGATCCGCCTGCTACCAATATCCTTTCCCTTTGCAACTATATTATACCATTGATTCAGTAAATGTCAATAGTTTTTTCTCTTTTTTCGTATAAATTATGTTGTTTTTATTTCAAAGAAATTTTTTATTGACTTCGTCATGGAACAACGGTACAATAATGATACCTTTTAACAGAATAAGGAGATGACAATATGAACGAAGAATTCGGCCCAGATGTTCTGACTCTGGTGGATGACGAAGGAAACGAGCATGAATTTGAAGTGCTGGACGTAATCGACAACGAAGACGGCTGCTTCTATGCTCTGCTACCCACCTTTGAAAACCCGCAGGACAGCGTGGAATCTGAAGGCACTTACTATATTTTCGAAGCAATCGAACAAGACGGCGAGCAGCAGCTGGCCGAAGTGGAGGACGAGGAACTGTTGGATAAGCTGGCAGAGCTCTTTGAAAGCCGCTTCGACGAGCTGTATGACGAAGAGGAAGATATTTCTGACGAAAGCGACGAATAATTTCTTTAACAGAATTATTTTTCGTGATTTTCTGTTATACTAATGCTTGCAGGAACAAGAAAGTGTTCTTCCTGCCTGGTGCGTGGACCGATGCAAATTAACCCTACAATGTTTGAATCGGGAGCCCGGCTCCGGCGGCGGATTGCAGACCTCCCGGCCTTTGGCCGGAAGAAGGGAGCATGAAAGCGTTGGGAGGGCACCCACCTGCTGTTGAGTAGCAGGTTTTTTTCGCTCGTTACGGCCAGGCGGGCCATTTATAACAAGAATCAGCCCTTGCAGCATTTTTGCTGCAGGGGCGTTTTTGTTTTAGATACCGGATTCTGCGTGTTTTTCACTCCTTTTGGGACAGAATAAGCCGCAAAGGAGTGTCGGTATGAAACGAACCTTTCGCGTGCTGGGCGGCTTTCTGGCGGGCGTGGCAAACGGCCTTCTGGGTGCGGGCGGCGGCATGGTGATCGTGCCCATGCTGAGAAAATCGGGCCTGCCTGTCGTAAAAAGCCACGCAACCTCCGTAGCGGTGATTTTGCCGATCTGCGTTTTGAGCGCCGGGCTGTACTTATTTCGCGGCAGCGTGACGATTGGGCAGTCTCTGCCGTATCTGCCCTGGATGCTGGCCGGCTCTGTCATCGGCTCGTGGGCGCTGCCCCGGCTAAACAGAATGCTGCTGCGCCGCCTGTTCGGCGCGCTGATGCTGTGGGCCGCATGGAGGATGCTGTTCTGATGGAATGGATATGGATGGCCTTGGCCGGGTTGATTTCGGGCATTCTGGGCTCTATGGGAATGGGCGGCGGCGGCGTGCTCATTATTTATTTAACACTGATTGCCGGACTGGATCAGCGTGCCGCACAGGGAATCAATCTGATTCTGTTTATCCCCTGTGCCGTGCTGGCCTTGTTTTCTTATGTGCGCAAGGGACTGATCGATTTCCGCACCGCACTGTCGGCAGCGGCGGCGGGCCTTGTCGGCGCACTGGGCGGCGTTTTTCTTTCGGGCTGGCTGGACGTTGTCTGGCTGCGGCGGATTTTCGGTGTGATGCTGCTTTTCATCGGCGTGCGGGAGTTATTTGCAAAAAAGCCCCCGCCCAGGGAAGAAAAGGAAGAAGAAGAGAAAGAGAAATACGGCAATCAGAGTGCTGAAAAATAGTCTTTCTTTTTTGTTGTCTCTATTGAATCATATTCAGCCGGAACCCCGGTTATGAAAAATCCCTCCCGGACTTGCTCCGGGAGGGATTTTTACGGTTTTGGTTACAGGGCGTTCCGCACAGACAAAGTTGCCGTTCCGAGCGGAACGCCTTTTATGTTCATCCGCTTATCCGTTTTGAAACAAATCCTCCATCCCGACAAAGGCTTCGGCCGTCATGGTGAGCCCCAACCGATAGCCATAAATCAGGTTGCCGACTGCTGTGAGCTTGTTCAGTTCTTTCTGGGTCCCTATATAATTTTCAAACAGTCTTTTGTCCTCTTCGTTCAGCCTTGCAAGAAGGTGTTCCTCATTTAGGGACAGTACTCGCATGACCTCTTCGTATTCGGAATCGTACCGGAAAGAGCGTACCTCCGGCGATAGGTTGCCGTAAGCGAATTCTTCTAAAATGCTGGTCATACAATTCATCCTTTCCTTATCGTTTCCAACAGATCCCTTGAAAGGACTGACTGCGCATGTTATACTATTTACGCCGCATGTGCTTTCGGGCATCTGTTGGTTTGGGGGAAGTGGCGGATTACTTTAGTCGGTGGTCGCCGCTTCCTTTCATTTTTGTTCAGGATTACTCAGTTTAGCATATACAACATCAATGCCTTCTCGGATAATCTCTGAACGTGACTTTCCGCTAACCTTACAACAATAGTCAAGCCTTTCCAGTTCTGCTGTCGTCATTTTTGTTTCCACTCGCATTTGTCTGGGGTTATCGGAATGGGGTCTGCCTGCTTTCGGACTCAATTGATCACCTCACTTTTCATCCGTATCTAAAGTGTATTGTTGTATGGATAAAAGTCAATAGGGTCACGATAATGTTTATATGGATCATTTTCAACAGTGCCTTGAAAGGACTGACTGCGCATGTTATACTATTTACGCAGCATGTGCTTTTGGGCATCTGTTGATTGAGGGAAGTGGCGTAAATCCTTACCGACGGAGCGCCGCTTCCTTTTTATTTTTCTTTGAGCGATTTGATCCCGTCCCGAATCGCCTCAGGCCGTTTCTTTCCTGTTCGCTTGCAATAATCATCCAGTATTTTAGCATCATTTTCACTAATACGAATGTCCAGGCGAATTGGCTTTGGTTCATCGGTGGGCCGCCCCATTTTTTTAGTCGGCACACACCCCCTCCTTTCTACCGACAAAAGTATTGTATAGTTTTTACCGACAAAAGTCAAGACTGTTTTGAAAGCGAATGAAAACTTTTTAGCGGAATTTCTTCCGTATATAAATTCTGCTGGCGCAGGGCATGCCCCTCGTGCCGGGGCGGGCACTACCAGGCGAAAGTAAGCAAAGGCTCGCCAAAGGACACCTTTGGAATCCGTTTGGGGAACAAGCCCTGACTGCACCAACAAAAGCCATCTGTAAGGCGCTCCAATGAAAATGCCCACTCTCCTGGCAACAGCAAATCAAAAGCTTAGCGATTCGTCCGTCGGCGGGCAGTTTCAGAGCGCTCTCGTTGGCTCGCAGTTTTTGGAATGCGGCTTCGCCGCATTTTTTTGTTGGCTTGAGAGCACTTTCCGTATCAGCTGCAGACGTGAAAGCTTTCCTTACGCACTCGCCTCACGCGCAGGCTGTGCCTGTGCGTGAAAACAGAACCAGAGCGGGAGCTTCTCTCGGTTTCCAAAGGCAGCGCCTTTGGTCGTTGAGTGGGGGTTCCAAGGGGGAGAGAATCGAAACTCCCCCCTTGGCGAATCTTTGCTTCCTTTCTTTTCGTCAAGAAAGGAAGGGCCCGCCCCGGCCTGAGGGGCAAGCCCTGCGCCAGCAGAATTCACATATGAGAGAAGCACAGAAATGATACGGAAAGAGCACGAAGAATCTCACCTTATACGAGGGTACTCCCTGCGCCAACAGAATTTCTTGTGCGGGAACCGCAAGAAAAACTTGTCCTCAAAATGGATATGAAATCCCACCTTTACAACCAAATATCGAAACAAAAAAACAGATGCCTGAAACAGCATCTGTTTTTCTATCCTCATTTTCATTCTCAGGAACGCGAAATCTCTTCCAGCCGGTAGATGTCCGTGCGGCGGTTCTCCAGCGTCTGCATGCGCGCACGCACACGGTCGAGGTAATCCAGATCGATCTCCGCCATCGTAACGCCCGGCTCTTCCTTTGCACGGGCGATCACCGTGCCCCAGGGGTCTATGACCATACTGCTCCCAAACGCCGTCAGACGGGCATTACGGCCAATCTGGTTAGGGGCAATCATATAGCAGCTGTTCTCGATCGCTCTCGCCCGCAGAAGCGGTTCCCAATGATCCTTGCCGGTGGGCAGAGTAAAATTCGAGGGATTGAATAAAATCCGCGCGCCCCGCTCCGCCATCAGGCGGTAAACCTCCGGAAAGCGCAGGTCGTAGCAGATGGCCAGACCAAACACGCCCAGCTCCGTTTCCACCGTCACGATGCTGTCGCCCGCGGCTACCTCCTCCGATTCCCGCACCGCCTTGCCGGTGGGCAGAATAATATCGAAGGTATGCAGCTTGCGGTATTTCGCCAACAGCTCGCCCTTTGGGGAAAACAAAAAGCTGGTATTATACACCCGGGAATCCCCCGGAATTTTTTCGGCCCAACTGCCGCCGTGAATATAGACTCCAAGCCGTTTGGCTGCATCGGAAATACGCTGGTACGTTTCCCCCGACTCGTCTTCCGCGAAGTCTGACGCAGGCAGAGAGGCCCCAGCGATCACATTCATATTCTCCGTTAGAACCACCAGGCGGGCGCCGTTTTCAGCAGCCTCTTGAATATAGCCGCAGATCCGGTTCAGATTCTCTTCTTTATCCTCACCGGAACTCAGCTGCACAATGCCGACTTGATATTTTCTCATCCGAGTCCTCCTGAAAAATCAGCGTGTTTCGCTCTGTGCTTTCAAGCAGTCCGGGCAGATTCCATAAAACACCAGACTGTGGGAGTGAACCTGCAGTCCGCAGCTGCGCGACATCTGCTGATCAACAGAATCCGGCAGAATCTGGTATTTCAAATCTTTCACGGCTCCACACTGCTCACAGATGAAATGCTCGTGCGGATCAACGATAGCATCAAAACGCTCCTGCCCGTTTACCACACCGACACTGACAATCTTGCCTTCCTCTTTAAAGCGGGATAGATTGCGGTACACGGTGCCCAGGCTTAAATCCGGGTATTCCAGCTTGAGCTGCTGGTAGATCCATTCAGCAGTGGGATGGGTGTCGGTATTCATCACCACATCCAAAATCGCTTTTCTTTTTCGGCTGAAATTCTGACGTCTCTGCATAAGCACAATCCTTTCAAAAGAAAACGATAATCATTATTTTTCTTATGATTATCATATCATGATATTAGCGGAATGTAAAGATTCCGATTTCTTTTTTATCACGAGGACTTGCAACATACAGGCTGTCGGGCGCATAAAATGCAAAAAACACCGAAAAGAGGGATGTTGCATGTTGCTGTCCTTGCTGCGGGAAGCTATTTCGAATCTGCTGTTCTTTGTGCTGCACGTAACCGGGAACGGATCGTTTCCTCGCCCGCTTTCCGCACAGGAAGAACGCGAATACCTGGAACGATGGAAAAACGGCGACACAAAGGCGCGCAGTAAACTGATTGAGCACAATCTGCGCTTGGTTGCCCACATTATCAAAAAGTACTACTCGAATCTTAACGACCAGGAGGACTTGATCTCTATAGGCACGATCGGGCTCATCAAAGCGATTGACAGCTTTAATAGCGACAAGGGAATCCGGCTGTCAAGCTATGCGGCCCGATGTATTGAAAACGAGGTTTTGATGTTTTTCCGCAGCGGAAAGAAGAGCGCTCAGGACATCTCCCTGAACGAGCCCATCGATACGGATAAGGATGGCAATACGCTGACTCTGATCGATATTATGTCTACGGAAGATAACATTGTTGACAACCTGGACTGCAAAATTAAATCAGAGCAGCTGAAGAAATACATTTGCCAATCCCTCTCCCCGAGAGAGAGAACCATTATCGAGTTGCGCTATGGTTTGAACGGGCAGGCACCTCTAACACAAAGGGAGGTTGCATCTGCGCTGGATATTTCCCGCTCTTATGTATCGCGCATTGAAAAAAAGGCTTTGGGAACCCTGCTCAAGCAATTTGATAAATAAAAAATCCGGTTAGAAAACCGCAAATTTTTCCATATTATACCATAATAATCTAACTTAGTAAAGAGAAATATGAATCAATTCTATTTTCGATTTCACTTATTTTCAAACATAACCATGCTCTCTGTTTTGAAAAGGCCTAGGAAAAAGCGCAATCGCTTTTTCCTAGGCCTTTTCTGTTTTGCGGTAAACGAGAGAAAAAACAAAACATTAGGACCATCTTATGGAAATTGCTCTCCCTACCGATAGAAGGATCATGATCGAAAAGAGAATCAGAAATTTTTTGTCCTTCCATAGAGCATTGTTTGGCCCGTATTTTCTTCTAAGATAATACATATAAGCCAATAATAGTATCAGTAAAAGAATCTCTATTCCTGTCCTCCAGGGCGAAAAAAACAATGCCCTGTAAGGAGCAGGAAGAAGATTGATGAAAATCATGACCAACAGCCATAGAATCGCAAATACGATAACCTGATACCATTTCTTTCTGACTGTCTGATTCATAAAGACCTTTCTCCCTAATATTTTCCTTTGTAACGAATCGTAAACAACGCTTTGCTTCGCGGCGAATCAATATAGCCTCATCCCCATTCACGAAAAATTGTATCAAATCAATAAAACCATCAGTTTAACTACAATATATCACTTAAAAATAAGTATGTAAACAATAACATATTGATTTCTAAATAAATTTGGGTATAATAGAATTATTCTTACTACTTAGGAGATTAGTCGCTTGCCTAGAGAAAAGGACACTACAACAAAAAGCGGAACCCCGGCCGGGATGAAGGAATTGCTCAAAAAAGCAACGACAGACATGCTGGTATTATTTTTGCTGCGTCAAAAACCAATGTACACTTATGAAATGATGCAGGAAATCGAAAAGCTCAGTGGCGGAGTTCTCACCTTCAACACGTTATACATTGCGATTTATCGCCTTCAGAAATACGGCTATTTAACAGAATCGGACAAAGTCCTTTCTGAAGATAACCGCATGCGCATTTACTTCTCCATTACAGAAGAAGGAAAAACGTATTTGGATAACATTATTTCGGAATATGCGCTCATTACAAACACGATTGACCATATTCTGTCGATAGAGCGACCATTTTCGAAAGAAGAGAGGTAAACCGTGGGACTAGAAAAAGAGCTGAACCGTTACTATAAGGAAATCAAAAGGCACCTGACGTGCCCGAAAAAAGAGCAGGAAGAGTTCCTGACCGAAGTTCATCATCTGGTTGACGACTTTTTGGGGAATCAGCCGGAGGCTTCCTACGCGGATCTGGTGGAAGCCATTGGGGAGCCCGGCGAGCTTGCGGCCACCATGCTGAAAACCCTGCCGGATCAAACGGTAGTACAAACATACCGCAGAAAGCGAAAAATGCGTACTGGCATCATCATTGGTTTTCTTGTGCTGGTGATCGCCGCACTGTGCTTCATGATCGATTACATAGGACATATGCGATATAACACAGTTATTACGGAAGAAACCACCACGATCATTGAACCTGAAACAACTGTCAGTTAAAGCAGCAGCGAAAGTGAATAAAATTAATTTTTCAGGAGGTTCCAATCATGAAGAAATTATTTTCTAGTCTCTTAGCGGCAGTAATGGCAGTTTCCATCCCCCTTTCCGTCTCTGCACAGGAGGCAAAGCAACCCCTTTCAGCAGAACCCAGGACAGTAATCACCACTGAATATTTAGGAAACGGTATCACCGTAGAGACCAAAACGACTACCGAATCTGTCAATAAAATCTCGAATTTCAAAACTGTAGCAGCTGCCGCTAAAACCTCTTCCCGCAGCTCTACACGTTCAAAAACCTATAAGGACAACGGTAAAACTATAGCTACTGTTACTTTAAAGGCAACCTTCCAGTATAATGGTTCTTCCGCCTGGGTGACCAAGAAAAGCGCCAGCCATACCACCAAAAGCGGCTGGAGCTATGGGAGCGAATCTCTCAGCGCCAGCGGCGATACGGCTTATCTTTCGGCGGTGCTGACACAACGTGCCGGCGGGATCTCTACTGGAACAGTTGACGTTGATATCTCTTTAAGCTGCTCGCCGACTGGACAGATTTCTTGATAAATGATCTCTAACAGTCATTTTAGCTAACGGCAATGATCACTGCGCTGCGCAATTTCAAATAAACTGAAAAGTAAACATAAAAAAGCAGCATCAGACATTTTAAAGTCTGGTGCTGCTTTTTTGGTGGGCCATCAGGGACTCGAACCTTGGACCGACCGGTTATGAGCCGGCTGCTCTAACCAACTGAGCTAATGGCCCCTACGCACTTTCTCTGCAAAGTAGAAAAACGCCGCCGTTATTGACTAGCGGCGGCACTTCTCTGCATTTGCTTGGCTCCCCAAGT